>Ga0310810_10007590_pt1 | contig 12388 bp, 10 predicted proteins | sample NCmetagenome_FD_207641 | JGI IMG/M metagenome (GOLD analysis project Ga0310810, IMG submission 207641) | Soil microbial communities from experimental microcosm in Duke University, North Carolina, United States - NC | ecosystem: Engineered > Artificial ecosystem > Soil microcosm > Unclassified ... | reverse complement strand
ATCCGCGTCACGCGCGCGTGCGTTTGCGGGAGCGATTTGTGGCCATATCAAAAAATGGAACGCAGCGACACCGGTCGCGTGATGGGGCACGAAGCGATAGGTGTCGTCGAGGACGTCGGCGCAGACGTTCGGACAATTAAGCGCGGTGATTTCGTTATCATGCCATTCGCGTTCTCGGACGGCACATGCGCGTTTTGCCATGACGGGCTTCAAACGTCGTGCGTTCACGGCGGATTTTTCGGCACCACTGAGGTCGCCGGAGCACAGGCCGAAGCTGTGCGGATTCCTTTGGCAGATGGAACCCTCTTTTCGATTCGCGCACACGCGGACGAATCGCTCATGGCATCGTTACTCACGCTCTCGGACGTGATGGGCACCGGGCATCACGCAGCGATCATCGCGAGGGTGACACCAGGAAAGAGTGTCGCCGTTGTCGGCGATGGTGCCGTGGGATTGTGCGGTGTCATTGCCGCAAAGCGACTTGGTGCTGAGCAGATTATTATTCTTGGCCGACATGCCGACCGCATTGCACTCGCCAGGGATTTCGGCGCGACAGACGTTGTGAGTGAGCGAGGCGAAGCGGCGGTGGAGCGAGTTCGCGAATTGACCGGTGGCTACGGCGTCCACTCAGTGCTGGAATGCGTCGGCCTCGATCAAGCAGTAAACACCGCGATCAGCATCGCTCGTCCTGGTGGCGCAGTGGGTCGCGTAGGCGTTCCGCAGGAACAGACTATTCCGGGATCCGAGCCGGCGTTTTACAACAATGTGACTGTCGGCGGCGGGCCTGCTCCGGTGCGCGCTTATATTGAGGATCTCCTGCCTGACGTTCTTGAGGGCAAGATCGAGCCCGGCCGCGTATTCGATCGCACTGTGGGTCTTGACGGCGTTCCAGAGGGTTACAGAGCGATGAACGATCGGGAAGCCATTAAGGTGATGGTTACACCCTGACAAGTGATTCAAAGGTCAAGAAAAATGAAAAAGCGCAAACTTGGAAAGAGCGGGTTGGAAGTTTCGGCGATTGGACTTGGCTGCATGGGGATGAGCTTCGGGTACGGTCCGCCCAAGGATAAGCAGGAGATGATCGCGCTGCTTCGCACGGCAGTGGAACGCGGCGTCACATTTTTCGATACCGCGGAAGTTTATGGACCATTCACGAACGAAGAACTTGTCGGCGAAGCGCTCGTTCCACTTCGCGATCAGGTCGTGATTGCCACAAAATTCGGGTTCAAGCTCGATCCCAACACCGGGCGGTCAATCGGCGTGGATAGTCGGCCGGCGCACATTAAGGAAGTTGCCGGCGCCTCGCTCACAAGACTCAGGACAGATGTCATCGATCTGTTTTACCAACATCGCGTTGATCCAAACGTTCCGATCGAAGATGTCGCGGGCGCGGTGAAAGAACTAATCGCCGAAGGAAAAGTTAAGCACTTGGGATTGTCGGAACCAGGAGTGCAAACGATCCGTCGCGCACACGCAGTTCAACCGGTCACGGCAATTCAGAACGAATACTCACTATGGTGGCGGCGTCCTGAAGAGGAAGTGTTGCCTGTGCTTGAAGAACTTGGGATCGGCTTCGTTCCCTACAGCCCGCTCGGCAGAGGTTTTCTGACCGGGAAAATGAACGAGAACACCTCGTTCGACAGTACCGATTTTCGCAACACGCTGCCTCGATTCACGCCTGAGGCTCGGAAAACGAATCAGGCACTGGTTGATTTGTTAGGCGAGATTGCAAACCGCAAGAGGGCAACCCCTGCTCAAGTCGCACTCGCGTGGTTGCTCGCACAGAAACCGTGGATTGTTCCAATACCCGGAACAACAAAACTGGAGCGCTTTCGAGAGAACATTGGCGCCGCCTCAATCGAGCTGACACAAGAGGATCTGGATCAGATCGAGACGACAGCGTCACAAATCGAAGTCAAAGGGGCTCGGTATCCCGAGCACTTGGAGCAAATGACAGGGCGGTGATGAAGTGACGAGTGACGGTGACCGGTTACGCCTTAGCGCAAGGCCGAGATGATTTCATTCGCAGCTCGCTCGCCGGTTTCGACTGCGCCCTCGAGATAACCTTGAGCGTCGATGGAAGTGTGTTCGCCGCAGAAATGGACACCTTCTTGCGGTTCTCTTTCGACTCCGGCAAATCGGGTGTATTGACCGACGCGCCAATAGCTGTAGCTGCCGAGACTGTAAGGATTACCTGCCCACCAATCGACTGTGGCAAGACCATTCCATTGTGAGCTCAAACCGGGCAGCACCGGCTCAATCTGGACCAGAAACTCCGCGGCATGTTCCTCTGGAGTGCCGGTCGCAAAGGTATCGGCGATCTGGCCGCCGGTGTAATTAACCAGGATGCCTGCGGTACCGGGTTGGGCGCGCGTGACGTCCCATGTCGCTTGATAACCGCGATCGGAATAAGTCTCCCCGTTGCAACGGAGCGCGGCCCAATGGCGGGCGGTGAATTGCAGGTTTAGCTTGGAGTTCGAACCCATCGCGAGTTCCTGGATCGCGATCATTTTGAGCTCGCTGAATCCGGCTTCTGTGAGATCGACCGAATCCTTCAGGATCGAGAATGGCAACGCCAGCACGACATGGTCGGCCGGTACATCAGTAAATTGGTCACTGACCTGAAATGTGAGCGTGTAAGTGCCACCGGGAATTCGCCGCAGCGCCACGAGAGACCGGCCTGTTATGATCTGCGAGCCTAACAAGCTCGCGAGCCGGCTGACAATCTGATCGTTTCCGCCTCGGACATGGTACTTCTCGTTGGAATGGCCGAAAAGCGTGAACTGGCCGGGGCTGTTGTATCCGAGTAGATAGATGAGGTTGAGCGCGCTTTGGACATCGCATTCCGCCCCATATTCGATCGTGTAAGCAACTTCGAGTAACTGGCCAAGACGCGAGCCGAGGCCACCGGGAACCGTTTGATTGATCCAATCGCGAACCGACATGTGATCGAGCTGTGCGCCGCGAGTTGTGTAGCTGTTGTAAAGCGTGGGATAGCCAGCTTCGATCAGATCGCGATGAAGCGGCTGCCAAATTCGCTTTAGATCGCGAACCACATCGCGATAGGAATAGGCAGCGCCATCGAAATAGGGGAAAATCGTCGAACCGTTCGGTTCCGCTGCGAGCAAATTATCCAGTGGCAGACCAAGCTCTTGTGCGAGATGACGAATCGTTGAGTGTCCTTGATCGATGAGTTCGCCGCCATGTTCTGCAATTTGTCCTTGCGCGAAATCACCGCGTCGGGTCCAACAGCGGCCGCCCAGGCGCGTGTTGGCTTCATAAACTGTGGCGATGATGCCACTTCTCTGTAAACGATAAGCGCAGGTCAATCCAGCTAGACCTGCTCCCACCACGACCACCCGCGCGCTGGTTGCGATTTGTTTTGCGCCGAACAGTGATGCCGGCAACGCCAGGCCGGCGGTCGCCGCCGAAATCGTGCGAACGAACTCACGACGCGACATGGCTGAATCGTCTGGGGTTGCGTCGCGCCTGTCAGATTGAGCTGCTGTCGACGCAGCGTGGCGAAGGAGTTTAGCAAGAGGTGTGTGCGGCATAACGGAATTGGTGCGTCTTGACGCGATTGTATTGTCTTGCGCGAAGCACTTCAATCCGTTTCATGCACGCCAAAATAATTACTCTCCAATTATCTTGACCAGTACGCGTTTGCGCCGTCTTCCATCAAATTCGCCGTAGAAGATTTGTTCCCATGGTCCGAAATCAAGCTTGCCCTTGGTGATCGCGACCACGACTTCCCGGCCCATGATCTGGCGCTTGAGATGTGCGTCAGCGTTGTCTTCGCCTGTTCGGTTGTGCCGATAGGCGCTCGTCGGAGCATGCGGAGCAAGTTTTTCCAGCCATAGATCATAATCATGATGCAGGCCGGACTCATCGTCGTTGATGAATACCGAAGCGGTGATGTGCATCGCGTTCACCAGACAAAGCCCTTCGGTCACACCGCTTCGGTGAACAAGCTCTTCGATTTTCGGCGTGATGTTGATGAACCCGCGTCGATTCGGCACTTCGAACCAAAGATGTTCTGTGAGCGATTTCAATGACCAGGCCTGTTCGTAAAAGTGAATGATAAAATGAGCGGACCCGCGCGAGAACAAAATTGTCGAATTTGTTGCCGATATTCTCGTAATCGCGAAAGTGAAATGACGGCCGTTTCCTGGTAGGCCACACGCGATGTCCGGACCTAAGACTTCACCAACCTCACTTGGCGATTTTCGAACCGACTCGCGCATGGAAGTCAAACTTCGTTCGGGCACGTCTGCGGACGCGGAGATGTGCGGCAGGATTTGTTACAACGCCTTTAAGACGATCTCGGAGGCGCATGGTTTCGCGCCTGACTTTCCCGCGCCGGAAGTAGCGATTGATGTATTAACGAGAATGCTGGCAAATCCGAATTTTTATTCTGTCGTCGCGGAAATGGATGGGCGGATTGTCGGCAGCAATTTTCTCGATGAACGCAATAGCATTGCAGGTGTTGGGCCGATCACGGTTGATCCAACGGTGCAGAATCGCACGATTGGACGGCGCTTAATGGACGCGGTGCACGAGCGGGCTGCCGAAAAAGATTTCGCCGCGGTCCGGCTCATTCAAGCTGGTTTTCATACTCGATCGCTCTCTTTGTATGCCAAGCTTGGCTACGACGTGCGCGAACCTCTGGCGTGCATGCAAGGCAACGCTCTCGGGATTTCTTTCGAACGGCATGTCGTCAGGCCGGCAACCGAGGCAGATATCCACGCCTGCAACCGGCTGTGCCAGCAAGTGCACGGCCATGATCGCGCTGGAGAATTGAAAGATGCCATCGCGCACGGTTCGGCCACCGTTGTGGAGCACGACGGGCGAATCACGGGCTACGCCACTGTCGTTGGTTTTTTTGGCCACGCCGTGGGTGAGACAAACAAGGATATTAAAGCGCTCATAGGCGCAGCCAAAGAATTCGCCGGTCCCGGGTTCCTCCTTCCGACTCGCAACGGCGAACTATTTCGCTGGTGTTTAAGCAATGGTTTACGAGTTGCACAGCCGATGACTCTAATGAGCAAAGGACTGTACAACGAACCGGCCGGCGCTTTTCTGCCGTCGATCTTGTATTAGCTAGGTTGGTCGTAGGCTGCCGACTCCCCAACCGCTACGACCCGATAACTGAATGCGTCACAAATTTGTTTGAATGAATTTTGGCGACGCATGGATACCGATTTGCCGGAGGACGCCGCTACCGGAATTAACAAAGCGATGCGGCGTGTTCGCGGGAATGACGACGATGCTGCCGGGGTTAACCTCGCGCGTCTCATCGCCGACGGTCATTGTGCAGGTACCCTCCAGCGTGAATTCTACCTCGACGTACGGATGTGTGTGTAACGGTGGACCCTGACCTGGTTTAGCATTGACAAAGTAGGCGGAGAACGGTGCCCCCTGTTTTTCGCCGTGAAACTGATATGACATGCCAACAAACGGCAGCTGTTCCAAATTCAAAAACTTCATGAGAGAGAATATGTCTCAGGAAAACTCACGCGGGAAGAATTCGTCCGGCCTTTGCTTTCCTGATTTCCTTTAGCCATTCGTTTCAAGGATTTTCGCAACTTTCAGAATGGTGTTCCAATTGCGGTTCGTGGCTGGAACGCCAAGCAGTTTCTCGATTTTGCCAAGATAACTGATCGCCTTCATTTGCCGGCGATACAGGCCGAGGACGAATCTGTTCTGAACTGCGATAACCTTTAGGAGCCAATCATTCTCGGACGGCAGACAAAGGGGAAGTGCAGGCGGATGTGCAATTCGTTTCGCCAGGACATTTACGAAGCGCGTGATGTCTGGCCCGTAGGCGTGTCCTGCGAATGGATCGGTGGACGTAAGTTCAATGATGTCGCGCGCCGAACAAATCATGATTTCGCATTTGAAAGATAACTTCTTGGCGATCGCGTTGTGCAGAGCCGATTTGCTCACATTTTCGCGAACAACAAACGTGCCGACTGCGCCGATGTTGACGACGCCAAATCTGCTGAGCTGTTTTGCCAGCAGCGCTGGGCGGCAAAGATTCGCTCCGCCAACGTTCACTGCCCGCAAAAACACAACCCAGCGCATTTGGAAGTCACCATCAGAGGTCATCAGGGATCGATTAGCAACTCTCTTCCCAACGATTTTTTTTCCACTAGACTGCGCAAGTGGAGCTGAACGGCAAAGCGCTCACGCTGGAGCAAATCGCTGCAGTCGCGATCGATGATGAGCGGGTTGCAATCTCGCCATCAGCGCGTCCGGGCATCGCTGCTTCCCGCAAAGTTATCGAGGAAATCGTGGCGCGAGACGCGGTGGTTTACGGAGTTAACACCGGCTTCGGGAAACTCTCCGATGTTCGAGTGCCGCAGGACGAACTAAGACAACTTCAATTGAATCTTGTCCGTAGTCACGCCTGCGGAATTGGCGAACCACTTTCCGAACCCGAGGTACGCGCAATGATGCTGCTCCGGGCAAACGTGCTGACGCTCGGCTTCAGCGGGATCCGTTGGGAGGTCATCGGGTTGCTTTGCGAGATGCTCAACCGCCGTGTGCACCCCGTTGTTCCTGAGAAAGGATCAGTCGGTGCGAGCGGCGATCTTGCGCCGCTTGCGCATCTGGCATTGAGCGTGATCGGAGAAGGCGAAGCATTTTTTGAAGCCGAACGGATAGCGACCGCGGAAGCACTGCGGCGCGCAAAATTAAAACCTGTAGAGCTGGAAGCGAAGGAAGGTCTGGCCTTGCTCAACGGCACGCAAGCCATGCACGCGGTTGGCGGGCTGGCGTTATTGCGTGCGCAACGCCTTGCACGCGTGGCCGACGTATCCGGCGCCATGAGTCTCGAAGCGCTCAAAGGCACCCCCGTCGCATTCGATCCGCGGTTGCAGGAAGCGCGCCCGCATCCGGGCCAGAAAGCGGTTGCCCAACATCTTTTGTCTCTGCTGGGAGATAGCGAGATCCGTGAGTCGCATCTCACCGACGACCCGCGGGTGCAGGACGCTTACAGCCTGCGTTGTATGCCGCAGGTGCACGGGGCGGTGCGCGGCGCGCTGGCGCATTGTGAAGACGTTTTACTGATTGAATCGGCGTCAGCGACGGATAATCCGCTTGTGTTTGCACAAACCGGTGATGTGATTTCTGGCGGAAACTTTCACGGAGCGCCGCTTGCTTTTGCTTTCGACTACGCAGCGATCGCAATCACCGATTTGATGAGCATTAGCGAACGCCGGACAGATCGCCTTGTTAATCCAGATAAAAGCGAAGGGCTTCCGGCTTTTCTTGCGCAACGGCCGGGAGTGGAATCGGGATTCATGATTGCGCACGTCGCGGCTGCATCGCTGCTGAATGAAGCGCGAGTTCTCACGCATCCGGCCAGCGTTGACAACATCACAACTTCGGGCGGAAAAGAAGATCACGTGTCAATGGGAATGACGAGCGCGCTGAAGCTCCGGTCGATCGTCGAGCTTGCGGAAAACTTGCTCGCCGTCGAGCTGCTTACGGCCACTCAAGGTCTGGAATATCGCCGTCCATTGCGAGCTGGTCGCGGTGTCGAGCGAGCGTTCGCGGCTGTGCGAAAAGTGTCGCCGCCGCTCACGCACGATCGCGCGCTTGCAGGCGATATTGTCCGTGTTGCTGAAGCAATTCGGCGAGGCGATTTTGATTAGGAGCGAATAAGTCATGAGTGGAAAGCGAATCATTCACGCGCCGCGCGGCAGTGAGCGCAGATGCAAAGGGTGGCATCAGGAAGCGGCCATGCGGATGTTGATGAACAACCTCGATCCGGATGTCGCAGAAAACCCCGATCAACTTGTGGTCTATGGTGGAACAGGTCGCGCCGCTAGGAGCTGGGAAGCCTTTGACGCGATAGTCCGCTCGTTAGGCGAGCTCGAAAACGACGAAACGCTCCTTGTACAATCGGGAAAGCCGATCGGGAAATTCCGAACACACGATGAAGCGCCGCGTGTCCTGATCGCCAACTCCAATCTTGTCGGTCAGTGGAATAACTATGCCGAGTTCAATCGCCTCGAACGGATGGGATTGACGATGTACGGGCAAATGACGGCCGGTTCATGGATTTACATCGGCAGCCAGGGAATCGTGCAGGGTACCTTCGAAACTTTTGCTGCGGCAGGGCGGAAACATTTTGGTGGGTCGCTCGAGGGGAAACTCGTTTTGACCGGTGGCCTCGGCGGCATGGGTGGCGCGCAACCGCTCGCTGCGACGATGAACGGCGCCGTTTTTCTCGGCGTGGACGTTGATCCTACTCGGATCGAGAAACGCCTGAAAAGCGGTTACTGCGACAAGATCGCGTGGTCGCTCGATGAGGCGCTCAAATTGATTGATCAGCCGCGCAACGATCGAAAATCGCTCTCGGTAGGTTTAGTCGGCAATTGCGCCGACGTGCTGCCGGAAATTGTAAAGCGCGGCATCGTCCCCGACGTGCTCACGGATCAAACGAGCGCGCACGACTCTTTGAATGGCTATGTGCCACACGGGATGTCGCTCGAAGACGCGCTCGCGCTTCGGAGAAAAGATCCGGACGGCTACATCGAGCGCGCGATGCAATCCATGGCGGTTCACGTCGAAGCCATGCTCGCACTGCAAAAGAAGGGCGCTGTCACCTTCGATTACGGCAACAACATTCGCGCGCAAGCACAAAAGGCCGGAGTAAAAAACGCGTTCGACATTCCCGGTTTTGTTCCTGAATACATTCGTCCGCTCTTTTGCGAAGGACGCGGTCCGTTTCGCTGGGTCGCCTTGAGTGGGGACCCTGCTGATATCGCGCGTACCGACAAACTGGCACTCGAATTATTTCCCAAGAATCAAACGCTCGCGCGCTGGATGAAACTGGCGAAGGAGCGAATTCATTACCAGGGATTGCCCGCGCGGATTTGCTGGCTGGGTTATGGCGAACGCGCCGAGTTTGGCGTCGCCATCAACGAACTGGTGAAGAATGGCGAAATTAAAGCACCGATCGTGATCGGCCGCGATCATCTCGACACCGGCTCGGTCGCGTCTCCGAATCGGGAGACAGAAGGCATGCTCGACGGCAGCGACGCCATCGCAGACTGGCCATTGCTCAATGCGCTAGTTAACACCGCAGCGGGCGCATCGTGGGTCTCGATCCACAATGGCGGTGGCGTCGGCATCGGTTTTTCGCAGCACGCCGGTATGGTTGTCGTGGCTGATGGCAGCGAAAATTCCAAGCGCCCCTTGGAACGCGTTCTCACCAGCGATCCCGGCATGGGCATTCTCCGCCACGTGGATGCCGGTTATTCTCGCGCCATCGAGTTTGCCGCCGCGCACAACATCGATATTCCGATGAAGCCGCAGTCGCGAGATTGACGGTTAATCAGCCAACCCTACTGATGAAAAAACTGATCGAGTGTGTGCCGAATTTTTCGGAGGGGCGTGACCAGAACGTGATTCGGCAGATTACTGATGCGATTGAATCGGTCGATGGTGTCTCATTGCTCGATGTTGATCCTGGTGCGAGCACAAACCGGACGGTAGTGACTCTTGTTGGTGATCCCCCCGCAACGGTGGAAGCGGCGTTTCGCGGGATAAAGAAAGCGGCGGAACTGATCGACATGCGGAAACAGAAAGGCGCGCATCCGCGCATGGGCGCGACTGATGTTTGCCCGTTTATTCCAGTAAGCAACGTCAGTTGGGAGGAAGCGATTGAATGTGCAAATCGGCTGGGCAAACGCGTCGGCGAGGAATTGAAAGTCCCGGTGTATCTCTATGAAAGAGCCGCCAGGGATAAATCGCGTGCGAATCTTGCCGTGATTCGAGCCGGCGAATACGAAGGTTTCTTCGAAAAGATAAAACAACCGGAGTGGAAACCAGATTTCGGGCCGGCGGTTTTCAATGAGAAATCCGGCGGAACCGTGATTGGCGTTCGAGACTTTCTGATCGCTTACAATGTAAACTTGAATACGAAATCGGTGCGGCGTGCGAATGCAGTTGCGTTCGATGTACGAGAGCAGGGGAGAGTGAAGACCGAAGATGGGACACCGTCGGGAAAGACAGTATTGGACGCGAACGGCGAACCGGTCCGCATTCGCGGGATGTTGAAACACGTGAAGGGAATAGGCTGGTTCGTGAAGGAATACGGTATCGCGCAGGTCTCGATGAATCTGACGAACATCGAGGAAACGCCTTTACACGTCGCATTCGATGCGTGCGTTGAGTCGGCGGCGAAACGGGGCTTACGCGTGACCGGCTCGGAGATCATCGGGATGGTCCCGAAGAAATCTTTGCTCGATGCCGCCCGATATTTTTTGCGCAAGCAACAATGGTCTGAGGGCGTTTCGGAAGAAGAACTGATCGATGTCGCCGTTCGTTCGATGGGCTTGGGCGAATTGAAACCTTTTGTTCCAAAAGAAAAGGTGATCGAATTAAAAATCGAATCAGCTGAACCAAAGATGTCCCTGGCGAAAATGAATGTGCGCGAGTTTTGTAACGAGACCTTGAGCGATTCGCCTGCGCCCGGCGGTGGGTCGGTCGCGGCGCTGATGGGAGCGCTAGGTGTGTCGTTAGGCGGAATGGTCGCGAATCTTTCTGCGGGCAAACGCGGTTGGGACGATAAGCTCGAATATTTCAGCAGTTGGGCGGTGAAGGCGCAGCAACTCAAAGACGAATTGTTATTGCTCGTAGATGAAGACACTAACGCATTCAACAAAGTGATGGACGCGTTCGGCCTGCCAAAAGGATCGGATGAAGAAAAGAAAACGCGCGCGGCGGCTATCGAGGAGGCAACAAAACGTGCGGCCGAAGTTCCGCTGAAAGTGATGGAGACTGCGGCCAAATCTTATGAATTGCTGTCGGAGATGGCGAAGAATGGAAATCCTGCTTCGGTTTCAGATGTCGGTGTTGGAGCGCTGGCCACGCGAGCGTGCATCGGAGGGGCAGCGATGAACGTGCGGATCAATCTTGGTCAACTGAATGACAAGAAATTCAGGAGCCACCTCCAGAAACGAGTTCAGAAGGTGAGCGCGGATTCCGAGGCTCTATTCAGGAAAATCATTAGAATGGTACAGCGCAAGCTTCGGTAGGGGGCGCGACCGCCGGGCACATTCGATGCGTTCGCGAACGTTTGCGACGGTCCGAGACCGCCGCTACAGAATCTGTTTATGAGTTCACTCGCCGTTCTGCACGCTTCGGAACTCGTCACGTTGAGCGGATCAAAGCGCCCGCGCTTTGGCGCAGAGTTGTCGGAAGTCGGAATTGTTCGCGATGGCGGAATGCTCGTCCGCGGCGGGAAGATTGAGAAGGTAGGTCCGAGCGATGAGATCGAAAAAAATCTTGGCGATGCGGAAATTGTGGATGCACGCGGACGCGTTGTGATGCCGGGATTCGTCGATGCGCATACCCATTTGGTTTTTGCCGGAAACCGGCTTGGCGATTTCGAACGCCGGGCACGAGGCGAAACGTACGAGCAGATTGCGAAAGCAGGCGGCGGAATTTGCTCAACCGTAGAAAAAACCCGCGCTGCGAGTGAAGCCGATCTTCTCGCGCAGGCAAAAACGCATGCGAACTGGTTTCTGCGTTGCGGGACTACGACAGTCGAAGCGAAATCGGGTTACGGCCTGACCGTTGAAGATGAATTGAAGATTTTGCGCGTTCTGCGCCAACTGAAGGAAGAGGTGCGATTGGAAATCGTGTCGACTTTTCTCGGTGCGCATGCGGTTCCGAAGAAACTCTCGCCGGATGAATATCTGGACATCGTGATCACGGAAATGTTGCCGCGCGTGACTGAGGAAAAACTGGCGGAATTTTGCGATGTTTTTTGCGAGCGCGGCTATTTCGACATTGACCAGGCGCACAAAATCTTATCGGCGGCCAAAAAGCTCGGACTGAATCTGCGCGGCCACGTCGATCAACTGACAAATTCCGGTGGCGCCAAGTTGATGGCGGAGATCGGTGCAACAACAGCGGACCATCTGGAGCAGACGGACGGGCAGGGGATCGCCGCCTTGAAGAAGGCAAAGGTGCAACCAGTGTTATTGCCGGGTTCGGTTTACGCGCTCGGATCGAGTCGTTATCCGCGCGCCCGCGAAATGATCGAGGCGGGACTTGGCGTCGTGCTCGCGACCGATTTCAATCCCGGATCATCGCCAACTCCGAGTATGCCGATGGTACTATCCCTCGCGTGCACGCAAATGAAACTGGCGCCTGCAGAAGCGATCACTGCCTCAACCTTGAACGCAGCATACAGTCTCAATCGAGGGGATAAAATTGGCTCGCTTGAGCCGGGCAAACTTGCCAACTTCGCAATCTTCGATTGCGAAGATTATCGTGAGTTGGCGTACTGGTTTGGAATACCGCAGACGCATTCGGTTTACATCAAAGGCGAACGCATACTGTGAAGCTGTAGTGTGCGCTGTCCTCA
>Ga0310810_10007588_pt1 | contig 12388 bp, 8 predicted proteins | sample NCmetagenome_FD_207641 | JGI IMG/M metagenome (GOLD analysis project Ga0310810, IMG submission 207641) | Soil microbial communities from experimental microcosm in Duke University, North Carolina, United States - NC | ecosystem: Engineered > Artificial ecosystem > Soil microcosm > Unclassified ... | reverse complement strand
TGTCGATATCCAGTTCGATTTCGTCTCCGTTTTGAACCACCGCCAGCGTCCCGCCCGCGGCCGATTCCGGGGACACATGCAGAACCACGGTTCCGTAGGCCGTGCCGCTCATGCGCGCGTCGGAGATTCGTACCAGGTCCGTGATCCCCCGCGCCAGCAGCTTCGGCGGCAGCGGCATGTTCCCGACTTCGGGCATCCCCGGATACCCCTTGGGTCCCGCGCCCTTCAGCACCATCACCGACGTTTCGTCGATCTCGAGATCCGGCCGATCGATCCGCGCCTTGAAATCCTCAATGCTTTCGAACACCACCGCGCGTCCTCGATGTTTCAGCAGGCTTGGCGTCGCCGCCGACGGCTTGATCACCGCCCCGTTGGGAGCCAGATTTCCGCGGACCACCGCCAGACCGGCACGTTCGCGGATCGGGTTCGCGCGCTGGTGGATCACTTCGCGATTCCAGCACGGCGCGTCGATAGTATTTTCTCCCATGGTCTTGCCGTTAACCGTAAGCGCGTCGCGATGAATCACATCGGCCAGCTCTCGCACCACGGCAGGAACGCCGCCCGCGTAGTAAAAATCCTCCATCAGGAATTTGCCGGACGGCTGGATGTCCACCAGCAGCGGAAGATCATGACCCACGTGGTCGAAATCGTCGAGCGTAAGCTTGACTCCCACGCGCCCCGCGATCGCCAGCATGTGCAACACGAAATTGCTGGAGCCGCCGATGGCCGCGTTCACGCGGATCGCGTTCTCAAACGCCTGGCGCGTGAGAATGCGGGAAATCCGCAGATCCTCGTGAACCATCTGGACGATCCGCCGCCCGGCCTGCTGCGCCAGCACGTACCGCCTGGAGTCCACCGCCGGAATCGCCGCATTGTGCGGCAGCCCCATGCCGAGCGCTTCCACCATGCTGGCCATGGTCGACGCCGTCCCCATGGTCATGCAATGGCCCGCCGAGCGCGACATGCACGCCTCGGCTTCGAAGAAATCGGCGATCTTCATCTTACCGGCGCGCACATCCTCGCTCATCTGCCAGACACCGGTACCCGAACCGATCCGTTCACCATGGAAATTTCCGTTCAGCATCGGCCCGCCCGAGACCACGATAGCGGGCACATCGCAACTGGCCGCGCCCATCAGCAGCGACGGAGTGGTTTTATCGCAGCCGCACAGCAGCACGACGCCATCAATAGGGTTGCCGCGGATCGATTCTTCGACGTCCATACTGGCCAGATTGCGGAACAGCATCGCGGTGGGGCGAATGTTGGTCTCGCCCAGAGACATCACGGGAAATTCCAACGGAAATCCGCCGGCTTCGTACACGCCGCGCTTCACCCGTTCGGCCACCTGCCGCAGGTGGGCGTTGCAAGGCGTCAGCTCGGAGAAGGTGTTGCAGATGCCAATCACCGGGCGGCCGTCGAACAAATCGGGCGGGAAGCCCTGGTTCTTCATCCAGGAACGGTGAATGAATCCGTCACGATCCTGGAGGCCGAACCAATGCGTGGAGCGAAGTTTAGACTTGGACACTAACGGGCAGTATACGTCTTGCTGAACCTATTCCGATTGTTGGTGACGGTGAACTTGCCGTCGCTCGAGACCGACGCCTTGATCCAGTTGCCCTTGTCCGCCGCGCCCTCTTCCAGGTTAGCGATCATTTCTTCTGCCGTGTTGTGGGCGGCGTCGTTCATCGCGCCCTTATGACCCTGCCAGATTCCTTCGATCCCCGGGATCTTAGCGAGGGTATCGTAGCCGCCGTTGCTGAAGCCTTTGCGAGCGCCATCGTTCACGACGACGACCTGCGGCTTGAGCGACCAGATGAGGGCCGGCGCCCCGGATTGGCCGTTCGAGAAACCATGATGCGTGGCCTGGAGCAGCGAAACCTCGCCGACCTTGTTCACCGGGCAGCCGAGCATCATTTCCCGATCCCAGGTGAGGTCGCCGACATCGAGAAAAGTGAACTTCCCGTAGGTCAGCAGGAAGCCTGTGCTGCGCGAGTTCTCGGTGTTGTCGGTGGGTTTGCGCTCGGCGCCATCGCAGAGCTTGTTGACGAAACCTTTATTGATGGGCTCTGAGATAACCTCGCCGTTGGCGCTGACGACAGTGATATCCACGCCCGCCAATGGGATCTTGTTACCAGGTTTCACCACGGTGCGCTTGTTCCCCGCTGCCGCCAGATAGTCCTGCCACAGTCCGGCGCCTTTCTCCTGCGATTTTTCGATCGACTCGCCGTGATCGTAGATCTTGCGGATCGGGATCATCTTGGAGAGCGCTGCCAGACCGCCGACGTGATCGCCGTGGAAATGGGTGATCACCAGGTTATCGATCCGGGTCAGACCCGCGGCCACGGCGGCCGCGGCGATCCGCTTCGCGTCACGGTCCTCGTTCCCCGGGAAACCGGTATCGACCAGCAGCGATTCTCCCGAGGGAGCGACGATCAGCGTGGCCGCTCCGCCCTCCACGTCGATCCAATAAATGTCGAGTGTGCGGGTCTGCGCTGGGAGCAACGCCGCGGCAAGTGCCAGAGCCAACCACATTTTGTTCATTTGGCACAAATCGTATCACAACGTGAGAAGATCGAGCCTGTGTCTGCCACTGCCACACTGCGGCCCACGCGCGTCCGCTACTGGGTCCTGGTTTTCACGGTAACTTTGGCGGTCATCACGTATATCGACCGGGTGGCGATTTCGTTCGCTCTGCCCTATATCGGTAAGGACCTGGATCTGGACTCGATCCAGAAGGGCTGGGTGCTGACTGCTTTCGCGCTGGCCTACTCGCTATTCGAAATCCCCGGCGGATTTCTGGGCGATTGGATGGGACCACGCCGCGTCATTCTTAGAATCGTCCTGTGGTGGTCGTTTTTCACCGCGGCCACCGGCTGGGCCTGGAACTACGCTTCCCTGGTGACGGCGCGTTTCCTGTTCGGCGCGGGCGAAGCGGGCTGTTTCCCGAATCTCACCAAGATGTTCACCGTCTGGCTGCCCGATCGCGAACGTGTCCGCGCCCAGGGCCTGATGTGGATGAGCGCCCGCTGGGGCGGGGCTTTTACACCGCCTTTGGCGGCGGTGGTGATTACGTGGGTTGGATGGCGGCACGCATTCGGACTGTTCGGAGTGCTGGGAGTAATCTGGGCGATCGCATTCTTCCTGTGGTATCGCGACAATCCTCTGGACAATCCCAAGCTGAATGACGGCGAACGCGAGCTGCTGCGCGGGGCGCATCAGAATTCCGCTGCGGGCCACGCCGCCGCGCCGTGGGGAAAACTGGTGAGGTCGGGGCGTGTATGGCTGTTGTGCTGGCAGTATTTCTTTCTGTCGTACGGCTGGTACTTCAATATCACCTGGTTGCCGACTTATCTGCGCGAAGCCCGGGGCATGGACCTGGCGCAGGCAGCGACGTTCGGCGTGCTTCCTTTATTCCTGGGCGGATTAGGGAATCCCGTTAGCGTTTTTCTGGGCGAGCGCTTGTTGCGCTGGACCAGGAGCGTGGACCGAACCCGGCGTATCGTCGCTAGTTTCGGATATACAGGCGCTTGCTCGTTCCTGATCCTGACGACCTACATGCAGGACGCCCGGGCCGCCGTCGTCACGATCTCCCTGGCTAGCTTTTTCAATGACCTGGCTATGCCACCGTCCTGGGCGGCCACCATGGACATGGGCGGCCGGTACGCCGGAACGCTTTCCGGCGCTATGAATAGTTGGGGAAACCTGGGTGGGGCGGTAGCCCCGGCCGTGATCGGCTACGTGCTCGCCTGGACCAATAACAACTGGAACGTCGCCTTCTACATCTCAGCGGTTCTTTACGCGGCGGCGATTCCCTGCTGGATTTTCCTGGATTCGGTAACCCCTCTCGAGGTTGTGTCGCCCACCAAGTAAGGCTCTTGACCCCCAACCCAACGGCGTGTATGCTAGCATGTTGGGCGGGCTCGTGCCTACTCATATACTCAAGTGGATGGAGGTTGTTTGCCAAATGAAGGCTAAATTGCTTGCTGTGATCGTTGCGGGACTGGGACTGCTCCTGTGCACTGTGCCGATGCTGGCGCATCACTCGTTTGCCGCCGAATACGATTCGGCCAAGCCGGTGACGCTTACCGGAACAGTTACCAACGTCGAATGGATGAATCCTCACGCGCGCTTTTATATCGATGTGAAAGATGAAAAGGGCGAGGTGAGCAACTGGGAACTGGAACTCGGGAGCCCTAATGGCCTCATGCGCCAGGGCTGGACGCGCAACTCCCTGAAGAAAGGTGATGCCGTCAGCGTAACTGGATCCCTCGCTAAGGACGGCTCCAAGCTGGCCAATGCCCGGACCGTAAAGCTGGCCGATGGCCGCCAGGTTTTCGCCGGCTCCTCGGAGACAGAAGGCAAGGGCAAGGGTAAGGAACAGTAAGGGTTTAGAGCAGTTTCAGACAACCTCGGCGGGATGAGCGGTTGCAGTCATGCTTCCGCTCATCTTGCGTACGATTCGTCCGGCTGCTTTGGTCCGGGCGGATCAGTAACACACTCCCTGGGAGGGAAACACCATGAAGTTCTGGTCTAGAGCGACCCTTGCGGCCGCTATACTTGCTTTGATCGGGTTGACCGGCGCGAAGCTACTGGGTCAAGCCGCAGCGCAGGGTAAGGCTGCTACCAAAGGGAAAGCCGCCACCCAGAGCAAGGCTCCGGAACAAGGCAAGGCGGCCGCCTCCGGGAAACCTACAGCCGCACAGTTCTTCAAGAACGTAACCACCCCCACACTCGGCGCGCTGAGCCCCGACGACTTCATCCTGGCTATGGGACTCGTCGCCGACAATCTGGGGCTAGATTGCGCGGATTGCCATCCTGGCGCCGGCTCGGACAAAGCCGATTGGGTGATCGACACACCGCAAAAGAAGACCGCCCGCAAGATGATCGAAATGGTGGGCCAGATTAATAAGACTAATTTCGCGGGAGTGCAGATGGTGACCTGCTGGACTTGTCACCACGGCCGCGATAGGCCAGCGACCACGGTCGCGCTGGATGCGGTTTACAGTAGTCCAAATTCAGAGCGAGACGACCTCGTCACACCGGTTCCGGGACAATCCGCGGCAGCGATTTTCGACAAGTACATCGCGGCACTCGGGGGGGCCCAGCGTCTGGCCGCCATTACCAGCTACGTCGCCACCGGAAAGAGCGTTGGATACGAGGGGTTGGGCGGCGAGGGCGAATTTAACATCTATGCCAAATCTCCCAATCAGAAGACGACGGAGATTAGCTTTAAAGACCATCCCGATCGCGGAAAGAGCGTTTGGGCTTTCGACGGCCGCACTGGCTGGATCACGACTCCGCGAGGATTGTTGGGTGAGTATGAAGTGACCGGAACCGGTCTGGACGGGGTCCGGTTTGACGCCCAGATGGCCTTTCCGGGACAAATCAAGACGCTGTTCACGAACTGGCGGGTAGGACAGATGGAAACTCTGGGGGATAAGGACTTCAACGTTGTGCAGGGAGGCACCGCCAGAGGCTTGCTGGTGACGCTGTACTTCGACACCAAAACCAACCTGCTAGGCCGGATGATCGTCTATACTTCGTCTCCGATCGGCCGCGCGCCGCAACAGGTGGATTTCTCCGATTATCGTGATGTCGGCGGAGTCAAGTTCCCCTTCGAAGACACCTTCCTGTGGCTGGACGGCAGATGGACTGCGAAGATTACCAACATCAGGACCAACGTTGCGATCGACGCCGCGAAATTCGGCAAACCGTAAGCGGGAATCAGACACTTTAGGTTGTGAACGGGGGTTGACGGCTCAAGAGCCATCAACCCCTTGTTTTTTTGGCCGAATTTCTTTTGAAAAACCGCCGCCCAACCGTTGTATAATCCCCTTCAGGCCGCACGGTCGCACTCGGCCGCGCCCATCACGTTTAACCACCGAGCACGACTAAAAGGAGACGACATGTTGCAGAGGAACTTGTTCAGGAATTTGTTAACGGGTCCCGCCACTTTCCTCGTGGCAATCACCTGTACCGCGGGAGCCGCCAGCGCCCAGACCTGCGCCACTCTGCCGGATCACGCCCATTTGAAGGCCGCCCTGACTCAGGCCACCAAGGACGAAACCAGCGGGCTGAACAACCACATGTGGGCCACCATTGTCGACCGCGACGGAGTGGTCTGCGCCGTGGCGTTCTCGGGCACGGATCGTTTCGCGCAATGGCCCGGGAGCCGGGTGATCTCCGCCCAGAAGGCGAATACCGCGAACGCGTTCGGCCTTGATTCCGGATCGAACAGCAATGGTTCCGGGCAAGCCAACGGCCTGTCGCTCTCGACAGCCAACTTGTTCTCAGCCGTTCAGCCGGGCGGCAGCCTGTACGGGCTGCAATTCAGCAATCCGGTGAATGAATCCGCCGGCTACAAGATCCCATCCAGCCTTTTCGGTACGCCCACGGATCCGATGAAAGGCAGCAAAATCGGCGGCGTCAACGTCTTCGGAGGCGGACTGGCGCTATTCGCGGCGGGCAAGAAGATGGTCGGCGGCATCGGCGTCAGCGGCGATACCTCCTGCGCCGATCATTTCATCGCCTGGCGCCTGCGCAAGAACCTCGGCCTCGATCACCTGATGGGAGTGGGCGGAGTTTCGGGCGATCCCATGCGGCCCGACAACATCGTGTTCGACATCGGCGCTAACGGCCAGAGCGCGGGCGGATTCGGTCATCCCAAGTGCCTGATGACCGGAAACGAAAAGATGCTCCCGGTCGTCCAGCCGTAACCAGAGCAGCGTCGTATAATGGCCTGAGACTGAAAGGAATACGCATATATGGACGATATGACTCGACGTGGTTTTCTCGCTGCCGGCGCGGTGGTAGCGGCGCCTTACATTCTGAAATCCGAGGACAAGGCGGGAACCAAGAACCCGATTATCGGCGAGGGCGAGCACAAGTACGAGTGTATCCACGACTGGGGCAACCTGCCGTCGAATATCAAGTACGGCAACACCCATAGCGTGGTCGAGGATTCGCAGGGGCATATCTATATCCACCATACGGTGTACAAGGACAGCCCCAGCGCCGACAGCGTCGTGGTCTTCGACGAAAAGGGTAAGTTCGTACGCTCGTTCGGTCCAATGTTCCGCGGCGGCGCGCACGGCCTTTTTATGAGCAAGGAAGGCCGCGACGAGTATCTGTATTTCTGCGACGAGAAGCACGGCATCGTCAGCAAGCGCACCCTGAAAGGCGAGGAAATCTGGACCATGGGCTATCCCCAGGACTCCCCGATTTACCAGAAGGGACCGGGTTCCACTGGCCCCGGAGGCGCGGCGGGCCTGAATTACCGGCCCACCAACTTCGCGATCGCGCCCAACGGCGATTTCTGGGTCGGCGACGGCTACGGCTCTTACTACATGTTCCACTACAGCCAGAAGGGGAACTCGTATCCCAAGCTGGTGAACACTTTCGGCGGTCCTCCGGCCAGCGCGGCTGCTCCTGGCGGCGGGGGCGGTGGACAGGCGAAAGGCGGCGGTCGCGGCCAAGGTAAAGGTGGCGATCAGGCCAAAGGCGGTGACGCCAAAGGTCCAGTTTTCGCCGGAGATCAAGCCAAGGGCCCCGCGCCCGATCAAGCTAAGGGCGGCGGCAGAGGCGCGGCTCCGGCCCGTACTCCGGGTCAGGCGGGCGTGCCCAGGAACGTGCCGATCGAGTCGATGAACAATCCGCACGGGAATATGATCGACCTGCGCGATCCCGCCAAGCCGATCTTGCTGGTCGCCGATCGCGGAAACCAGCGCATCGTGCGCTACACGCTCGATGACAAGCCGATTGATGTTGTCGCGGGAACTCTTCAGCCTTGCCATTTCCACGAACACAAAGGCATGATCGTGGTGCCCGACCTGGCGTCCCGCGTAACCCTTCTCGACAAGGACAACAAGGTTGTGGCTCATCTGGGCGAAGGTCTGGTGGGCAATCCGCCGCGGACTACCGACGACCGGAGCAAATTCGTCCCGGGCCAGTTTGTGAACCCGCACGGCGCATGCTTCGACCACGCCGGCAACATCTTCGTGGCGGAGTGGGTCGAAATCGGCCGCGTCACGAAACTCCGCAAGCTCGCGTAATTCGTTCGAGAAACAGAAGCACCACTCAAGCTTCCAAAGGAGCTGCATGGACCCACGACTGTTCGGCGAATTCATGGGAACGATGGTTCTCGCGTTGTTGGGCAATGGTGTTGTCGCGAACGTAGTCTTGAAGAAGACGCTGGGGTCCGCGGGGGGCTGGCTGACCATCGTGTTCGGCTACGGTGTCGGTGTGATGGCGGGCGTGTTCACCGCCCTTTACTGTGGAAGCCCCGCGGCCTTCATCAATCCCGCCGTCACACTGGCGTTTTCCATTTCCGGCGGGGACTTCAGCATGCTTATCCCGTTCTGGATCGCGCAGATCTTGGGCGCCTTTGTCGCGGGAGTGCTCCTTTGGCTGCATTTTCTCCCGCACTGGTCCGAAACCACGGACGCCGGATCAAAGCTCGCCTGTTTTTGCACCGGCCCTGCCATCCGGAATACCGCGGCAAATCTCCTTAGCGAGATCATCGGGACGTTTTTGCTGGCGTTCCTGGTTCATGCAATGGTCAAGACCGGACCCGCGCCTGGGTTAGCCCCTTTTTTGGTCGGCGCGATCATTTGGGCCATCGGCTCCGGCTTGGGAGGCACCACCGGCTTCGCCATTAATCCGGCTCGCGACTTAGGTCCACGGATTGCCCACGCGATCCTGCCAATCCCTGGGAAGGGTGGATCGGATTTCGGTTACGGTTTCACCGTCCCGGTTCTCGGGGGACTGATCGGCGGCGGCTTGGCCGGCCTGTTCATCCGCGTCGCGCATCTGTAACATCCATCTGTAACGCGATCGCCAGCGATCGCGTCTCAACACTACTTCCGCAGTCGCGGAAGTGGGGTATAATTCTTGAGCGCGCAGCTTCGGTAAGCGTCCAGATGAAGCTCGCGAGCTCATTGGCGCGTGTCTGAAACATATACGCACAATGATGATTCACCATGAGTTTGGCGGACGCTTCGTACGATGAGCGCCGCGGCATTTTCGAGCGCACTTCGGTGCGCGGAGTGATGAAGAAAGGTAAAAGGAGAGAGGAAGTATGGCAACGAATCGTGGAGTAGCTTATATCAAGCCGGGTGAGGTGCAGGTTCAGTCCATCCCCTACCCGAAGCTGAAGATGCCCAAGAGCGAGACCGACCCGTTCGGCGGAAAAGACGCTCCTCACGGCGTCATCCTGAAAGTTGTGACGACCAACATCTGCGGGTCGGATCAACACATGGTCCGCGGCCGCACCACGGCCCCTCAGGGCCTGATCCTGGGCCACGAAATCACGGGGGAAATCATCGAGAAGGGCAGCGACGTTGAAATGCTGAACGTCGGCGACCTGGTGACGGTGCCGTTCAACATCGCCTGCGGGCGCTGCCGCAATTGCCGCGAAGGCAAGACCGGCATCTGCCTGACGGTGAATCCGGCTCGTCCGGGCGCGGCGTACGGTTATGTGGACATGGGCGGATGGGTCGGCGGGCAAGCAGAGTATGTGCTGGTTCCCTACGCCGACTTCAACCTGATCAAGTTCCCCAACAAAGAAAAAGCGATGGCGAAGATCAAGGACCTGACGCTTCTGTCCGACATCTTCCCGACCGGATATCACGGCTGCATTCAGGCCGGTGTTGGACCGGGCACCACGGTTTACATCGCGGGCGCAGGCCCGGTCGGTCTGGCGGCGGCGGCGGGAGCGCAATTGCTCGGCGCAGCAGTCGTGATCGTCGGCGACATGATCCCGGAGCGCCTGGCTCAGGCCAAGAGCTTTGGCTGCGAAGTCATCGACCTGCGCAAGGACGCCACGCTGGCCCAGCAGATCGAGCAGATCGTCGGTGAGCCGGTGGTCGATTGCACCGTGGATTGCGTCGGTTTTGAGGCGCACGGGCAGGGCAAGGATGCCGGGGTGGAGCGTCCGGCCACGGTACTGAACTCCCTCCAGGAAGTGGTTCGCGCGGGCGGTTCGGTCGGTATCCCCGGTCTGTACGTCACCGGCGATCCGGGTGGGATCGACGCCAATGCCAAGATCGGCGCCCTCTCGATCCGCATCGGTCTGGGATGGGCGAAGTCGTGCTCTTTCCACACCGGCCAATGCCCGGTGCTGCGCTACAACCGCCAGCTCATGACGGCGATCCTGTACGACAAGGTGCATCCCGCCAAGGCGGTCAATGCCACCATCATTTCGCTGGACGAAGCGCCGCAGGGCTATAAGGACTTCGACAAGGGCGCGGCCAAGAAGTTCATCATCGACCCGCACAAGTCGGTGAAGGCGTAGTTCGTTCGCATCTGCCGTTTCGACGCCGGGGGAGGAGAACCTCTCCCGGCGTTTTTTTTGGAAACGTTTTCCCAGTCCGAAGGTATTCCTTCTAGAGGAGAGGACGTGGGATCTTTTCTGCAGGACCTCAAGCACTCCATCCGAATGTTCCTCCAAGCCCCGGCTTTTACGCTAACGGCGGTTCTCGCGCTAGCGCTCGGCGTGGGAGCTAACACCGCCATCTTTTCCCTCATCAACACCGTGCTGCTCAAGCCGGTGAACTTCCCCGACCCCGAGCGGATTGTCATGTTCATGAACGTATCGCCGCAAGGATCGGGTTTCGGCGCCTCACCGGTGAAGTTCAACTTCTTTCGCTCCCAGACCGACGTGTTTCAGGACGTTTCCGCGTGGACCTTCGGCGTCGCGAACTACAAGGCGGGCGACTTGCCGGAGCAGATTCAGAAGACCCAGGCCAGTGCGGATTTCTTTTCCTTGTATGGCGCCACGACGGTTTACGGGAGAACCTATACGCAGGACGAAGATCGTCCCGGCGGGCGCGATGTAGCGGTGCTGGCCTACGGATTCTGGCAGAACCGCTTTGCGGCCGATCCAAACGTGATCGGCAAAACCATCACCCTCAGCGGAACTCCCCACGAAATCATCGGAGTGGTGGGGCCCAGCTTGAAGATCGAGATCGACCAGCCACCCGACGTCTACGTGCCGTTCCGGCTGGATCCCTATAGTACAAATCAGGGGAACTACCTGCAGGTGGCCGGCCGTCTGAAGCCGGGCGTAAGCCTCGCCTCCGCGAACCAACAGCTCAAGGCCGCGACGGAGGGCTTTCGCAAGACTTATCCGAACAGCCTCCCTCCGCAGGGAACCTTCGGTGTGCAACCACTCAGCGACGTGCTGGTGAGCGGGGTACGCACGCTTCTCTGGGTTCTGCTCGGCGCCGTGGGTTTCGTCCTGCTGATTGCATGCGCCAACGTCGCCAATCTTCTGCTGGCGCGCGCGACGGGACGCAGGAGGGAAATCGCGATTCGCGCTGCCATCGGCGCCGGACGCGGACGAATCATTCGTCAACTGCTGACCGAGAGCGTGGTTTTGTCGCTAGCCGGCGGACTGCTCGGGTTGGGACTGGGGTCCGCGGGTATTCGCGGCATTCTGAGCTTGAATCCTGGCAACATCCCGCGCGTGGGGCTGCAAGGCAATGCCGTATCCATGGATATGCGGGTGGTCCTGTTCACACTCGGACTATCGGCGGCGACCGGCATCCTGTTCGGTCTCTTTCCGGCGCTCCAGGCCTCGCGCGCCGATCTCAGCAGCACCATCAAGGAATCCACCGGCCGTGGAGGCACCAGTTTCCGACACAACAAAGCCCGCTCTCTGCTGGTGGTGACGGAAACGGCGCTGGCTCTGATCTTGCTCATCGGATCTGGGCTGCTGCTGCGAACCTTCACCGCCCTTCGTTCCGTAAATCCCGGCTTCGATTCGCATAACGTCCTGACGCTACGAATGTCTCTGAACGAACCGCGTTTCACGAAAACGACCGCCGTGGAACAGTTACTGCGACAGGGCATCGAGCGCCTCAAAGGCCTGTCGGGCGTGGAGAGCGCAGGCGTTACGTGTTGTGTACCGCTGGAAAACGGCATCGGGCTGCCCTTCGTTATCGTGGGCCGGCCCCTGGAAGGAAGCGCACACGGCGGCGGGCGCTACATGTTCACCACCGCCGGTTACTTCGATGTATTCAAAATCCCGCTCCTAAGAGGGCGGACGTTCACTGATCAAGACGGCGCGGGATCGCCTCCCGTCGTAATCATTAATCAGGCCATGGCCAAACGGTTCTGGCCCCAGGGCGATCCTCTGGCGGATCAGCTCATTATAGGGCGAAGTCTTGGGCCGCAGTTCAACGATAGTTCCCGCCAGATTATTGGGATCGTCGGCGATCTTCGTGATAACGGTCTGAACAACGATCCGGGTCCAACTATGTATGTCCCCCATGCACAGATTACCGACAATATGAATGCGGGTGTCGCAAGTCTCTCGCCGTTGGCCTGGGTGGTGCGGACGCGCGTCGAACCCCATTCGCTCAGCACGGCGATCCAGAAGGAGCTGAGC
>Ga0310810_10007587_pt1 | contig 12390 bp, 10 predicted proteins | sample NCmetagenome_FD_207641 | JGI IMG/M metagenome (GOLD analysis project Ga0310810, IMG submission 207641) | Soil microbial communities from experimental microcosm in Duke University, North Carolina, United States - NC | ecosystem: Engineered > Artificial ecosystem > Soil microcosm > Unclassified ... | reverse complement strand
GCCGAAGCGGCGATGCGATTCGGACTCGACGAAATCGAGTGCGCGCGATCCCCAACGCATCGCCTGGTGCAGCGCGCTCATGTCCAACGCATTCGCGCCCGATGCATGTCCGGCCTGGCCCTTGAACTGCATCAGCACCGAACTGATGCCGCGATGCGCGAGTACCGCCTCGCAGCGGGTCGGCTCGGCGACGATCGCCTGCAGGAATCCGTGCCTGCCGCCGCCGAGGAACGCTTCGATGCAGCGCGCGTCATTGGCTTCCTCGTCGTTGCTGAACAGGAACGCGACATCGCCGCGCGTGCGGTTCGCCGCGGTGACCAGTCCCGCCGCCGCGCCCTTGATGTCGCAGGCGCCAAGGCCAATGGCGCGATCACCGGTGACCCGTAGTTTCAACGGATCGGCAGTCCATGCCTCCGACGACGGAACCGTGTCGAGGTGCACGTTGAACACGCGCAATGGATTGCCGCGCACCGCCAGCATCGATACCGCGCCATCGCCGTGGTCGGTGACTTCGATGCGGAAGCCCGGCAGTTGGGTGCGCAGGTAATCGAAGATGCCCCCGGTGCCCATCGCACGTGGTGGATTGCGGGTGTCGAACGACACCAGCGCTTCGAGGTGGCGCAGGACCTCGTCGAGCACGTCAGTCATTTCCCGGATTCTTGTTGACCTGGGCCCACAACGTGCTGCTCATGCCGAACAGCTTGATGAAGCCCTCCGCTTCCTCCACGCCCCAATCGGCGGACTGCGCGTAGGTCGCGCCTGCGGTATTGAGAATGTGCGGTGACCGTACCGCCACCGCGTCGACCCGGCCGCCGCGGGTTTCGAGCACGACCTCGCCGTTGACCATCCGCTGGGACGAGCCGAGGAACGCTTCGAGGTCGGTCTTCAACGGGTCGTGGAAGAAGCCCTCGTACACCAGTTCCACCCACTTGCGCGCGACCTCCGGCTTGAAGCGGTTCTGTTGCTTGCTCAGCACCGCTTCCTCCAGCGCGCGGTGCGCGACCAGCAGTGCCGTGAGACCGGGCGCCTCATAGACGATGCGACCTTTCAGGCCGATGGTGGTGTCGCCGGTATACATGCCGCGACCGACCCCGTATTGCGCGAACATCGTGTTGAGTTGCGCCAGCAACTGCGCGCCGGCCAGCGGCTTGCCATCCAGCGCGACCGCTTCGCCTTCGACGAACCGCAGCACCACCTGCAACGGTTCCACCGGCCAGCGCTCGCGCGGCGCACACCAGCCGCGCGCACCCTCGCCCGGCGCTTCCCAGCGATCGATCTCGCCACCGGACATGGTCAGCCCGAGCAGGTTCTCGTTGATCGTGTACGCCTTCTGCTTGGCGCGCACGTCGAAACCGCGCGCCTCCAGGTACGCCTGTTCGTAGGCACGGACCTCGGTGTGCTCCTTCTGGATCTCGCGGACCGGCGCCACGATCCGGTAATCGCCCGAAGCCTTCACCGCGAGATCGAACCGCACCTGGTCGTTGCCCATGCCGGTGCAGCCGTGGGCGACTGCATTGGTGCCGAGACCACGTGCGCGTGCCAGCGTCGCATCGACGATCAGGTAACGGTCAGAGACCAGCAGCGGATACTGCCCCTGGTAGCCCTCGCCCGCCCACACGAACGGCTTGACGAAGTCGTCCCAGATCGCGGGTCCGCCGTCGATGGTCACATGGCTGGCGACACCGAGCTCGGCGGCGCGCTGCTCGATGAAGGCACGCTCATCGGCATCGACGCCGCCTGTGTCGGCGAACACGGTGTGCACGTTCCAGCCGCGTTCCTGCAGGTAGGGCACGCAGAAACTGGTGTCGAGGCCGCCGGAGAAGGCGAGGACGATGTCTTTGCTGTTGGCGCTCATGGATTTCCCGTCGTGGTTACTGATTGGCCAACGCCGCCATGATCGCCTTCTGCACGTGCAGGCGATTTTCGGCTTCGTCGATGGCGATGCATTGCGGCGAATCCATCACCGCGTCGGTGGCCTTGACGTTGCGGCGCAGCGGCAGGCAATGCGAGAACACGCCGTGGTTGGTCAACGCCATCTTGGCCTCGTCGACGATGAAGTGCCTATGCGCGTCGCGGATGGGTTTTTCCGGCTCCCAGTTGCCGAAGTACGGCAATGCGCCCCAGCTCTTGGCATAGACCACGTCGGCGCCGGCATAGGCGGATTCGATGTCATGGCTGACCTGCAGCGAGCCGCCGCTCTCGACGACGTTGCGCGCGGCCCAGTCCATGTAACGCCGGTCGAGCACGTAGTCGGGGGTCGGACACAGCAGGGTCACGTCCATGCCCATGCGCGTGGCGATGGTCAGCGCGGAGTTCGCAACCGCGGTATTGAGCGCCTTCGGGTGATACGTCCACGTGAGCACGTACTTCCTGCCGCGCAGGTCGGTGCTGCCGAAGTGTTCCTGCAACGCCATCACGTGCGCCAGTTCCTGGCAGGGATGGGTGATGGTTTCCATGTTGATCACCGGAACCGTGGCGTGTTCGGCAAAGCCACGCAGCACCTTGTCCTGGCGATCCAGCGACCAGTCGATGAATTTCGGGAACGCACGCACGCCGATCATGTCGACATAGCGCGACAGCACCTTCGCCACTTCGGCGATGTGTTCCTCGGCTTCACCGTCCATGACCGTGCCCAGGTCGAACTCGATCGGCCAAGCGTCCTTGCCCGGCTGCAGCACGACCGCATGGCCACCGAGCTGGAACGCGCCCAGCTCGAAACTGGTGCGCGTACGCAGCGATGGATTGAAAAACACCAGCGCTATCGACTTTCCACGCAGCTCGTCGCCAATGCGGTTGCGCTTGAACTGCGACGCCCGTGCCAGCAGCGCATCGAGCTCGCTGCGGCTCCAGTCCTGGGTGTTGAGGAAGTGCTTCATGGGCGCGTTCTTCTTTGTGTGGTCGGAAAACGACGGGACGGAAAAGCAAAAAGCCCAGCGCTGAGGCTGGGCTTCTAGACGGCGAACACGATCGTGTCCCGGCTACCCAGCGAGGCTTGGGAATTCCGGTCGGCGCGCGCGCGAGGTCATGCCTGCCGCCATGTAGGCGGAGGTCAGGACGGTGGCGTCGGCGTGGAGAGGGTTCATCGGGCGCGCATCCTCGCACGCGTGGGTGGCAGGCGCAACCTCAGCGCCGCCCATCTCACTGGTCACTGGCACTGGCTGGCGCCACCCAGGGCGTCACGGAAACGCGGATACGCAGGCGATTGCCCGGATCGTGCGGCAGGCGTGAACGGTATTTCATGCCCTTGTACATGTAGTCGACATCGAACGCGATCGGGCGGCGGAATTCGCGCTGCACCGACACCATCCGGCAATCGTCGCCGCTGGCGGCGGCGGGTTTCTCATCGGCGGGCTTATCGCCAAGCGCGTCCTTGACCGCACCCACGATCCGCGAGAAACCCTTGGGCGGCGATTTCGGTGGAACCGGCTTGCCGTCGCACTGTTCTTCCAGCCGGGTCGCGCGCAGCACCTGGAACACCGGCTCCACCCGCAACACCTGTGCATAGTCCATGCGCACGTTCTCGTTCTGGATCACCGTGGACTGGGCCAGCAAGGGCTGGCTTGCAAGGGACAACGCCAGCAGTGCCGGAAGCAATGCCAATCGCAACAGGGTTCGGATCGCAGGGGCGCAGGGGTCACTCATCGAGCGCGCAGTGTATGCGGTGGCGGCCATTCAGGGCTGAATCTCCGCTGTCGTGGCCACCACGCGGCCGTTAGAATTGCCCTGCCTTCCAGCGGTCGAGACGATGAGCCTCCACCTTTACAACAACCTGACCCGCCAGCTCGAACCGTTCGTGCCGCTCGATCCGTCCTGCCCGACGATGTATGTCTGCGGACCGACCGTCTACAACTACGTGCACATCGGCAATGCGCGTCCCTACGTTGTCTTCGGGGTGCTGGCCGCATTGTTGCGCCGTCGCCACGGCGCATTGCGCTACGCCCGCAACATCACCGACGTCGACGACAAGATCAACGCCGCGGCGAGGGACATCGGTGCGCCGATCAGCGTGATCACCGATCGCTTTGCCGCCGCCTACCGCGAGGACATGGCGACGCTTGGCGTCGCCGCGCCCGACATCGAACCCGCCGCGACCGCGCACATTCCACAGATCATCGCGATGATCGAGCGCCTGATCGCATCCGGCCATGCCTATGCCGCGGAAAGCCACGTGCTGTTCTCGGTAGCCTCGTTCGCCGGTTACGGCAAACTGTCGCGGCGCGATCCCGAGGACATGTTGGCGGGCGCGCGCGTCGAAGTCGCTCCCTACAAGCGCGATCCCGGGGATTTCGTGTTGTGGAAGCCATCGACCGACGATCTTCCGGGCTGGGATTCGCCGTGGGGGCGCGGTCGTCCCGGCTGGCATATCGAATGCTCGGCGATGGCCGAAGCGCACCTCGGCGACACCATCGACATCCATGCCGGCGGCGTCGACCTGCAGTTCCCGCACCACGAGAACGAAATCGCACAGAGCGAGTGCGCGCATGGCGGCCGCGTCTTCGCGCGCTACTGGCTGCACAACGGGATGCTCAATTTCGGCGGCGCCAAGATGTCGAAATCGATCGGCAACATCGAGAAGATCCACGACCTGGTGCGCAGGCATCCTCCCGAAGCACTCCGTCTTGCGCTGCTGTCCGCGCACTACCGGCAGCCGCTCGAGTGGTCCGACGCCGTGATCGAGCAGTCCCTGCGCACGCTCGACAGGCTGTACGGAACGCTGCGCGATCTTGCCGATATCGATGCCGAGGCCATCATCCCCGCCAGCATCGACGCCGCCCTCGACGACGACCTCAACACGCCGCAGGCGCTGGCCGAAATCGCGCGCATCGGTGGCGAGGCACGCAAGGCCGAATCGACCGTGGACAAGGCGCGGCTCAAGTCGGAACTGCTCGGCGCAGGCCTGGCGCTGGGCCTGCTGCAACAGACGCCGGCCGCCTGGTTCGCCCGTGGCGTCGAGCAGAACAGCGACGACGATGCGCGCATCCAGGCCCTGATCGACGAGCGCGCGACGGCCAAGAAGAACCGGGATTTCGCACGCTCCGATGCCATCCGCGACCAGCTCGCGGGCGAAGGCATCCTGCTCGAGGACACGGCGCAGGGCGTGCGCTGGAAACGCGCGTGAACATGTCTTCTTCCCCTTTCCCGCTTGAAGCCACCGCCGCCGAAGCCCAGGCCGCGATCGCCGACGAGTTCGCGTTCTTCGGCGACTGGTCCGAGCGTTACCAGTACCTGATCGACCTGGGCCGCAAGCTGCCTGAATTCCCGGACGCGTGGAAAACCGAGGAACACCGCCTGCACGGTTGCCAGTCGATGGTGTGGATCGTGCCGTCGGGTGATGGCGGCAAACTCGATTTCGCGGCGGTCAGCGACTCGGCGATCGTCTCGGGCCTGGTGTTCCTCGCGCTGCGCGTGTACTCGGGCCGGCCCGCCGCGGAAATCCTCGCCACCGAGCCCGACTACATCAGCGCGATCGGACTGGCGAAGCACCTGTCGCCGACCCGCAGCAACGGCCTTGCCGCGCTGCTCGCCTTCATCCGCGACACCGCGACAAAGCAGGCAGCGTGAACGACGGCCGCGTGGACGAAGCGCACGCGCCGGCATCACCGCTGCGCAACCGCGGCTTCCTCGGCCTGCTGGCGTATCGCATCCTCGCGATCCTGTCGTACCAGATCGTCGCGGTCACGGTGGGTTGGCACGTCTACGAACTCACCCACGACCCGCTGGCACTGGGACTGGTCGGACTTGCCGAAGTCATCCCGTATTTCTGCACCGCGCCTTTCGCGGGCTATCTCGTCGACCACCTGCCGCGACGCAAGCTGGGCATGGTCGCCAGCGGCGGACTCGCACTTACCGCCACGATCCTGATGGCGATCGCGACCGGCTGGTTGCCATCGCACGGCACGCCGCTGATCTACATGGCGATCGCGCTGACGGGCATGGTGCGTGCCTTCCTGACGCCGATCTACAACGCGCTGTTCGCGCGGGTGCTGCCACGCACGCAGTTCGCCCGTGGTGCGGGCGTCGGCAGCGTGGTGTTCCAGCTCGGGCTGGTGATCGGGCCGGCGCTGGGCGGCCTGCTGGTGGGCTGGTCGGGCAAGGGCGCGGCGTATGGACTGGCGGTCGCGCTGGCGATTGGCGCGGCACTGGCGCTGGCGATCCTGCGCGTGACCGAGTTGCCGGCCGCGCTCGAGCGCGCCCCGGTGTTCGCCAGCATCCATGAGGGCCTGCGTTTCGTGTTCGGCCACCAGATCCTGCTCGGGGCGCTGGCGCTGGACATGTTCTCGGTGCTGTTCGGCGGCGCCGTGGCGCTATTGCCGGCATTCATCAAGGACATCCTGCACGCGGGGCCGGAAGCACTCGGCATCCTGCGCGCGGCGCCGGCGGTGGGTGCGGTGCTCGTCGGTGTATGGCTGTCGCGGCGGCCACCGGAACACAACGCCGGGCGACTGCTGCTGACTGCGGTCGCCGGCTTCGGCCTGTGCATCATCGGGTTCGCGTTGTCGCGCGAGCTGTGGCTGTCGGCGGCGTTGCTGCTGGCATCGGGATTATGCGATGGGGTTTCGGTGGTGATCCGCTCGACCATCCTGCAACTGGCGACGCCGGACGAGATGCGCGGGCGCGTGTCGGCGATCAACGGCATCTTCATCGGTTCATCGAATGAACTGGGCGCGTTTGAATCGGGCGTCGCCGCGAAACTGCTCGGACTGGTGCCGTCGGTGATCTTCGGCGGCTGCATGACCCTGGGCGTGGTCGCCGCGACCGCAAGACTGGCGCCAAAGCTGCGCCGGCTGGACTTGAGACAGTTGCACTGATCGGGCCTCGCGGCGCGGGCGTAGACTGCCGCCAGACCCAGCGGGAGACGCGGCCATGGCGATCGAAACCGCGCGTGGACAGCGCATCGCGATCCACTTCGACGCAGTGCGCTGCGTGCATTCGCGCAATTGCGTACTCGGTAATCCGAAGGTGTTCGTGCCCAACGCCGAAGGCGAATGGCTGCATCCCGATGCCGCCAGCGTCGAGGAAGTGGAGGCGATCGTGCGCAGTTGCCCGTCGGGCGCGCTGACGTTCGAGCGCATCGATGGCAACGATGAGCGCGCACCGGAAGTGAACACCGTTCGGGTTCGCGAAAACGGCCCGCTGGCCTTCCATGCCGAATGCACCGTCGCAGGCACCCCACAGCCCTATCGCACGACCTTGTGCCGTTGCGGGCTGTCGCAGAACAAACCCTACTGCGATACCCGCCACAAGGAAGGCGGCTTCATCGCCACCGGCGAACCCGCCGAGCAGGCTTCGCAACCGTTGTCATCGCGCAATGGCTTGCTGGCGATCGAACCGCAGAAGAATGGCCCGTTGAAGGTCACCGGCAACCTCGAGGTGGTCAGCGGTACCGGACACACGGTCAATCGCGTGACCGAGACCTGGTTCTGTCGTTGCGGACAATCGAAGAACAAGCCCTATTGCGACGGCTCGCACCGCAAGGTGGGTTTCGTGGCCGAGGGCGCCTGAACCGCTGCGCCGAGTCACGCGACGAGTTCGAAACGCACGCTGCGTTTTGCGGGGTCAGCCTCGACCAGTTTCAACTTGACGTCCTCGCCCAACGGCAACGGGACATCGCCCGTGACCGGCGCTTCGATCGCCGGTTCGCGCAACATCGCCACGCCCTGCTTCGGATCCCGCCCGAGTTCGACAATGGCGCCGGCGAAGGTTTCGCCGATACGCGGCGCCAACGTAATCGCTTCGGTCAGGTCGATCACCGCGCGTTCGAAACGGTTGGCGCGCTGGCTCGAGGCCTGCATCGTCGCCGGCAGTCCGGGCAACGCGCCCAATACCCATTCCGGAATCGGCTGTCCTGCGCACAACGCGACGCAGGTTTCGCCAACATATCGGTCCACCAGGCGACGCAACGGCGCGGTCGCATGTGCATATTCCGACGCCAGCGCCCAGTGCAACGGTTGCACCGGCACGTCGCCATTGAAGGCGGCATAGCCTGCGCCACGCAGCACCGTCGTACAGGTCACCATCATGGCGATGTGGCGTGGCCGTGCGGGATCGAGCGAGCGGATGAAGTCCGGGTAATCCATCTGCGCGGGCCATGCGAGTTCGAGCGCCTTGGCGGTGCGCCGCAAACGATCGATCGCCCAGTGCGGCGGTGGCGGCAATGTCCGCAGCAGGCCGACTTTCGCTTCCACCATCAGGTGCGCCGCGGCCATGCCGGTCAGCAGCGAGATCTGCTCGTTCCAGTCCTCGACCGGGTGGCGCGCGCGGAACTCCAGCACCCACTGCCCATCCTTCTCGTAAACCTCCTGCTCGGGCAACGGCAGGCTGACGCCACCGCGCTTCTGCTCGCGCTGCTTGCGCAGCTCGCCGATCCCGCGCAGCACGGCCCACATCGGATCGGCATTGCCGGCGTCGATCCGTGCCTGCACGTCGGTGTAATCGAGCTTTTCCCGGCTCTTGACCCGCGCACGGCGCACGTCGACGGCCATGCCCTCGCCGGTCGCATCGAGGTCGATCGTCCACAGCAGCGCGGGACGGACCTGGTCGGGGAGCAACGACGCCGCACCTTCCGACAACACCTTCGGGTATAGAGGTACCTTGGAGTCGGCGCCGTACAGCGTCTCGCCACGCAGGTTGGCCTCGATGTCGACCGGATCGGCGGACGCCACGAACGCGGCGACATCGGCGATTGCGTAGTAGACGCGGTAACCGTCCCCACGACGTTCGACGAACATCGCCTGGTCCAGGTCCATCGCACCCGGCGGGTCGATGGTGATGAACGCGATGTCGGTGCGGTCCAGCGTGGGCATCCGCGGATTCGCCGCGGCCTGGGTCGCAGCGGCCTCGACTTCCGGGGGGAACGCCAGCGGCAGCTGCAGTTCCGCCTTGATCGCGGCGATCCCCTGCTCCAGCTGGTCGGACGACGGCTGGATGCGGAGTCGACGGGTTGTCATCACGATGTCCTTCGCGCGCGCGGCTTGTTGGATTCATTCTGCCGCAACGAAAAAGGCCCCGCGTGACAGCGGGGCCTTTTCGATTGCATCAGGCGGCGGAGGCTCAGTCGCCGATCTGCTTCTGCAGGTGCTCCCAACGCTCCTGCTCATCGATCGTGCGTTCTGCGGTGAGGCGCGCCTCCAGGCGCTCCAGGCCGATCTCTTCGCCCGAATCCACGCTGTAGCCGTACTCGCCGGAATCCAGGCGCTTGAGCGTGCTGTCGATCTTGCCAATCAGCTTGCGATAACGGTCGCGGGTACGCAGTTCCAGCGAGTTCTCGGTTTCGCGGGTGGCACGCTCGGCTTCGTCGCCGACATCGCGCACTTCATCCTTGAGGTTCTCGATGGTCTGCTTGGATTCCTCGACCAGGTCCGCGCGCCACGACACCAGGCGCTGGCGGAAATATTCGATCTGCAGCGGGCCCATGTATTCCTCGTCCGGGCCCGGCTTGTAGCCGTCCGGCACGATCGGGCGACCGGTGGCCGGGTCGTTCTTGAACGGCACGACCTTGACCTTGGCTTTCGGCGCGGGCGCACTCGGCCGGGAGATCACGGCGACCGCGACTTTGCCGATCGGACGCGGCACGGTCACCGGAGATGCCGGATTGGCGGCCAGGGCCGTCTTGACACCTGCGGCGTTGGGTTTCGGATCGACCGCGGTCTTGGTGGCCGGCTTGCCCGCCGACTTGGCAACCGACTTGGCGGGAGCCGTCTTCGCTGCAGGCGCCGGGGCCGGGGCGGATTTCTTGACTGGAGCGACTGGCTTTGCCGCCTTTGCCGGCTGTTTGGCAGGCGCAACGGGCTTCTTCGCAGGCGCCGGCTTCTTGGCGGCGGCCTTGACTGGGGCCTGCTTGGCGACGGCTTTCTTGACCGGCGCAGCTTTCCTGGCGACGACCTTCTTCGCGACCGGCTTCTTCGCGGGAGCCTTCTTGGCCACGGGCTTCTTCACGGCCGTCTTCTTCGCGACCGGCTTGACTGCAGGCTTCCTTGCGGCGGGCTTGCTGGTCTTCTTGGCGGCCTTGGCGGCCTTCTTTGCGGGTTTTTTCACTGCCACGAGCGACTGATCCTCTATTCCCTTGAGGCGGGAAAGCGCGCTGTTATACCCTGCTGGGACTACAGCGGCAACCGCGGCACACTGCGCGGTGTCGCGTGCAAACATCGTGATCGACCATCTCCTCATCGCCATCCTGCGCAGCTACAAACGCTGGCTCAGCCCCCTGCTGGGACCGCGTTGCCGCTTCGTGCCAACCTGTTCGGAGTACGCCATGACCGCGATCGAGCGATTTGGCGCCGTCAAGGGCAGCTGGCTGGCGTTGCGCCGCATAGGCCGCTGCCATCCGTTGCACCCCGGTGGGCATGACCCGGTGCCGCCCTCGTCCCCGACTGGAGTTCATTGAATGTCCGAAACCCTGATCGTCAACGCCCGCATCGTGAACGAAGGCCGCGAATTCGATGGCGACCTGCGCATCAGCCGCGGTCGCATCGCCGAGATCGGCGGCAACCTCTCTGCGCGGGACGGCGAATACGTGATCGATGCCGCCGGCCGCCGCCTGTTGCCGGGGATGATCGACGACCAGGTGCATTTCCGTGAGCCTGGCCTGGAATACAAGGCCGACATCGCCACCGAATCCGCGGCGGCCGTCGCCGGCGGGCTGACCAGCTTCATGGACATGCCCAACACGTCGCCGCCCACGCTCGATGCCGCGGCGCTGCAGAACAAGTACGACCGCGCCGCGGGGCGCGCCTGGGCCAACCACGGGTTCTACCTGGGCGCCAGCAACGACAACCTCGAGGCGATCCGCACGCTGGATCCGCTGACCGCGCCGGGGATCAAGGTGTTCATGGGAGCCTCGACCGGCAACATGCTGGTCGACGATCCCGACACGCTCGATGCGATCTTCCGAGAGGCGCCGACACCGATCATCACCCATTGCGAAGACACGCCGACGATCGATGCCAACCTCGCATTGTTCAAGGCGAAGTACGGCGACGACATCCCGGTCGAATGCCATCCCGACATCCGGTCGCGCGAGGCGTGCCTGAAGTCGAGCGTGCTGGCGATTTCGCTGGCGAAACGGCACAACACCCGCCTGCACGTGCTGCACATCAGCACCGCCGACGAACTTGCCTTGTTCGAACAGGGACCGCTGATCCGCGCCGACGGCTCGCGCAAGCGCATCACCGCCGAAACCTGCATCCATTTCCTGCGTTTCGACCGCAACGACTACGCGCGCCTGGGCAACCTGATCAAGTGCAACCCGGCGATCAAGGACGCCAGCGACCGCGAGGCGCTGATCCGCGCGCTGGCCGAGGACAGGATCGACGTGCTCGCCACGGACCATGCACCGCACACGCTGGAGGAAAAAGCCCGGCCGTATGCCCAGGCGCCGAGCGGGCTGCCACTGGTGCAATACGCACTCAACGCGGCGCTGGAACTGGTCCACGAAGGCCAGTTGACGACGGCGCAGGTCGTGCAGAAATTCGCGCACGCCCCGGCGCAGTTGTTCGACGTGAGTGAACGTGGCTTCCTGCGCGAAGGTTACTGGGCCGACCTGGTGCTCGTCGACGATGCGCCGCTGACGGTCCGCCGCGAGGACGTGCTGTCGAAGTGCGGCTGGTCGCCGTTCGAGGGCACCACGTTCCATTCGCGCATCGCCTCGACCTGGGTCAATGGCACGCAGGTATGGGATGGCACGCGGCTGATCGGCACGCCCCAAGGGCAGCGGCTGGTGTTCGCGCGATGAAGCCCATTTGGCTGGCGTTGCTCGCAGCCATGCTTGCCGCGTGCGCCAGCGCCCCGCATGCGCAGGAGGCGACACAGCGCGGCGTCGACAGCGCGCCCATGCGGGACACGCTCCTCCCAGCCAGCGCGTCACAGGGCGCGCTGGTGATCGCCAGCACGCATCCGGCCGCGACCGTGATGGTCGATGGCCGAAGTGTCCGGGTCGCGCCTGATGGCAGCTTCGTGTTCGGGATCGGCCGCGATGCCAGCGGCGAAGTCGTGGTTTCGGTACGACTGCCGGGCACGGGCGTCATAGAACACCGCATTGCGGTGATGCCACGCGACTGGCCGATCGAACGCATCGCTGGCGTGCCGCCCGCTACCGTCAATCCGCCTCCGGAAATCGCGGCGCGCATCGCCCGCGAACAGGCGCAGGTGGTCGCGGCCCGCGCGCGCGACGACGCGCGCGAGGATTACGCGCGGCCTTTCATCTGGCCGGTGCAGGGTCGCATCAGCGGTCGCTTCGGCAACCAGCGCATCTACAACAACACCCCAAAATCACCGCACTCGGGGATGGACATCGCGGTACCGCAGGGCACGCCGGTCAAGGCGCCGGCCGCGGGGGTCGTCACTTTCGCGGCGCCTGATCTCTATCTCACCGGCGGTACCGTGCTGCTCGAT
>Ga0310810_10007586_pt1 | contig 12392 bp, 11 predicted proteins | sample NCmetagenome_FD_207641 | JGI IMG/M metagenome (GOLD analysis project Ga0310810, IMG submission 207641) | Soil microbial communities from experimental microcosm in Duke University, North Carolina, United States - NC | ecosystem: Engineered > Artificial ecosystem > Soil microcosm > Unclassified ... | reverse complement strand
CGAGATGCACGTCTGACCCGAGTACACGAAGCCGCCCCAGGCGACGCGCTCCGCCGCATAGGCGACGTCCGCGTCGCCGTTGACGATCACCGCCGCGTTCCCGCCCAGCTCGAGCGTGACCCGCTTGTGGCCCGCGCGCTTCTTGAGGCCCCAGCCGACGGCGGGGCTGCCGGTGAAGGTTAGGAGCTTGATCCGGTCGTCCTCGACGAGCGGCCGCGCCGCCTCGGTGCTCGAGGGGAGCACGGCGATGCCGTCCTCCGGCCAGCCGGCGTCGAGCGCGATCTCGCCGAGGAGGAGTGCGCTGACGGGCGTCTGCGAGGCCGGGCGCAGGAGGATCGGGTTGCCGGCGGCGAGCGCGGGCGCAACCTTGTGCGCGACGAGGTTGAGCGGGAAGTTGAACGGCGAGATCCCGGCGACCGGACCGAGCGGGACTCTCCGCACGTGCGCGACCCGATTCTCGTTGCCGGGCAGCCAGTCGAGCGGGACGATCTCCCCGTAGATGCGCTTCGCCTCCTCGGCGGCGACCGCGAAGGTGAAGACGGCGCGGTCGACCTCGAGGCGCGCCGTCTTGATCGGCTTGCCGGCCTCGAGCGCGATCGTGCGCGCGAGCTCCTCGCGCCGCGCGCCGATCCGTGCCGAGATCCCGTCCAGCACCTCGGCGCGCTTCCACGAAGGCAGCGCGCGCGTCGTCTCGAAGGCCTCGACGGCTCCCGCGATCGCCCGTTCCACCTCGGCCTGGCCGGCGCGGTGCACGACGGCGACCGCCGAGCCGTCGTACGGGCTCCGCACCTCGTAGCGCTCACCGGTCTCGACCACCCGGCCGGCGAGCAGGATGCCGCGTTCGCCGAGCACGGTCGCAGTCGCGGCCATCGCTACGCCACCAACCCGGTCGGCTCCTCGATCAGCTCGGCGAGCGTGTCGAGGAACTCCGCGCCGCGTGCGCCGTCGACGACGCGGTGGTCGAAGGAGACGGTGAGATTCAGCACCGGCCGGACGACGAGCGCTCCGGCGACCGCCCAGGGCCGCTCGACGATCCGGCCCGTGGCGAGGATCGCCGCCTGCGGCGCGTTGACGATCGCCTGGAACGAGTCGACGCCGTACATGCCGAGGTTCGAAATCGTGAACGTGCCGCCCTGGACGTCGTCGGGCCGGAGCCGCCCGGCGCGCGCGGCCTCGACGATCTCCCGGCGGCGCGCCGCGATCGCCGGCAGGTCGAGCGTGTCGGCGTGATGGACGACCGGCACGACGAGGCCCTCGTCCGTCGCGACTGCGATCGCGACGTTGACGCCGGTGCCGGGGACGATCGCGCCCTCGCGCCACGAGGCGTTGACCCGCGGATGGCGCCGGAGCGCCTCGGCGCAGATCTTGACGAGCAGGTCCGTGTGGCTCGTCTGCCCGCCGCCCGGCTTGCGCCGCGCCGCGTGGCGCCAGCTCCCGAGGCGCGAAGCGTCGACGTCGCGCGACAGGAAGAAATGCGGGACGTCCTGCCACGCTCTGGTCGTGCGTTCCGCCATCACGCGCCAGACCGTGCCGACCTCGAGGCTCTCGCCCCCGTTACCCGTGACGGCTTGCTGCAGGCCTTCGAGGTCGCGGGCGACGATCGCGCCGTTCGGCCCGCTGCCGGCAAGCGTGTCGAGGTCGACGCCGCGCGCCTGCGCGAGCCGGCGGGCCTTCGGCGAGGCGAGCCGCCGCCTCGGGCGCTCGGGCGCCTGCGCCGCGACCGCGACCGGCGCCGACGCGACCGCCTCCACCTCGCGCTCGAGCCTCGGCTCCGGATCGGGAACCGGCGCGAGCGCCTCGCCCTGGGCGAGCACGACCGCGATCACGGTCCCGACCGGGACCTCCGTGCCCTCCGGCACGCGCACCCCAGCGAGCGTCCCGTCGGCGGGCGCCTCGATCTCGACGGTCACCTTGTCCGTCTCGACCTCGAGCAGCGGCTCGCCCTTCGCGACGGGCTCGCCGTCCTGCTTCAGCCAGCGGAGCACCTTGCCGGTCTCCTGCGCCATCCCGAGCGCGGGCATGATCACCTCAGCGGGCATTCGCTCCCTCGAAGCGCGCGGAGTCGACGACGGCGTCTGCGAGCCGCGGGTTGTTCAGGTTCGAGGTGGTCTCGCGCTCGCCGGAGAGCGGGCCCGCGACCGTGTACTGGCCGCCCGCCGTGACGAGCAGCTCCTCGGCGGGGAAGCGCGTGATCACCTCGCACCCGTCCTTCGTGACGACGAGCTGCTCCTCGATTCGCGCCGCCGACCACCCGTCGGTGGCGGGCCAGAACGTCTCGAGCGCGAAGACCATCCCCTCCTCGACCGTCTCGGGATAGTCGAACGAGACGAGGCGGCTGAAGATCGGCTTCTCCCAGATCGACAGCCCGACACCGTGCCCGTACTGGAGCGCGAAGGCCGCCTCTTCGTCGGGAAAGCCGAACTCCTCCGCACGGGGGAAGACCTCGACCACTTCCGCCGTCGTGACCCCGGGCCGGATCATCGAGATCGCACGGTCCAGGATGTCGCGGCAGCGTGCGTACGCGTCGATCAGCGCGGGCGACGCAGAGCCGACCGCGAAGGTGCGGTAGTAGCACGTGCGATAGCCGTTATAGGCGTGCAGGATGTCGAAGTACGCCGGGTCGCCGGGGCGCAGCATCCGGTCGGTGAACACGTGCGGATGCGGGCTGCACCGCTCGCCCGAGATCGCGTTCACGCCCTCCACGTGCTCCGAGCCGAGCTCGAAGAGCACCCTGTTGACGAGGGCGACGCAGTCGTTCTCGCGGAAGCCCGGACGCATCGCGCGATAGAGCTCGTCGTACGCGGCGTCGACCATCGCGCACGCGGTGTTCAGCAGCGTGATCTCGTCCTCGGTCTTGACCTTCCTGACGTCCTGCATCAGCGCCTGGCCGTCGACCACCTGGACGCCGGCGTCCTGGAGCGCCTTCAGCACGGGCAGCTCGATCATGTCGACACCGACCGGCTCGCCGAGCAGGCCGCGTTCCTCGAGCTCGACGCGGATCTTCTCCGCCACCGACTCGGCGCGTCCCTCGACCGCGCCGCGCAGCGTCGAGATACCTGCGCGCGAGCGCTCCTCGCCGAGCCAGGGGCTGTACAGCTTGTGGTGGCGTGCAGCAGAGCCGAAGTCCCACATGATCGGGTCGTCGCCCTGCGGCAGCAGGCAGAAGCGGATCAGCTTGTCCATCGCCCACGTCCCGATGTGGGTCGCGGTGATGTAGCGGATGTTCGCCATGTCGAAGCAGAGGAGCGCGCCGAGCTCCGACCGCTTCAGGTGCGCCTTCGCCCGCGCGAGCCGCTCCGTGCGCAACCGGTCGAGGTCGGCGCGCTTCTCCCAATCGACCTGCATCGTCCCGTACGTGCGCAGCGCCATCGCTCAGTCCTTTCCACAGAGCTCGCGCGCGGTCCGCGCGACGAGGTCGGGCGTCGGAACCGTCACGTCCTCGAGCGGCGGCGAGAACGGGATCGGAACGTCCAATGCGGCGAGCCGCTTCACGGGCGCATCGAGGCTGTAGAAGGCGCGGTCGGCGATCACGGCCGCGAGCTCGGCGCTGACGCCGTAGCGCTGGTGACCCTCGTCGACGACGATCGCACGGCCGGTCTTCTCGGCGCTCCGAACGAGTGTCTCGACGTCGAGCGGCACGAGGGTGCGCGGATCGATCACCTCGGCCGAGATGCCGTCGCTCTCGAGCTGCTCGGCCGCTGCGAGCGCGACGCGGATCATCGAGCTCGTGGCGACGATCGTCACGTCCTCGCCGCTTCGCTTCACGTCGGCGACCCCGAACGGGATCGTGTACTCGCCGTCCGGAACCTCGCCCTTGACCGCGTAGTCCATCTTGTCCTCGATGAAGACGACCGGGTTGTCGTCGCGGATCGCCGTCTTCAGGAGCCCCTTCGCGTCGGCGGGCGTCGAGGGCAGGACGACCTTCAGGCCCGGAATGTGCGCGACCCAGGCGTGCAGGCTCTGGCTGTGCTGCGCCGCCGAACGTCGCGTCGCGCCCATCGTCGTCCGCAGCGTCAGCGGAACGGTGAGCTTCCCGCCCGACATGTAGTGCGTCTTCGCCGCCTGGTTCGCGAGCTGGTCCATGACGAGCGTCAGGAAGTCGCCGAACATGATGTCGACCACCGGGCGGAGCCCGGTCATCGCCGCGCCGACACCGAGCCCCGTGATGCCGGGCTCGGAGATCGGCGAGTCGAGGACACGCTCCGGCCCGAACTCCTCCACGAGGCCGGCGAGCACCTTGAACGGCGTCCCAGCCTCTGCGACGTCCTCGCCGATCACGAAGACCGTCTCGTCCCGGCGCAGCTCCTCGGAGAGCGCCTCGTTCACGGCCTGCGCGAACGTCAGGGTGCGCGTCCCGGCTGCCGCCTCGACGCTAGGCGAAGACATCTTCCGTCACCTCGCTCGTGTCCGGGAACGGCGCGTCGAGCGCGAATGCGAGCCCGGAGTCGATCTCGGCACGCGCCTCGTCCTCGATGCGCTTGAGGTCGCCGGGTGACGCGAAGCCCTGCTCCTCGAGCCACTTGCCGTGCAGCGCGAGCGGGTCGCGCTCGCTCCGCCACAGGTCCTCCTCCTCCTTCGCCCGGTAGTACGCGCGGTCGACGTCGCCGACGTGATGGCCGTGGTAGCGGTACGTATTGCAGAGGAGGAAGGCGGGGCCGCCGCCCTTGCGCGCCCGCTCGACGAGCTCCGATGTGGCCGCGAACACGGCGCGAACGTCCTGCCCGTCGACTTCACGCGCCTCGATCCCGAACGCACGCGGGCGCGCGAGGATGTCGCCGGCCGTCACGTCGAGGTAATGCGTGTATTCGTTGTACTGGTTGTTCTCGCAGACGTAGACCACCGGCAGCTGCCAGAGCGAGGCCATGTTCATCACCTCGTAGACGAGCCCTTGCCCGAGGGCCCCCTCGCCGAAGAAGCAGACGGCGACTTGCTCCGAGCCCCGGCGCTTCGCCGAGAACGCCGCTCCGGTCGCGATCCCGGCGGAGCCGCCGACGATCGCGTTCGCACCGAGATTGCCGTTCTCGTGGTCGGCGATGTGCATCGAGCCGCCCTTGCCGCGGCAATAGCCGGCCTCCTTGCCGAGCAGCTCGGCGAACATGCGCCCCACCTCGGCGCCCTTGGCGAGACAATGCCCGTGACCGCGATGCGTCGACGTGATCCAGTCGTCGCGCCGGAGCGCGGTGCACACGCCGACCGCGATCGCCTCCTCGCCGATGTAGAGGTGCGTGAGACCCGGCATCTTCGCGCTGCGGTACAGCTCGTTCGCCTGCTCCTCGAAGCGGCGGATCAACGCCATGCGGCGGTACATCTCGAGCGCCCGTTCCGAGCCGATCTCGGTGCGGGAAACCGTAGCGCTCATGCAGTCACCTCCGTCGTCACGCCGGCCATCGACGCGAGCACGTCGAAGAGCACCGCGAAGTCCTTGTCGCCGATTCCCATCGCATTCGCCGCGGTGAGGAGCTCGTTCGTGACTGCCGTCGTCGGCAGCGGCACCTCGAGCTCGCGGCCGAGCTCGAGCGCCAGGTTCAGGTCCTTCTGCATCATGTGGCAGTCGAACCACGCCTCGTCCGGCTGCTCGAGGACGAACGGGCCGCGGTAGGTGACCATCGGAGAGGCGATCACCGAGGCGAGCATCACCTCGACGGCCTGCTCGCGGCCGATGCCAGTCTTCTCGGCCAGCAGCACTCCCTCGCTGAACGCGAGCATCTGCACCGCGAGCGACAGGTTGATCGCGATCTTCATCGTGACCGCCGCTCCGTTCGGCCCGAGGTGGAAGACTCGCGGCCCGATCGCCTCGAGCACCGGCTTCACACGCTCGAACGTCTCGGCGTCGCCGCCCACCATGATCGAGAGCTTGCCCTCCTCGAGGGTGATCACCGAGCCGGAGACGGGCGCGTCGAGCATCTGCGCCCCTACCGCGACGACCGTCTCCGCGACCGCGCGCGTGTTCGCGGGGCTCGCGGTGCTCATGTCGACGTAGACCTTGCCCGGCCCGAGCCCTGCCAGGATCCCGTCCGGCCCCTCGGTCACCGCCTGAACCGCAGCGGTGTTCGTGACCATCGTGAAGACGATCTCGCTGCACTCGGCGACCGATCGCGGCGTGTCCGCCCAGCTCGCGCCGGCCTCGAGCAGCGGCTCCGCCTTCTCGCGCGTCCGGTTCCAGACGGTCACGGCATGACCGGCCGCGAGCAGTCGACGGACGACGCCGCCGCCCATCGTGCCGAGCCCGACGAAGCCCAGCTCAGCCACGCCCGACTCCCTTCTCGACGTCGGTCTCGACCCGGACCAGATGGTCGAGCATCTCCTGGCGGGCACGCACCGCGTCGCGCGCCGCGATCGCGCTGCGGACGGCACGATGCTCCACGAGCGCCTGCTCCGGGCTTCGGGGGATGTGGAACACGGTCATGAGCGCGCGCCGTACGACGTCCCGCACGGCCTGCATGCTGTGCAGGAGCAGGCGGTTCCCCGTCGCCTCGGCGACCGCGAGATGGAAGCGGAGGTCCGCCTCGATGAAGTCGGCGGCGAGCCCGCCGGCCCCGAGCGAGATCTCCATCTCGTCGATCGCGGCATCCATCTCCTCGAGGTGCTCGTCGGTCCGCCGCTCCGCCGCGAGCGCCGCCGCCTCGGAGTCGAGGATGCGCCGGAGCTCGAAGAGGTGATGAAGCGCGGCGCGGTCGTCGAGCGTGAAGAGAAGACGAAGCGAGCTGTTGAGCGGGTTGGCCGCCTCGGCCACCACGAGCGCTCCGCCGCTCGCCGCGACGATCACGCCCTGCGACTCGAGCATCCGTAGCGCCTCGCGGATCGAGGAGCGGCCGACGCCGAAGCTCTCGGTCAGCTCGCGCTCCGGCGGCAGCGGGTCGCCGGGCCGAAGCCGGCCGGTGCCGATCTGCGCGAGCAGCTGTTCCGCCACCTGCTCGTAGACCTTCCGGCGCTCGAGCGGCTGATAGCCGTCCTTCTGCATCACGCGGCGATCCCCTTGTCGGACAAGCAGACGACGCGCCAGATTACGCGGTCCCCGGCGAAACTGCAAGCGCCCCTGGAATCGCGCCTGAGCAGCGGATTCCCGTGCTGCTTGCGTCGCGCGGGCAGACCTGCTTCAATCCGCCGCTGTCTGATCGTCTGACGACAAGTTCGACGTCCAACCACCAATCGCAGGCAGGCGAAGGAGGCTGGGTCGTGACCACGACACCTGCTCGCCGGCTCGCCGCCGCGCTCCTCACGACCGCCTTCGTCGCGGCGGCGGTCGCCGCCTCGGGAAGCGCCGCACCCGCGCGAGGCTCCGCGGGCCCGATCAAGATCGGCATCTCGCTCTCGCTCTCAGGCGACTTCTCCGACTCGGGGAAGGCGGCCCAGCGCGGTTACAAGCTCTGGCAGAAGGTCGTCAACGCGCACGGAGGGTTGCTCGGCCGCCAGGTCTCGCTGATCGTCCAGGACGACACGTCGAGCCCGACGCAGGCCGCGACGAACTACCAGAACTTCATCACGAAGGACAAGGTCGATCTCGTCTTCGGCCCCTTCTCGACGCTCCTGACCGCGCCGTCGGCATCGGTGGCGAATCGATACGGCTACGCCTTCATCGAGCCCGCCGGCGGCGGCCCCGCCGTGTTCGACGAGAAGCTCCACAACGTCTTCTTCACGCAGCCGGCACCGGCGATCCAGTCGGGCGACGTCTTCGCGAAGTTCATCGCGACGCTGCCGAGATCGCAGCGACCGACGACGGCGGCGTACCCGTCGCTCGACGACCCGTTCGCGTCGCCGATCGCCGACCACGTGCGCGGGATCCTCGAGAAGCGCGGCGTCAAGACCGTCTACAAGACGATCTACCCCTCCGAGACGACGGACATGACGCCGATCATCCAGAAGGCCGCCTCGAAGCATCCTGAGGCGATCATCGGCGGCACGCAGAACGGCGATGCGTATGCGCAAGTCAAGGCGATGGTGCAGCTGAAGTTCAGCCCGAAGTTCGTCTTCCTCACCAACGGCCCGAACGACCCGGCGGAGTTCCCGAGCAAGGTCGGGCCGAAGAACGTGAACGGCATCTTCAGCACGGGCGACTGGTTCCCGCAGGAGAAATCGCCCGGAAACGCGGCGTTCGTCAAGGCGTACCTCGCCGCGTACGGCGGCAAGTCGGACACGATCGACCCGACGTCGGCCGAGGCGTACGCCGTCGGACAGGTCGCCCAGGACGTGACGAAGAAGATCCATTCGCTCGACAACAAGAAGATCATCGCGACACTGCATACCGGCAGCTGGCCGACCGTCGAGGGTGTGCTCCGCTGGAACTCGATCGGCGAGCCGCAGGGCAGCGACCTGCTCGTCGAGTGGATCAACGGCAAGCTCTACCCGGTCTTCCCCGCCAACATCGCGCTGCACAAGCCGGTCGTCCCCAAGCCTCCCTGGGGCGGCTAGCGATCGCGCCGGAAGAAGGGGGTCGGTCGTGCACGACGTGATCCAGGCGGTGATCCTCGGCGTCCTGATCGGAGGCGTCTACGCCCTCATGGCGAGCGGGCTGACACTCGTGTTCGGGATCATGAAGGTGATCAACGTCGCGCAGGGCGCGCTCGTGATCCTCGCCGCGTACCTGAGCTACGCGCTCTTCACGCATCTGCACATCGACCCCTTCCTCTCGATCCTCGTGGTAACGCCGGCGATGTTCCTGCTCGGGGTGCTCGTTCAGGTCGTCTTCGTGCGAACGCTCCGCGGGCCGGACGCGTCGGAGCTGTCGTTGCTCGTCACCTGGGCGCTCGCGCTCGGGATCGAGGGCGTCCTGAGCGTGATCTTCAAGACGACGTTCCGCGCCACGAACCCTTCCTACGGCGATCGCTCGTGGGACGTGCTCGGCTACCACGTCGGCGAGGTGCGCGTCTTCGCGTTCCTCGCGTCGGCGGTGCTGCTCCTGCTGCTCTCCGTCCTGCTGACGCGCACGCGCTTCGGGCGATCGGTCCGCGCCACCGTGCAGAACCCGACCGCGGCCGCGCTGCTCGGCGTCGACGAGCGGCGCGTCTCGACGATCGGGTTCGGGATCGGGGTGTCGATGGCGGCGGCCGCGGGCGCCGTCTACGGCGTCCTCTACCCGTTCAACCCCGGCAGCCACTACGACCTCATCTCGCGGCTCCTCTCGATCGTCGTCCTCGGCGGCCTGGGAAGCCTCGGCGGCGCCGTCGTCGCGGCGCTCCTGATGGGCGTCACCGAGGCGGTCGTCGCGGTCGAGATCTCGCCCACCTGGGCCGCGTTCTCGTTCTTCGTCGTGCTGCTCGCGGTGCTGCTCGTGCGGCCACAGGGGATCTTCGGACTGCGAGAGCGGATCCTGTGAGCCGCGCCAGCGCCGCCGGCCTCGTCCGCGGCGGCGCCTTCGCCGCGGCCGGCGTCGCCTTCCCGTTCGTCGTGCACGCGGCGTGGATCGTGAACATCGGGATCCTCACGCTGATGTACGCGGCACTCGCGACCGCGTGGAACCTCTTCTCCGGCTACACGGGCTACATCTCGCTCGGCCAGATCGCGTTCTTCGGGCTCGGCGCGTACACGCTCGCAGTCACGTTCGAGCATGTCGGGATCGGCTCCGGCTACAACCCGCTCTTCGCTCTACCGCTCGTCGGCGCCGGCGTCGGGCTCGCGTCGCTGCCCGTTGCGTGGATCGCCCTGCGCACGCGTCACATGACCTTCGCAATCGTCACCCTGACGTTGCTCTTCGTCGTGCAACAGCTGGCGTTCAACCTGCATTCCCTGACTCACGGCTCGTCCGGGATGATGCTGCCGACGCCGACCTTCGGCATAGCGAACTACGACAGGCCCTTCTACCTCGCGATGCTCGCTCTGCTGCTCCTCGCGCTCGGGCTCTGCTGGATCGTGCTCAGGAGCAAGCTCGGGCTGATGCTGCTGGCGATCCGCGAGGACGAGGAGAAGGCGCGCGGCCTCGGCGTGCGGGTGACCGGCGCGAAGCTCGTCGCCTGGTGGCTGAGCATCGCGGTCACGGCGATGGTGGGCGGCGTGTGGGCGTACTACCTCACGTTCATCTACCCCGAGTCGGCCGTCGACCCGCTCGTGATGATCGGCGCCGTGCTGATGACCTTCCTCGGCGGCCGCGGCACGCTGTGGGGGCCGACGATCGGCGCGCTCGTCCTCGTGCCCGCCCAGCAGTACCTGCTGACGCGTCTCGGCGCCAGCGAGCTCTATCTCGTCGGCTATTCGGCCGTCTTCATGGTCGTGCTCCTCGTCCTGCCGCGCGGGATCCTCCCGTCGCTTCGGGACGCGATCGAGCGCGCCCGCGAGCGGCAGCGAACGCGCGGCAAGCGCATCTCCCGCTCGCAGGCGGCGGCTTGAGCATGCTGCTCGAGGTGGAGAAGCTCGCCAAGCGCTTCGGCGGGGTCACCGCGGTCGACGCCTGCTCGTTCGGCGTCCCCGAAGGGTCGGTGACGGCGCTCGTCGGGCCGAACGGCTCCGGGAAGACGACAGCCTTCAACCTGATCACGGGGTACGCGCGGCCCGACTCGGGCGCGATCCGCTTCGCCGGCGCCTCGGTCCGCCGTCCGGATCCCGTACGGCTCGCCCGGCGCGGGCTCACCCGGACCTTTCAGCAGGCGCGCGTCTTCGCCGGTCTCACGCTCGTCCAGAACCTCGTCGCCGCCCTACAGCAGCCGTGGTGGGCGGCGGCCCGCCACGCCGTTCGCCCGCACGAGCACGCGCGCGCGCTCGAGCTGCTCGACGAGTTCGGCCTTGCCGGTCTCGCGGAGGAGCGCGCCGGGAACCTCTCGTACGGGCAGAAGAAGCTGCTCGAGTTCGCGACGGTCTTGATGGGAGAGCCGCGGCTCGTGCTGCTCGACGAACCGACCGCCGGCGTCAACCCGATCCTCGTCGAGCAGATCGAGGAGCGCATCCGCGACCTCAACTCGCGCGGCCTGACGTTCCTCGTCGTCGAGCACAACATGAACCTCGTGATGCGGCTCTGCGACCCCGTCGTCGTGCTCGACCACGGCACGAAGCTCGCCGAGGGCCGGCCGGACGATGTGCGAAACGACCCGCGCGTACTGGACGCGTACCTCGGGGGATGACCACGAGCGTGGTGCTCGCGATCGAGGGCGTCGTCGCCGGCTACGGCCGGGGCGACATCCTGCGCGGCATCGACCTGCGGCTCGAGGCGGGCAGCGTGACCTGCCTCGTCGGTCCGAACGGCGCCGGGAAGTCGACGGTGCTGAAGACCCTCAGCGGCCTGCTGCGCCCCCGCGAGGGCCGGATCCTGCTCGACGGCGAGGACGTCTGCCGCCTCTCGCCGGCGCAGGTACTCGGGCGCGGCGTCGTGCACGTTGCACAGGAGCGGACGCTCTTCCCCCTGATGACGCTCTGGGACAACCTCCTGATGGGCGGCCACGTCCTGCGCGACCGCGCGCTCGTCCGCCGGCGGGCGGAGGCGATCGCCGCGCGTTTCGAGATCGTCTCGGAACGTCGCGGCGACCGAGCCGGCGCGCTCTCGGGCGGGCAGCAGAAGCTCGTCGAGATCGCCCGGGCGCTGATGCTCGAGCCGCGCCTGGTCCTACTCGACGAGCCGACCATGGGCCTCGACCCGAAGGCGAGGCACACGATCTTCGAGCTCGTCCGCGAGCTGAACGAGGAGGGGCGCACGATCCTGCTCGTCGAGCAGAACGCCCGGGCGGGTCTCGCGATCGCGCATTACGGCGCGGTGCTGGACGGAGGGAAGGTGGCGCTGAGCGGGCCTGGGCCGCGCCTGCTCGAGGATCCGCGCGTCGCGCAGCTCTACCTGGGCGGCTAACCGGTCTCCGCGGCGCCGGCCCCGACGGCCTCGGCCTCCGCCGGAATCGACTCGCGCGCCACCACGATCGCGACGCACGCGAGCACGAGCACGGCCCCGGCGGCGATCGTCCAGGTGATCGGCTCGTGCAGCACGATCGCGCCGAGCGCGATCGCCACGACGGGGTTCACGTACGCGTAAGTCGCGACCTTGCCGATCGGGGCGTTGTCGAGGAGCCAGACGAACGCGGTGTAGCCGATCACCGACCCGAAGGTGACGAGGTAGACGAAGCCGCCGATCGAGCGGCCCGAGAACTGCGAGAAGTGCGGGTGCGTCGAGGCGAGCCCGATCGGCAGCAGGATCAACCCGCCCGCAAGCATCTCGTACGAGGTCGCCGCGAACGAGTCGCGGGGCATCGGCAGCCGGCCCGAGAGGAACGCGCCGGTCGCCCAGGTCGCGGAGGAGCCGACGACGAGCAGGAGCGACCACAGCGGTGCACCGCCGCTCGGCCGCACGAGCAGGACGAGGCCGCAGAAGCCGACGAGCACGCCGGCGAGCGCGGCGCGCGGCGGGCGGTCGCCCGTCAGCGTGCGAAGGAGCACGATCCAGAGCGGCACCGCGCCGATGATCAGCGACGCGACCCCCGTCG
>Ga0310810_10007584_pt1 | contig 12392 bp, 13 predicted proteins | sample NCmetagenome_FD_207641 | JGI IMG/M metagenome (GOLD analysis project Ga0310810, IMG submission 207641) | Soil microbial communities from experimental microcosm in Duke University, North Carolina, United States - NC | ecosystem: Engineered > Artificial ecosystem > Soil microcosm > Unclassified ... | reverse complement strand
ACCGGTTTCCCGAGGGCACGGTGCACCTCGCCGTGGTGGACCCCGGAGTCGGCACTCCCCGCGCCGCGCTGGCGTTCGGCACCGCCGGCCACTGGTTCGTGGGGCCGGACAACGGACTCTTCACTCCGGTTCTCAGGGACGCGGCGGTCGAGATCGTCACCCTGGCCATTCCGCCGACGGCGGCGCCCACCTTCCACGGCCGAGACCTCTTCGCGCCCGCGGCGGCGGCGCTCGCCTCGGGGACGGCGTTGCAGGCGCTGGGACAGCCGTTCCTGGGCATTCCGCACCGGCTGAGCTACCGGGACCCGCACTACGAGGGCAAGTCGCTGGTCGGAGAGGTGGTCTACGTCGACCGGTTCGGCACCCTGGTCACCAATCTCACGCCCGAGATGGTGCCCGACTACGCGGTGATCGAGATCGAGGGGCTCGATATCGGCCCGCTCCGGCGGACCTTCGGCGACGTGCCCACCGGTGGCTTGCTCGCCTACCTCGGCTCCGGCGGACAGGTCGAGATCGCGGTGCGCGACGGCTCCGCCGCGCGGCGGCTGGGGATGGGAGTGGGTGGAAGGATCAGGGTGAGGCTGGGCTGAGCTTCTTCCGGAGCAGCTGCACCGCCGCGCGCAGGAACGCGTAGAGCCGCCAGATCACGAAGACCGCGACGATCACCAGCACCACGACCAGGCAGGCCGTGAGCAGCGGATGCCGGGCCGCCATCCAGGTCAGGAAGACCACCAGCCCGTCCTCCAGCGCGCTCAGCGTCCAGTTGGACACCGGCTCGGGAGTCACGTTCACCGCGGCGCGGGTGCTGGCCTTCGCGCCGTGCGAGGTGAGCGCCACGCCTCCCGCGAGCAGCGCCGCCGCCAGTTTCCATTCCTCCGGAAATCCCCCGCCGGTGAACGCCGTGTACGAGAGGAACGCCGCGGCCGGCGGGCGGATGAAGGTGTGGATCCCGTCCCAGGCGGTATCCACGTAGGGGATCTTGTCCGCCACGAACTCGACCAGGAACAGCGCGATCGCGATCCCCAGCACCAGCGGATGCGCCAGGACCTGGAGCTGCGGCGGCAGCTCGACGATGCCGAATCGCTGGAACAGCCCCGCGGCCGCGATGGTCGCGTAGAGGTTGAGCCCCGAGGCGAACGAGGTTCCGAGGGCGAAGCCCAGGGTTTCGAGCGGCGACATGGCGGGAAAGGTAGGGAGGGGAAAGGGGAAGGGAGAAGTGCGATCTCCTCCTACTACTCCTTCTCCCCACCCCCCTCCAGCCACTCCACCCGCACCCCACCCATCGCCGCCGTGACCTCCAGATCGAGCGTGCGCTCGGCCCGATCGTAGCCCGGCGTGGTGAAGGTGTTGCCCTGGCGGACCATGCCGGCCGGGTCGAAGCTGGAGAGGAACTTGTCCATCGTCACCCGCACACCGAGCCGGCGCGGCAGCCGCAGAGTGAGCTGGCCCATCGCCATGCGCACATTCACCCGGGCGCTCGAGCTCCAGGTGCCGCCGAAGTCCAGCGTCACCGATCCGACGCCCCCTTCGACCACGACGCGGTCGCATCGGCTGTTCCCCAGGCCCACCACCGACAGCTCCGCCGCCCCGGAGGTGAGCTCCGCCGAGCGGCAGCGTGTCGCATTGGGGCGAGAGAAGCGGACCACCGACCGGCTGGCGCCGGTCTGGAGGTCGAGCGACGCCAGACGCAGACCACCCAGCTCCAGGTCCGCATCCACCGCGCCCAGATTGAGCGCGAGGTCCAGCTCGGTGCTCGGCGCAAAGGCGATGTTCGCCGACTGCTGCAGCTGCCCCCGCGAGACCACCCGCACCCCCCCGGTGCCGCCTCGCCGGAGGCCGAGCGAGACCGCGTTCCGCGCCGCGTCGTAGTCGCTGATCGGGGCGAAGCGCTCCCCGTCGAAGGCGAGGTCCATCCGATAGAGCTCGGTGGGACGGCCGGGTGCCACCCGCAGCGCGCCGGCGGCGTACTCCAGCGAGGCGTGCAGCCGGGTCTCGCCGTGGAGCTGGCGGAAGGTGGTGAACGGCCGCATCTCCTGCGCCGCCGCGACGCCCGTCTGGAGACTCAGCGCGAGCGCCAGGAGAACCACGCGCCGCATCAGAGTCCCCGGGTCGGGGTCCGCGTCCCGCCGGGACGCCGGGCGGCCGGCACGCCGAACTGCGGCGTGGCCCAGAGGTACTCGTCGGTGAGCGCCTCGGGCGGAATCAGGCGGCCGGCGAAATTCTCCCGGATGCCCGCCCGGCTCAACAGCGCCGCGCCGAAGCCGGTCGTCGCGAGGAGCCACGTGACCAGGAACGCCGCGCCGCGAATGAGGTCGCCCGCGACCGGCACCCAGCCGAACACCGCCCAGGCCAGCCAGAGCGAGGCGAGCGCGCCCAGTCCAACGGTCAGATAGCGGTAGCTGTTGGGCGAGCCCAGCACCGCGCCGAGCGCCAAACGCCGCCGGATGTACGTCTCGCCCATCGCGTGGGCGACCGCGAGGAACCCGCCCAGCGCGCCGACGACCACCAGGAGCCCGTACACCACCACCGCGAACGGGAGCAGCAGGATCCCGGCGACGCTCAGGATGAGGCCCACGACCAGCATGCCGAACGTCGGCAGGAGGAGAATCTGCCCCAGCAGGCCGGTCGAGAAGGCGCGGCCGAACGAGTGGCTCACCGTATCCGAGACCACCTCGAGGTTGGTCCGTCCGAAGGTCACCAGGCCGAAGCCGAGCGCCGCGAGCGTGAGGAAGACACCGATCACGCCGGCCAGCCGGCGGAAGACCGTCTCCAGCGCGTTCGGCGGCGGTTCGGCCGCGGCGGCCGGCTGCGCAAAGATGGTGGTCGAGCGCAGCGTCCGGATCTCGCCGCCGATCTCCCCGCCCAGGTCGCGCACGTCACCGCCCAGGGCCAGGATGTCGCCGGTCACGAGGCCGCCGGGGTGCACGATCACGTCGCCGTCCACCGTCACCAGGTTGCCCAGCAATCGGCCGTAGATATCCGCGTCGCCCTGCACCACCAGCAGCGGGCCGGTGACGCTCTCGGTCGAGCCCACGCTGAAATCGCCCAGGCGGGCGGTGCCGCCGGGAACGGTGAGCCGGATGGGACCGGACTTGGGAGTGAGTGCGGGCTTGAGCCGGGCTTCGAGCGCGGTCGGCTGGCTCAGGTCGCTGAGATCGACGGCGGGCCCGCCGTCGGGCGCCTGCTCGATCGCCTGCGGTTTGGGATGAGCGGCGCGCCGGTCGTCGTCACCCTGGGCGACGAAGTCCCAGAAGTTGCGCACCAGCTCGGCGGCATTGGACCCGGACGGAAACGAGCCCGGGCTTGCGGCGGCGGTGGTCGGAAGGGCCGCTCCCAGCAGGAGCAGCGCGGCGACCGCGCTACGCGCCCGCATGCGCCACCTGCTGCGTGGGCAGCGCCAGGAGGCGGCGGAGGACGTAGATCCCGGCCAGGTAGGCGGCGGCGGCGAGCGCCGAGGCCGCCGCGATCCGTCCCGGCGAGTCGAACGCCGAGCGGAACGCCCCGTACCAGGGCTGCTCGATCAGATTGGAGGCCACCCCCTGGATCGCGAGCCACCCCGCCTGCGCCGTCTGGGTCAGCAGCCATCCGCCGATCGCAACCAGCGTGGCCTGGTGCCCCAGGGTCCAGATGACGCTCGTGGCCATCGACGCCACCAGCAGGACGGCGATGGAGGCCGCGAAAGCCACCGAGCGGCGAGTCGCCAGGAAGCGGCGCCGCGCCGGCTGCATCGAGGGAATCGTGACCGGCCGGGGCACGGCGACATGCCGCATCACGCGGTCGGCGAAGTCCGGGGCGGGAGACAGGAGCTGCAGGGCGGCGAGTTGCTCGTCCAGGGCCCGCTCGGCATCCGCGCGGGCCTGGCACTCGAGGCAGATCTCGAGGTGGCGCGCGCGGTCGGAGTCGAGGCCGGCAGCCAGCCAGGCGTCGAACTCATCGGGGGTCAGGTGCGGGCCGAAACCGGCGGTCATAAGTGGACCCTCCTACGGCCAGGGTACGGGGAATGTTTCATTCTTTTAGATGCGCCAGCGCGACGCGCAGCTCGTTGCGGGCGCGATGGATATAGGTCTTCACGGTGCCCAGCGGCAGGTCCAGGATCTCGGCGATCTCCTCGTAGGCCCGTCCCTCCACGTGGCGGAGCAGGATGCAGGAGCGGTATTCCGGCCGGAGCCGGCCGATGGCCGCCTCGATCTCGCTCCCCAGCTCCTTGGCCTCGACGGTGTCGAGCGGGGACTCCTGCCGGGCCCCGATCTGGAGGGCGGTGGCCTGCATCGCCTCCGGCGTCTCCGCGTGGGGCGAGCCGTCCAGCGACAGGGTATCGAGCTCGCGGCGCCGCAGGTGATCGATGGCGGCGTTGTTGCCGATCTTGAAGATCCAGGACGAGAACTTGAACTCGGGCCGGTACGACTCGATGGCGTTGAGCGCCTTGATGAAGGTCTCCTGAGAAAGATCCTCGGCCAGCTCCCGGTCGCGCACCATCCGGAACAGCAGCGCGAACACCGGGCGCTCATACCGGCGAATGAGCTCCCGATAGGCCGCCTCGCGGCCCGATCGGGCGAGCAGCACGACTTCCTGATCGGTGAGTCGCGCCCACTCGGGCGCGTCAGTCACTCGGGGTTCGCCTTGCCAAGGATCTCGTCCCAGCGCTACATTCTGCGGCTATGTTAGCCTCGGAGCGTGAGTTACCGGTCTCCGGCGGTCCCGGGAAGCGGGCCTATGTGCGGGAGATGTTCACCGCCATCGCGCCGACCTACGATCGCCTGAACCGAATCATCAGCCTCCGCTTCGACCAGCGCTGGCGGCGGTATGCGGTGCGGCGGCTGGGCTGGGAACGCCGCCCGGCCGGGGTCTATCTGGATCTCTGCGCCGGTACCCTGGACTTCGGCGCGACGCTGGTCCGGCAACCCGGCTTTGCCGGACGGGTGGTGGGTGCGGATTTCGTCCCCGCGATGCTTCGCCTCGGCCGGGGCAAATCTTCCCGGATCGCGCCGGTGACGGCGGACGCCCTCGACCTGCCGTTTCCCGATGCCAGCTTCGACGGAGCGATGGTCGGCTGGGGCGTCCGCAACCTGACCGACCTCGACGCCGGCCTGGCCGAGGCTGCGCGAGTACTCCGGCCCGGCGCCCGGCTGGTCATTCTCGAGATGACGCTCCCACCCGACCCGCGACTGCGTGCGGTGTACCAGGTGTACTTTCGACGGGTGCTGCCCCGCATCGGCCGGCTGATTTCCAAACATACGACCGCCTACACCTGGCTACCAGAGTCCACCCAGGCGTTCCCGCCGCCCGCCGAGCTCGCGCAGCGACTCACCAACAGCGGCTTCACCGATGTGCGCTGGCGCCTGTTCTTCGGCGGCGTATGCGCCCTGCATGTCGGGACCAGGAGCTGACGACCCTTGGCTCTCTCCAACCTCCGCGAATTCCTCACCGCCATCGAACAGCTCGGCGAGCTCGCACGGGTCACCCACCCGGTGCGCGCGCGGCTGGAGATCGCGGAGATCGCCGACCGGTGCATGAAGAGCCCCGGCGGCGGCCCCGCGCTCCTGTTCGAGCACGTGCTGCTGGAGGACGGACGGCGGAGCCCGCACCCGGTCGCCATCAACCTCTACGGCTCTCTTCGGCGAATGTGTCTCGCGCTCGGCGTGGACGACCTCGACGCCATCGGCGGCCGGATCTCGGAGCTGCTCAATCTCAAGGTGCCCGAGGGACTCTTCGGGAAGCTGGCGATGCTCCCCAAGCTGGCGGAGATGGGCAAGTTCCCGCCCAAGGTGCGCGGCGGCCGGGCGCCCTGCCACGAGGTGGTGCTCCGCGGCGACGCGGTCAATCTCGACCAGATCCCCTTCCTCACCACCTGGCCGGGCGACGGCGGCCGATACATCACCCTCCCGATGGTGATCACCACCGACCCGGCGCGCGGCATCCGCAACGTCGGGATGTACCGGGTCCAGGTGCTCGGGCGGAACACGCTCGCCATGCACTGGCAGCGCCACAAGGTCGGGGCGGCGCACTGGCGGGACATGGCCGCGCGGGGGGAGCGGATGCCGGTCGTCATCGCACTGGGTGGCGATCCGGCCAGCATCTACGCCGGCTCCGCTCCGCTGCCGCCCACCATCGACGAGTTTCTCTTCGCCGGCTTCCTCCGGCGCGAGCCGGTCGAGCTGGTGCGCGCGATCACCTGCGAGCTCGAGGTGCCGGCCGAGGCGGAGATCGTCCTCGAGGGATACATCGATCCCGCCGAGCCGCTGGTGCTGGAGGGCCCCTTCGGCGACCACACCGGCTTCTACTCCCTGGCCGACTACTATCCCCAGGTCCACGTCACGGCGATCACCGCCCGGCGAGATCCGATCTACCCCGCGACGCTGGTGGGCCGTCCCCCGATGGAAGACTTCTACCTGGGGCACGCGACCGAGCGGATCTTCCTTCCCCTGCTCAAGCTCACGGTGCCCGAGATCGTGGACTACCACATGCCGCCGGCGGGGATCTTCCACAACCTGGTCTTCGTCTCGATCGACAAGCAGTATCCGGGGCAGGCGTACAAGGTCATGAACGCGCTCTGGGGGCAGGGGCTCATGTCGCTGGCCAAGGTCCTGGTCGTCGTGGACAAGGAGGTCAACGTCCGCGACCCCGACGAGGCCTGGTGGGTGGCGCTCAACAACATCGACCCCGAGCGCGACGTGCGCTTCACCATGGGCCCGGTCGACGTCCTCGATCACTCCAGCCGAGCCTTCACCTACGGCAGCAAGATGGGGATCGACGCGACCCGGAAGTGGAAGGAAGAGGGATTCGACCGGCCCTGGCCGGACCTGATCACCATGGATGCGGAGACCCGGCAGCGGGTGGACGCGATGTGGGATCAGCTCGGGATTCGGCTGCCCCAGGCGCCACGGGGGCAGCCGTGAGCGGGCCGGTCACCGCGCCGCGCGAGGGCCAGACCTTCGGAGGCGAGTCGCTCGCGGTCCGTTACGCCAACTTCGTGCGGCTGCCTCACACGGTGTTCGCGCTGCCCTTCGCCCTGCTCGGCGTGCTGGCCGCGTCGCGCCGGCTGCCGGTGACGCCGCGCGCGGTCCTCCTGGTGGTGCTGGCCTTCACCGCGGCGCGCTGGGCGGCGATGGGCTTCAACCGCATCGCCGACCGCGCCTTCGATGCGCGGAATCCGCGGACCCGGAACCGCGAGCTGCCCCGCGGCGCGCTCAGCCTGACCCAGGCGTGGGTCTCGGTGCTCCTCGCCGCCGCCGTGTTCGTGGGCTCGGCGGCGCTGCTCAACCCGCTCTGCCTTGCGCTCAGTCCCCTGGCGCTCGCCTGGGTGCTCGGCTACAGCCTGTCCAAGCGGTTCACCTGGTGGCCTCATCTCTGGCTCGGGCTCGGCCTCGCGATCGCGCCGGTCGGGGGGTACCTGGCGGTCGCGGGCCGTTGGAGCGAGCCGGCCTGGACGCTGCTCGCGATCACCGTCGCGGTCGCCACCTGGGTCGCCGGGTTCGACATCTTCTACGCGCTGCCCGACGAGGGCTTCGATCGGGCTGAGGGACTGCGGAGCGCGGTGGTCCGCCTGGGCGAGCGGCGGGCGATCCTGCTGGCCAAGCTGCTCCACGGTGTCACCGTGCCTGCCCTGGCGCTGTTCGGCTGGGGCGCGGGATTCGGCCTCTGGTACTACCTGGGCGTGCTCGCGGCCGCGGCGATCCTGGCGTACGAGCACCGGCTCGTCCGTCCCGGCGACCTGTCGCGGCTCGACGCCGCCTTCTTCACCATGAACGGCGTGATGAGTCTGACCGTCTTCGCCTTCGCGCTGGTGGACCGCCTCGGGTGAGCCGACGGCGCAGTCGCGGCCCGAAAGCCTCCCGGACGAGCCCGTCGCCACGCCCGCCCCGGCGACCGGCGCCTCCCGGCCCGGTGAAGCATCCGGTGCGGTCGCCCACGCCCAACCGGAGAGGGCGGTGAGCCGGCTGCCGGTCGTCCTCGCGATCACCGGCGCCTCGGGCGCCGCCTACGGGGTCCGGCTGCTCGAGGTGCTCGCCCGCCACGACGTCCCGGTCTGGCTGATCGCCAGCGCGCACGGCCTTCGGCTGCTGCGTGAGGAGTGCGGCATCGAAAGCCTCGACGCACTCCGCGCCGGCGCCGGTGCGCACGACTCGAGCATCCGCGTCTTTCCTGATGGGGATCGGGGCGCGCTCCCCGCGTCCGGATCCCAGCGCACGGCCGGCATGGTGATCTGTCCCTGCTCGATGGGCACCGTCGCGGCCGTGGCGGCGGGCACCAGCCGCTCACTGGTGGAGCGTGCGGCGGACGTGACGCTGAAAGAACGGCGTCGGTTGATCCTGGTCCCCCGAGAGACGCCGCTCTCGCTGGTGCACCTGCGCAATCTCGCCGCGGTCGCCGAGGCGGGGGCGGTGGTGCTGCCCGCCGCGCCGGGGTTCTATCACGGTCCGACGAGAGTGGAGCAGCTGGTGGATTTCATCGTGCAGCGTGTCGTGGACCAGCTCGGTCTCGAGATCGACTTCGCCCCGCGCTGGACCGGAGGCGTCGAATGAGGTGGGTGCTGCTGGCGCCTTGGGTGCTGCTGCTCGCGGCCTGCGGGGATGATGACGGAGGTCCGCAGGAGCCGGTGGACGAGGGCAGCCCGCCCGAGGCCGGCTGCACTCAGGGCACGCTGGAGAGCGGCGCCCTCTCGCTGATCTGCTTTCCGGACAGCTGGAACGGCACGCTGGTGATCTACGCGCACGGCTACGTGGAGCCCTCGGCGCCGGTGGCCCTGCCGGACGACGAGGTCGGCGGGGTCAGCATCTCCGATGCGGTCACCGGCTTCGGCTACGCTTACGCCACCACCAGCTACCGGGACAACGGCCTGGTGGTCCTGCCGGCGATCGAGGATGTGATTCAGCTGGTCGAGGCCGTCCGCGCCCGGGTCAAGCCCGATCCCACCCGCACCCTGCTGGTCGGATTCTCCGAGGGCGGTCTGGTCGCGGCACTCACCCTCGAGCGCCACCCCGAGCTGATCGACGGCGCGCTCGCGGCCTGCGGACCGATCGGCGATTTCACCCGGCAAATCGACTACTTCGGCGACGCCCGGGTGCTGTTCGACTATTACTTCCCCGGCATCCTGCCCGGCACCGCGGTGGATATCCCGCCCCAGCTCCGCTCCGGCTGGACCAGTACCTACGAGCCGGCGGTCATCGAGGCCCTCACGGGCGATCCCGCGCGCGCGGCCGAGCTCGCGGCGGTCGCAGGGATTCCCGTGCCCGACGCCGTCGCCGCCGCGGCCGCCACGATCGCGCAGGTCCTCTGGTACAACGTCTTCGCCACCGACGACGCGCAGGAGCGTCTCGGCGGCAACCCCTACACCAACGTCGGCCGCCAGTACACCGGCTCGTCCGACGACGCGGCGTTGAACGCCGGCGTGGACCGCTACGAGCCCATCACCCTGGCGCGCGCCGCGCTCGGCCAGTACGACACCGGCGGCGACCTGCCCGGACCGGTGGTGACGCTGCACACCACGGGCGATCCGGAGGTCCCCTTCTTCCACGAGGCGCTCTACCGCGCCAAGGTGGAGGCAAAAGGGCGACTCGACCGCCTGGAGCAACGCTCGGTCGACCGGCTGGGACACTGCACCTTCACCGCCCCCGAGCTGTTCGACGCCTTCCTGGCGCTCGCGGGCCCCTGATGCGCCTGGGCGTGATCGCGGACACCCATGGCCTCCTCCGTCCCGAAGTGTTCGAGGTGTTCCGCGAAGTGGACCACATCCTCCACGCTGGCGACGTCGGCCCCGCTGACCTGCTGACCGAGCTCGAGACCATCGCGCCGCTCACAGCCGTGTACGGCAATGCCGACGGATTCGAGCTCAGGGGGCGACTCCCCCAGGTCGCCACCGTGGAGCTGGACGGATTCGAGATCGTAGTCACCCACGGCGATCAGTTCGGCAGTCCCACACCGGAGCTGGTTCAGGGCGCCTTCCCGACCGCGGAGATCATCGTCTACGGACACACGCACCGGCCGCTGCTCACGCTGGTGGACACGGTGGTGACGGTGATGAACCCGGGCGGCGCGGGACACCGCCGGTTCAACCTCCCGCCCTCGGTCGGCATCCTGGAGCTGGAGCCGGGGATTCCGCCGCGCGGACGCCTGGTGCCGCTCCTTCCCTTCGATCCCGCGTGATCGCGGCCCTGCTCCTCGCCGGGCTGCTGCAGTCGGGGGACACCGTCCGGGTGCCCCGGATCGACAGCATCCCCGGGGTGGATGACAGCGTGACCGTCGGCCGGCCGACGGTCGTCATCCGGACCGGCCAGAATCTGGCGTCGGTCTGGCTGGCGCGGCGCCGGGACACGATCGAGCTCTACGCCGCCATTCCGGACACGACGGTGGACTGGAGCGACGACTTCGTCATCAGTCTGAGTCTGGGTGGCGAACGGCGGGAGGCACCGGGACACGAGGAGTTCCAGTGGTACTTCCGGCGGGTGCTGGACAGCAGCGTCGTCTACCGGGGACGCGGGGGCCGCTGGGAGGCGCCGCGCGGCGACCCGGACTGGCGACTGGGATCGGAACGCACCGGCGGCGGCTGGACCGTGACCTCGGGCAGCTCGCCGGCCGGCTGGTGGCTCCGCCTACGACTCGAGCCCGGCTGGCTGGACGGGCAGGACGGCGCCCTGCCCGCAATCGCCTTCCGCGTCTACGACAATGGACCGCAAGGATGGTACGCCTGGCCGGAGCCTCGAGCCGGCGCCCAGGCCGTGAGCGTCGAGCGCACGCCCGCCCGCTGGGTGCCGGTCACCCTGCGCTAGTATCAGAGCCCCAGACGCAGCCCGGCGCTCACCGTCCAGTTGTGCGCGGTGCGGCTGTCCAGGTTGAGGCTGGTCGCTTCCTGCGCGTCGAACTTTCCGATGTAATCCTTGACCATGAGCTGCAGCCCGATCCACGGCGCCAGGCCCAGGTCCACGCCGCCGCCCACGTTGTAGGCGAAATCAGTGGAGTGGGTCGCGGCGGGAGCGACTCGCACCTCCTGCCGCATCGCCCCCGCGCCGGCCTGCAGGAACGGCGAGAATCCGCCGATGAGCCCGCCGAATGGCAGGTGCAGCCGGAGGCCGGCGTCGTACATCAGGGCCGAGCTTTCGCCGACGGATAGTCCCCCGATGACCGGGGCGCCGATCTGGAGATCGGACTTGGCATAGGCGACGTTGCCGACGAGGGCGAGCCCCGGAACCAGGCCGAGCTGCAGCTCGGCGCCATAAACCGGCGCGCCGGCGGCCCGCACGTTGGTACCGAAGGGACCGTCCACCATGTTGCCGAACTTCATGTAGCCCGCGTAGGGCGTGATACCGAGAGTTTGAGCCGCCAGCGGCGTCTTGGGGGCGGCGGCGAGGAGCAGACCGGCCAGCACGCCGGCAAAGAGCGATCGGAACATCGGGACCTCCCATGGTGATTAGCACACCAGAGCGGGCATGCCGTCGGTCCCGGGAGGAAAGCAGGTCCGATGCCACGATCTGCATTCACGCAAGTCCATGCAAGGCCATGACGTCCGGTCAACGGCCTGCGGTCGGTCCGTCCGGACCGTCCTCTTGAGAGGACAGTTTGGCCGTCGTCAATTCGCCAGAAGCCACGAAGGAAACGCTAGTTCCAGCTCTCGAGCGGAGTCGTTCGGCGGAGCGCGTCGGGGTGGGCCCGGAACCACGCCATGAGCAGCAGGATCTCGTCGACGCCGTCCGGGGGGAGCGGCGCGGCGGGCGGCGCGGGCTTGGCCAGCTCGGCGGCGACCACCGCGCGGAAGGCCTCGCGCTCGATGGGCGTGGTCGGGTTCGGCGCCGTGGCGCGGACCAGCCCCTGCCGCACCAGGTAGACCCGGTCGTCGCCGTAGTCGCCCGGGTCGCGGTAAATGAAGCTCAGCAGATCCACCGCCGTCCGCGCCCGGCTGGTCGCGGCGAGCAGCCATTCGAGCTGCTCGAACTTCTCCCGCCACCGGGCGGCCACCTCGAAGCGGGCTTCCGTCGCCGCGTCCTGCATCGCGGCGATCACCCGGTCGATCGGCTGGATGGTGCGCCCTTCCAGAAAGGCGGCAGCGGTCTCGACCTTCCGCCGGTAGTCCCACTCGGAGACGAATCCGGCGCAGGGCCCGCTGCAGAACCCGAACTCGTGCCGCATGCACGCCGCCTGCCCCGGACGGTCGAACAGGTCGGCCTGATCCGCGAAGACCACCGGCATCGTCGCCGCGCAGTCGCGGAGGCCGAGGAGATCGTTCAGCGTGCGCACCGCGTCCAGCGTCCGGCCGAGGCTCCGGAAGGGGCCATAGCAGCGGAGGTCGTCCCGTCCCAGCGTCCCGCCCGCGGTCACCCGCGGCGCCGGACCGCCGGAGACTTTGATGAACACCGCGCGGCGGGTGAGGTTGCCCCGGTGATTGAAGTAGGGGCGGTAGC
>Ga0310810_10007583_pt1 | contig 12392 bp, 10 predicted proteins | sample NCmetagenome_FD_207641 | JGI IMG/M metagenome (GOLD analysis project Ga0310810, IMG submission 207641) | Soil microbial communities from experimental microcosm in Duke University, North Carolina, United States - NC | ecosystem: Engineered > Artificial ecosystem > Soil microcosm > Unclassified ... | reverse complement strand
CCCCGAGAAAGATCCTGCGCGGATTTTTGACGACGACGAAACTTGAGCCGCTGGATTCCGGCCAGATTTATCCTCATGAAAATACCAGGTCAGCCGCCAAAACCGACCGGCTGAACCTTCTCAAGGCGTGCAAGGCTAATCTGAGTCCCATTTGGCTGCTCTATTCTGATCCGGAGAACGCGATCCTGGGCCTTCTAGAACGCGCCGTCAAAGGCCAGCAGGCAAGGATAGATTTTCAAGACGACAACGGATGCCGGCAGCAGCTCTGGGCGGTCACAGATCCGGGCGTGCTCGGGCAGATCGTCGAGATCATGCGAAGCAAGCCGCTCTTCATCGCAGACGGGCATCACCGGTATGAAACGGCGCTGAACTATCAGCGCTTCCGGCGGGAGCAGGGCCGAACGTCTGAGCCCCTGTCATCCTATGACGGCGTGCTGATGCTGTTGTCGCCGCTCGAAGATCCCGGCTTGACCGTGCTTCCGACGCACCGCGTCACGACCACTCCCCTGGGCACATATGCCGCAATCAAGGCGAAACTTGCGGAGACATTCGATTTCACCGAGTTCCCCTTCTCGAACGACAACAAGTCGGCGGTGCGAGGGAGGTTCATTGACACCCTACGCACCCATGGACGCACGACGCCGACCTTCGGTCTTGCGCTTACGGGGGAACCCCGCTATGCGACGCTCTCGCTGAAGCCCTCCAATCGGCCGGATGCGAACGCCTCCCCGCGCGCCAAGCTCGATGTCTCGCTGCTGCAACAGCTTGTGGTCGCCGCGCTCTGTCCGACGCAGCAATCCCAGGAAGCCATCCTCTATACGAAAGACGACCATGAAGCCCTCGATTGGGCCGAGAACGGCACCGGCACGGGTGCCCTCCTCCTCAACGCCACCAAGGTCAGTGAGGTACAGGCCGTTGCCAAGGCCGGCGAACGGATGCCGCATAAGTCGACGTACTTTTATCCAAAGCCGCTCACTGGATTGGTGATCAATGTAATGGAGAACGTGTAGTCAATGGTCACGTTGGTAGTTGGCCACTGACTATTGACCAATGACGACGCTCTGGAGGAGGAGAGATGAATGCAAAAATTCTCATCGTTGACGACGATCAAGACATCACGACGATGCTCGAGGACCGGCTGCAAGCCTCCGACTACGGCACCCTTGTCGCCGGCGACGGCATCCAGGCCCTCGAAAAGGTGGAGCAGGAAGCGCCGCATCTGATGCTTCTCGATCTCGACATGCCCAGGCTCGGTGGGCTCGACGTCTTGAAGCGGCTTCCTTCGGTCAAACAGGCCGAGGACATTCCCGTCATCGTGATGACCGCGCACGGGTCAATCGAAGCTGCGGTGGAAGCTATGAAGCACGGCGCCTACGACTTCCTCACAAAACCGCTGGATAAGGATCACTTATTGATCGTCATCGCGAAGGCCCTGGAACGAGCGTCGCTCAAGCGTCAGGTCGCCTGCCTCAAGAACGAAGTGGACAGCCGTTACGCGTCGATTATCGGCACGAGCGCGAAGATCCGCACCGTGTTGGAAGCCGCGCAGCGGGCCGCCAAATCGGATGCGGGCGTGCTTCTGTTGGGAGAAAGCGGCACGGGCAAGGAGTTGTTGGCGCGATCGATTCATCAATGGAGCCCCCGCCATGCCATGCCGCTCGTCGTCATCAATTGCGTCGCCTTGACGGAGACATTGTTGGAAAACGAGCTCTTCGGCCACGAGCGCGGTGCATTCACCGGCGCAGACCGCCTGCAGAAAGGCAAGCTGGAAATGGCCGAAGGTGGCACCGTCTTTTTGGATGAGATCGGCGACATGTCCCTCCCGCTGCAAGCCAAGCTTTTGCGGGTGCTTCAAGACCGCGAATTTCATCGTGTCGGCGGCACCAGGCTCGTCTCGGTCAATATTCGAATTATTGCCGCAACGAACAAGGACTTGAAACAGGCCGTCAAAACGGGCGACTTCCGTGAAGATCTGTTTTACCGGCTGAACGTAATCGGTTTGACGCTGCCTCCGCTGCGTGAGCGGCTCGACGATTTTCCGGCGCTCGCCAAATTCTTCTTGAGCCGACATGCGAAGGAAGCGAAACGTCCCGGCATGTGGTTCAATCCGGCCGCCATGGACGCGCTGGCAAGTTACTCCTGGCCGGGCAACATCCGTGAGTTGGACAACGTGATCGCCCGCGCCGTCATTCTCAGCCATACGGACGTGATCGAACCGGAGGTGCTTGCTCTGGACTTCACCTCGGCCGACGCAGGCAGCGATGCCCTCTCCTATCTCAGGTTGCCTTATCACGAGTCCATGGAAGCCCACAGCCGACGCATTATCGAACAGGCGCTGCACGACTCCGACGGCAACCAGACCAAGGCAGCCGAGCGTCTCAAGCTCCAGCGCACATATCTGGCTCGTTTGCTCAGACAACAGCGCCAGAAATTCAGCGACAAGGCCGAAGAGGCCGACGAGCGGGTCATTGAATCAGCCACGAAGGTGTGAGGGGGTAGTGTTACCCGTAAGGCTGCTCAAAAAGTCCTCCGGCGCGGCCGCACCGAGCGAGAGGCAAGGCGTACTTTCGTTTGTACGTTGAGCCTCACAGCGAGGGAGAACAAAGCCGGAGGGCTTTTTCAGCAGCCTTTTATGCCAGAGGACCGGTGGGCAACCGCTCACTTAGCCTGATCAGTCCGCTAGTCGCATCATGCTCCGCCTGCGCATAACGCTCCGGAGTTCCTACGTCGGACCAGTAGCCGGTCAAGTCATACCCGACCACCAGATCTCCGCGCTGGATCGCCGCGACGTACGCGTCGATGATCGACGATGGCTTGCCCTTCGGAACGTCGCGCAGCAGACGAGGGTTAAGAATATGGACGCCGGCAAACATACGGGGCTTGGTCGGGATGGCGTCCGTTCTTCCACGGCCCGTGATGCGAATAACGCGATCGTCCGCGTCGACATCGACCACTCCCCAACGAGCGGCGTCGGGGTCCGATCGCAACGCCAAGGTCGCCGCCGCCTGACGTCGCAGGTGACACGCGCACAACGCCTCGAGATCCAGATCAAACAGCGTATCGCCGTTCAGCACAAGAACGGGCTCTCCTGAGAAGTTCGGCTCAGCTTGTTTGATCCCGCCGCCTGTTCCGAGAATCACCGGTTCGTGCGAGTAGTAGATCCGGAGGCCGTACTTCGAGCCGTTTCCGAGCGCCTGTTCGATCATCGGACCCAGATGATGCAAATTGATGATGACGTCGTGAAACCCGTAGCGTTTCAGGAGCAGCAGATTCCAGACGATCAGGGGGGTTCCGGCAATTGGCAGCAGCGGTTTGGGGATCGTATTGGTGAGCGGCCTCAAGCGAGTGCCGAGGCCGGCCGCGAGGATCATCGCCTTCATGAGGACAATGGATTCGGTTTATTGCAGTTCCGGGACATACTGACTCATGAGTTTCCTCAGAGTAAATAGTTCCGGATATTTGTCCAGATTCCGTTTGACGTAGCCGAGCGTTCGGGGAATGTCCGCTAAGAATTTCGAGTTGCCTTTGACCCGATCGATGTACACAAAGCGGCCGGCCGCTTTGAGATTTCGCTGAATGCTCGTGAAATCGAACAACCGGCGGAACGCTTCGCGGTTCGTCCAGAGATGGCGTCCTTCCTGAAGCTGATCCAGATAGTACTCGACGAGGCGGTCGATCAACGATTCGTCGAGCGCGATATAGGCATCCCGCAGCAGCGAGGCCAGATCGTAGGTGGCCGGTCCCATCAGCGCATCCTGAAAATCGATGACGCCCAGCCGCTCGCCTGCGACCATCAAATTTCTCGAGTGGTAATCGCGGTGTACGAACACGCGCGGCTGGCTCGCCAAGAACTCGGAGATTTTCCGGCACTCTTCCCGAATCGCGGCTTCGTCGCCGTGCTCCATCGGCCTGCCCTGTCTGGCGGCGATGCCGTACTCAAGAAAATGATCGAATTCCCACATCAGTAAGGGCACGTCGAACGCGCGATGAAATGCCAGGCATTGAGGATCAGCGGGCGACGTCGCCTTCGATTGCATGCCCACGAGCACGTCGATCGCCTGCTTGTAACGCAACTCAAGGTGGGCCGTGCGGGCTTTGGCACAGGCGTCCGACAGCGTCAGGTCTCCGAAGTCTTCGAGATACAGCAGCCCGGCGGCCTGATCGTAGTAATAGAGGTCGGGTACGGACACTCCCGCTCTCGAAAGGTGCGTCATAATATTGATGAACGGGAGTTCGGCCACGGCGTGGGTAGCGCCGCTCACGGCCTCTTCGGACTGCTTGAAGGCTTCCGGCTCGGCCAGCTGCATCAGAATGACCGATGAGAGGCCGCTCCCGCTGATTTCAATCCGGAAATACCGTCGGTTCGATGCGTCCCCGGCGAGCGGCAGCAGTTTTTTTAACGTCCCTGGAAACGGCAACCGAGTCTGTATGGTTTCGGCAACGAGCGCTCGATCCGGAGGACCCAGCGTCCGTTTCGTGGTGGCAGGATCGATTGTGGCCATCAGCGCGGCATTATACTGGCACAAGGAAACGTTGTCACGAGAAGCCGTCCTTCGCTCCGCGTTCTACGAAGCCTCGATAGACGACCGCTCCGATCACTCCGCCTGCGGTATCCGCGGCCCAGTCCGACCAACCCGCCGTGCGCAAGGGAACGAAGGCTTGATGCACTTCATCGGTGACGCCGTACAAGGAGGTGGTGATGATCGCGAACAGAACGGCATATCTTGCGGCGAACGATCCGGCGGCGCGGCGAAAGGCCCGGTAGCTGAGAACGGCGAGCACGGCATACTCGATCGCGTGAAGCACTTTATCGCTCAGTGCTTCGAAAAGAACGTTCGGCAGTTTCTCGTCGGGATGCGACAGGGATGAAAAATAGAAGATCAGCGCCATGTAGGCTGTAACCGGCAGCCACGCCCGCATCCAATGTCCGGCAGAACTTTCCTCCGTCTCCGTACAGGCCTTTTCCATTTTGCCCCGTTCATTGCAAGGTCGGTATCCCTATGACATACTCGTGATCAGTCCGCAACTTTCTTCTGTCCCATGAAAACTGTTCGAGTCTGTTTTCTTTGGCATATGCATCAGCCGTATTACACCGACCCTGTCGCGGGATCGGCCAGTATGCCGTGGGTGCGCCTGCACGCCACAAAGGCCTACTTCGATATGGCCTTTCTCCTCGACCGCTATCCGCTCCTTCATGCGACGTTCAACTTCACGCCTTCCCTGCTGCTTCAGCTCAAGGAAATCGGTGATGGCGCCGTTCTGGATCTGTTTCTAGAACATGCCAGGCGGCCCGCGGACGGGTTAAGTCAGGAGGAACAGGCCTTCCTCATCCGCCACTACTTTTCGATCAATTGGGGCACGATGATTCGCCCCTTTCCCAGGTACCATGAGCTGCTCGTCAAGCGAGGGCTGGATATCGACGGTCAGGACCTCCAACGGCTTGCCCGACAGTTCTCGGCGCAGGACTTCCTGGATCTTCAAGTGTGGTTCAATCTCGCCTGGTTCGGCTATGGAGCAGTTCAACGGTATCCGCGTCTCGACGCACTGCGGGCCAAGAACCGTGGCTTCACGGAAGAAGAGAAGCACGAAGTGTTGGCTCTTCAACTCCAGACGGTGCGGGATATCGTCCCGATGTACCGCCGCTTGGCCGACCGCGGCCAGATTGAATTGACGACCACGCCTTTTTATCATCCCATCCTTCCGCTGCTCATCGATACGGACCATACGCGGCGGGCCAGACCCGATCTGCCGCTTCCGGCGCGTCTTCGCGCGCCGGAAGATGCCGAGACCCAGCTGCGTCTGGCCGTCGACTATCACGCCGCGACGTTCGGCAGGCCGCCGGCAGGCTTGTGGCCCTCGGAAGGCTCCGTCTGTCCTGAACTGATTCCTCTCCTCCACCGCGTCGGCCTCCGTTGGCTTGCCACCGATGAAGGTATCCTCGGGCGCTCGCTCGAAGCGTCGCAGATCTCGTGGCATCGCGCGCAGTTGTATCGTTCTTACAAAGTGGGATCGGCGGGAGAGGACGCGACGATCGTTTTTCGAGACCGGGAGCTCTCGGACGGATTCGGCTTTCTGTACCACAAGACGACGGCCGAAACGGCCGGCGAAGACGTGCTGCGCCGCATCAAACACATCGCGCTGGATACGCCTCAGGAGAACGTGCTCGTGCCCATCATTTTGGACGGCGAAAATCCTTGGGAACACTACTACGAGGGCGGCGAACAATTTCTTTCGCATCTGTATCAGGCGCTGTCCAGAGGCGCACTGAACGAAGGAGATGCCCTGCGCGTCACTACTGCCACGATGTCCGAGGCTCTCCAAGCCACCCCGGAAATGCCTCATCTCCCCCATCTGCACTCGGGATCCTGGATCAATCAGGACTTCAAAATCTGGATCGGACATGCGGAGGACAACCGGGGTTGGGACCTCTTGAGCCATACCCGCTCACGGCTGCTGGAAGTCAGTCCCACCCTGCCACCCGAGCGGGCCAAGGCCGCCTGGAACGAGTTATACGCCGCGCAGGGAAGCGACTGGTTCTGGTGGTACGGCGACGATTTTGACACCGCGTACAAGGAGGAGTTCGATCGGTTGTTCCGCACTCATCTGCGCAACGTCTGGACGCTCGCCGGTCTCGCACCGCCGGACCTGCTCAACCAGCCGCTGTGCGGCGGCGGCTTCCAGACCCGCGATCAAGTCACCCACCCGCTCTCGCTCTTGCGACCGACGCTCGACGGCGCTGTGACCGACTTTTTCGAGTGGCGCGGCGCGGGGACCATCAACCCGAATCCTCCGCTCGGCGCCATGTGGAAAGCCGAAGGCCTCTTTACCGCAATTTGTTTCGGCTTCGATTTGGAGCGTCTCTATCTTCGGCTCGATCCCGACGCATCGTTTCTGGGCCAACAGGCGGACATCCGCCTTGAATGGTGGCTTCAGACACCCATCCACAGCTATCGGCTGGAAATAACACCCTCGTCCCCCGATCACTATGTCTTGTCACAGCGGCATGACGGCGGCCGCTGGCAGTACGTCGGCCGTTCAGATCGGATCGTCTGGCATCAAGTTCTGGAACTGGCTCTTCCATTCAAGGAGCTTCACCTCGAGGAAGGACAGGTTTTACAGATGACACTGCTCGTACGGCGCCACGGCTTGGAGATCGCGCGATATCCGCGCAATCAGCCGGTCGCAGTGACCGTCCCGGGACCGGAATTCGAAGCGACGGTCTGGAGAGTGTAAACGACTGTTCTAAGCGCTGAGTAGTAAGTGCTGATTTCAAGCGATGGGTCAGCGGGCGACAGACCTGAACCGCTGAGCACTCAAGCTCAGGACCCAGCACTGTTTTGAGGGAAGTGAATGCCTGATTTACGCCGCGACCCCATCGTCGGTCGTTGGGTCATCATCTCGACGGAACGAAACGCCCGGCCGCACGACTTCGCCCAAATGCAGCCGATCCGGCCGATTTCAGTGGCGCTCTGCCCCTTCTGTCCCGGTCAAGAACGCCTCACGCCGAAGGAAATCATGGCATACCGTCCCCAGCCTGCGGAAGCCGATACCCCCAATTGGACGGTCCGGGTCGTTCCCAACAAGTTCCCCGCGCTACAAGTGGAAGGCGAGTTGGGCCGCGAAGGATTAGGACTCTACGATCGCATGAACGGCATCGGCGCGCATGAAGTGATCATTGAAACGCCCGGTCACAAAGATAGCCTGGCCGAGATGCCGACGAGATGGATCGAGGACGTGCTCTGGGCGTATCGCGACCGCATCATCGACCTGAAAAGGGATCTCCGTCTTCGGTACATTCTGATTTTCAAAAATCATGGGGCTGCGGCGGGCGCCACGCTCGAGCACAGCCACTCGCAGTTGATCGCGCTACCGGTCATCCCGACGAGCGTGATGAATGAGATTGAGGGCTGCCGCGCCCATTACCAGCAGAAAGAACGATGCATCTATTGCGATATTCTCCGACAGGACCTTGCGGACGGCAGCCGGATCGTAGCGGACAACCCCGAGTTTCTCTGCGTCACGCCCTTTGCGCCGCGGTTTCCGTTCGAGATGTGGGTTCTGCCCAAGCGGCATGCCGGCTACTTCGAGGAGAGTCAAAAGCAGCAATTTGAGTTTCTCGCGCCGATCCTTTCCGAATCGCTTCGACGCATGGACAAGGTCCTTTCGAAACCGGCATATAACTTTGTCCTTCACAGCTCGCCGCTGCATGAAAAGACCGGCGATTTCTATCACTGGCACATCGAAATCATTCCGAAGCTGACCCAAGTGGCCGGCTTTGAATGGGGCACCGGGTTCTACATCAATCCCGTCTCGCCCGAAGAAGCCGCGAAAGCGCTAAGAGAAGCCCGGATCTGAACGTTCTCGACGTTCATTTTTTCATCACAACCTGCCTTCGAAGCATCAATCGCCGGCCAGGCCTTGTGTACAGCGGCGGCGATGCGTGCTAGCATGTGCCTCGCAGTACTATCTTCGCTATCGACCATGTTTAGACCCATCCCTGAAGCCCCTTTTTTTCGAAGGGCTTCCTTCTTGGTGATTGCTTCCATTCCGTTCATCCTTACCATCGGTGCGATTGTCATTTTGCTCAGAGTGGACGTGTTTGCCGCCCTTTCGCGACGGGATGTCATCTTCTTGGCAGTGTTGCTAGCGCTCAGCACGGCAGTGAGCACCGCAGCCATGATCAGCTTCTTGCACTATGCCACCACGAAACGAACCCTCGAAGAAGTGAAAGGGCTCGCGAGGAACATATTGCAGAGCATTCCGACAGGCATCCTGACTGTCAATCGCAGCGGCACCATCACCGCGGTCAATCCGACTGCCGAAGCGGTGTTGAAACGGCCCGCCCCGGATTTGCTTGGGCATTCGTATGAATCCGTGTTTCCTCGAGGTGAAATCATCCGTGAAGCGCTCCACGAAGCCCTCAGTAAGCATCGGCATATCAGCCAGAGGGATGTGCCCTATGAAGGCCCTAACGGCCGTCTTCACACGATTCGTGTCAGCACGGTCGAATTGGCAGGTGATGATCACCGGCCGGCGGGCGTGCTGTTGCAAGCGCAGGACGTCACGGAATGGCTGGGCCTCGAACAACGGGTTCGCATCGCTGAAAAGCTTGCCGCTCTTCATACGTTGTCTGCCGGAGTGGCTCACGAATTACGGAATCCACTGAGTGCGATGGATTTGAACCTCCATCTCCTCGAGCAAGAGTTACGGGAGCCGGCCCCCGCCGCCGGCAGGACCGCACATTATTTGGAAGTGTTGAACGCGGAATGTCGGCGTCTCTCGGCGATTCTGGACAATTTCATGAAGTTCGCGCGTCCCAGCTCCGTCGATAGTCGTGAAGTAGACGTTTATCGCGTCATTGAACACATCGTCGCACTCATGCAGCTTGAAGCGCAGGAGCACAAGATCCGCCTTGACTATACGATCGAGAAGGATTTGCCTCCCGTGCTTGGCGATGAGACACAGATCAGCCAGGTATTGGTGAATGTCGTGGTCAATGCCTTCCATGCCATGGCCGACGGTGGACGCTGTCAGCTTGCGGCAACCACCTGCACGAGCGATGGAAAACGTTGGGTGGAAATTTCGGTGCGGGACACCGGCGTCGGCATATCGGAGGAGGCCATGCCGCGGTTGTTCGATCCCTTCTACACGACCAAGCCAGGTGGTTCGGGACTTGGCCTCGCCATCGCGTACCGGATCATGCAGGACCATGGCGGACTCATCAGTGTTTCGAGTGCGACGGGGAGTGGAACATCCATCGGACTCCGATTCCCTGCGCTTGTCCCTCATCCGCAGGAAATCGAGGCGCGATCGTGACATCTCGAAGCCGCATTCTCGTTGTGGACGACGAACTGAATATCCGTGAAGCCTTGGTGACCCTCCTCGAGAAGAAGCTGTATCAGGTGCGCGGAGCGGGAACCGCCGAAGACGCATTGGAGGAACTGGAGGAGATCACGGCTGATCTGATCCTGACCGACCTCAAGATGCCCGGCATGGGAGGCATGGAGTTTCTTCGACGGCTAAAAGAGAAGTGGCCGGACATCGAGGTCCTGGTCATGACCGCATTTGGCTCCATCGAGACGGCGGTCGAGGCCATGCGATGCGGAGCCTACGACTATATTACGAAACCCATCGATCGTGAACGGCTTGCGGTCGTGGTTGAGAAAGCCCTCGAGCGCCACGCGTTGGCGTGTGAAAACAAGCAGCTCAAGGATCGCCTCGAGATCCGGACGCGCTTCGACCAGATGATCGGAGAGAGCGAGCCAATGCAGCGCATGTACAGTCTGGTCGAAATGGTCGCGGACAGCGACGTGACGGTGCTGCTCACGGGAGAAAGCGGGACCGGAAAGGAACTCGTGGCCCGTGCGATTCATCACAAAAGCCATCGGGCAAACGGTCCCTTCGTTACCATGAATTGTGGAGCTCTCCCGGAGAGTCTTTTTGAGAGCGAATTGTTTGGATATGAAAAAGGCGCCTTCACAGGTGCGACAACGAACAAGATGGGGCGCTTCGAGCTGGCCGATGGCGGGACGTTGTTGTTGGACGAGGTGGGAGAACTGTCGCTGAAGTCGCAAGTGGATTTCTTGCGCGTGCTGGAGACGAAGGAGTTTAGACGACTGGGTGGAACCAGGATCGTGAAGGTCGATGCGAGAATTGTCGCAGCAACCAACCGCAACCTCGAAGCCGCGGTGAAGGAAGGTGAGTTTCGGGAAGACCTCTACTACCGCCTCAATGTCGTCCCTCTCCATCTGCCGCCGCTGCGCGAGCGGGGGGACGATATCCCGCTCTTGGGGGACCGGTTCATGGCCGACTTTTCGGCCCAGCATCACCGCCACCCGAAGGAGATTTCTCGACAGGCGATGCGTCTGTTGCGACTCTATGCTTGGCCAGGAAACATCCGTCAGCTTCGGAATCTCATCGAGCGGTTGGTGGTCACCGTGAAAGACCCGTTGATTGAGCCAGAACACCTGCCGGAAGAGATTCAGGCAAGCCGGGAAGATGCACGCACCATGGTCGTCTCGCTGGGATCACCGTTGAAGGAGATCGAGCGTGAAGCGATCCGGCGCACCCTCGTCGAAGTGACCAACCATCGGGAGAAGGCGGCCAAACTGCTCGGCATCAGCCTCCGCGCCCTTCAGTACAAAATCAAGGAGTACCGTATCCGCGAATAACTGGCCTCATCCCCTACTCAGACTTTATAGTTCAGCCGAATCAGATCGGCGCTTCCCTTCCTGCAAAATTTGCAGCGCCTTAGAACCCGCGCTTCAGCAATCTGCAAATTTTGCAGGAACCCCGCTATGCCGACGGCCAAAGCCCGGGATGACGAACCCTCCAGCCGCAAGTACGCAATTTGTTTGCCTTCGCTCAACGCACTCTCAAGCAATTTTCCGGCATCTTCCCTGCACTTGGGTCCTGACGTCTAACTTCTGAAAACACACTAACACGATGACCCTATTCCTATGAATCAGGTTGGCCGGCTGGAAATTCTGAGTTTGGCAACGTCGTTATGTCTCACGGTCGCCAGTTTTTTGGACCTGTGGCTATTTAATCTGCCGATCGCACTACTGTTACTGGCGGTGGTGTATGGAGTTCTGCGGGACCTGCGTTCGTTTAACCGGTCGAACAATCCTGTGACAGCCCGCTACAGGTCGAGGGAACGACATGCCGAACAAACGGATCGAGCGTCTCGCTGAGTTGCAGAAGCTACTCAGAGTCTGCCCCACTGATGTCATCACTCGTTGCGCATTGGCGCTTCTCCTCGAGGAGTTGGATCTACCTGACGAAGCGGCATGCCATTGGAAGAGGATATTGGATTTTGATGCCAACAATCTCAAGGCCCGCGAAGGCGTGAACCGGTGTCGGGAGAACCGGGCCGGACGACCCTTTCGGTCTCAGATGTGATTCTCATTCATTTGCCATAGCTCGGACAAGAAGGAGACTTGATATGCACTATCTCATCTTAATCGTGCTGGTTGCGGCCTGTCTCAAGGGAGAAACCTCCTGGGCCTATGAAGAAACGACGGTATCGGATGGAGGCACGGTGATCGGTTCTGTGAAGCTCGAAGGGCAAATCCCAAGACCCAAAGGCTACAATCTGACGACGCTGCCGGACCAGGTCTATTGTGGTCGGATTTCAGACGGTCAAGGCTGGCGCTTATTGCAGCCGTTCAATGTCGGGCCGGGCGGAGAATTTCGGGACGTCGTGATCTACATCGAAGGCATCGAGAAAGGAAAGAGTTTTACGTCCAGCTTTACGAGCCCGCGCATTGAAGCCCGAGATTGCCGCTTCGTCCCGTTCACGACCATCGTTCGGGAAAAGGAGAATGTCGTCGTCGTGAACATGGATCCGGTCATGCACGATATCCAAGCTTACGAAAGTTCTCAGCTCGGCG
>Ga0310810_10007581_pt1 | contig 12394 bp, 11 predicted proteins | sample NCmetagenome_FD_207641 | JGI IMG/M metagenome (GOLD analysis project Ga0310810, IMG submission 207641) | Soil microbial communities from experimental microcosm in Duke University, North Carolina, United States - NC | ecosystem: Engineered > Artificial ecosystem > Soil microcosm > Unclassified ... | reverse complement strand
CGGATCGACGATGGTGCCGACGACGCGATTGGTTGGATACGCGATATAGGCGTCTGGTTCGTGCACGTCGCTGGCCATAGCGGTGCGATTGGCGGCCCGATGATACACGATCAACCAGCAGCGGCGAAGCGGGTCGCGCCTGCTGGGCTCGACGCGTGCGATACTCCCGCCCGAGCGCGGCCCTTTCACCGTGCTGGCGAAGGAGAGTGGCCATGAGCGGCAGGTCAGGTGACGGTGTTCCCCGACGGACGTTCCTGCGTTACGGCGCGCTTGGCGCCGCGCTGGCTCTGCCAACTCCAGTTGGCACCCTGCGTTCCGTTTCAGGACACTCCACCCCCGTTGGGGACAGTCCCCATCCATCTGAAGAGTTGGATGAACTGACGATTGACGATCTCCAGAAGCGCATGGTCGCGGGCCAAGAGACGTCGAAATCGCTCGCGGAGAAGTACCTGGCGCGGATCGAGGCTCTGGACCGGCAGGGGCCGACGCTCCGCTCGGTGATCGAGACCAATCCCGATGCGATCGCCGACGCCGACAGGCTCGACGCCGAGCGCAAGGCGGGCAAGGTCCGGGGTGCGCTGCACGGCATTCCGATCCTGGTGAAGGACAACGTCGCAGTCACGGGCCGGATGTCCACCACCGCCGGGTCGCTCGCGCTCGACGGCTCCAGCGCCCCGGCCGACGCGTTCATCATCGCGAGGCTGCGCGAGGCGGGCGCCGTGATCCTCGGGAAGACGAATCTGAGCGAGTGGGCCAACTTCCGATCGACACGATCCACGAGCGGCTGGTCGGGACGCGGCGGTCTCTGCCGAAACCCGTACGTGCTCGATCGCAACACATCGGGATCCAGCTCGGGTACTGGTGCGGCCATCGCCGCGAACCTGGCTGCCGCGGGCATTGGAAGCGAGACGGACGGCTCGATCGTCTCGCCCTCGAATCATGGCGCGCTCGTGGGCGTGAAGCCGACGGTCGGGCTTCTGAGCCGTCACGGCATCATCCCGATCTCTCACACTCAAGACACCGCCGGCCCGATGACGCGCACGGTCCGCGACGCAGCCGTCCTGCTGAGCGCGATGACTGGCGTCGATGCCGACGATGCGGCGACGGCGGCGTCGGCGGCGCACGTGAAGCGGGACTACACGGTCTACCTCGATGCGGATGGGCTGAAAGGCGCACGGATCGGTGTCGCGCGCAAGAAGCTGTTCGGCTACAGCCCGTGGTCGGATCGCATCGCCGAAGAGGCCATCCGCGTGCTCAAGAAGGCCGGCGCGGTCATCGTCGATCCGGCGGACATCCCGACGATGGACGAGTTCGGAACGGACAAGGCCGGCGCCAACGCCGAGTTCGACGTGATGCTCCACGAGTTCAAGGCCGGGTTGAACAAGTATCTCGCCGCGCTTGGGCCGCACGCGCCGGTCAAGACGCTGAAGGAGGCCATCGCCTTCAACGAGGCGCACAAGGATCGCGAGATGCCCTATTTCGGCCAGGAGGTTTTCGAGATGGCCGAAAAGAAAGGGCCGCTGACCGACCCGAAATACGTGCAGGCGCTGAGGACGTGCCGGCGTCTCTCACGCACGCTCGGCATCGACGCCGTGATGACGAAGCACACGCTGGACGCGCTGGTCTGCCCGACGGACTCGCCCGCCTGGCTGACGGATCTGGTGAATGCCGACCACTTCACTGGCGGCAGCTCCACGTTGCCGGCCGTGGCGGGCTATCCGCACATCACCGTCCCGGCCGGATTCGCGTTCGAGCTGCCGGTGGGCCTCAGCTTCATCGGCCGCGCCTGGAGCGAGCCGACGCTGTTCAAGCTGGCGTACGCCTTCGAACAAGCCACCAAGGCGCGACGGCCACCGAGGTTCCTGCCGACGGCGCCGCAGAACATCTAGCTCGTCTCTGCGGCGAGGCCTGCGACGGCGCGCCTAAGCGCCGCGGACGATGGGCGGCGCCATCATCCACCCCCGGCTTGCGTAGTCGAGCATGAGCATCGACAGCAGGATCAGCAGCCAGAACACACCAGCACCGACAACGACCCAGGTGAGCTTCGAGCTGTACTTCACGTGCATGAAGAACAGGATCACCAGCGTCGCCTTCACCAGGGCGATCGCGATGGCGACGCCAATGTTCAGGTTGCCGAGGTCGACGTAGGCGGCGGCGACCGTGATGACGGTGAACACCATCAGCAGCCCGAAGATCCCGAAGTACAGGCTCCGCGGCAGGATGTGGTCGACTTCGGCGGCGTGCTCGGCGGTCTCGGGATTAGCCATGGCGGTGGACGAGGTACAAGAGCGGGAACAGGAAGATCCAGACGATGTCGACGAAGTGCCAGTAGAGCCCGAAGAGCTCGACGGGAACGTGCCACTCCTTCGTGAACGCCCCCTTGATGGCCATCCAGAGAATGACTCCGAGGATGCCGATGCCGATGATCATGTGCAGCGCGTGCATGCCCGTCAGCGCGAAGTACAGGACCATGAAGATCCGGACCTGCGAGGCGATGGGCGCCAGGTGCTCGCTCTGCGACACATCGAAAAACCCGGCGGCCGGGAACAGCGTGATCGTCGTGCCGTCCGGCAGGTGATGGCCAACGATCTTCACTTTGTATTCGAAGTATTTGATGACGAGGAACGTCAACCCCAGCAGGCCCGTGGCGATCAGCAGGGCCACCGTCTGGTTCTTTTTGCCTTCCTGCGCCGCATGGACCGCCAGCGCCACGGTCAGCGACGAGCCGATCAGCACGACCGTGTTGATGCCGCCGAGCGTGATGTCGAGTTCCTCGCTGGCGGCGGCGAAGCCCGGGAAGTACCACATCCGGTAGATCATGTAGGCGGCAAACATCCCGCCAAAGAACATGATTTCCGTGACGAGGAACACCCACATCCCGAGGGTCGCAGCTTCTTTCTGCTGCGCCATCGTGTCGAAGTGATGCTGCTGCCGCGGCGAGGCGTGCGCGTGCAGATCGGCGTGCGTCAGAGCCGCTTCAGGCAACCTTGACCTCCTCCGGGTGGCCGTACGCGTGCGTGGCCTCGGTGACGACCGGCGTGCGGTCGAAGTTGAACGTGGGCGGCGGCGACGTCGTCTCCCACTCCAGGCCCTTCGAGCCCCACGGGTTGTTCCCCGCCGGCTTGCCATAGAACCAGGCCCATGTCAGGTAGATCATCGGCAGCAGGTAGCCGAACCCGAGGATGCTTGCGCCAGCCGTTGACATCACGTTGAACAGCTGGAACTCGGGCGGGTACATCGCGTAGCGGCGCGGCATCCCGAGATACCCGACGATGAACTGCGGGAAGAAGGTCAGGTTGAAGCCGATGAACACGACGAGCGCGCTCAGCTTCGCCCAGCCCTCCGGATACAGCCTGCCGGTGATCTTCGGCCACCAGAAGTGCAGACCGCCCAGGTACGCCATCAGCGTGCCGCCCACCATGATGTAGTGGAAGTGCGCGACGACGAAGTAGGTGTCGGTCAGGTGAATGTCCAGTCCGATGGCCGCCAGGAACAGGCCCGTCAGGCCGCCCACCAGGAACAGCCCGAGGAACCCGAACGCGTAGAGCGTCGGCGTGTCGTAGGAGATCGAGCCTTTGTAGAGGGTCGCGGTCCAGTTGAACGTCTTGACCGCGGACGGCACGCCGACCAGATACGTGAGGATCGAGAAGACCAGTCCGGCATACACCGTCTGGCCCGCGACGAACATGTGGTGGCCCCACACCAGGAAGCCGATGATCGCGATCGCCAGGCTCGAGAAGGCCACGAAGCTGTAACCGAACACGTTCTTGCGCGCGCCCGACGCCACGAGCTCCGACATCACGCCCATGCCCGGCAGCACCATGATGTAGACCGCCGGGTGCGAGTAGAACCAGAACAGGTGCTGGAACAGCACCGGGTCGCCGCCGATCGAGGGGTCGAAGATCCCCACGCGCAGCACGCGCTCGAACGCCAGCAGCAGCACGGTGATCGCGACGACGGGCGTGCCGAGCACCATGATCAGGCTGGTCGCGTAGTGCGCCCACACGAACAGCGGCAGCCTGAACCACGTCATGCCAGGCGCGCGCATGCGGTGGATGGTGACGATGAAGTTCAGACCCGTGAGAATCGACGAGAAGCCGGCGATGAAGACGCCCAGCCCCGCGGTCACCACGGGCGTGTTGCTGAAGCTCGTGCTGAAGGGCGTATAGAAGGTCCAGCCGGTGTCCACGCCGCCGAGCACGAGCGAGGCGAGCGCGAACAGGCCGGCCAGGACGTAGATGTACCAGCTCAGGAGGTTGATCCGCGGGAACGCGAGGTCCTTCGCGCCGATCATGATCGGGATCAGGAAGTTGCCGAGCGTCGCCGGAATCGACGGGATCAGGAAGAAGAACACCATGATCACGCCATGCATCGTGAACATGCGGTTGTAGACGTCGGAGGTCATCAGCGCGCCTTCCGGGCTCAGCAGCTGCAGCCGGATCAGCAGCGCGAAGAACCCGCCGAGGAAGAAGAAGGCGGTGATCGAGAACAGGTAGAGCAGCCCGATCCGCTTGTGATCGGTCGTGAGCAGCCAGCTCCTGATGCCCCGCTGCTCGTTCAGATAATGGCGGGCGGGCATGACCGCCGTGGCCGCATCGGATGTCGTCATGTCCGTACTCACTTCGGAGGTGCCGGCGCAGTTGGCGGCGGCGCGGCTTGCGCGCCCGGCACCTGCTGCAACGTCGGCAGCGACTTGATGTATTCAGTGAGGGCGAGGAGCTGTTCCTCGGTCACCTGCCCCTGGAAGGTTGGCATGATGGGCGCGAAGCCCGCGACGACCTTCGCCGTGGGGTTGAGAATCGATTCGCGGACATAGGCCGCGTCGGCGATCACCGAGTTGCCGTTCGTCAGCGCGACCGCGTGGCCGAACACCCCGTTCAGCAGCGGGCCCCGGGCCGCCGCGTCGGCGCGGTGGCAGGTAACGCACGCGAACTGCGTGAACAGCTTCTCGCCGCGCTGGGCGAGCGTCCCTTCCGTCGCAGCTCCGCCGAGCCAGGCCTCGTACTCGTTCTGCGGCATGACGACGACTCGTCCGATCATGCCCGAGTGTCGGGTGCCGCAATACTCCGCGCAGAAGATGTGATACGTGCCCACATCGGTGGCCGTGAACCACAGTTGCGTGTACCGGCCAGGAATGGCGTCCGTCTTCGTGCGGAACGACGGGAAGTACAGATCGTGCAGCACGTCCTCGGACGTCATGATGACGCGCACCGGCGTGTTGACGGGCACGTGCAGCTCGTTGATTTCGCGCTGCCCCTCGCGGTGCTGGAACTTCCACATCCACTGCTTGCCGACGGCGTAGATATCGAGCGCTTCATCGGGCATGCGGGCAAGAGCGAAGTACACGCTCGCGCCCCAGACGAACATCACCATCGCGATGACGAACGGAATTCCCGTCCAGATCAGCTCGAGCGCCAGGGACCCGTGAATCGGCTCGCCGACTCCATCGGGGGAGCGGCGGCGGAAGCGAATCGCGAAGGCGATCACCAGCAGCGTGACCAGCACGGCGAAGAAGGCGCTGGTGGCCACCATGAAAAAGTACAGGTTGTCCACGCGTGCCGCCATCGTGGACGCCTGCTCGGGGAACAAGGGGATGGAAGGATGCATGTGCTCTCGTAAAGTCCGATCGATCCAGTCGCGCGCGCTTCAGGCGTGCGCGTTGCGCGGGAGGGGCCCCCTCCGCTCCCGCCGTCGCATCAGAACGATGGCTCCCGCAATCAACCCAACCATCGCGAGTCCCGCCGCGCGCACTGCGGTCATCACCGCCATGCTGTAGCGGCCGCTCGACGGATCGTAGTGAAAACACGCCAGCAGCACCTGGTCCACGGCAGTGCCGATCCTGTGATTCGACGCCTCGACCAGCGCGAGGCGCAGATCGCGGGGACCGTATTCGATGCCGTAGAAGTAGTGCGACAGCCGGCCTTCCGGAGTTGCCACCATCACACCGCTCGCGTGCGCGAACTGCCCCGCCTTGGCGTTGTAGGCGTAGCGGAACCCGACCGCGCGGGTCAGCGCGGCGATCTCGTGGTCGGACCCGGTCAGGAAGTGCCATCCCGATTCCGAGCCCGGGCGCTTGTACCGTCCGAGGTACGCCGCCTTCTTCTGCCGCGCGCGCTCCGGCGTGTCGCGCGGATCGAAGCTGACGGTGACGACGTCGAACTCCTTGCCGACCGAGAAGTTCATCACGGCGAGCGCACTGACCAGGCCGTTCAGTACTTCGGTGCACAGCATCGGGCACTCGAAGTAGTTCAGCGTCAGGATCACCGGGCGCTTCCCGAAGTAGTCGCCCAGCGCCACCACGCGCCCGTCCTCGTCTTTGAACCTCAGATTGAGCGGCACCTGCGTGTTCAGCTTCTGATCGAGCCCCACTTCCCGCAGCAGCTCGGGCATCTGGCCAGCGGGCGGCACAGCCGTACTCACGCGCTCGCCGGGCGCCGGCCCCAGGTCCTGGGCCTGCACCGCGCCGACGCCAAGAGCGAGCGTCGTGATCAGGATGAACGTCGAAACACGCGTCATGGTGTCAGTGGGCGCCTTTGCGTTCACGCTCCGCGGCCCGCGGCGTCTCCCCGATGGGCACCAACGGCTCGGCTGGCGCGGCCGTCCGATACGGCAGGCCCTTCTCCGCCAGCACGTCGATCGCCCGTTCAACCGGGATCCGCACGACGCCCGCGTTCTTGTCCACCCACCCGTAGTGCTCGAGCACGCGATTCTCGTCGCCGCGGAGGGCTTTGAGGTCGTAGAACGGATAGTTTTGAAGGCGCGGCGGCGGCGGGAGCGGGCGCGCGAGGCCTGCGGCCAGCGGATACCTGCCCGCCTTTTCGCGGGCTTCGCGCCGGTCGAGGTACTTGTAGAGCCCGACACAAATCGCCGCACACACGACCGTCGTCAGCGCCAAGAAAATGGCGAACTTGATGAGCGGGCCGATGTCGGCATCGGCCGTCTCGTGCCCTACGAGTGTGGTGTCGCGGTCGCTCATCCGTCCCTGCTTCCTATTTCCTGTTCACTTCGCACTTCGCACTTCGCACTTCCCACTTCGCACTTCGCACTTCCTAGTGTCCGCCATCGAGCACCTCGGCCAGCTCCGGTTCTCCGAGCGGCAGCAGAGGCCGCGAACCGAGCTGCCACAGGAACACCGCGATCCAGATACCGCCAAGCGCAACCGGGGTCACGAAGTTGATCCAGCTGAGCGCGGGCGCAGTGTGACCATCCCGCGGTCCCATGAGCCAGAACAGGTCCACGAACCGCATCCCGATGACGAAGATCGCGACGAGCGCCACCATGTGGCTCTGCTTCAGGTCGCGATTCAGCAGGAGCACGAACGGCAGCGCGAAGTGGCCGAGGATGAGGACGGCGCTCAAGTAGACCCACGCGCCCTCGACCCGGGTCAGGTAGAACCCGATCTCCTCGGGCAGGTTCCCGGACCAGATGATCAGGAACTGTGAGAACTGGAAGTACGCCCACAGCATGACGAAGGTCAGCATCAGCTTGCCCAGGTCGTGCAGGTGGTTCGCGCGGAAGACGCCGGCGAGCGGTGCCGTGCGCGACAGCAGCACCATCACGGTCAGCGTGAACGCCATCGACGCCAGGCCCTGGCCGCCGAGCATCAGGATGCCGTAGATCGTCGAGTACCAGTGCGGGTCGAGCGACATCAGCCAGTCGACCGACGCGAAGAACAGGGTGATGCCGTAGAGCAGCAGACCGCCGCCGCTCAGCCGCTGCATCCTGATCGCGAGCCCTTCATCGCCGGGAGCGCTGTCCTGCTTCCGCGACCACCCGGAGATCAAGTACGCAAGGGCGGACCACAGCACGAAGTAGATGGCGGCGCGCAGGTAGAAGAACGAGATGTTCAGGTACGGCGCCCGGTGCTGCAGGATCTCGTCGTTGGCGACCAGCTCCGGACGCGCCCACGGGTAGAGCTCGCGGACGCCAAAGGCCACCGGCAGAAACGCCAGCGCCATGAAGGGCAGGACACGGCTCGACGCCTCGAACACGCGTCGCGTCACAACGCCCCACTGCCCGCCGGACAAGTGGTGGATCATCATCCAGGCGAGCGAGCCGAGCGAGACGCCCCACCAGAACAGAAACGCGATGAGCCAGGCACGGAAGAACTGCTCGCGGCTGGCCGAGAACCCGATCGCGCACAGTCCGAGACCGACGACGCCCACGATCAGGGCGAGGCGCTGCAGGCTCGAGACCCGCGACGGCGCGGCGTAGGTGGGTGCGGTCATCGCTCAGTGCTCTCCAGGCGTGCCGGGCGACGCCGCCGGGCGCTCCTGGGTTTCCGGAGCATCCAGTTCGCCGCGCTTGTCCTCTGGCACGTCGGCCAGCGTCGCGCGCTGGCTGTATTGCAGGGCACGGATGTAAGAAATGATTGCCCAGCGGTCCTTGACGTCCACCTGGGATCGGTAGTCCTGCATCGCGCCGAACCCGTTGGTGATCACATCGAAGTAGTAGCCCGCCGGCTGGTTGCGAATCTTGTCGTCGTGGAACGAGGGCGGCGGCCTCAAGCCGCGCTGCACGATCATCCCGTTGCCCATCGCAGTCCGGCCGTGGCACGGCGAGCAGTAAATGTTGAATTGCTCGTGCCCGCGCTCGAGTACCTGGTGCGTCACCTGGAACGGGAACTGGTCGGCGAACTGGCCGTTCACCTTCCCGGTGAACATCAGCTCGTCGTCATTCAGGTGCCCGCGCGCGACGGTACCATCGACCAGCGGGCGCATCCCCCGGCCGTCGGCGAAAGCGTCGGTTTCCTCGTACGGATCGACGCGAGGTGCGTTGTGCATGTCCTGACGGCAGGCCGTAGCAAGCAGGGCGAGCAGCAGCAACGCGGGGCTGAAGCCCCGCCGCCACGCACGGCTCAAGCTCGGCGCTCGTTCTTCACTCAGCAACGTCGGTGACTCCAAGAGGGTGCAGGCCCTCGAGAAACTGTCGCGTCCCCGCCGAGTCGAACCTCGCGTCCTTCCGCTCGATACACAGGAAGAAGCGGTCCGCCGAGGCGTTGGTGAAGTTGGGTGCGTTGAACAGCGGGTGATATGGCATGGGCAGGCCGTTCAGGGCAATCATGCCGACCACTGCCGTGATCGACGCGAAGAGGATGGTCATCTCGTAAGACGGGATGACAAAGGCCGGCCAGCTCGCGAGTGGACGGCCGCCGATGTTCAGCGGATAGTCCACGGCTGACATCCAGTACTGCATCGCGAAGCCGCTGAGCATGCCCGTGAGGCCGCCGGCGAACACGAGCCAGGGAAGGATCGTGCGCGGCACCTTCAAGGCGGCGTCGAGCTCGTGAATCGGGAACGGCGTGTACGCGTCGAGCTTCACGTAACCGGCCTCGCGTGCCTTGCGCGCCGCATTCACGATCGCGGTCGGCGAGTCGAACTCGGCGAGCAGGCCGTACAACTTGGGAGTGTCGTCCACGTGGTGCATGCGATCCCCGCCCTAGTGGGCGCCCTCCCCCTTCACCTTGGCCGACGGGATGATCGTGCGCATCTCGAACATGGAAATCATCGGCAGCAGCCGCAGGAACAGGAACAACAGCCACGTGAACAAACCCAGCGTGCCGATGTAGGTCATCCAGTCCCACTTCGTGCCGGCATACATGCCCCAGGACGAGGGCAGGAAGTCGCGGCTCAGGCTCGTGACGACGATGACGAATCGCTCGAGCCACATGCCGACGTTGACGATGAGCGAGATGACGAACAACAGCGGGATGTTCGTCCGCACCTTCTTGAACCACAGCGTCTGCGGGACCAGACCGTTGCAGAAGATCAGGAACCAGTACATGTACCAGTAGTTCCCGGTCATCCGGTTCGCGATCATGAACGTCTCGTACGGGTTGGCGCTGTACCAGCCCATGAAGGCTTCGACCGAGTACCCGTAGACCACGATGAGGCCGGTGCAGAGCATGACCTTGGCACAGTTCTGGATGTGCCGCATCGTGATGAAGTCTTCCATCCCGTAGTACGCGCGGATCGGAATCGCCAGCGTGAGCACCATCGCAAAGCCGGAGTAGATGGCGCCCGCGACGAAATAGGGCGGGAAGATCGTCGCGTGCCAGCCCGGGACGACGCCCACCGAGAAGTCGAAGCTCACGACGGTGTGGACGGAGAGCACCAGCGGCGTCGCCAGGCCAGCCAGCAGAAGCGAGGCGTACTCGTAACGGTGCCAGTGCCTCGCGGATCCACGCCAGCCAAGCGAGAGGACGCCGTAGAACCTCTTGACCAGGATGCGCTGCGCCCGGTCGCGCATCGTCGCCAGGTCGGGGATCAGGCCGACGTACCAGAACAGCACCGAGACGGTCGCGTACGTCGAGACCGCGAAGACGTCCCAGATCAGCGGGCTGCGGAAGTTCACCCACAAGCTCATGCTGTTGGGATACGGGAACAGCCAGTACGCCGCCAGCCAGGGACGCCCGGTGTGAAAGATCGGGAACATCGCCGCGCACATGACGGCGAAGATCGTCATCGCCTCGGCGAAGCGGCTGATGGACATGCGCCACTTCTGACGGAACAGCAGCAGGATCGCGGAGATGAGCGTTCCCGCGTGACCGATACCAATCCACCAGACGAAGTTGACGATCGCGAATCCCCACCCGACCGGGACGTTGACGCCCCAGATGCCCGTGCCCTTGATGACGAGCCAGGTGACAGCGAACAGGAACATCGACATCACGCCGAAGGCGATCGCGAAGCCGACCAGCCAGCCGGGCCGGAAGCCCGGCACCAGGACGGCGGAGGTGATCTTGTCGGTGACCGAGCCGAACGATTGGCCCGGCCCGACGACGTCGGATCGACGCCGCGCCATGCCGGCGGGCGCCGGGGCGGCGTGCGATTCCATCGGGGGTTGACGGTCAGCCATAGACAACTCGCACTTACCTCGGAGCGTGCGTCATGCTGTTGCTCTCGGCGTCGGTCGGCTTCGGGACCTTCGGCAGCGCGCGCGGCGCTTGCTTCTCCTGTCCGGGGAGCCTCGTCTGGAGCGCCGGGTTCGGGTTCTTCACGGCGCCCAGATACGACGTCCGCGGGCGCGTGCCGAGCTCGGCGAGCAGGCCGTAGTTGTGCTCCTCGGCCTTGAGCTCGGCGACGCGACTCTGGGGATCGTTGATGTTGCCGAACACGATGGCGTCGGTCGGGCACGCCTGCTGGCACGCCGTCTTGACCTCGCCGTCGGCGATCGTCCGGCCTTCGACCTTGGAATCCTGGCGCGCCTTGTTGATCCGCTGCACGCAGTACGTGCACTTCTCCATCACGCCACGGCTGCGGACCGTCACGTTCGGGTTGCGCTGCAGCTTGTAGCTCGGCGTGTACCAGTCCTGGTAGAGGAGGAAGTTGAACCGGCGCACTTTGTATGGGCAGTTGTTCGAGCAGTACCGCGTGCCGACGCAGCGGTTGTAGACCATGTCGTTCAGGCCTTCGCTGCTGTGCACCGTCGCCGCCACCGGGCACACCACCTCGCACGGCGCGTTCTCGCACTGCTGGCAGAGCACCGGCTGGTGGTAGATGCCGGGGTTCTCGGGATCACCCTCGAAGTAGCGGTCGACGCGGATCCAGTGCATCTCGCGGCCGCGCAGGATCTGTTCCTTGCCGACGACGGCGATGTTGTTCTCGGCGACACAGGCCGCGATGCACGCCGTGCAGCCGGTGCAGACCGTCTGATCGATGGCCATGCCCCAGGCGTAGCCTTCGTAGGCGTGCGGTGCGTACATCGAGAACGTTTTCGCCGGTGCCTCTTCCCACATGTGCTCGGGGAAGGCCGGTTCCTTGTGATACTCCTCGAGCGTGGCGGCGCGGACGATCGCGCGGCCTTCCATCGAGTGGTGGCCCTCGGTCGAGGCGATCAGGATGGTCTCGCCTGACCGGCGAACGTCTGCACCAGTGCCGAAGGCCATCGCGTCGGAGGTGCGGATCGCGTAACCGTTGTAACCGACGCCGTTGCCCACGTGCCCCGCGCGCTGACGTCCGAGGCCGAAGTACACGGTGACCGCGTCGGCGACGTGTCCGGGCTGCACCCAGACCGCAGCGTCGAGGGCGCGGCCCTTCCAGATGATCTCGACGCCATCGCCGTTGCCCACCTGCAGCTTCGCCGCGGTGGCGGGCGAGATCAGCACGGCGTTGTCCCAGGTGATCTTCGTGAGCGGCTTGGGGAGCTCCTGCAGCCAGCCGTTGTTCGCGAAGCGGCCGTCGTGAACCGTCGGGTCGGGCGCGAAGGCGATCTCATAGCCGTGCCCCGCCTCGGCAGCCGCCGGGGCTGGTGGCACCTTCGCGGTGCCGACGGTCCTGGCCGCGAGCGCGGTGCCGGCAACCACGCCATCGTGCAGCGACTTGCGCCAGAACTTGTCGAAATCGCCGGCGGCCTCGGGTTGCGCCCTCCAATACTCTTTCACCAGATCCAGATT
>Ga0310810_10007579_pt1 | contig 12395 bp, 11 predicted proteins | sample NCmetagenome_FD_207641 | JGI IMG/M metagenome (GOLD analysis project Ga0310810, IMG submission 207641) | Soil microbial communities from experimental microcosm in Duke University, North Carolina, United States - NC | ecosystem: Engineered > Artificial ecosystem > Soil microcosm > Unclassified ... | reverse complement strand
TCACACCGGCAGGCAAGAGCGTGGGAGGACGAGGGCGTCCGCGCCGATGAAGTGCGCGTGGGGACTGCCAATCGACATCTATGTCAGCTTCTCCGACGCGCGCGACCGCGTGGAATCGGCAAGCTGAAGCAGTAGACGGGACACGCCGACGGAATGTCGCTCCCCTCCCGTCGGCTGCTTGCGTCCGTCCGGCCCTGGGTCTAGTGTGCGCTCTTCTATGACGCGCGCACAAGCCGAGCGGATTACCAACTCGCTTCTTACGCGCGTCCTTACGCGCTAGCCGGCGTTTCGTTCCTCCGCCGACGCCGGCTAGATCGCAACAGCAGGCGGACAGTCCACACTCGTTCGAAGGGCACTCAGTGCAGCCGTCGGTCCACAACCTGCGCCGCGAGCGCGACGCCTGCGGCATCGGCTTCCTCGCCGATGCCTCCGGCCGCGCCTCGCGCACAATCGTGGACGGGATCCTCGAAGGGCTGGCGCGGATGCGCCATCGCGGGGCAATCGCGGCCGATCGCCGAACCGGCGACGGCGCAGGCGTGCTGCTGCCGCTGCCGCGTGCGCTCATTCCCGGCCCGTGGTGCGGTCTCGCCATGGTCTTCCTCCGTGAAGAAGCGGCACGCACGGCGATCGAGGACGCCTGCGTCGCGGAGGGGATCGGGCTGGGCGGCTGGCGGGAGGTGCCGGTCATCCCGGCTGCCCTCGGGCAACGGGCCCGGGCAAACATGCCCCGTATCGAGCAGCTCGTCCTGCTTCAGCCGTTCGGAGTCACGCTCGACGAGGCCGAGGTGCGCGCGCATCGGGCCCGCACCCGAGCGGAGCGCGCCGGCGGCGCGTACATCGCCTCCCTCTCCTTCAGGACGGTCACCTATAAGGCTCTCTGCGCGGCCGACCAACTCGCGGCGTTCTATCCGGACCTGCTGGATCCCGCGCTCGAAGTTCCATTCGGAATCTTCCACCAGCGCTTCTCGACGAACACGCAACCTTCGTGGGAACGCGCCCAGCCTTTTCGCCTCCTCTGCCACAACGGCGAGATCAATTCGATCGACGCGAACGTCGTCTGGATGCGGTCCCGCGGCTTCGCCCTCGAGGAAGACGGCTCGGACTCGACGCTGCTCGACAACGCGCTCGAGCTGCTGGTTCGGGGCGGCCGCGACGTCCGGCACGCCATGGCAATGCTGATCCCAGAGGCGCAGGAGGCCGATCAGGAGCTCGACGAGGACGTTCGCAGCTTCTACCGCTATCACGCCACGCTGCTCGAACCGTGGGACGGCCCCGCCGGGGTCGTCTTCACGGACGGACGCGTCGTGGGCGCTGCGCTCGACCGGAACGGCCTGCGTCCGCTGCGCTACGCGGTCGCCGATGACCGGCTGGTGGCGTGCGCCTCGGAGGCCGGTGCCCTTCCTCTCCCCCGGGGCGCCCGCATCCAGCGCGGCCGGCTCGGGCCCGGCCAGATGCTCGTCGTCGACCCAGCGGCGGGAATCGAGGAGAACCGGGCCGTCAAGCAGCGTCTCGCCCGCAAACGGCCGTATTCACGCTGGCTTCGCGCCGGGGTCGAGCCGTTCCACGCGGGAGTGCCGGTGGAACCGCCGACGGAGAGCTTGACCGCGCGTCAGATCGCGGCCGGGTTTACGCGCGAGGACCTTTCCCTCCTCCTCCGACCGTCGGCGGCCGCCGGTCACGAGCCCACGTCCTCGATGGGCGACGACGCCGCGCTGCCTCCACTCGCAGGGCGAGCGCGGACGGTCACCTCCTACCTGCGCCAGCGCTTCGCCCAGGTCACGAATCCGCCGATCGACCATCTCCGCGAGCGTTCGGTGATGTCGCTACGCACACTGCTCGGTGCGCGTGCGCCGTTGCTCGGCGAACACCCGCGAGCCGCCCGGTTGCTCGAACTCGAGAGCTTCTTCCTCTTCCCGTCGGCGATGACCGCACTCTCGGGGCGCAGTCTCGTCGTGGCAGCCACGTTTGACGAACGCGAAGGACTTCGGAGCGCGTGCCGACGGCTTGCCGACGAGGCCGCGGCCACGGACGCCGCCGTTCTCGTCGTCGAAGCCCGAGGGATACCCGCCGTGCTGGCGGTCGGCGCCATCCATCAGCGGCTCGTATCCGAGAGGCGCCGGACCCAGGTCTCGATCGTCGTCGACAGCGACGACCCGCGCGAAGCACACGACTTCGCGTGCCTGCTCGCCTACGGCGCGGATGCGATCTGCCCACGCCTCGCGCTCGAGACGATCGCCGCGCTCGCGGCGGACGACAAGCTCGGGGGCGACCATCCGTCGCCGGCCGAGGCACAGCTGCGCTTCCGCGAGGCGATCGAGGACGGCGTCCTGAAGATCATGTCCAAGATGGGCATCGCCGACGCTGCCTCCTACCGCGGTGCGCAGCTCTTCGAGGCCGTCGGCCTGGCCCAGGACGTCGTCGACACGTGTCTGACCGGCACGCCGAGCTCCATCGGCGGCGTCGGGTTCGCCGAGCTCGAACGTGAGCTCCTCGCACGACAGCGCGCGACCGAGCTCGAGAACCCGGGCTACGTGAAGTTCCGCAAGGGCGGCGAGCCGCATGCGACGAGCCCGCCGGTCGTGGACGCGCTGCAGAAGGCAGCGCACGCGCTCCGTCGCGGCGACTACGACCGCTTCGCCGCCCTCGTCAACGGACGCGCTCCGCTGGAGCTGCGCGACCTGCTCGACTTCGCCGACGCGCACGACGTCCCGCTCGACGAGGTCGAGCCCGCCGGGTCGATCGTGCGCCGCTTCTCGGGCGGGGCGATGTCGCACGGCTCGCTGTCGGCTGAGGCGCACGAGACCGTCGCGCGTGCGTTCAATCGCCTCGGGGCGCGCTCGAACTCCGGCGAAGGCGGCGAGGACCCGGCGCGCTTTCGCACGGAGTCGAACTCGCGGATCAAGCAGGTGGCGTCCGGGCGCTTCGGGGTCACGCCCGAGTACCTCGCCTACGCGGACGAGCTGCAGATCAAGATTGCGCAGGGCTCGAAGCCTGGTGAGGGCGGGCAGCTACCCGGGCACAAGGTCACGGCGGAGATCGCGCGCCTCCGGCATACGCAAACCGGCATCGAGCTGATCTCTCCGCCGCCACATCACGACATCTACTCGATCGAGGACCTCGCGCAACTCGTCTTCGACCTGCGGCAGGCCAATCCCAGCGCGGCCGTCTCCGTCAAGCTCGTGTCGTCCGCGGGCGTGGGCCTCGTCGCGGCCGGAGCCGCAAAAGCGCTCGCGGACGTGATCCACATTGCTGGTGCCGACGGGGGAACGGGGGCCAGCCCGCTGTCGTCGATCAAGCACGCGGGCGCGCCGTGGGAGCTCGGACTCGCCGAGACGCAGCGTGCGCTCGTGGAGAGCGACCTGCGCGGACGTGTCCGGCTGCGTGCCGACGGCGGGCTTAAGACGGGCAAGGACGTGGTCGTCGCAGCGCTGCTCGGCGCCGACGAGGTCTCCTTCGGCACCGCCTTGCTGATCGCCGAAGGCTGCCTGATGGTCCGCTCCTGCCATCTCGACACCTGCCCGGTCGGGATCGCAACGCAGCGACCTGAGCTGCGGGCGAAGTTCGCGGCGACGCCGGAGGCAGTGGAGGCGTACCTGCTCCTCGTCGCCGAAGAGGTGCGCCGCCATCTCGCCGCGCTCGGTGTTCGCACGTTCGCCGAAGCGGTTGGGCGGGCCGACCTACTACGTCGGCGCGAGACGGCGGAGCGCCGGATCGCCTCACTCGACGTCTCGGCCCTGCTGCGCTCGAGACCGGGCGGCTTCTCGGGAGAGCGGCAGCTCGAGTCGCAGGGCGGCGAGCTCGGCGAACGGCTTCTGGCCGATGCCGCGCCCATCCTCGAGGAGGAGCGAATCGTCGATCTGCGTTACGCGATCGAGAATCGCGACCGTGCCGTCGGCGCCCGACTCGGGGTCGAGATCGGCCGGCGCTGCGGAAGTGGGTCTCCGCCCGGCCGCGTGCGCGCTCGCTTCGACGGCGCCGCCGGGCAGAGCTTCGGGGCTTTCCTCGCGGCCGGGGCCGAGCTCGAGCTCGTCGGCGAGGCAAACGACTCCGTCGGCAAAGGGATGAGCGGCGGCCGGATCGTCGTCGTGTCCCCGCCCGACGACACCGGCGATCCGGTCCTGCTCGGGAACGCAGCTCTCTACGGCGCCACCGGCGGAGAGCTCTTCTGCCGCGGACGCGCCGGAGAGCGCTTCGGGGTTCGCAACTCGGGGGCGACCGCGGTCGTCGAGGGCGTCGGCGATCACGCGTGCGAGTACATGACCGGCGGGACGGTCGCCGTGCTCGGAGACGTCGGCCTCAACGTCGCAGCAGGGATGACAGGCGGCGAGCTCTATGTCCTCGACGAGGCCGCCCGGCTGCCGCTACGGCTGAACGGCAGGCAGGTGATCGCCGCACGAGGCGCCGGCGAAGAGCTCCGAGCCTTGCTTGAACGCCACCTTCGCCATACCGGATCGACGCGCGCGGCCGCCCTGCTCGAGCGCTGGGAGGAGAGCGCGACGCTCTTCTGGCGCGTCGTGCCGCGAAGCGAGGAGGGCGCCCTCGAGGACGACGCCCTCCAAACCGCATCCGCGTAGGCCGCTACCGCCCGCCGATTCCGGCGCAGGCGCGGGCGCTCCAGCCGCACCGCTCACGCGGAATATCTCAAGCCGCCTCGGAGCCGGCCTCCAGCTCTTTCGTCGGATGCTGATGGACGCGTCCCACCAAGTGGGCATGCGAGTCGGTTCCATAACCCCCCGGAACCGGGATGTAGAACTCGGGATAGCCCCACATACCGTGCTCCGATACGTCCAGGCCCGCGGTCTCGACGTGCTCCTCGACGCGGATGCCCCACAACCGCTTCATCGTCCACAGGCAGCCGAAAGATGCGGAGAACGTGAACGTGCCGACGGCGAGCAACCCCAGTAGCTGCACGCCGAGCTGATGGAACGAGCCCGTGTACACCAATCCGCCGGTGCCCGTGGCGAGATTCGCCGCCAGGGCCGGGACGGCGAACAACCCCGTCGCGAGCGTTCCCCACACGCCTGACATCCCGTGCACCGCGACCGCTCCGATCGGGTCGTCGATGCCGATCCGCTCCACCCACAGCACACCGACAACGGCGATAAAGCCGGAGACGAGCCCGATCACGACCGCCGCCCACGGCGCGACGAACCCCGACGCCGCCGTGATCGCGACGAGTGCGGCGAGCACGCCGTTCAGCATCATCGACACGTCGGGCTTCCGCAGAATCGCCCACGCACTGAGAATCCCGCCGAGCGCGCCGGCGGCAGCCGCGAGGTTCGTTGTCAGCGCGACGTAGCCGAAGTAGCCGATCTTGTCGCCCGTGATCACCGCGAGCGTCGAGCCGGGGTTGAAGCCGAACCAGCCGAACCAGAGGATGATCGTCCCCAGCACGGCATACGGCATGTTGTGGCCGGGGATTGGATTCGCGCGTCCGTCCTTGCCGAACTTGCCGATGCGCGGGCCGAGCAGCAGCGCTCCCGCGAGCGCTGCGAGCGCACCCTGGTAGTGCACGACGGTCGAGCCGGCGAAGTCCTGCATGCCGAGCCCGAAGAGCCAGCCGCCTGAGTGCCAGATCCAGTGCGACGTGACGGAGTAGATGAGCGTGAAGCAGACCCCGAACGCGAAGTAGACCCAGAGCTTTGCGCGCTCGGCCATCGCGCCCCACACGATCGCGAGCGAAACGCCCGCGAACACGACCTCGAACAGGTATGCGCCCGCGCCCGGAATCGTGGAGAAGAACGAGTACGGCGCCTGACCGACCGAGAGCAACGCGTCGGTCGACGGGAAGAAGCCGTGCATCCCGATCACCGCATTGCCGTCGCCGAACGCGATCCCGAAGCCGACCGCCCAGTAGACGAGCGATGCGATCCCGAAGATCAGCACGTTCTTGCCGGCGATGTGCGCCGCGTTCTTCATTCGCGTCAGCCCCGCTTCGAGAAACGCGAAGCCGGCCTGCATGAACATCACGAGCACTGCCGCGACGACGACCCACAGCGTGTTCGCCGCGATCAGCAGGTCGCTCGTCTTCATCCGACCTCGAGCTCTTCGAGCCGGATGCCCGTGCGGTTGTGCGTGACGTTGTCCACCCGGCTCGTCCAGACGAGCCCGTCGCCCGACTCGTTGCCGCTCCGGGCGGCGTCCGCGATCGCCGCGACAACCGCCGGCGCGATCCCGTCCTCCACCACGAACGTCAGCAATGCCTTCGGGAGGAAGCGGGACTCGAATACTCGCCCGCGATATTCATGCGTGACCCCACGCTGGCGGCCGTGGCCGATCGCCTCGACGACCGTGACGCCGACGTGACCGGTCTCGTGCTCGACCGCATCGATCACCGTTTCGACGCGCTCGCGGATCACGACCGCTTCGACCTTGATCAGAGCCGGCGCTCCAGGAAGATCGTGTCGCGCCAGATGCCGTCGCGCTTCGCGATGCGCTCCCGCACGCCGACGACGCGAAAACCACAACGTTCGTGCAGCGTGAGCGAGGCACGATTCTCCGGGAAGATCGACGTCTGAATCGTCCAGATGCCCGCAGCGCGGGCGCCGTCGATCAGCTGCTCGAGCAGGAGCCGGCCGATGCCGTGCCCGCGCACATCTCTTGCGACGTACACGCTGTTCTCGACGACGCCGGCGTAGCAGCGGCGCCTCGAGGCGGGCGACAGCGCCGCCCAGCCGACCACTTCGTCGAAGCGCTCCGCGACGAGGCGGTGGCCGCGAAGATGCGCTGCGTCCCACTCCGCCCACGACGGCACCTCGGTCTGGAAGGTGGCAAGCCCGCCACGCATGCCGTCCCAGTAGATATCGGCGACCGCCGACCAGTCTTCGGGGAGGAGAGCCCGAACTTCGACGGTCGGCGGCGCCGTGACCAGCATCAGCAGTCGTAGTAGAGGGCGAACTCGGCCGGGTGCGGGCGCAGCCGCACGACGTCGGTCTCGTTCTCCCGCTTGTAGGCAATCCAGGTGCGGATCAGCTCCTCGCTGAAGACACCACCCTCGGTGAGGAACGCGTGGTCCGCCTCGAGCGCGTCGAGCGCCTCGTCGAGCGAGCCCGGCACCTGCGTCACGCCACGGTCTTCCTCGAAGAGATCCCAGTCGGCCGGCTCACCGGCGTCGAGACCCTTCTGGATCCCGTCGACGCCCGCCATCAGCATCGCCGCGAACGCGAGGTAGGGGTTCGCCGACGCATCCGGGCAGCGGAACTCGATCCGCTTCGCCTTCGGCGAGTCCGAGTACATCGGGATGCGGATACACGCGCTGCGGTTGCGCTGGGAGTACACGAGGTTGACCGGAGCCTCGTAGCCCGGAACGAGCCTGCGGTACGAGTTCGTCGTCGGCGCGCAGAACGCGAGCAGCGCGGGAGCGTGCATCAGCAGGCCGGCGATGTAGGCACGAGCGAGCTGCGACAGGCCCGCGTACCCCGACTTGTCCGCCATCAGCGGCGTTCCCTCCTTCCAGAGGGACTGATGCGTATGCATCCCGGAGCCGTTGTCGCCGAAGATCGGCTTCGGCATGAACGTGACGCTCTTGCCGTGCGCACGCGCGACGTTCTTGACGACGTACTTGTAGGTCATGACCTGATCGGCCATGCGCGTGAGCGTCTGGTAGCGGAGGTCGATCTCGCACTGGCCGCCCGAAGCGACCTCGTGATGGTGGAACTCGCACGGGATCCCGAGCCGTTCGAGCGTCAGCACCATCTGAGTGCGCAGATCGTGGAGCGTGTCGTGCGGAGCCGGCGGGAAGTAGCCCTCCTTCTCCCGCACGGTGTAGCCGAGGCCGGGCTTGCCCGAGTTCCAGTGCCCTTCGCCGGAGTCGACGAGGTACCGCGCAGTGTTCGGGCCGAGCTCGTACGAGACCTCGTCGAAGACGAAGAACTCGCACTCCGGACCCATGTACGCCGTGTCGGCGATGGCGGTCGAGCGCAGGTATTCCTCGGCGCGTCGCGCAACGCGGCGCGGATCCTTGCCGTAGCCCTCGCGCGTGAGCGGGTCGGCAATCTCGCAGATCAGGGAGAGCGTCGGCGCTTCGGTGAACGGATCGAGGGTCGCGGACGACGCGTCCGGCATCAGCAGCATGTCCGACTCCGAGATGCCCTGCCAGCCGCGGATCGAGGAGCCGTCGAAGCCGAGCCCGTCGTCGAAGGCGGACTCGTCGAACGCCGTGATCGGCAGCGTCATGTGCTGCCACGTGCCGAGGAGGTCGCAGAACTTGAGGTCGACCATCTGGGCTGTCGTCTCGCGCGCCCACTCGAGCGCCTCGCGCGCGTCGGGCGCCGTCGCTGCGCCGTTGGCGAGGTAGTGCTTCGTCTCTTCCGCTGCCATGCCGCTCCTTCCAACTCGGGACCACAAAAAAAGAGCCCAGGACTCCGCGAGTCCTGAGGCTCCATTGCCTCGGCGCCCGCCTACTCCGGCGGACGACCTGCTCGAGACCCTAGCGGACCTCGCGGACGGCGTACAGCTCCGCGACCTCACTCGCAGCCGCGGCGATCCGCTCGCGCAATTCGGCCGGTTCGAGCACTTCCGCGTCCGCCCCGAACTTGAGCAGCTCGCGGAACGCCTGCTCGAGATTCTCGAAACCCACGGTGTAGACGCCGTCGCCGCGCTGCAGGTCGGACGGGAGCTGGCGAAGCGCCAGCTCGCCGGCGCGCAGCTTGACGTCAACGCGTGGACGCGACGCCTCGAACGTGCGCGACCACTCGTGCCAGAACGCGCCCAGGTCGAAGTCCTCAGGACGCTCGAAGCCGTCTTCGCGGATGCGCACCGAGACGAAGCGCGACACCCGGTAGACCCGCATCCCGGCCGAGCGATGCGCGACGAGGTACCAGGCGCCGGCCTTGAGCACCAGGCCGAGCGGATCGAGTGTCCGACGCACGATGCGTGGACCTTCCCGGTAGCGCGCGCTCAGCCGGCGCTCTTGCCAGGTCGCCGAGGCGAGCGCGGGCAGATGCGGGACCGTGTCCTCCGCGCGGAACCAGCCTCGCGCATCGAGGTGGAAGTAGCGCTCGGCGCGGCTTGCGCGCTCCTGCAACTCCGCCGGCAGCGCAGCCAGCACCTTCAGGCGCGCGTTTGCGAGCACGCCCCCGAGCCCGAGCTCGGCGGCAGGCGCGGGCGCGACGAACAACGCCTCCGCCTCGGCGGCCGTGAGGCCGGTGAGCTTCGTCCGGTAGCCGCCGGCGAGCCGGTAGCCGCCGGCCGGCCCGCGCACTGCCTCGACGGGGACGCCGGCCGCGACGAGGGACTCGACGTCGCGATGGATCGTGCGGATCGAGACCTCGAAGTGGCTCGCAAGCTCCGGCGCAGTCAGCTGCCCTCGCATCTGGAGGAGCAGGAGCAGCGAAACGAGCCGCGTCGCCCGCATCGAGCGATAACATACATGACAGAAGCTGGCATGTATATGTCGTAGGCTCTCCCCATGACCGACGAACGTGACGAACAGCAGACGGAGCTCGAGCGCGAAGAGCGCCGCCTCGAGCGGTTGCGCCTCGTGCTCGTCCCGGCTCCTGAGCCCTGGTACGACGACGACGACCCCGAGCCGCCGCAGGCGGCATGAACGTCTTCGGCGACGACTGGGACGCGCTCGACGACTGGTCCGGCGGCGGCGTGAAGTCGAAGCGGCTCGTGGCCCGCGGGCCGGTGCTCGGCGCGAGCGTCTACGAGCTCGGCCCGGGCAACACGTCCGCGTACCACTTCCATCACGGCTCCGAGGAACTGTTGATCGTCCTGCGCGGCCGGCCGACGCTGCGGACTCCCGAAGGCGAGCGGCAGTTGGCCGAGGGCGAGGTCGTCCACTTTCCGACCGGGCCCGACGGTGCCCACGGAATGCGCAATGACACCGACGCGGCGGTTCGCTACGTCTTTGCGGGCATCCGGGTCTTCCCCGAGGTCGCCGAGTATCCCGACACGAAGCAGATCACGGCGCAGGCGCCGACAGGCTCGCAGACAGGCGAGCATCTCTGGCTCGTGCACGACCTCGAGCCGTGATCAACGTCTTCGACGACGACTGGGGCGAGGGCTATCCGCAGAAGGACGGCTACCGCGCGAACCACAAGCGCGTGAAAGCGGGCTCGCTCGCCGTCGGCGTCTACGAGCTCGTGCCCCTCGGCGGCACCCCGACTCTCCGCACGCCGGAGGGCGACACGGCGCCTTTCCCGGCCGGGCGAGACGGCGCGCACCAGGTCTACAACAAGACAAACGAGCCGGTCCGCTACATGATCGCCGCCCATCACGTCACGCCGGAAGTCGTCGAGTATCCGGACAGCGGCAAGCTCGCGGCCATGGCGATGTCGGAGTCGCACCGCGGCGGCCCGTTGTGGACGTGGCATCGCTTCGACGACAGCGTCGACTTCTTCGACGGCGAAGAGCCGAAGCACGCTTGACACGGCTGCTACGGTCTCTGACGGAATGAAACTCTTCTTCGGCTGATTCCCTTCACCCCGTGCGCCGCCTGCGTCGGCAGGCGTTTTGCGCATGTCCGTGTTCCGCCGAATCGTAGGAGTTCATTGTGTTTGCCGTTGACGTTCACAACTTGCGCAAGGAGTTCTTCCGCCGCGATGCGACGCGCACGCGCGGGCGGAAGCGGCGGCGGCGCGTAGCGGCACTCGAGGGTGTGACGTTCACGATCGAGCGCGGCGAGTGCGTCGCGATCCTCGGTCAAAACGGGTCGGGCAAGTCGACACTGGTCCGCTTGCTGTCCACGTTGCTGCTGCCCGACGGCGGCAGCGCCACGATCTTCGGCCACGACGTGGTCAAGGAGTCGCGCGCGGTTCAACGGCTCGTCAACCGCGTGTCGGTCGAAGCGTCGTTCTTCAAGAAGATGTCGTCGGAGGAGAACCTCGCCTACGCGGCGCGGTTCTACGGAATTCCTCCGAGCGCGACGAAGACGGCGATTCCCGAGATTCTCGAGCGCGTCGGCTTTCCCGTCGACCGACGGCACGAAGGGATGGAGCACCTCTCGCGCGGCATGCAGCAGAAGGTCGCGCTGGCGCGCGCGTTGCTGACGTCGCCGGTGTTGCTGCTACTCGACGAGCCGACGACCGGTCTCGACCCCCGCTCGAAGCTCGAGGTGCAGCAGTTCATCCGCGAGGTCTGGGCGTCGCACGACGCGACGATCCTGCTCTGCACGCACGACCTGAAGGAGGCCGAGGTCCTGGCCGACCGCGTCGGCATCCTCGACCGAGGGCGCCTGATCGCCCTCGATCCGGCCGAGGTGCTGAAGGAGCAGTTCGAGGCCGAGACGCTCGAGGACGCGTTCTTCGCCGCGACCGGCCGCACGTTCGAAGACGAGAAAGACGAAGACGCCGAAAGGGGGGTGTTCGCATGAGAGATGCCGCCGCAACCATGCGCAGCGAGTTCATCGGCCTCTACGGAATGGTCGAGCGCAACTGGTACCTGATCAAGCGCTACGCGTGGTGGGAGATCGCGTTCTTCTTCTGGACCGCCGCGAACACGCTCACGATCGTCTTCATCGCCAAGGGCGTCGAGGCGACCGGTGGCAGGGTCGACATCGACAAGCTGACCACCGTCCTGCTGATCGGCGCAGTCATGTGGTCCTACCTCGGGATCGTCTTCGAGCTGCTGATCGAAACCGTCGCGTGGGAGCGCTGGGAAGGAACGATCGAGTACACGTTCATGGCGCCGCTGACGCGGGCCGTGCACCTGCTCGGCACCGGACTCTTCGCCATCGGCTACGGGATCGTGCGCGCGTCGGTCGTGTTCGTCGCGATCGCGGCGTTCTTCGGCCTGCACATGCCGAACGCGAACTTCGCCACCGCGCTCGTCCTGATCGCGGTCGCATCCGTCTCGTTCGTCGGCATCGGGATGATGACGGCCGTCCTACCGCTGATCTCGCCCGAGAAAGGGACGCAGTTCGGCTACGTCGCGCAGGGGCTGATGCTCGTCGTGTCGGGTGTCTACTACCCGGTCACGGTGCTGCCGGCGTTCATGCAGTGGCTCGCCAAGATCTCGCCCGCGACGTACGCGCTGCGCGGCGAGCGCTCCGCGATCCTCGACGGCGCCACGGTCAGCGAGGTCTGGGGCGACATCTGGCCGATGGTGATCATCGGCGTCATCTCGGTCCCGCTCGGCATCTGGGTGTTTCGGCGAGGCGAGCTGCACGCGAAGCGGCACGGGAAACTGAAGAGATCCGGCTAGGTGCGGAGTGCCGCTTCGCTTCGTTCGAATGTATCGGCCGGCGATTTCGGACGGCGTGCGTGCAAAGCACGCACGCCTGAAGTCGGCGCCGCAAGCGACGCCTTAGGCGGCGAGCTGCACGCGAAGCGTCATGGAAAGCTCAAGCGATCCGGGTAGACGGGCCTACCGCCTCTATCTCTTCCTGAGGTTCTGCCTCGCGCTGCCTGCGTGGGTGGTGATCGCGGTCTATCTCGTACGCGAGGCGAAGC
>Ga0310810_10007578_pt1 | contig 12396 bp, 8 predicted proteins | sample NCmetagenome_FD_207641 | JGI IMG/M metagenome (GOLD analysis project Ga0310810, IMG submission 207641) | Soil microbial communities from experimental microcosm in Duke University, North Carolina, United States - NC | ecosystem: Engineered > Artificial ecosystem > Soil microcosm > Unclassified ... | reverse complement strand
CGGCGAGCGGCGGAGCCAGGACCATGAGCGCGATGACGCTCACCGTGCCCGCCACGTAGGAGCCCACCGCGGCGATCGCGAGCGCCGGCCCCGCGCGGCCCTTGCGCGCCATCGCGTAGCCGTCGATGCACGTCATCACCGAGGCGGCCTCGCCCGGGATGCGCATCAGGATCGAGGTGGTGGAGCCGCCGTACATCGCACCGTAGTAGATGCCGGCCAGCATCACCAGCGCGCTGGTGGCGTCGAGGCCGTAGGTCACCGGCAGCAGCAGGCTGATGCCGGCGAGCGGGCCCACCCCGGGCAGCACCCCCACGAGCGTGCCGACGAGGCAGCCGATGAAGCCGTACCACAGGACACCGGGCGCCAGCGCCACCTGGAAGCCGAGCCCCAGGTTCTGGAGCGTCTCGAGCATCAGCTCACCGGCCGCCGGTCACAGGCCGAAGAATCCGCGCGGCAGCGGAACCCGCAGGAGCGTGTCGAACACGTAGAACGAGCCCCACGCCATCACGATCGTGAGGCCGAGCCCGAGGACCCAGCCCTTGCGCTCGACGACCAGGAGGAGGAAGCCGACCACCACCGCCATCGTGATCCGGTAGCCCACGCGCTCGAGCCCCCACGCCGCGAAGGCGCAGGCCGCGAAGATCGCCACCGCGTGGCGCCACTCCGGCCAGCCGACCTCGCGCAGCGTGCGGGTCCGCGCGCCCATCGCGAAGACGGCCACGCCGAAGACGATCAGCAGCGTGGCCAGCAGCACCGGCATGTAGGCGGGCCCGGGACGGTGGAGCGATCCGAGCGGGAAGGCCCGGCTCTCCCATAGGGTGGCGAGCCCGATGAGGACGAGCGCCACGCCGGCGACGCGGTCGACGGTCACGGCGCGGCCGAGGTCACTCGACCCGGCCGATCTGCTTCACCACCTCGGCCAGCCGCTCCGCGTCCTTCGCCCACCAGGCGTTGAACTCGTCCGCGTCCATGTACGCGATGGGCGTCTCGAGCCTGGCGTGCGAGGTGATCACCTCCGGCGACTGCACCGCCTGCCGCGTGGCGTCGCGCAGGATCTTGACGATGTGCGGCGGGGTCGCCCGGGGCGCGATCAGGCCGGCCCACGCGGTGTACTCCACGTCGTAGCCCTGCGACTTGAACGTGGGCACCTCCGGGTACGCCGCCACCGGCCCGGTGCCGGTGTGGGCGAGCAGCCGCAGCTTGCCCGCCTTCACGTGGGCCGCGGCCAGGCTCACCGGCGTCATCACCGCCTGGGCGTGGCCGCCCAGGATCGCGTTCATCATGGGGCCGCCCCCGGTGGTGGGCAGGTGGCGGAGCTTGATCCCGGCGGCGCGCATGAGCATCTCCATCGGGATGTGCGCGGTGCCGTAGAGGCCGGAGGAGCTGAACACGATCTCGCCCGGCCGCTTCTTGGCGTCCTCGACAAAGTCCTTGAGGGTCTTCCAGGGCGTGTCGGCGCGGACGACCAGCATCGATGGATCGGCGTTGATCCGCGCGATGCCGGTGAACTGCTCGCGCGTGTAGTTCTGCGGACGGCCGAAGAGCTTGTCCACCTCGGGCAGGACCGAGACGCTGACCAGCGCCATCAGCAGGGTGTAGCCGTCGGGCTTCGCGGTCGCCACCGTCTGGTTGCCCACCGCCCCCGCCGCGCCCGCCTTGTTGATGATGGCCACCGGCTGCTTGAGGATGCGCTCGAGCGCGGTCGCCACCGGCCGCGCGGTGTTGTCGGCGAGCCCGCCCGGCGGGAACGCCACCACCATGGAGATGGGCCGCGTGGGATAGGGGTCCTCCGCCCACGCCGGGCCGGCGGCGGACGGCGCGGCCAGGATGACGGTCAGGCAGATCCCCGCGAGCGCTCGGATCATGCGCATCTCCTTTGATGGGGTGTGGCGGCGGTGGGGCCAGTGCGGAAGCCTAGCAGCCGGTCGGGCGGCCGGTCAAGGCGCTCCCGGCGCCGGGCCGGCAGGTGCTACGATCGATGACGCCCCACGATGAGACCGAGTCCGGGTTCGCTCGTGTCCAGGATCCTCCAAGGCTGGTGCGCCGGGGTCTCGGCGCTCTGCGCCCTTGTGGGCCTCGCGGTCCTGCTGGGCGGCTGGGTCCTCGGCGTCGAGGCCCTCACCGCGCTGAAGCGCTCCACCGCGACCTGCTTCACGCTGGCCGGCGTCGCGCTCTGGGTGCTGGGCGAGCGCCCCCCCTCTCCACGGGTCCGGGTCCTGGCCGACGGCACCGCCGCGGTGGTCGCGATCGTCGCGGCGACCGCGCTGGCCGGCTATCTGGGCGGGATGGATCCGGCCGGGCGCATGGCCCCGCTCACCTCGGTCTGCTTCCTGATGCTCGCGCTGGCACTGCTGAGCGTGGACCGCGACGCGATCTTCCCCACCGGCCAGCGGCTCGCGGTGGCGTCCGGCTTCCTGGCGCTGCTCGGCGTGGCCACGTGGCTCTACGGCGTCGCGGCGGCGCCATCCCGGGGCCCCGGGGCGACCGACATGGCCCCCCTCACCGGGATCCTGCTGGTGGCGCTGAGCCTCGCGGTGACCGCGACTCGCCCCGGCCTCGGCGCCACCGGCATCTTCGTCCAGGACACCGCGGGCGGCATGGTGGCCCGCTGGGTGCTCCCGGGCACCGTGGCCGGATCGCTGCTCGTCGGCGCGCTCGGCCTGGCCGGCGAGCGGGCCGGCCTCTATGGCCGCGAGCTCGGCGTGGCCCTCACGACGGTGGCAAGCCTCTCGCTCTTCTCGGCCCTGGTCTGGCTCATCGCGGTGCGCCTGCACCGCACGGACGCGCGCCGTCTGGCCGTCGAGGCCGAGCTGCGACGGGTCAACGCCGAGCTCGAGGAGCGGGTGGAGGCGCGCACGCGGGCGCTCTCCAAGTCCGAGGCGCAGTACCGTCGCCTGATCGACGAGTCGCCGGACGGGATCATGATCCACCAGGAGGGCGTGATCCGGTTCATCAACCCGGTGGGCCTGCGGATGTTCGGCTACACGGACCTCGCCCAGGGCGTCGGGCAGCCGGTGCTGAGCTTCATCGCTCCCGACCACCGCACGATGGTCGCCGAGCGCGTCGCCGCGCGGATGCGCGGCGAGCCGTTGCCGGACCTGGTCGAGATCGAGGTGCTGCGCTCGGACGGCACCCGCTTCTGGGTCGCCGCGGCGGCCTCCGTGGTCGACTGGGAGGGCCGCCCGGCGATGCTGGTGTCGTTCGTGGACGTCAGCGAGCACCGCCGGGTCCAGGCCGCGGAGCGCGAGGCCGAGAGCCTCCGCGCGGTGGCCAAGCTCGCCAACGCGGCGGCGCACGAGATCAACAACCCGCTGACCGTGGTGGGCGGCAACATCCACATGCTGGCCGCGCGGATCGGCGACCGGCCCGAGCTCCAGCGGTACTTCGACCGCGCCCTCCGCGGGGTGCAGAGCATCGCCGACATGGTCTCCCACATGGCGCGCATCACGCGCCTGGCCCCGCTCGTCCACCTCGACACCGCGGGCGTGCCGATCCTGGACCTGCGCGGCTCGAGCCAGCCCGCCGAGCCCACCCCCGTCCTCACCTCCGAGCCGGGGCCTGTCCCGGGGGAGCCGCCGCGACCGTTGTAGACTAGCCGCCATGAGCGGACCCGGCGGCAGCCTCGACACCGGCACCGGCTACGGTCGGCCCCGCCCGTCCTCGATGCACGAGCTGACCGACGTGGGCGCGGGCACGCCGATGGGCGAGCTGCTCCGCCGCTACTGGCACCCGGTGGGGCTCGGGGGCGACGCGGCCGCGACGCCCCGCGCGCTGCGCGTGCTCGGCGAGGACCTCGTGCTCTTCCGCGACGGCGGCGGGCGGCCGGGCCTGGTGACCGCCCGCTGCGCCCACCGCGGCACCACGCTCTACTACGGCCGGGTGGAGGAGCGCGGCATCCGCTGCTGCTATCACGGCTGGCTCTTCGACGTGACGGGCCACTGCCTCGAGCAGCCGTGCGAGCCCGACGGCGGTCGGCAGCGCGAGCGCATCCGCCAGCCGTGGTACCCGGTGGCCGAGCGCTACGGGCTGATCTTCGCCTACCTGGGCCCGCCGGAGCGCAAGCCGGCCCTGCCGCGCTACGACGCGCTCGAGCGGCTCGACCCGGGCGAGAGCCTCGAGGCCGACGCGAGCAGCATCGGCGGCGGCGGGCCGGCCGTCATCCCCTGCAACTGGCTCCAGCACTACGAGAATCTGATGGATACCCTCCACGTGCCCATCCTGCACGGCTCGTTCAGCGGCCCCCAGTTCACCGCGCAGATGGGCCTCATGCCGGAGGTGACGTGGGCGATCACCGCCCACGGGGTGAAGGCCACCTCCGACCGGCGGCTGCCCGACGGCACCGTCCACCACCGCGTCAGCGAGGCGGTGCTGCCGACGCTGCGGGTGATCCCGAACCCGCGCGTGGCCCAGTACGCGCGGGTCGAGTCCATCGGCTGGGTGCTGCCGCTCGACGACACGAGCTTCCGCATCTACACCGCGGGGCGCGTGCGGCGGCCGGGCGAGCTCGCGAGCGTGCGCTCGCGCCTGAGCGGCAAGCTCTGGGAAGAGCTGACCGAGCCGGAGCACCAGCGCTTCCCGGGCGACTACGAGGCCCAGGTCGGTCAGGGCCCCGTCGCGCTCCACTCCGAAGAGCACCTGGTGTCGAGCGATCGGGGCGTGGCCCTGGTGCGGCGCGTGCTCCGACAGCAGCTCGACGCGCTGGCCGCGGGCCGCGACCCGATCGGGGTCTGCTTCGACGCCGACGCGCCACCCATCACCTTCGAGGCGGGGAACTTCCTCCATGCTTCCTGACCATCCGAGCGGCGACTACCAGTACCTCCCCGGCATCAGCGCGTTCTCGTGCGGCACCGTGGCCCGGGCCGGCCACGAGATCGTGCACGTGACCCTGGCCCGGCCCGCGCCGTGGCGCACGGGCTTCACGCGGATCGAGCGGCACCTGCGCGAGCACGGCCGGCCGCGGACCGCGCTCTGCGGCATCGAGCTGCGCAGCCCGGCCGCCTTCACCTTCGACGGTTTCAACCAGTTCAACGCCGGCTACCGGTCACTGCTGGCCGAGTGGGCGGTCCTGGTGGGCGACGACAACCCGATCCCCCGCACCAACGTGGCCCCGGTGGTGGCCGCGCCGGCCGAGCCGTCGCTGTACGCCTTCGCCTACACCGTGGCCGGCCAGACCCACGCGCCCACGTTCATCGTGGCGGGGGCCGGCGAGCTCCGGGACCGCGCCCAGGGCCCGGAGGGCATCGTGCGCCACGGCGACACCTCTCCGGACGGCATGCGCGAGAAGACGCGCTTCGTGCTCCGCACCATGCAGGAGCGGCTGCACGCGCTCGGGGCCGACTGGGCCCGGGTGACCGCGATCGACGTCTACACCGCCCAGCCGATCCACGCCCTGGTCCTGGAGGAGATCCTCCACGCCGCGGGGCCCGCCGCCATCCACGGCGTGCGCTGGTTCCCGAGCCGCCCGCCGATCCGGGGGCTCGAGTTCGAGATGGACCTGCGCGGGGTCGCCCGCGAGCTGGTGCTGTCGTGAGCGAGCCGATCACCACCGAGAAGTTCGCGATCGGCCAGTCGGTGCGCCGGCTCGAGGACCCGCGCCTGCTGCAGGGCCTGGGCCGCTACTCCGACGACGTCGACGTACCGCGCCAGGCCCACGCGGTCGTGATCCGGTCGCCGCACGCGCACGCCCGGATCCGCGGGATCGCGGCGGACGCGGCGCGGAAGGCGCCCGGCGTACTCGCGGTCCTGACCGGCGAGGATCTCGCCGCCGATGGGCTCGGCAACCTGCCCGGCGACGGCGGGCGCAAGCGCCGCGACGGCTCGCCCGCCTTCACCACCCCGCGCCCCGCGCTCGCGCGGGGCCGGGCGCGCCACGTGGGCGACCCCGTCGTGCTCGTGGTGGCCGAGACCGCGGTCCAGGCCGCCGACGCCGCCGAGCTGGTGACGGTCGACTACGAGCCGCTGCCCGCCGCCGTCGGCGCGGCCGCCGCCACCGCGCCCGGCGCCCCGCTGGTGTGGGACGAGACGCCCGGCAACGTGGCCTTCGTCTGGGAGGCGGGCTCGCGCGACGCGGTGACGCGCGCCTTCGCGGGCGCCGCGCACGTCACGCGCCTCGACTTCGTGGTGACGCGTGTGGCCGCGCTGCCCATGGAGCCGCGCGCGGCGGTGGGCGAGTTCGACCGGCGCTCCGGACGCTACACGCTCCACACCGGGATCCAGGCGCCCCACGGCCTGCGAACCCTGCTCGCCGAGCAGGTCCTCCGCGTGCCGCACGGGCAGGTGCGGGTGGTCACCGGCGACGTCGGGGGCAGCTTCGGGATGCGCAGCGGGATCTACCCGGAGCTGGTGCTGGTGCTCTGGGCCGCCAAGCGCCTCGGGCGGCCGGTGAAGTGGACGTCGAGCCGGCGCGAGAGCTTCCTCTCCGACGAGCACGGGCGTGACAACGTCTCCTCGGCCGAGCTGGCGCTCGACGCGGGCGGCCGGTTCCTCGCCCTGCGGGTCGCCATCAAGCTCGACATCGGCGCCTACCTCACCACGCGCAGCGCGGGGCCCGGCACCAACAACGTGGGCGGCGTGGCCGGCGTGTACACCACGCCCGCGATCCACGTCGAGACCACCGGCGTCCACACCAACACCACCCCGACCGGGCCCTATCGCGGCGCGGGCCGGCCCGAGGCGACCTACGCCATCGAGCGCGTGATCGACGTCGCCGCGGCGGAACTCGCGATCGACCCGGTGGAGCTGCGCCGCCGCAACCTGATCCCGCCGACCGCGATGCCGTTCAAGACCGGGCTCGTGTTCACCTACGACTGCGGGGAGTTCGAGCGGACCATGGAGCTGGCCATGGCGCTCGGCGACCGCGCCGGCTTCGAGCGGCGCCGGGCCGAGGCGCGGGCGCGCGGCGCCCTGCTCGGCCTGGGGCTCGCCAACCCGATCGAGGTCGCGGGCGGCCCCTACACCTCGGTCAATCCCGACACCGCGGAGATGCGCGTGAACGCGGACGGGTCGGTCTCGCTGTTCGCGGGCTCCACCTCGATGGGCCAGGGCAACGAGACCGCCTTCGCCCAGATCGTGGCCGACCGGCTCGGGCTGCCCCCCGGGCGCATCCAGATCTTCTGGGGCGACAGCGACGCGCTCGGCGCGGGCCGCGGCAACGGCGGCTCTGGCGCGGCCTCGGTCGGCGGCTCCGCGGTGCTGCGCGCCACCGAGCGCGTCGTCGAGCGCGGCCGCCGCATCGCCGCGCACCTGCTGGAGGCCGCGCCCGAGGACGTGACCCTGCGCGACGGCCGCTTCGCGGTGGCCGGCACCGACCGGGGCGTGGCCTGGAACCAGGTGGCGCGCGCCGCCTACCAGCCGCGCCAGCTGCCGCCCGGGCTCGAGCCCGGCTTCAGCGAGACCGCCGTGTTCACGCCGCCCGCGGTCACCTTCCCCAACGGCTGCCACGTGTGCGAGGTGGAGATCGACATGGAGACCGGCGCGGTGCGGGTGGCCCGCTACGCGGTGGTGGACGACGTGGGCAACATGATCAACCCGATGCTGGTGAAGGGGCAGATCCACGGGGGCATCGTCCAGGGCCTGGGCCAGGGCCTGGCCGAGACGCTCGCCTACGACGACGCGGGCCAGCTCCTGGCCGGCTCGCTGATGGACTATGCGATCCCGCGCGCCGACGAGCTGCCGCTCTTCGACGTGGACTCGCACGAGGTGCCGACCCGGGTGAACCCGCTCGGCGCCAAGGGCGTGGGCGAGGCGGGCACGGTGGGCGCGCTGCCCGCCCTGCTCAACGCGGTCAATCACGCGCTGGCCCCGCTGGGCGTCCGCCACCTCGACATGCCGGTGACCCCCGAACGCGTCTGGCGGGCGATGCGGGCGGGCGGCTCCTGATGCGCGCGCTCGTCCTCGAGCGCTTCGGCGGGCCCTTCGTCGCCAAGGACGTGCCGACGCCCACCATCGCGCCCCACGAGGCGTTGGTTCGCGTGCGCAACGTGGGCGTCTGCGGCACCGACGTGAAGATCCGGGCCAACCGCATGGGACTGGGCGTGATCCCGCTGATCATGGGCCACGAGATCGCGGGCGAGGTGGCGGAGGTGGGCGCGGAGGTGCGGGGCTTCGTCCCCGGCGACCGCGTGGTGGTGAACTTCTACCTGACCTGTGGCCGCTGCCCGTTCTGCCGCGCGGGGCGCGACACCCTTTGCCCCGAGGTGCGTCAGCACGGCTTCAGCATCGACGGCGGCTTCGCGGAGTATCTCAAGACGCCCGGCGTCAACCTCTGCAAGGTCCCGGACCACGTCACGCTCGAGGCCGCCTGCATCCTCGGCGACGCGGTCGCCACGTCGTACCACGCGATCACCAAGCGGGCCCAGGTACGGCCGGGCACCACGGTGGCGCTGGTCGGCGTGGGCGGCGTGGGCCTGCACGCGCTCCAGATGGCGCGGCTGGCCGGCGCGTGGGTGGTCGCGATCGACGTCAGCGAGGCGCGCCTCGAGCTGGCGCGCACCCTCGGGGCCGACGCGGTGGTGGACGCCCGCCGCGGGCCCTTCCACGACGCGGTCCGGAAGCTCACCGACGGCCAGGGCGTCGACGTGGTACTCGAGTTCGTGGCCAACGAGACGACGCTGCCGTCGAGCTACCGGTCGGTCCGGCGCGCGGGGCGCCTGGTCTTCGTGGGCTACACGCCCCAGCTCCCGCTGCCGGTGATGCCCCACGAGCTGGTGCGCAACGAGCTCGAGATCGTGGGCTCGCGGGCCAACACCAAGCAGGAGCTGCAGGAGACGATGGACCTGGTGGCCCGCGGGCGCATCAAGCCCATCGTGGACCGCGTGCTCCCGCTGGCCGACATCGAGACCGCCTTCGAGGCCCTGCGCGACGGCCGACCGCTCGGGCGCAACGTGCTGGCGATCTGAGGGGACGACACCATGCCGTCGATGTTCAACGCGAACGACGCCGATAGCTACGAGCGGATGATGGGGCGCTGGAGCCGCCGCCTGGCCCCGCTCTTCATCGAGCACGTCGGCGCGGCCGCCGGCGAGCGGCTGCTGGAAGTGGGCTGCGGCACGGGCAGCCTGACCTTCACCCTGGCCCGCACGGTCGGCTTCGCCGAGCTGACCGCCATCGACTACGCGGAGGTCTACGTCGCGGCGGCCCGCGCCCGGAACGAGGATCCGCGCATCCGCATCGAGCAGGGGGACGCGACCAAGCTCCAGTTCCCCGATGCGCAATTCGACCGCGCGCTGTCACTCCTGGTCCTGCACTTCGTCTCCGACCCGGCGGCCGCGGTGAGGGAGATGCGGCGGGTCACCCGGCCGGGGGGCGTCGTCGCCGCGGCGGTCTGGGATTCGGGCGGCGGGATGATCGCGCTGCGAATGTTCTGGGACACCGCGGCGATGCTCGACCCCGTCGCGGCCGAGCATCGCGGCCGCGCGATGTCCAAGGCGGTGGTCGGCCCCGATGGGCTCGCGCGGCTCTTTCGCGCGGCGGGCCTGGCGGACGTCGACGAGCGGTCGCTGCTGGTCCGCATGGAGTACGCCGACTTCGCCGACTACTGGGAGCCGCTCCTCCGCGGCGAGGGTCCGATGGGCAGCTACGTCGCCGGCCTCGGCGCGGCGGAGCGGGCGCGCCTCGAGCGGCACCTGCGCGCGGCATACCTGGCCGGCGCGCCCGATGGGCCGCGCTCGTACACGGCGGTGGCCTGGTCCTGCCGGGGAGTGGTGCCGCCCCTCACGCGTGAAGCGCGGGAAGCACCTCCGCGGTGAACCGCTCGAGCTGAGCCTGCTGGTCGTGCCCGATGAAGCGAATGCAGAGGTCGGTGACCCCGGCTGACGCGTAGCGCCGGAGGGTCTCGATCACGACCGGTGCGGGGCCCAGGCCCATCGCGCCCCGCTCGTGCACGCCGCCCCCGTAGTAGGTGGTCAGGAACTCGGTGGTGACCCGCTGGGCGGTGGGCACGTCGCGGTCGAGCCGCACCGTCGTGTACACGCAGAGCGGGAAGTCGGCCCACGCCCGGCCGTGCCGCGCGAGCGCCTCCCGCGCGCGCTCGCGGATGACCGGGATCTCCTCGATGTGCACGTAGGTCGTGATGATGCCGTCGCCCAGGCGCCCGAACCGCTCGAACTGGGCGGGCAGCAGCTCGCCCCGGTTGCCGGCGGTGATGAGGATGGGCGGCCCCTCGGTCCGCCAGGGCAGCGGGCCGATCGTGTGGTCGACGAGGTCCACGTCGTCGCCGCGATGGGTCACCGGCTCGCCGGTCCACAGCTTGCGCCAGATCACGATGTGCTCCTCGAGCCGGCGCACCCGCCGCTTGTGGTCGGCCCCGCACGCGGCCCACTCCCGCTCGGCGCTGGGCAGGCTCCAGCCCACGCCCAGGCCCAGGAGCAGGCGGCCGCGCGAGATCTGGTCCACGTTGGCGAGCTGCTGGGCCAGCACCACCGGGTGGCGCAGCGCGGGGAGCAGCACCGCGGTCCCGAGGCGCACCCGCTCGGTGATCCCGGCCAGGTAGGCGAGCGTGGTCACCGCGTCGAGCCGCGGCTTGGCCACCACGCTGTCGCCCACCCAGACCGCGTCGTAGCCCGCGCGGTCCGCGTGGCGCGCCATGGCCCAGCACGCCTCGACCGGCGGGCGCCGCGCCGACTCCATCACCGCGCCGCGGGTGGGGATCAGGATGCCGATGTTCATGCGCTCGTCTCCTCCATGACGTTGCCGTAGCGGTGCACGGTGCGCGAGATCGCCTGCTCGCGGAGATACGCGCGCAGCTCGAGCCGGCCGGTGGCGAGGACCGGCGCGTCGAGGATCACGACGCCGGCGGCGTGGGCCGCCGCGCGTGCCCCGCGCGAGAGTAGCACGAGCGCGCGCAGGCGCTCGGCGCCGCCCGGGGCGAGCCGCGCCAGGAGCCCGGCCTCGGACTCGACCGCGATCGTCACCTCGGGGTCCCCGGCCGCCCACGCCGCGGGCTCGCCCTCCGCCAGGCTCAGCTCGAGCGGCACGCCGCACGTGCGCGCGGCGAGCCGCACCTGGGCCAGCGCGAGCCGCCCGGCCGCGGTGGCCATCTCCCCACGCACGAGCACGCGGCGGCACGCGCGGTAACGGAGCACGTTGCGCTCGCCCAGCAGGCGCACCGGCTCGTGCTCGCGCCCGAAGTGCTCGCGCCAGGCGTGAGCGTAGCTGGCCGCGGAGGCCCGGAGCGTGGTGGCCGCCTCGCCGGGCTCCACCGCCGCGAGACAGCGGTCCAGCAGCGCTGCGACCGCGGGCGAGAGCGGCGCGCCCAGGACCGGCCGCGCGACCTGGCGCCAGTGGCCGAGCTGGGCCACGTAGTTCGGCCCGCCCGCCTTGGCCCCCGGGCCCACCGACGAGGCCTTCCAGCCGCCGAAGGGCTGCCGGGCCACGATGGCCCCGGTGATGTGCCGGTTGATGTAGAGGTTGCCGGCCTCGATCCGCTCCTGCCAGCGCGCGATCTCGCGGTCGTCCAGGGACTGGATGCCGCTCGTGAGCCCGAACGGGATCTCGTCGACCAGCGCGATGGCCTCGTCGAGATCCGCCGCGCGCATGACCCCCAGCACCGGCCCGAAGCACTCGGTGAGATGGAAGAAGGAGCCCCGGCGCACGCCCAGCTTGATGCCGGGCGACCAGAGCGGCGCCGGCCCGGCCACCGCGCGCGGCTCGAGCAGCCACTCCTCGCCGGGGTCGAGCGCGGTGAGGGCGCGGCGCAGCGCCGCGCCCGGCGGCTGCGTCAGCGGGGTGATACGGCTCGCCGGCTCCCACGCGCTCCCGACCGCGAGGCTCTCCGCCGCGTCGCGGAGCTGGCGGCGGAAGGCGAGGTCGTCGTAGACCTCGGCCTCACAGATGGCGAGGCTGGCCGCCGAGCACTTCTGGCCGTCGTGGCCGAAGGCCGAGCGCACCAGGTCGCGGATGGCCTGGTCACGATCCGAGAGCGCGGTGACGATCATCGCGTTCTTGCCGCTCGTCTCCGCGAACAGGGCCAGGTCCGGGCGCCAGCCGAGGAAGCGCCGCGCCGTGTCCACCGAGCCGGTCAGGATCACGCCGTTCACCCGCGGGTCGGTGACGAGCTCGCGACCGACCTCGTCGTCGCGGAGGGGCGTGAACTGCAGGGCCTCGCGCGGGATGCCCGCGTCCCAGAGCGCGCGGGCCAGGTGCCAGCCGACCAGCACCGCCTCGGGCGCGGGCTTGAGCAGCACCGCGTTGCCGGCGGCCAGCGCCGCCAGCGCCCCGCCCGCCGGGATCGACAGGGGGAAGTTCCAGGGCGGGGCGACGAGGACCACGCCGAGCGGCTCCATGCGGGCGCCGTCGGCCGCGTCGCCCGGGCCGAGCGCGCGGGCGTAGTAGCGCGCGAAGTCGATCGCCTCGGACACCTCGGGGTCCGCCTCGGCCACCGTCTTGGCCCCGTCGACG
>Ga0310810_10007577_pt1 | contig 12396 bp, 10 predicted proteins | sample NCmetagenome_FD_207641 | JGI IMG/M metagenome (GOLD analysis project Ga0310810, IMG submission 207641) | Soil microbial communities from experimental microcosm in Duke University, North Carolina, United States - NC | ecosystem: Engineered > Artificial ecosystem > Soil microcosm > Unclassified ... | reverse complement strand
TGATCAACGGCAAAAAAAAGAGGAATAGCCGGCGCCTCTCTTTTGATGCGGTCGGCCGTCCACACGATGACCGGTTTGCCTTTGATCTTATGGAGCAGTTTTTTTGGAAAGCGTGTCGAGCCGATACGGGCCGGAACGATAATGGCGACGTTCATCGAATTCTGCTTTCGAATGGCAAACGGAGACGGGATCAGGCCAAAGCGGATTTCATCCATGCGAGTCTATCACGCACCTGTTCCGGCGTCCACCGCAGTTTGACCAGCATGGAAATGGTTCGGCTCATGAATGCATCGGACTGGGGCAGCGAGATTTTCGTCAGGTCAGTACCGTATCCAAAGCGGTCGATGGCCAGCCGCGCCGGCGACGCCAGTGTTTTGATGTGATCCCATTTCCGATGATAGTGCCAATTGTTGTCGTACCAGTAAAAGCATCCATCCACGCCGGCCGCGCTCAGCGCTTTGGCCGCCTGGCGCGCCTCTTCCTCGGAAGGCAACAAGAAACTCAAAAAGGTGGCTGAATCGCCGGACGGATCGGGCAACGTCCGAAACTCGAGGCGAGGAAGGCCTGCAAGCCCTTCTTTGAGGATGGCTTTATGGCGGCGCTGTAGTTCTAGGATATGATCCAATCGCTCGAGCTGCGCGACACCGACCGCCGCATGCAGCTCACTCAGTCGGTAGTTCATCCCGATGTGCGGATGTTGATCCGCCCCCCGATCGGCTCCCAGATGATCATGACCATGATCGGTAAACGCTTGAGCCAGGCGGTGGACCGCCTCGTCGTCGGTCAGAACGGCCCCCCCTTCCCCGCAGGTAATCGTTTTCACATAGTCGAACGAGAAACAGGCCGCTTTCCCGAAGGTGCCGAGGGCTCGCCCGCGGAACGTCGCTCCGGCCGCCTGGGCCACGTCTTCAATGAGCGTGAGGTGATGCCTGCGGCAGAGCTCTTCCAGCGCGTCGATCTGCGCCATAGCGCCGCACATGTGCACCACCAGAACGGCTTTCGTCTTCGGGGTGATGGCCCCTTGCACCGACCGTGGGTCCAGACACAGGGTTTGGTCGATCTCCGCAAAGACGGGAATGGCGCCCGCCAGTAAGACGGTTTCCAGATCGGCGACGAAGGTGAACGGCGGAAGGATGACCTCGTCACCCGCGCCTACGCCGCAGGCGGCCAACGCCGTGCTCAACGCCGCAGTACCGCTTGAGCAAACATGGGCATAGCGGGCTCCAAACCGCGCCGCCAAGCGCTGTTCCAACTCGAGGCATTTCCATTGGCCGTTTCTGGCTCCGTCGAAGCCATAGCGCATCAAGACGCCCGAATCGAGGACCTCTTGGACGTGCCGTCGCTCGTCTTCGCCGATGAATTCAAACCCCGGCATGCTGCTCCTTTGTCACAACGCTCCCGCCGCTTGGGCTTCCTTGACGAAGGATTCGATGCAGTCCCGAACGCCGTGTTCGATCAGCGATCCGGTTTTGAGCCAGTCCTTCACTTGTTGTTGCTCCGACCGGCAGGAGGTTGTGAACGATGGATTTCCTTCGCGCGCGATGAGGAACGAGGTCTCAATCTTGAAGAGTTGATCGTGCTGGCCGACATAATCGAGATAAAACTGCTCGATGTTCCCGGAAACGGCTCTTGAGGAATCCACGCGCGGTTCATAGCCGGCGAGGATGAGCTCTTTCATCAGCGCAGCTGCGAAAAACTCGCCGATATCCTGCGAAAGATAGAGGAGCTCGGGGTCCTTCTTCCCTGATTCGACTTCCTTTTGCCGCATGAGGCCGGTCGGATGCCCGGCATATGTAAAGACAGCCACTCGGACTGGCCCCGCGCCTTTGAATGACGCCGAAGGATGATAATCCAAATACAATACACGCGGACAGCCGGTCAGCACCGTCACAGCCAGAAGGGCCGCGGAGAACCGTTGGACCGTCAGTCGATGTAGGGTCATGCGCGTCGGCTGTGCCGAAGCGTACGGAGAGTAGCATCGTCTGTCAATAGCGAATGGCATGCGGAGACCGGAGGAGCCTGAGACATTACTGAACGAGCGGCTTGGCTTGGGCGACCCGGTGAGGGTGCCTCCCTAGGAAACGCAGACGCATGCGGTCGAGATAGAGATAGACCACCGGCGTCGTGTAAAGCGTGAGCAACTGGCTCACCAGAAGACCACCTACAATGGCAATGCCGAGCGGCCGGCGTAGCTCAGAGCCGACCCCCGTGCCGAGAGCCAACGGCAGGGCGCCAAAGAGGGCGGCCATGGTCGTCATCATGATGGGTCGGAACCGCAGCAGGCAGGCCTCAAAGATCGCCTGGTCCGGCTGCTTGCCTTCCTTCCGCTCGGCGTCCAACGCAAAGTCGATCATCATGATAGCGTTCTTTTTGACGATACCGATCAGAAGAATGATGCCGATCAAGGCGATCATGCTCAATTCGGTCTTGAACAACAGGAGTGCCAGCAGCGCGCCTACGCCGGCGGACGGCAACGTGGAAAGAATCGTCAACGGATGGACGTAGCTCTCGTACAGGATGCCCAATACGATATAGACCGTCACCAGCGCCGCGAGAATCAGCATGGGCTGGTTGCCGAGCGAGGATTGAAAGGCGCGCGCCGTCCCTTGAAAGCTTCCCCGCACGCCGTCGGGAAGGCCGATGTCGTTCATGGCCCGCTCGATGGCCGCGACAGCGTCGCCAAGGGACAATCCCGGCGCGATTGCAAACGACAGCGTCACTCCCGGAAATTGGCCATGGTGATTGACGGAAAGGATGGTATTTGTCGGTTCAAACCGCGCCACCGCGCTCAGCGGCACCTGCGATCCGTTCCGCGAGCGCACGTAAATGTCACGCAGCGTCGCGGGATCTTGCCAGTACTGAGGAGCAACTTCCATCACCACATGGTATTGGTTGAGCGGTGTATATAAAACCGCCACCTGGCGCTGTCCGAACGCATCGTACAGCGTGTCGTCGATGAGTTGGGGACTGACCCCAAGGCGCGATGCCGTCAACCGGTCGAAAACCACCAACGACTGCTGCCCTTTATCCTGCTGGTCGCTGTTCACATCGGTAATCTCGCGCAGCGTCCGCAAATGACGTTCCACTTTGGGCGCCCAGGCGTTCAATTCGGCAAGATCCACGCTCTGCAGCGTGTATTGATACTGAGCGCTGCTCGCTCGGCCGCCGATGCGCAAGTCTTGAATCGCCTGCAGGACGGTCGGCGCTCCCGGAATTTGCGCGAGCTTCGGACGCAGCCGTGCAATGACCTGATCTGAGCTCAGTTTTCGTTCATGGAGCGGCTTGAGGCCGATGAACATTCGGGCGGAATTGGTGCTTCCCGGTCCGCTGAATCCCGTCACGGTCTCGACGGCAGGATCGCTGCTGATGATGTTCAGCACTTCGGTCAATTTCTGACGTATGACGGCGAAGGAAATATCCTCTGCGGCTTGAATAGTTCCGGAAATGCGGCCGGTATCCTGTTGCGGGAAAAAACCTTTGGGAATGATGGTGTAGAGATAGACGCTCAGCACCATCATCCCAAGGGTCAAGACCAGCATGCTGCCCGGGTGATGGAGGACCCACCCCAGGCTGCGTGCATATCCGTTTCGCATGGCGATAAACAGCCATTCGCTGAAACGGTAGCAACGTCCGTGGGTGCGGGCCGCTCGGATGTTCAATACCAAAGCGCACATCATGGGCGTGGTGGTCAGTGAGACGACGAGTGACATGAGAATCGCCACCGACAGCGTGACGGCAAATTCCCTGAACAACCGTCCCAACATGCCGCCCATGAATAGAATGGGCACGAAGACGGCCACCAGAGAAAGCGTCATCGAGAGGACGGTGAAGGTGATTTCCCGGGCGCCCCGCACCGCGGCTTGAAGCGGGGCCAGGCCCTGTTCACGGTACCGGGTGATATTCTCCAGCACGACGATCGCATCATCGACCACGAATCCGGTGGCGATCGTCAACGCCATGAGGGACAGATTATCGAGACTGTACCCGATGAGGTACATGACGGCGAATGTGCTGATCAAGGACACCGGTACTGCAACCGAGGGAATCAGCGTCGCCCGCACATCGCGAAGAAAAAAGAACACGACGAGGATTACGAGAAACACCGAGATCGCAAGCGTTCGTTCCACATCGTGCAGTGACGCCCTGATGACCGGTGTGCGGTCCACCACGACCGCGAGGTTCATGCTGCCGGGCATTGAGGCTTCCAGTTGAGGCAGGAGAACTCGTACACGGTCGGCGGTTTCAATGATGTTGGCGCCTGGTTGGCGATAGATGACGATCAGCACGGCCGGGATGCCGTTCGCGAGACCTGTCGTCCGGATGTCCTCCACCGAATGCTCGACGGTCGCGATGTCCGAAAGCCTCACTGCCCGACCTTCACGGTAGCTCACGATCAACGGCAGGTAATCCTCCGGCTGTTCCAGTTGGTCGTTGACCCTGATTTCCCATGTGCGGGTTCCGTCATTAAGTTGACCTTTGGGACGGGTCACATTTGTTCGGCTCAGCACCTGCCGCACTTCGCCCAATCCGATGCCGTACTTGTTCAAGGCGGTAGGGTTCAGGTCGACGCGTACGGCCGGGAGGGAGCCGCCGCCCACATGTACGAGCCCCACACCCTCGATCTGCGTCAGTTTCTGTTGGAGGATGCTCGTGGCCACGTCGTACATTTGTCCCCGGCTCACGGTGTCGGAAGTCACCGACAGAATGAGGATCGGCGCATCGGCCGGATTCACTTTCCAATATTTTGGGTTGGTAGGGAGAGCTGCGGGGAGATCGGCTTTCGCAGCCGCGATGGCGGCTTGGACGTCCCGTGCGGCGCCGTTGATGTCCCGACTCAGATCAAATTGAAGCGTAATCGTTGTCGAGCCAAGTTGGCTCCCGGAGGTCATCTCGGTCACGCCGGCGATCCGAGTAAATTGACGCTCAAGAGGAGCGGCCACCGACGTCGCCATGGTTTCTGGGCTGGCTCCAGGCAGGTTGGCGCTGATATTAATCGTTGGGAATTCGACTTGAGGAAGCGCGGCGACAGGAAGAAATCGGAATGCGACGATGCCGACGAGCGTGACGCCGATCGTCAGAAGAGTGGTCGCGACAGGACGATGAATAAAGGTCGCCGTAACAGTCATGCTGAGCCGGGTGTCAATAGATTCGCCTGCGGTTCCGAGAGGCGGCGGGTGTTCACGCGGCGGGCCAAGCGGTCAAACGCCAGATAGACGACGGGCGTGGTATAGAGCGTGAGCGCCTGACTGACGATGAGGCCGCCGATGATGGCAATGCCGAGTGGATGCCGCAACTCCGAGCCGACGCCCGCCCCGATTGCCAAGGGCAGCGCGCCGAGGAGGGCAGCCATGGTCGTCATCATGATTGGCCGGAAGCGTAAGAGACAGGCCTCGTAAATCGCTTCCGCTGGAGGCTTTCCATCTTTGCGTTCCGCATCGAGGGCGAAATCGATCATCATGATCGCATTCTTTTTCACGATACCGATCAGCAGAATGATGCCGATCAGCGCAATCACACTGAAGTCGGTGTTGAACAGCATCAATGCCACCAGCGCGCCGACGCCGGCCGAAGGAAGCGTCGAGAGAATGGTCAGCGGATGGATATAACTCTCATAGAGGATGCCGAGTACGATGTACACCGTCACGAGCGCCGCCAGAATTAGCCACGTTTCGTTTCCCAAGGAGGCCTGAAATGCCTGCGCGGTACCCTGGAAGCTTCCGTGCACGCTCGGGGGCAAACCGATGCGTTCCGCGGCCTGCTCGATCGCGTCTACGGCGTCGCCGAGCGAATAGCCCGGAGCCAGGTTGAATGACAGCGTGACCGAAGGGAACTGCCCTTGTCGGCTGATGACCAAAGGAGTGGTGGTCTCAGAAAACTGGGTAAACACATTCATGGGCACCTGGCCTCCGGTCAGCGAACGGATGTCCAGGAACTGGAGCGCTTGAGGGCCGCTCTGAAATTCCGGCATGACTTCGAGCACGACCCGATACTGATTCAACTGGGTAAACATCGTGGATACCTGCCGTTGACCGAACGCGTCGTACAGGGTGTCGACGATCAGTTGCGGGGTAATGCCAAGACGCGACGCCGTGCTTCGGTCGATCACCAGCAGCGAGGCCAGGCCCTGATCCTGCTGATCGCTACTGACATCGCGCAGCCCCGGCAGCTTTTGGAGTTCTTCGACCAATAAGGGCGACCACCGGCCCAATTCCTTGGGGTCGGCGTCTTCCAAGGTGTATTGGTACTGCGTGCGGCTGACCCGGTCTTCGACCGTCAGATCCTGCAGCGGCTGAAGGTACAGCGTGATGCCATCGACGGCGGTTGCGGCCTGCTGCAGCCGTAGAATCACTTCCTGAGCACGCTCCGGGCGTTCGTCGAACGGCGTGAGATTGATCTGGAGCCGCCCGCTGTTGAGCGTTGTATTGACGCCGTCCACCCCGATAAACGAGGAAAGGCTTGCGACGGCCGGATCTGCGAGGATTGCCGCAGCCAGCGCCTGTTGGCGCTCGACCATGGCGACGAAGGAGATAGATTGAGGCGCCTCCGAAATGCCGAGGAGGACGCCGGTGTCCTGAAGGGGGAAAAATCCCTTGGGGATGGCGACATACAGCAAAATGGTGATTGCGAGGGTGAGGACCGCCACGATCAACGTCGCGGGCTGGTGATTGAGCACCCAGCGGAGCGTCCGTCCATAGGCCGCGATCGTCCGATCGAAAAGCGTCTGAGACCATCGATAAAACGCGTTCTGCTCCGTTTCGGGTTGGTAGCGAAGCAGGCGCGCACACATCATCGGCGTCAAGGTCAGCGAAACGACGGCCGAAATCACGATAGTCATGCTGAGCGTTACGGCGAATTCCCTGAACAGCCGGCCGACGACGTCGCCCATGAACAGGAGCGGGATCAGCACGGCAATCAGCGAAATGGACAACGACAGAATGGTGAAAGCGATTTGTTGCGATCCCTTGAGCGCGGCTTGCAGAGGCGAATCACCGCGTTCGATGTACCGTGAAATGTTTTCGATCATGACGATCGCGTCGTCGACGACGAATCCGGTCGAGATCGTGAGCGCCATCAGGGTGAGATTGTTCAGGCTGAATCCCATCAGATACATCGCGGCGAAGGTGCCGATCAACGACAACGGGACGGCTGCAGCAGGAATGACGGTGGCCGAAAGCGTGCGGAGAAACACGAAAATCACCATGACGACGAGCGCGACCGCGAGCATGAGTTCGAATTGGACGTCGCGGACCGAGGCGCGAATCGACGTCGTCCGATCGGTCAAGACGGTCACCTGCACGGAGGAGGGCAGAGTGCTCTGAAGTTGAGGCAGAAGTTTCTTGATGCGGTCGGCGACTTCAATGACGTTCGAACCCGGCTGCCGCTGGATATTGACCAGCACGGCCCTGGTCTCATTCATCCAGGCCGCCTGTCTCACGTTTTCGACGTCATCGGTGACCTCCGCCACATCGGAAACGTGCACCGGCCCGCCGTTACGATAGGTGATGATGAGCGGCTCATAGTCGCGACTCGACAGCAATTGGTCGGTCGCATTGATGATGGACGCGCGTTGGGGACCGTCGAACGCGCCTTTGGCCTGGTTCACGTTCGCCGCAGCGACGGCCGCCCGCAAATCCTCGAGCGTCAGGCCATAGGCCGACAGGGCCCGAGGGTTGGCGCGAATGCGCACGGCCGGACGTTGCCCTCCGCCAAGGCTCACCAGGCCAACGCCGGATAGCTGCGAGATTTTCTGTGCGAACCGTGTTTCGGCCAAGTCTTCGACCTGCGACAGCGGCAGCGTGGGAGAAGTCAGGGCCAGCGTCAGAATGGGCGCGTCGGCCGGATTGACCTTGCTGTAGATGGGCGGACTCGGGAGGTCGCGCGGAAGAAATGTCGTCGCGGCATTAATCGCCGCTTGGACTTGTTGTTCGGCGATGTCCAGGCTCAGTTCCAGGGAGAACTGCAGCGTCAGCAGTGAACTGCCGCCGGAACTGGTCGACGTCATCTGATTGAGTCCGGGCATCTGTCCGAATTGCCGCTCGAGGGGTGCCGTGACGGATGAGGCCATCACGTCGGGACTGGCGCCCGGGTAGAGGGTGACGACTTGAATGGTGGGGTAGTCGATCTGAGGCAACGCGGAAACGGGCAATTGGCGGTACGCAATGATTCCGGCCAGGAGAATGGCAACCATCGTCAGCGCGGTCGCCACCGGCCGCATGATGAAGAGACGCGACGGATTCACGGCCCGTTACCTCTGGGCACTGACGGAGCGGCAGGCGCGTCGGCTTGAGCGGGCTTCTCATTCCGGTTTCGTACTTCGACTTTGCTGCCCTCGCGCAATTTCTCCGTCCCATCGACGACGACGAGTTCGTTCGGCGCGAGACCTGAACTGATGGAGGCGTCCTCACCGTGTGAAACCCCGACGGTCACAGGCCGGACGGCAACCGTCTTGTCTTCCTTCACGACGTAGACGAAGGTGCCCTTGGCCCCGCGCTGGACGGCTGCGGACGGGACGAGGGTCATGCCGCGTTTGACCTCCAACAAGAGACGGGCATTGACGAACTGATTCGGAAACAGGGCGCCGTCATCGTTTGGGAAGACGGCCTTGAGCCGCACGGTGCCCGTATTGGGATCGATCTGATTGTCGACGGTCAGCAGCGTGCCGCTCGCAAGCTTGTTCTTCTGTTCCCGGTCAAAGGCGTCGACGGTCAATTGCTGGCCGGCTTTCAGCCGGTCCAGCACCGCCGGTAGATTGTCCTCGGGAATCGTGAACACGACCGTGATTGGCGTCAATTGGGTGATGACCAGCAGGCCGTTCATGTCGTTTGCACGCACCATGTTGCCGGGGTCCACGAGCCGAAGTCCGACACGGCCGCTGATTGGCGCCGTGATGCGGCTGTAGACCAGCTGCAGCTTGGCATTGTCGATCTGACCTTGGTCTGTTTTCACAATGCCTTCAGACTGCCGCACCATGGCCTCTTGCGTGTCCACCTGCTGCTTGGGCACATAGCCTTGTTCGTACAACCCTTGATAGCGTTGGTAGTCCAGTTTGGCGTTCTTCAATGCCGCGACATCACGAGCCATCTGCCCTTCGGCTTGAATCAATTGCACTTCGAATGGGCGCGGATCGATCTGCGCCAGCAGCTCGCCGCTTTGAACGAGTTGCCCCTCCTGGAACAGCACCTTCATGAGTTGTCCATCGACGCGGCTTTTGACGTTGACGGTGTTCAGCGGGACGACGGACCCCAGGCCGTTGAGGTACACCCCGATATCTCCGACATGCGCCGCGGCCGCGAGCACCGGCATCGAGCGGGCGCCGGGCGGTGGTTGGCCGGCCCGGGAAGGCTCTTCGGCCGATTTGGCCAAGAGGGCGTATCCTGCCAGGGCCAACAGGGATGCCGCCGCGAGGCCGAGGAGACCCCGTTTGAGTGAGGTAGCAAAGTGAGTGGTATCAGGCATCTGGTCTCTATCAGGCGGCCGGGAAGTCACGGCAATCCGAGTGTGCGTTTCTGAGCGTCCAAATAGCCGCGCGAATTCTGCCATCGCCGTTCGAGTCCTTGATACATCCGGTCCAATTGGGGCTGTTGCGATGGCGAAAGCTTGGTTTTGATGTCGGCCATGCCCCTGGCCAGAATGTGTTCGACCTCAGCTTGGTGTGCGAACCGCAATTCCAGCAATGCCACATGAGCGCGCGAGACGATTGGTTCGATCTCGGCCTGCTGCTGACTGGTCAACGACAAGCCTTCGGTGAGCCGTTTCATCAACCGGTCATGATGGGCTGCGGGGCCGTGCTCGCGCGGCGTGCTCGGTTCAGCATGCAGGAACATCGAGTCCGCGACGGCACCGCCGAGCGCTCCGGCGCAGAAGAGCACGAAGAGCCCTCCCCACAGTTTCAGTCGAGACGTCATGATTCCTCCAATCCGCTACTCATCAAACAGGGGAACGGATTCCAGCTCTTCAGCGACCAGGACCGGGTTGGGCGCGAGTGACGGCCGCCATAGGCTAACCGTCAGTACGGTCGCCAGCACCACCGCTGCGGTGATGGTCGCGGTTCGCCAGACGAGCTGATCCAGGACGGTGGTGGGCGGCCGGCGGCTCCGCTCCGTTGCCGACCGGCGAACATCTCGCATGACGTCCCGCGTCACGTCGATCGGATGCGACACCTGCGATTGCGAGCGGTAAGCCTCGATCAAGGCACGCTCAAGGCTATTTACGCTGTCGTCGTCATGTCGCATCATGGGCATTCTCCGCAAGTGTATGGCGTAACAATTCGCGCAGGGCCTTCCGCGCCCGATGCGCGCGAACCTTCACATTCACCAGACTCCAGCCTAGCATGTCCGCAGCCTCCCGCACGGAATAGCCGTCGAGGTGCACAAGCGTGAGGACGGCTCGATTTTCAGGCGATAATCGCGCCAACGCCCAGCCCAGTAACTCCCTTGCTTCTTGTCTGGCCGTCTGAGCGCGAAATTGCCGATCGGAGTGCGACGACAACGTCTGTTCGATCCAGCGTGTATGCTCGTCCCTCAAGGCGCTGACAGGCACTTCCTCACGACTGCGCGCTCTCCAAAAGTCATAGCAGGTACGCACCGCAATGCCGGCCAGCCAATGCTCGAAGGGAACCGACTCCGAAAACTGCGCCAGATTGACATAGGCTTTGACGAAGACCTCATGGACCAACTCACGGACGCGGTCGGCCGGCACGCGGCGGGCCACGATGCGGCCGACATGATTTTGATACCGATCGATCAAATCCGCAAACCGCTCGGTCTCGCCCTCCCTGACCCGGCGGACAAGCCCGCTCTCCTCCGCCGAAGCACTCTTGACGGATAACGGGTCATCGGCCATCGACAGATGAAACCCCGGAATAATTCCTCTATTCACCAGAACCGCTGCGTGGCTCATGATACCACCGTGACGAGGTCGAGCGAACGTGAATCGGTTTCAACCGGCCGAGGTCGCCGACTCCGGTTCCTGGAGATCGCTCTGTTGCGGGCGCTCCCGCTGACCGGACATCCGGTCATGGTGCCGATAGGCGTGTCGCAGTGTTTTGAGCTTCGTCTGTTGTTCCGGCGTCAGCACGCCCCACAGCTCCAGCCTGGCTCGGATGCCGATGATTCGGACCTGCGCCTCGAACGATTCCGCTTCCTTGACCTTCGTTTCGATCGCCGGCATGTCGGCCTTGGTATCCCACAGCATCGCGCGAAGTTCCCGTTCGCTGACCTGACGGTCGGCCGAGGCGCGAATGGCGGCGCGGTCGGCATCGAGCGCCACGGACCGGAGTTTGCCGATCTGCTCATCGCTCAGTCCGATCTCCTGTTGATGAGACAAGAACCGCTGGAGCGTATGCCCTGCGACGCCGGTCTGCCCGTGGCCATGGTGGGCCATGACATGTCCCTGGCCGCAGCGGTAGCCGCCGTCGGCCCCGGCGGTGGAAACGGCGAGCAACGTCGTGCCTAAGACAATTGATAATCCAAATACGAGACGAGTATCCATGGACGCCTCCTTTAACATGGTGTAATGCCTGCCTTTTCTCATAATGTCCTGGTCGCGGGAATGTCACAAAAGGTTACAGGTCTCGTAAGCCCTGGAATGTATGGAAAAGGTAGCTGATTGGGGACGGGAGGAAAGCCGAGAAGACTAAGCGGAGGTCACTGCGTTTGGAATTCTCCGTGAAGCCCTTCGGGGATCGACGGAACATAGGCAGGATCAATCGATGTTTCCCAGGCGTCGTCATTCTTGCCGGAGACATCCCATCCCCGCATGTACATCAACAATAAGACCGGTTCCTGATTCGTCGTACCGATGACACGTCCGACGATCGTCATGCGGGCCCAGTGGCGATACTGCGGAGGTAACTGCTGAGGGTTAGAAGTCGTCACCCAGAAGTGTCCGGCTTCTGGGCCGTCGAGCGAAGTCGGACGATGAGGATGGTATTGGGGGTCGAGCGGCCGATTTTTCAGCCGCAGCCACACCTGACCGCCGTTTTCCTTTTCTTTCACGAGCACTCCGCCGAGGATGACGACCTTGTCGCGATACTCTTGAGGCGAAGCGGTCAGCGTGGTGAGCGTGACTCCCTGCTCGGCCTGTTCGACGAACTTGGCGGGGAGTGAACTTCTGCAGGCGGCAAGGATGAGCACAAGCAGGACCGATGAAATTGCGGAGACCCGTCGGTGATGGTTGCCGGGCAGCCTTTTGAAGAAAGGCGCGTCATCAACGTGCGTCACAAGCCCCTCGACGTTCGGTCGCAGCCATCAGGGATGGGCTGCATTCGGGCTTCGATTCGTTTCGACAGTCACAATGTCCTTGGCGACGTCGACCAGTACGATGCGCAGCGCCTCGGTGAGTCCGCGGGCCAGGGCATCGGAGGAACGCTCAGTGAGCGGAACATCCTGATGATAG
>Ga0310810_10007575_pt1 | contig 12398 bp, 7 predicted proteins | sample NCmetagenome_FD_207641 | JGI IMG/M metagenome (GOLD analysis project Ga0310810, IMG submission 207641) | Soil microbial communities from experimental microcosm in Duke University, North Carolina, United States - NC | ecosystem: Engineered > Artificial ecosystem > Soil microcosm > Unclassified ... | reverse complement strand
CACACGCGGCCAGCCGTACGGCGTTGCACTGCCGGGCATCGCCGAAGTGGCGCACCGGTCGCTGATCTTCACGGTCCTCTCGGCCTCCGTCGTGCCGCTCGGCAACGGCACCAGCGAACTTCGCTTACGCGTGCGCTTCTCGAACGAAGGGCGCTACGACGCCAACGCCTGGGACGACAGCTTCCGCCTCGTAGTCGCGGGCACCACGCTCGCACCGACCAGCAGGTTGAATGAGCTCGCGCGCGGTCACTCGTTGACGCAGGGGATCGTCACCTTCGAGATTCCGGCCAAGGCAGGCAAGGCGACTCTCCAGATCGTCGAAGGACGTCGCACCGGGGAACTGCCCTTGGACCTGTCCACGACCAACCGGCCCGCCGACGATGAGAACGCCGATGCCGGAGATGGGCTGTCGAGAGCAACGATTCAGACGATCGCCGGCACGCCCGTGGCGCTCGTCCGCGACGGCGACTTGAGTGTCGCCATAACGAGTGCCACCAGCCGTCGCTTCGTGAATGTGGTACGCCTGCGATTCGGATTGCGCTTCACCAACGCGGGGCGCTACGCGGCGAGCGCACTGGACGCGACCCTGCGCGTCGCGGCGGGAGACGAGGTGCTGGCACCGACCGATTGGTCCGGCGCTCTTGTCGAGGGCAATTCGAACGCGACGACCGACGTGGAATTCGAGGTGCCGCCTTCGGCCAAGCGCGTCGTGCTGCGCGGCACGATTCGCAATTCGTCCGGCGAATGGCCGATTGAAATTCCGTGATGGGGTCAGACCCCTTCTCAGAATTGCACATGTGCAGTTCTGAGAAGGGGTCTGACCCCGTCTGATTTACTTGTCGAGCGGGCTCGAGCGCACCTGGAACTTCACGAGCTTGCTCGTCGTGCCCTTGCCGCCCTCGGCATGAAACGGCGCGCGCGTCGCGTACGTCGTCCAGATGCCTTTGCCTTTCCATCCGCCCTTCGGGTCGTCGATACGGCCATCCAATCCCTTCGCGTAGAACCCCATCGGATAGGGCACGCGGAACGTCATGAACTTGCCGTCGACGAGCGCGAGCAGGGCTTCGGAGCCGTTGCCGGTCGCGAGCGCGACGTCCTTACCCATGCCCAGCATGTCGAAGCGGTCCACGAAGTTGTAGTACGCAGTGTCCGCGCTCCCTGTTTCAGTCGCGCCCTTGTAGTTCGGGCCCGGGAACGGATAGAGCGCCCAGCCTTCAGGGCAGTGCTGCCCCATCGCCGTTGGGCCATTGAGCGGACCCTTGCACTTGCGGCGATCGAAGCTCGCAAGATGGCCGCTCGAGAGCACCGCCCACACCACACCGTTGCCATCGACGTCCATTCCGCGCGGCGCGTACCCTTCCGTCGCAGCCTTCGGGTTCTTCCACGGCACTTCGTAGATCTCGCTCAGCGCCGTTGACGGCGGGTTCGATCCAAGCGTCAGCCGCACGAGCGACCCGGGCATGCCGAGCACGGATCCCCAGATCGATCCGTCAACCGGGCTGGGGGCCACGCCGTAGAACGGCGCATTGATTCGCTTGTCCTTGGCTGGATCGACTGGATCGTTGGGCTCGACGTAGGCATCGCGCTTTCCGTTGCCATTGGTATCGAGCACGAACACTGTCCAGCCCTGCGCCTTCGCCTCGTCCTTGGTCTTGTCGTAGATCCTCGTGTCGAACCACCCTTCGACGGCACCGCCGCCGGTGAACCACAGCACGTCGTTGTCGTCGAAGTTCAGATGGTGCGTGCCGAAGCACGTGTCGACCGGTGTCACTTCCTTCGTCTTCGGGTCGTACATCTGCATCTGGCGCCCACTCTGCGGAAGTGGGTACGCCTTCGCCGAGGGATGATCCGATCCCTCTCGACAGAAGGCCTGCGTCTGATTCGGGCGGACACGCGCGGCAATCCACACACGCGCCTGCTTGTCCATCGCGAAGCTGTGCGCGTTCGACTGGCTCGTCCAGATCGTCTCTTCACCCCAGTACGGGGATGCCTTCGCCGGTGGTGTCTCCGCCTCGCTCGGCGTCTTCGGGTCGCGCACCTTCAGCTTGATCTGCGTCGCGGTGTGTTTGATCGGATCGACAACGGGCATATAGTCGGCGCTCGCCTCGAGGGCGCCGTAGACCGGTCCGTTCGGGTTGATCGTCGGGTTGCGCTTGTCCGATGCGATCTCGTCGTGCAGATACGCCTTCGGATCTGCCCAATCCCACATCGTCACGACGACATTGCGCTCTTTGCCTTGAGGGCGCTGCGGCGCCGCGGTCGGCAACTCACCTCTCGCGATCCGATCGGTCCAGTCGCCCCACATCGCGAGTGCGCGATTGCGTCCCACCTGAGTAAAGCGGGCACTCATGCCGGCGCCAGCCTGGCCTGACTGAATTCGCCGATCCCAGGCTTCCGATGCGGTCGGGAACTTGCCGAGCGCTTCCGGTATCTCGCGCGTCGCCTTGCCGCCCATCTGATGGCAACCCGTACAGCCGTCGGTGTTGACGATGTTGCGGACCCATTCGCCCTGGCTCTTGATGTTGGGCGAAATGCCGTTACCGGTCGGACCCGTACCGGGGAAATCGCTCACAGGAGGAAGTTGCAACAGCGAGAGCCAGTACTGCGCCGGGTAGTACTCGGCCGCCACTCTCGCGCTAGGGGCCGCGACCGCGGTCAGTGCGACAGTCTTGCCGGGCGTCGCCTTGACCTTCTGCGAATCGATGAGCCCATAGCCGCGCACCCAGACGTCGTATGTGCCCTGCGGGAGATCTGGTATCAGGTAGCGGCCCTGATCGTCGGTGACGACGCTCTTAATCAATCGCGTCGGCAACATGGTCGTTTCGGCGACGACGAAGACGCCGGCTTCCGGCCCGCGTGGGCCGGTGACGACGCCACCGATATCGTCCGCGTCGACGGCGACCGTGCGTGTCTGCGTCTGCCTGGCGCCGACACTTCCCAACGTCACGGCGACGAGCGCCGCGACAACAACCGCCGTTATGCGCCGCGATGGAACGAGTGCACTCATCTGGAGCCTCCGCGGATTTGGACGGGGTCTGACCCGGTCTATTTTTTCAATTCGTCGTACAGCGATCCGTAGAACTGCGGGTTGAACTGCCACCCGAGGTCGTCGGTCTTGACCTGCATCGCAAGCGTGTCCCTGGTCGCGCCGGCCTTGATCGCATCAGTCGCGCGAGAGAGTAGCGTCGCGACGTTCGTGCGATAGGCCTGGACTTCAGCACGCGTCTTCGGCTCGCCACGGCCTGGAATGGCGGATTCGAAATCCAGCTTCAGCACGCCATCGAGAATCTGCGTCCACTCGACGGCGCTTCCGCCGTTGGCGAAGTCCACAATCGGTGTCGCGTTCGTGATCTGGTCGCTGACCATGACGACCTTCGCGTCCGGGAAATACACCATCGTGTCGTCGCCGGTGTGGCCACGGCCATATGCGTGCGCCTCGACGACGGCGCCGCCGAATCTGAGCACGTAGTCCTTCGCAAATGTCTCAGTCGGCGGTCCGGGGATGTCCTTCGTGCGCGGATCGCTGGTCATGTACTTCTTGAGCGCATCGAGCCCGATGACCTTCGCCCCCGCATCGATGAACTTCTGGTTGTTCCCGACATGATCGGGATGATGATGGGTGTTGATCACGTACTTGACGGGCAGCTTCGAGACGGAGGCGATCTCCTCCATCAACCGCTTGTAGTTCTCGTCGCTCGCGAGTTTCGTATCGACGACGATGAGCCCTTCCGGCGTCACGCGAACGAGTGTGTTCGCGCCTGCCCCTGTGATCAGGTAGAGATTGGGCTTGAGCTCCCGAATTTTTTCGACCGTCTGTCCTGCGGCCGCACCCCGTCCGCCGGGCCCGCCCTGCGGCGCCTGGGCAGACAGCATCAACGTTGCCGCGACGACGATCGCTGCCCCAAGAAGAATTCCGATGAGCGTTTCGATGCCGTTGCGTCTCTTCGTGTGGGTCCGCAAGCGCCCTCCGAACTAAGCGAATACGTTGAACGTCTCGAACTGGCCCTTCAGAATGGCCGGCGTCTCCTTGCACCCGAGCCACCCGTCGATCATCGTCGCGTAGACACGACGGAAGTCGGTGGTCATTTTGAGATTGCCGTCATCCAGATCGGTCAGGCTCGGGGCCTTGCCGTAGAGACCACCCTTCACGCCTTTCCCGGCGATGAACATGGGTGTCGCAGTGCCGTGATCGGTGCCGAGGCTTCCGTTTTCCTCCACTCGCCGCCCGAACTCCGTGAAGATCATCACGGCGACGTCATCTCCGCGGCCCAGACGCTTCACGTCCTCGACGAAGCCGCGAACCGCATCGGCGGTGTACATCAGCAGGCGGCTGTGGAGATCGGCTTGCTGGACGTGTGTGTCGAAGTTGTTGCCCTGGTAGGTGACGTAATAGAGACGTGTCGGCATCTCTGCGGAAATCAGCGCGGCGACCCTCTGGAGATTCCCTGCCAGCCCGCCACCCTGGCCGTAATCGACCGGAGTGCGATACGCAGACGATGCACTGCGAACGAAGTCGGAGCTCTCGGTCGCGTTGTGCGCGGTCGAGGCGAGGAAGTCCAGCGTTGCGTTCGACGTGGTGCGCTGCTGGCTCAGCTCGGCAAGTACCTGCTTCTCGGCATCCGTCCCATCGCGCCGGAATCGTGCGGGATCGTCGAAGACGAGCGGTGAGTGCTTGCGGCTGCGGACGGCCAGCGACTGCGACGTGCCCAGGTTGACGATCAGATTGCGTTGGCTCGCGTCGAGCGTCTCGTCGGCGACGCGCCCGAGCCAACCGAGTGACTCACCGCCATTCGGCACGCCGGTGTGCCAGAAACCCATCGACGAAAAGTGCGACAGGCTGGGATGGTCGTAGCCGCAGCCGTGAACGACGGCAAGCGATCCGTCCTTGTAGAGACGCTCGAAACCGACCATCGCCGGATGAAAGCCGAAACCGTCTGCGACCTTGATGACCTCGCCCTCGGGGATCCCGAGCTTCGGTCGAGCCTTGTAGTACGCCGCATCGCCAAACGGAACAACCGTATTCAGTCCGTCGTTGCCGCCGGACAACTCGATGACGACGAGAATGCGGTTGGGATGCCTCTCGATGCTCGTGCCTTGAAGGGCCTGGGCGGCAAGCGCGGCCGACGTGCGGTTCAGGAGGAAGGGAAGCCCGGCGCCAAGTCCGAGGCCGTACATCCCGCGCGCGATGAAGTCACGGCGTGAACAGCTACAGCGCATCACTCACCTCAGTCCTCGGTCTCCGGTCCACAGTCCTCGGTCTGCTCTACCAACCACTAACCGAGTTGGTACTCGGGAGTGCTCAGTACGAGATACAACAGCTCGCGAAGCGACGACTCCAGCGTCTCGCTCGGACGCACGGTTGCCGATCCGAGCCTGTCGCGCAGGAAGCTCACGAGCGCAGCGCGATCCTTGTCCGCCAGCGGCACGCTCAGGAAGCGATGGGCAAGATGATCGACAACCTTATCGACGGTGTCCGCCCTCGCAGCGGTCATCATCGCCGTCACGTCGATCGATGCCGGCTGTCGAGGAATCAACTTCGTGCGCTTGAAGGCGAGCAGGTTGCCGGCGTAGCCGCCGTAGCGCGTGTTGTAGTCCTCGTCGCGATCGACCATCTTGTTCGACTCGGCATCGCCTTCGCGCGTCGCCTCGGTGATGTTCATGCCCTGTGCGAGACGTTCGCCGACGCGCGTGTCGGTGGCGGACATCACCCGATCGGGCGGGCGGAATCCTTTGACATCGGGGAACATCACATCGCGGAACAGGTTGCCACGCTGCAGCAGCGTCGCAGGCGTGATCCACGTGCGGCCGCCGGCCCACCCGGCGACGTTGGGCGGCTCGAACAGAGTTTGACCAAGGCCGCCCGTCATGCGGCCGAAGTCGGGGATCGTCGGAACTTCACGCAGCCCCATCTTCTTGTAGGTCGAGACGACGAGATGAACCGGGCTCTTGATCTGTGTCGCAACCGACGGCGTGCTGTAGAAGTCCTTCGAGAGCAGGATGCGCCGTATCAGCGGCTTGATCTGATAGCCGCTCGCGCGGAATGAGCGTCCAAGGTCTGCCCTGACCTCACGCGAAATGTCCTCACGCACGAAATAGCGGTACAGCTTGCCGGCAACGAATTCACCGGTCACCGGCTGCGCGAGGATCGTGTCGATGATGTCCTGCCCGTTCAACGCTCCGGTGCGCCCGAGGAACGTCTTCTCGCCATCGTCGTGCTGCTCGGCGTCGAACTTGTACGTCAGCACGTCGTTGGTCCAGCCGGTGAAGGCGCGCGCGGCTTCGCGCACATCCCGCTCGCTGTAGTTGCCGACGCCCATCGTGAACAACTCGAGCAACTCGCGCCCGAAGTTTTCGTTGGGATGGCTCTTGATGTTCTCGCCGTTGTCCAGATATACGAGCATCCCGGGATCCTTGAGAATCCCGACCAGCAGATCGCGCAGGTTGCCGGATGCGTTCGCACGCAGCATGCGGTTCTGCTGGAGCAGCATCCGGTAGTCGCGCACCTTGTTCTGTCCGGTCGCGAAGTGCCCGTGCCAGAAGAGCGTCAGCTTCTCTTCGAGCGGCCGCGGCGTGGCCAGCATGCGGTTCGCCCACCAGAGACCGAGCCGCTGCGTCTCGATGTTGTTGGCGGTCAGGCTATAGAAGAACTTGTCGACGACCGGCTGGAGGCGACGCTGCGTCCCTGCCGGCAGGACCTTCTCGCCGAGCCCCTCGCCGTGCTCGCGAGCGCGGCGCACCGCTTCGGCTCGACTCGGTGGAAATGGATCCATCCCCGGATCCCAGATGCCCGACTCGTCGAACGGCCTGAGCGCGCTCGCATCGATCGCTTCGTAGTCCACGAGGCTCGCCACCGCTCGTTCAGGTGTCATCGCCGCGAGGCGCGCGATCTCTTCAGGTGTCGCGCCAAAGCCCGCGCGCTCAATCAGGTGCGCCGCACGCTCGTAGTTCCAGTCCGATGCGGAGATGGACGACAGGTCACCCGCCCAGCCAGCAGGCAGATCAACCCTCGCGCTGGCCGCGACGGTCAGCGCGCAGAAACCGGAGAGAAGAGCACCGAGAAAGGGGCGGGTCATGAGCACCCTCGCGGCGCGATTATAGCCCCGGGACGCGGGGCCGGGATTCGGGATTCGGGATTCGCTATAGTTCCCGGCATGAACGCCCGCCGGTTCCTCAGCCTTGTCCTCATGGCCGGCTGCGTCGCCTGCCGGAGCGAAGTCCGCGAGAGCCCACCGCCAGCATCGACGCCTGAATTCGAGCTGAACGAACTGTCCGTTGCCCAACTGCAAGAGGGGATGACGGCAGGCCGCTTCACGTCGCGCCGGCTGGTCGAGCTGTATCTGCAGCGCATCGCGCAGATCGATGCTGCGGGCCCCACCCTCCGCGCCGTCATCGAAACCAACCCGGACGCGCTCACCATCGCCGACGCACTCGATGCCGAGCGGAAGGCCAAGGGGCCACGCGGCCCGTTGCACGGTATTCCGGTGTTGATCAAAGACAACATCGACACCGGCGACAAGATGCTGACGACCGCCGGCTCGCTCGCGTTGATTGGCGGCCCCGCGCCGCGCGATGCGTTCGTCGTCGAACGGCTGCGCGCCGCAGGCGCCGTGATTCTTGGCAAGACCAATCTGAGTGAATGGGCGAACATCCGCTCGACGAGATCGACAAGCGGGTGGAGTGCGCGCGGTGGCCAGGTGAAGAACCCTTACGTGCTCGATCGCAACCCCTGTGGCTCGAGCTCGGGCACCGGCGCGGCGATTGCGGCCAACCTCGCGGCGATCGGCGTCGGGACCGAGACTGACGGATCGGTAGTCTGTCCTTCCTCGGTGAGCGCGCTCGTTGGCATCAAGCCGACGATTGGCCTCGTCAGCCGCACGGGCATCATTCCGATCGCGCACTCACAGGACACGGCCGGCCCGATGGCGCGGACGGTGTCGGACGCCGCCACGCTGCTGAACGCCATGATCGGCGTCGATGCGCAGGATGCGGCGATGGGCCCAGCGCCAACCGCGCGCGAAGACTACACCGCCGCACTGAAGGCCGACGCGCTCAATGGTGCGCGCATCGGCGTCGCGCGCGCCCAGTATTTCGGATACAGCGCGCAGGCCGATGCCCTCGTCGACGCAGCGATCGCGCTGATGAAGGCGCACGGCGCAACGATCGTGGATCCTGCCGATATCCCGACCGCATCCCGGCTCGATGCATGCGAGATCGAGGTGCTGCTCTACGAGCTCAAGAACGATCTCAACGCCTACCTCGCGACGCGCGGCACGGCAGCCGCGGCAAGCACGCTGAAGGATCTCATCGCCTTCAACGAACGGGAGCGCGCCCGCGAGATGCCCTACTTCGGCCAGGAGCTCTTCCTCCGCGCCGAGGACAAGGGTCCGCTGACCGCGCCAGAGTACCGCGCGGCGTCCACGCAGTGCCGCCGGCTCGCTCGTGACGAAGGGATCGACGCGGTGATGACGACGCATCAGTTGGACGCGCTCGTCGTACCGACGCTGGGTCCGGCATGGCCAATCGATCTCGTGAACGGCGATCACATCACCGGCGGCGGATCGACGCCGGCAGCCGTCGCCGGTTATCCGAGCATCACCGTGCCTGCCGGCTGGGTGGGTGAGCTCCCTGTCGGGATGCTCTTCATGGGCCGCGCCTGGAGCGAGTCGCGCCTCATCGGCCTTGCCTTCGCGTACGAGCAGGTGAGCAAACATCGCAAGCCGCCGAAGTTCCTTCCGACGATCTCGCTCGAGTGACGCCTACTCGTCCCGTAGCGCAACAAGTGGATCCACCGAAGCGGCACGCCACGCCGGAATGCTACTTGCCGTGAGCGCCGTCACCGCGAGCAGCGCAAGGACAGCAGCAATCGTCACCGGATCGCGTGCACTGACGTCGAAGAGCACCGCTTCGATCACCTTCGCCGCCATCAGCGACAGCACCAGCCCGGCGATCACGCCGCCGAACACGAGCCTCATGCTCCCGCCGATCACACGATTGAAGATGTCGCGGCGAAGCGCGCCGAGCGCCAGGCGCACGCCGATCTCGGGCGTCTGCTCAGCCACGAGATACGAGAGCACGCTGTAGATTCCGATCAGCGCGAGGAGACCGGCCAGCATCCCGAAGGCTGCGACCAGCGTGGTTCTGAAGCGCGGATATGCGAGCGCCTTCGTCAACACTTCGTCCATCGTCGAAAAGCGGATCGGCACGCCGGGATTCAACTTTCGCGCGGTTTCGCGGATCGATCGTGTGAGCATGCCGGGATCGAGGGAGGTCTGCGTCAGGATGGTGAGCCGCGAACCTGGACCGGGGTGCTGGAGGTAGGGCATGAAGATTTCGGGTCGCGGCGGCACTTCTGGCGATCGTTGCCGTGCGTCTGCGACAACACCGACAATCTGCATACCCTTCCGCGTATCCGGGGTCAGGCCCGTTTGAATGGTCCGCCCCAATGGACTGGCGGAACCAAACTCCTCTCGTGCCAGCCGTTCGTTGATGATGGCGACCTGTGGCTGTCCAAATAAATCGCGATCGTCGAAATCGCGTCCGGCACGGAGCACCGTGTTCACGGTATCGAAGTATTCAGGCGTGACGACCTGGAGCTCTGCGATCAGTGGTTTCCCGTCGCGGGCGCTTGGACCGCCGTCAACCGAGTAGCCCGAGTTCGCTCGTAAAGTGTCGAACGGCATGGTCATCACTCCAGCCGCGTGACGAATGCCTGGCAGCGTGCGAAGCTGCGCGAGCAGATCGCGATAGAAGCCGGTGGCTTCCGTTCCGCCCGTGGGATAGGACGTCGTGGTCACGAGCACCTGTTCCGTGGTGAAGCCGAGGTCGACCTGGCTCAAACGCACGAACGACCGCAGCAGCAGCCCGGACGCCACGAGCAACACCAGCGAGAGGGCGACCTCGACCATCACCAGCGTCGAACGAACACGCGGCGCGATTCCTCGCACCGCGCTACGCGCGGTCTGATGCCGCAATCCGGAGGAGACGTCCGATCGGGACGCACGACGCGCGGGGCCGACACCGAACAGGAAGCTGCAGAGCGTGGTGACCACGAGAGTGAAGAGCAGGACGCGTCCGTCGATGTGCACTTCGTTCAGACGAGGGATGTCGGCGGGAGCCATGGCAAGAAATGCCTTCAGCGTGAACCACCCAAACACGAGTCCAACCATGGCACCGGCCAGGCCAAGCACGATGTTCTCAGTGAGCACTTGCCTCGTGAGACGGCCAGGGCCGCCACCGATTGCGGCTCGAACGGCCATCTCGCGTCCGCGCGAGGCGGCACGCGCTAACTGCAGGTGTGCGACGTTGACGCACGCAATCAGCATCACGCCGATCACGATGCCAAACAGCAGCCACAGCGTCGTCTGCGCCCGTCCCGTGAGGTTGTCCAGCATCGGCGTGACGGCGACCGATTTGAAACGGTTCTCCGGATACTCCTGTTCGAGTTGCGAGGCAATCGTGCGCATGTCGGCGCGCGCCTCCTCGATCGCCGCGTCGGCCTTGAGCTTTCCGACCACGAAGTAGTTGTGGCCTCCGCGATTCGAATTGATGGGAATCAGCGCGCTCGATATCCACACGTCAGTTGATCCGGGATACGTGAACGCCGGTGGAGCAATGCCGACGATCTCGACGGCTTGTCCAACGGCTTCGATCGTCTTGCCGATCGCCGCCGGGGCGTCGCCGAACTGGCCGCTCGCCCATGCGTAGCTCACCACAGCAAGCGGTTCTTGCTCTTCGGCCTCGGTCCACACTCTTCCGCTGAATGGCTGGAGCCCGAAGACCTTGAAGAAATCGGGCGTGACGAGCTGAACGGTCGCGAAGATCGGCGCTCCATTCGCCACGATCCTGACTTCTCTGCCGGCGTGAAAGGCCATGTACTCGAACACGTGATTCCGCTCGCGCCAGTCGCGAAAGTCCGGCGCCGATGAAACGGTGTTCGGCTGACCCGTGTTCGTCCAGAACGGCTCGATCGTCACGATTCGACCCGGTGAGTCGTACGGCAGGGGCGAAAGCAAGACGCTATTGATCAGGGAGAAGATCGCGGTGTTCGCGCCGATGCCGAGCGCGAACGTCATGATCACGGCGAGGCTGACAACCTTCGTCCGGGAGATCATCCTGACAGCGAAGGTCGCATCCTGGCGGAGGTGGTCGAACCATGGCAACGATCGCTGCGCGTGTAACCGCTCCTTGAGCTGCTGAACTCCATCGAGCGAGAGCCGCGCTCGCCGCTCGGCCTCCACGCTGCTCATGCCGCACGTTTCGTTGGCATGCCGCTCCATCGCCACATGAAAAGACAGCTCGTCGTTCAGATCGCGATCCGATCGCGCTCCTCCGAAGAGCGCACGCAGGCGGGCGCGAACGGCGTAAGCCCAGCGCCACATCTCACACCTCCTTCAGCTGCAGCACGCGCGTGATTGCGCTGGAGACGCGGCGCCAGTGTTCGGTCTCGTGATCGAGACGACGACGCCCGGCTTTCGTCAGGGTGTAGAACTTGGCGCGACGACCGAGCTCGCCCACTCCCCATTCGGCGGTGATCCAGCCGGCCAACTCCAGCTTGTGGAGGGCGGGATAGAGCGACCCGTCACTGACCTGGAGCTCCTGATCGGACACCTGTTTCAGCCGCTGGCTGATCGCCCAGCCATGCTGTGGCGCGAGCGCGATGATCTTCAACAGCAGGAGGTCGAGCGTCCCCTGCATGAGATCTGGCGGTTTGCTCATGGGCACTGCCCTCGGTTACCGAGAGTATCGATGTGCCTTGGACGGAGTGAACCCCGAAAGAGTTGGCTGGCCAGGAAAAGACCGAAGACGGTGGACTGGAGACCGAGGACCGTGAACCGAGTTAGTTCGGAAACTCCTTACACACTTCCACGTCAGAGCCCCAGTACTCGACGCATGCTGCGTGGTTCAGCGATCCTTTGCCGACGACTTTGGCAAAGAGGAAGTCGGCGACCTGCTCGATCTCGCGCGCCTGCAGCGTGGCCGCCGGGTCGGGCATCGACGTCCCGAGCTTCGCGAGATCCGCCTGCTTCATCCCGTAGCAGCGGCCGTCGGTATAGGCGAACTTGTCGAAGGCCGGCATGGCCTTGCCCGGGATACCGCACTTGACGGCCTGAATCAGCTTGGCGCGATCGAGCTTCGTCGCACGCAGGTTGGCGCCGTCGGGCATCTGGCTTTCCATCTTGCGGCCGTCAGCCGCCCAGCCGTGACACGCCTGGCAATCGGCCTTCTGCCGGAAGATACGGAAGCCGGCGGCCACGTCTTCGGGCGCAGGAGCTGTTTGTGCGTGCGGCGCTGCGACGAATGCGCTCGTGCCGATCACCACGCTCGATACCGCAACCACCCAGCCAGTCCAGCGCACGAAACCCTGTCGGTTCACTCGATCCTCCGGTCTCCGGATTCTA
>Ga0310810_10007573_pt1 | contig 12400 bp, 12 predicted proteins | sample NCmetagenome_FD_207641 | JGI IMG/M metagenome (GOLD analysis project Ga0310810, IMG submission 207641) | Soil microbial communities from experimental microcosm in Duke University, North Carolina, United States - NC | ecosystem: Engineered > Artificial ecosystem > Soil microcosm > Unclassified ... | reverse complement strand
GACTCGGCGCAGCGGCCGTCGCGCGCCAGTCGAGATACTTGCAGACTGCCAGAATCACGCAGAGTGCCGCAACGAGCTCCGACTGATTGATCGCCGGCGCGATGCTTTCCACGTGCACCGGATGCACCGCGAAAAGCGCCGCCGCGCCGAGCGCGGCACGGGGGGGAAGCAGCCGCCGGGAGAGTTCGAACACCGCGAGGCACACGGCGGCGTAGAGCGCTACGCTCATCCCATGGAAGAACCAGTACCGCCCGTGGCCAACTACCCACTCGAGCGTGAACAGCGTCGAGCTCAGCGGACGATACAGGTCAGGACTGTACGGCATCGGCCAGTACGGCTGCCGGAAGTGAAGCGGGATCGTGCTCAGCTGATGCGCCGCCGGGTTCTGGACGATGATCGGTACGTCGTCCTGAACCAGGCCGTTCACCATGACCGGCAGGGACGCGCCGATGCTCAGCGCGAGAACCAGCGCCGGAGCTAGCCACGCCTGCCGGCCGCTCCGAGGGGCCATGGGGGTATCGGCCGAGGGCGGACAACTGATGGAATGCATGATCCCGCCAAATTAGCGAGCACTGTGCCGGAGTCGAACGTACCCCATGGCGTGTTCATGATGCTGCCCCACGGTCCGGCTTATGCAACTTGCAGCAGCGCCGACCAGGGGGCCCGTCCCTTCTTGCAAAATCCCTGGAATCGGCGAGCAAATCAGCGGAACGGCGGCTTGCACTACTGGGCTAAAGCGGTTGCGATGATTGGACATATTGGGCCGGGCGCCGGGCTGGCATGTGCGTTGCCACCTCCTGGCCTCGGGAACGATCCCAGCACCACCGCGTACGGCTCGACAGGGCCGCCACTTTACCGGAGGAAGGCATGACAAACCGTAAGGGCTTCACCCTCATCGAGCTGCTGATCGTGGTCGTGATCATCGGCATCTTGGCCGCCATCGCGATTCCGAAGTTCGCCGCGACCAAGGACAAGGCGAAGCTGGCTTCGGTGAAGACCGACATCCGTAACGTCGAGACCGCCGAGGAAGCGTACTTCTCGGACTACAACGCCTACGGCTCCTTTGCCCAGCTTCAGGCCGCCTCGAACTTCACGCTGTCGACCGGCAACACCGGCGGCGTCACGGCGGCGACCAACGGCTACACGGCGTCGTTTTCCAACAGCACCATCTCGACTGGCATCAATTCCTGTAAGGTTCAGGTCGGTGCCGGCGCCGCGAGCACCATCGACGGCGTGATTCAGTGCCCGTAACTGTTCGGGACGAGTGAAGTGTGATGCAAGCCAGGCGGTGGCCTTCGGTCACCGCCTGGTTTGCATTGGCGCCAGCGCCACTCGCCTGCGCTGGTGTCAGCAGGCCCCATGTGCACGAGCTTGCGTTGCAGAATTCGTGGGCGGGGGAGCGTCCGGCGGCTGCGGTTCTCTTGCGCGGCGCTCTAAGCCATTGACGGCGTACGGGTTGTGAATCGCTATGGCGGTGGCACCGTCGTTGCCCCGTATCTGGGCGCAGTGGATTGAACCACCTGCGCGGTTTCGCCGGGCGCGACAAGGCCCCCAGCTTCAGTCAGGAGTGCTGAGATGCAGCACGATGACAGTGGCTTCACCCTCATCGAGCTGTTGCTCGTGGTGGTGATCATCGGCATCCTGGCCGCGATCGCCATCCCGAAGTTCGCGGCGACCAAGGAGCAGGCGTACGTCGCCGACATGAAGAGTGACTTGCGCAATCTCGCCACCGCGCAGGAAGCCTACGCCGGCGATTTCAACGCGTATTACGGTGGAGCGGTGCCGTCCGCCGTGCTGGTCTACAACCCGTCCCAGGGCATCAACATCACCGTCACGCAGGCGACCGCGGTCGGGTGGGCCGCCGTGGCGTCGACCACCTTCACCCCGCGGACCTGTGCGATGTTCGTCGGCGCCGTGACCCCGCCGAGTCCGGCGACTCTCGAGGGTGTCATCGCCTGCTCGTAAGGGGTGCCGAGTGAGCCGCTGGTCGACGCTCCGGGTGCGGCTGCTCTTCGAGCTCGGTTTCGTCACATCGAGCGCCGTTCTGGTCGTCGGAACCGCGACCGTATTGGTCTCCGGTGCCGACCCGGTCGAGATCGCGGCGCCGCTCATTCTGCTCTGGCTGGGTAGTACCGCGGTATTCGTGGTCTTCGGATGGCGTCTGGTGCAGCGTCTTGTGCTGCAGCCGCTCAAGCAGCTGGCGGAAGAAGCCGACACCCTGGCGGCGGGCGGGCTCGCGGGTCCCGCGCCGGCATACGAAACCGCCGAGTTGACCGAGTTGGCCTCCCGGTACCGGGCCATGGCGGAAGGTCTGCTCGACCTCCACGCCCATGCGGCGCGGGTCGAGAAGCTCGCGGGGATCGGCCGACTGGCGGCCGGTGTGGCCCACGAAGTACGGAACCCGTTGGGGGCGCTGGGCACATATGTCGAGGTGCTTCAGCGGCGGGGCATCGATCCTGCCGTAACCACCGAAATGCGGTGCGCGGTGGAGCGGATCGAGCGGATCGTGCAAGGATTGGTGAATTACGCCCGGCCTGGCGCCGTGGCTGCGGATGCGGCTGGCGCCGAGGTAACCGATCTGAATCCGGCGGTACGGACCGTCCTGGCCTTCCTTGACGCGCAAGGGATGCTGCGGGGACGCGAGGTCGAGGTCTCGCTCGACCCCCTGCTGCCGCCGGTCCGAGGCAATCGCCACCTGCTGGAGCAGGTGGTCGTCAATCTGGTGGTCAACGCGTGTCAGGCCGCGCCCGGGGGGCGGATCGTGGTCGGCACGGTGGCACAGCGGTTGGAGGGCCGGCACACCGCCGCCTTCCGCCGGGACGACCAGAATGCCACGGCCGCCGAAGCGGGCCACCAGGTCCCCGGAGGCAATGGACGCTCGCTGGTGTCGTCGCGCGCCCGGCCTCCCCGTCCTCGGCGGCGCGATCTTCCGATGGGGTGCCCTGGCGCAGTCCTCTTCGTAGCCGACAGCGGCCCTGGCGTCCCGGAGGCGGATCGGGAGCGGATCTTCGACCCGTTCTTCACGACCAAGGAACCGGGTGAGGGAACAGGGCTCGGGCTGGCGATCGTGGCTCGGACGGTCCACGAGAGCGGCGGACTGGTCTGGGTCGACCGGGCACGGGAGGGTGGGGCCGTGTTCAAGGTTTTCTTCCCGCTAGCAGGTGGAATCGATGCGTCTGCTGATCGTTGACGACGACGCCGGGCTCCGGCACTCGCTCGCGCTGCTGCTCCAGGAGGCGGGCTACGAGGTCGTGGCCGAAGGCGACCCGGAGGAAGCCCTGCGCCGGGCCGGCGCGGAGGCGTTCGACCTCATCCTGTGTGACGTACGCATGCCCAAGATGGACGGGCTCACGTTCCTGGGCCGCTACCGCGCAGGGCCCGGCGCCGCGCTGCTGATCATGATGAGCGCCTACGGTAACGAGGACGCCGCCATCGCCGCCATGCATCAGGGGGCGTACGACTACCTTCCCAAGCCGTTCCGCCCGGACGAAGTGATCATGACCGTGCGGAAGGCCGAGGAGCGGGAGCGGCTTCGCCACGAGGTTGAGACCCTGCGCTCGACCCTGGGCGTGGACGCCGTCCGCGATCTCATGATCTTCGAGAGCCGCGCCATGCGGGATCTGCTCGAGCTGGCGAGCCGAGTGGCCCGGCACGATACCACCGTTCTCATCACCGGCGAAAGCGGCACCGGCAAGGAGGTCCTCGCTCGCGCGATTCATCGCTTGAGCCCGCGGAGCGAGCGCAGTTTCACCGCCATCAACTGCGCGGCGATTCCTGAGCAGCTCCTCGAATCGGAGCTCTTCGGACACACGAAGGGTGCCTTCACCGGCGCGGTGGCCGATCGGATGGGACTGTTCGAGGTCGCGCACGAGGGGACGCTGCTCCTCGATGAGATCGGCGATCTCCCCCTCGACCTCCAGGCCAAGCTCCTGCGGGTGTTGGAGGAGGGCGAGATCCGGCGGGTGGGGGGACGCGATGCCAAGCGGGTGAACGTGCGCGTCATCGCGGCCACCGCCAAGCCGCTCGAACACGCGGTCGAGCTGGGCGAGTTTCGCGCCGATCTCTTCTACCGCCTGAACGTCGTCCGCCTGCACCTGCCCCCACTGCGCGAGCGGCCCGAGGACGTACCGGCGCTGCTCACCCATTTCGTCCGCCAGGCGGCCAGCCGTCTGGGTCACGCCGTGAGCGTCACTCCGGCCGCGCTCGCCTCGCTCACCCACCACGCTTGGCCTGGAAACGTCCGTGAGCTCCGGAACGCCGTAGAGCGCGCCGCCGTGCTGGGCGCAGGGGGACCACTCGATACCAAGGACTTTGGCCTCGGTAACGGCAATGGCAACGGCAATGGCAACGGCAACGGGGCCCAGGCGCCGAGCAACGGTGAGTCCAGCGGCACCCTCGATCTCAAGACCCAGGTGGAAATGATCGAGCGGCGGGCCATCCAACGGGCGCTCGAGGTTTCGGGCGGGAACCGCCGGCAGGCGGCCAGCCTGCTCGGAATCAGCCTCCGTACCCTCTTCTACAAGCTGCGTCGGGTACCGATCCAGGAGCGGCATCCCTAACGCAAACAGCCGCAGTTCGTGCAACTCCGTGCAGCAACCGGGCTCGGCGATCAAATCCCAAACCATTCTGTCCCTTCGACTTGATGCCTGGTACGCGGCCTGCAATGGAAGCGGCGCACCAGCGGAGTCGGGCGCCGTGACGCCGGATCGATCGAACTCAAGGGGGCGATAAGTGGCCACACGCCGCACAGGCTTCACCATGATCGAGATGCTCATCGTGGTGGTCATCCTCGGGATACTCGTGATCATCGCCCTCCCCAGGATGCGCACGGGAGTGATCAACAACAACGTTCGGGCCGCCCGCACCACGCTCATCAACATGATTGCGGGGGCACGGGCCGCCGCGTCCCAGACCAACCGCTCGACCTGGGTCAAGATCGAAGGCAACCGCGCATTGGTCCTGGCCCGTCCTCGGCTGGCCTTTGTGAGCGGCAGCGATGCCGACACCATCGGCCCGATCCAGGATCTGAGCCAGGTCTACGGGGTAACGGTCACGCCCAGCGTGGATTCCTTTCGGTTCAATCCGACGCTGATGACCCTGGCCACCACCAGCAGGAAGTTCACCATTACCCGCAGCGGCCGCAGCGATACGGTGGTCGTCGACGGTCTGGGGAGGGTCCTCAAGTGAAGCGTACCACTGCGGGGTTCACCCTCGTGGAAGTCCTGGTCGCGGTTGTGGTGCTCGCCATCGGCATCATCGCCATGGCGGGTACGTCGGGCATGGCCGCGCGCATGATCGGCCGGGGAAAGATGGCCACGCGCGCCGGGCAGGTGGCCACCCGAAAAATGGAGCAGCTGCGCCTCGCGGCCTACTCGACCTCGCCGCGCTGTACGGCCGCCGGGTTCGCCAGCGGCGGCCCGGAGGTGACCCCGGAGGCCGTCACCAGGTCCTGGGTCGTCCCCACCACCGGAAAGGTGCGGGCCGTTCAGGTGACGGTGTCCTTCAGCACGCAGCGCGGTGGCACCCACACCGACGTTCTCAACACCCTCATCGAGTGCTGACGCCCATGCGCTACCGACGCGGCTTTACCCTGGTGGAGATCCTGGTCTCGCTGGTCGTCATGGTCATCGTGACCGGCGCCATCTACAAGATGCTCACGTCCAGCCAGCGGCTCTCGCGGGCCCAGGCCGAGCGGGTGAGCCTCCAGTCCAACGTCCGCAGCGGCGCGCTGATCGTGCCCGCCGAGCTGCGCGAGCTGAACACGGTCCTCGGCAACGTCGCCAACACCGACGTCTTGATCGCCTTGCCCAGTGACCTCACCTACCGCGCCATGCGCGGGATCGGCTTCGTCTGTCAGACCCCAACGGCCACCGAGATCCGGGTCGCCCGCGGCAGCTACTCCGCCTACCGCGACCCCGCGGCCACCCGCGACGGTGTCTACATCTTCATCGATGGAAATCCGGACGTCGCCACCGACGATGTGTGGCTGCCACTCGGTGTGACCGCCGTGGCCACTGCCAGCACGTGCGGCGGGACCTCGGCAATCGCCCTTACGGTCACGCCGTCCACCACGGCGCTGACCGCCGTGCCGGTCGGCACCCCGGTTCGAATCTACGAGACCATGCAGCTCCAACTCTATTCGACCGGCGGCAAGAACTGGCTGGGTGCGCGCTCGGTGAGTGCCGGAGAGACCAGCATGCAGCCGGTGCTCGGTCCCTTGACCGCGAACGGCCTGGCGTTTGAGTACCTCGACGCCGGGGGAGCCGCCACGACCGACCCCACGGCCATCAAGAGCATCAGGGTAACGATTCGTGGCGTCACGGACCAGAACATCAACTTGGGGGACGGCTCCTCGGGCACCTTGGCGAGCGTTCAGGATTCGCTCGTCACCCAGGTCGTCTTGCGCAACGCGTTCCGCCCATGACCCGATCACCTCTCAAGGAGCATGTCATGCGATCTCCACGGATGACCGACCAACGCGGCGTGGCGCTGCCGATGGCCATCTTTGCGCTGGTCGTGATCGGGCTCCTGGTGGCCGGCACCTTCTTCGCCAGTCGGCTCGAGCAGCAGTCGGGCCAGAACACCCTGTTCGCGAGTCAGGCGGCCGAGGCCGCCGAAGCAGGGCTCAGCGACGCGTTGGGCAGCAGCTACAGCACGGCGGCGTCGCTCCAGGCGATTCCGGTGGGCAACAACAGCGGATGGACCACGGTCTCGTTGGCGAGCGGCATTGCGTACACCGAAAGCGTCGACCGGCTGACCAGCAGCGTCTACCTCTACCGGTCCGTTGGGAGCCGCCAGAGCGCCGGCGCCACGGTGGCGACCCGCTCGGTGGGAGTGCTGGCGCGTCTGGTATCGATGAACATCGCGGTGAACGCCGGCCTGACCGCGCTGGGCGATGTCACGGTCGGCGGCAACTCCACCGTGAGCGGCACCGACGCGACGCCCCCTGAGTGGACTGCCGCCGGCGTGAGCTGCCCGCCCACCGCCGACGTGACTGGGGTGCGCTATAACGGCACGCTGACCCAGAGTGGCAGCTCCTCCATCACCGGCCAGCCGGCGAACCAGTTGGACCCCAGCCTGAATGGCAGCAACATCTTCGGCGGAACCGACTTCGCCTCGCTCAAGGCGCTGCGCACGCTCACGCTTACCAGCGACATCAGCGGGCTGGCGCCCGCAGTCACCGGCAGTCCCGCGGTGTGCAACGCGGCCGTACAGAACAACTGGGGTGCACCCACGGACCAGACCAGCCCGTGCTTCAACTATTTCCCCGTCATCTACCACTACGGGGATCTCAGCGTTTCGGGGAGCGGTGCGGGTCAGGGGATCTTGCTCGTGGAGGGGAACCTCAACGTGCAAGGACAGATCGACTTCTACGGTCCGGTTATCGTGACCGGCGGTGTGAACGTCCGGGGTACCGGCAGCGACGACGTGAAGTTCTACGGCGGCATTCTGGCGCAGGACGTGACTCTCGACGACAGCCGCCTGACCGGTAACGCCACGGTGAACTACTCCTCGTGCGCCATCCGTCGCGCGCTCCAGGGCTCGGCGGTCCCAACGCCCCTGAGCGAGCGGAGCTGGGTGCAGCTGTACAACTGAGCAGTCGCCGGTCGGGGGGCGCACCGATCACCCTGAGCCAAACGAAGGGGGCGTGCCCGGGTTGGGCATGCCCCCTTCGGTTCGCCCAGGGTGACGCTGCAGCTCTGCAACGACTTGCAGCGAGGGAACATCCTCTGCACTCCCGCATCCCGAGAAAGGGCTTGCGAAAGAGAAGAACCAGGGCCGTCCATGGCCCGCAGCGCCCCGATGACAGGGGCATTAAAACGCTCCGCTCCAGCGACTTCCCCAAGTGCAATTTGTGTGGCACATCGGTTGCCCTCTGAGGGTTGGAATACCCCTCATGCCCCGGCGCCGGCGGTTGTTACGGAGCGTCAGAACAGGCCTGAGCCACCCCTCACTAGCGGACTCGTATGGGACTCTTCGGGCGCAATGCCACGACGGTCGGCCTGGACATCGGGAGCGGCCTGATCAAGCTCGTCGCGATCTCCCACGGCTCGGGTGGGCCGGTCCTCACCAAGGTGGCATTCACCTCGGTGGTGAACGACGCCATCGTCGAGGGCGAGGTCATGGACCCCGCCATCGTCGCCGAGGCCATCAAGGGCCTCATGGCCTCCGCCGGGATCAAGTCGAAGAAGATCGTCACGGCCGTCGGTGGGCGTGACGTGATCATCAAGAAGATCGCGATGGACCGGATGAAGGAGGCCGAGGCGCGCGAGGTCATCCGCTGGGAGGCCGAGCAGCACGTGCCGTTCGACATGGACAACGTCGAGCTCGACTTCCAGATCCTCGACCCGGAGTCCGACGGGCTCCAGATGATGGTGCTCCTGGTGGCCGCCAAGCGCGAGCTGGTGGAGCACAAGCTGGCGCTCCTCTCCGAGGTCGGGCTCGAGGCCAGTGTGGTGGATGTGGACGCCTTCGCCCTGCACAACGCCTTCGAGGTGAATTATCCCGAGGCCATGCATGGCGTAGTCGGGCTGGTGAACATCGGGCACGAGACCACCAACATCAACATCCTGGACGATGGCGTGCCGGTGCTCACCCGGGACATCTCGGTCGGCACCCGCCGCTTCAAGGAAGATCTCCAGCGCGAGCGCGGCCTCTCGGCCGACCAGGCCGACGCCGTGCTCAAGGGTGCGGAAGCCAACGAGGCACTCGACCCGCTGCTGGAGTCCCGCGGCGAGGAGCTGGCCGTCGGCATCGAGCGCGCGGCGGCGTTTCTCCAGTCCGCCAGCCGGTCCGCCGGCGGCATCTCGCGGATCTTCACCACCGGGGGCGGCGCCCGCATTCCGCGACTCAACAAGGTGCTCTCGGACCGACTGCGCATCCCGGTCCAGCTGGCCAACCCGATCGAGAAGCTCCAGGTGGCCGACGGCGTCTTCGACCAGATGCCGGTCGACGAGGTCGCGCCCCTGCTGATGCTCCCCATCGGCCTGGCGCTGCGCAGCGCCGCGTAACCCCGACCCAGGGACTCGACGACCGATGATCACCGTCAATCTCCGCCCCGACCTCAAGCGCAAGCGCGCCCGGAAGTCCTTTGCCGGGTCGCTGGACGGCCTGCGCGGCCTGGGCAGCAAGATCAAGGATCCCCTCCTGCTCGTGGCCGTGCTGGCCTGGGTCGGGGTGCTCGGCTGGCTCGGCGTCGTGTTCGTCGGCACCGCCCGCGAGCTGAGCGCGCTGACCCCACAGCTGGAGCAGAGCCGCGCCGAGAACAAGCGGTTCAAGGCTTTCCTGGCCGAGAAGCGGCGCCAGGAGACGGTGCGCGACTCGCTGGTCGCCCAGATCAGCACCATCCGCACGGTGGATGGCGACCGCTACATCTGGCCGCACCTGCTCGACGAGGTCACCCGGGCGCTGCCGGCCTACACCTGGCTGGTGGATATAGGCTCGTCCGTGCCGGTCGCCCCGACGCCCGCCCCCGCTGCCGCGCCGGGCGCACCCGCGGCCGGCACCAAGGCCGATACCGCGGCCCCGAAGGCGCCGCCGCCGGTCCAGTTCGAGCTGAACGGCCGCACGGTCGATATCCAGGCCTACACCAAGTTCCTTCGCCAGCTCGAGGCGTCGCCCTGGATCACCGACGTCCTGCCGGTCTCGGCGCAGACGGTGGTCGAGAAGGATCGGCCGGTCACGGCGTTCATCATCCGGGCCACCTTCCGCATGGCGGACTCGGCGTACATCAAGACGGTTCCCCTCAGCCAGTCGGTGAGGTAAGGCGACCATGGCCTCTCTCTCTTCGCAGAAGTCCGCGCCGATCCTGGTCGCGCTGCTCGCCGGCCTCGTGGGCTACATCGGCTACACCGGCTCGGTGATCAACGCGGTCGGCCTCTCCGGGCTCCACGCGCGCAAGGACCAGATCGTGGCCATGCAGGACACGATCGCCCGGCTCGACGCCGCCACCGACAGCGCCAAGAAGGAGCTCGCCAAGGGCACCGTCGAGGACCTGCGCAAACGGCTGGACACCTACCGCGGCAGCCTGGCGCTGCTCCGCCGGCTGGTGCCGGAGCGGAACGAGGTGCCCAACCTGCTGGACGACATCTCCAGCCGGAGCAAGATCCGCGGCGTGACGCTGTCCCAGGTCGTGCCGCTGCCGGTCGAGGCCGGCCCGGCGCCGTTCGACACTTACAAGTACAACATGTCGGTCATCGGTCACTACGATCATATCGGCCAGTTCCTGGCCGACGTCTCGAGCCTGCAGCGGATCATCGTGCCGTACGACTTGCATGTCACCGCGGCCAACGCGGGCGCAGCCAAGGCCCTGGGCGATACCAGCGGCTCGTTGCTCGAGGCCAGGTTCCAGGTTCGGACGTTCGTCAAGTCCGCCAGCGCGGAGGGAGAGGCCAGTGGCTCGTAACGCGTGGTTCGGGGTCGCGCTGCTGGCGCTGACGGCCCTCGCCGCCGGCGGCGGCGAAGTGGCCCAGGCCCAGAGCATCGCGGCCGCCCATGGGCAGATCGCCAAGGTGCGCGCCCGCACCGACAGCCTGGCTCAGGCGCGCGACCAGCACATCGCCGCCGCGGCCGAAGCCGCGCCGGCCGCCGATCCGACGTCCGAGGCGTCACTCGCCGCCACGCCGGCCACGACCGGCCGGCCGGCGAGCGATTCGCTCGATCAGGTCGCCGAGTCGGCCGTGGCCGACTCCGTGCAGCGGGCCCGGGAGATCGAGGTCATGCGCGAGACGTTCGCCTACGCGGGCGGCACGCGGGACCCGTTCGCCTCCCTGATCACCAAGGACAACAGCGGGATCGAGATCGGCAACCTCGATCTGGTGGGCGTCTACCTGGATCTCCGGACGCCGACGAACAACGTCATCGTGCTGCGGGAGAAGGGCACGGACGGCAAGCGTCACAAGATGCGGGTCGGGGACCAGCTGGGCCGCTCGCGGCTGGTGCAGATCCGCGCCCGCGACGCGGTGTTCATGATCGCAGACTTCGGGTACGAGCGCCAGGAAACTCTCTCGCTGCGCAAGCAGGAGGTCGAGACGCCATGACGGGTATGTATCGCTGGATGGTCGCCGCGCTGGTCCCCTCGCTGTTGCTCGGGGCAAGCCTCGGGACCGCGACTCCGGCCGCGGCCGAAGGGCCCGGCAGCGGAGAGGTGACCGCCGTGAGCCTGGCGCCGGCCGCCGGCAAGACCGAGCTCGTCGTGGCGGTGAAGGGTGCCGTGGACGTGCGAGACTTCCTCCTCACCTCGCCCGATCGGCTGGTGCTCGACGTGGTCGGCGCCACGCTGAATTCGACCACGGCGAGCCTCTACGACGGCGTGAAGCGCGGCAAGGTGGTCAACCTGCGCTACTCGCAGTTCCGCCCGGACGTCGTGCGGATCGTCGTGGACCTCGACGGGCCGCAGACCTACAAGGTGGACCACTCGGCCGGCGCCGTCCGCGTGAGCTTCGACTCGGGCGACGGGTTCCAGGCCTGGTCCTCGACCGCCGCTGCCGCGGCTGCGCAGCTGGCCGACGCCACCGAGTCGGCCGAGAAGCCCGCGGCCGCCGCGCCGGCCCGGAAGCCCGAGGTGGGCATCCGGAGCGCCGCCATGCTCACCCGCGCCGACGAGCCGCGGATCACCGTCACCTGGGACCGCGCCAGCATCGCCGACGTGGTCGCCGGCTTCGCCGCCTTCAGCGGGCGCACCATCATCCTCGGCAAGGACGTGAAGGGCGAAGTCAACGCCGAGATCAAGAACCAGCCGTGGCCACAGGCGTTCCAGGCGGTGCTCGCCACCCAGGGCCTCTCGGCGCAGGAGATGCCGGGCGGGATCATCCGGGTGGACGCCCCCGCCGCGCTCGCCGCGCTCGACTCGCTCGAGCCGCTCGAGACCAGCATCGTCCGGATCAACTATGCCCAGGCCGCCTCGCTCGCCAAGACGGTCGAGAGCATTCTGACCAAGAACCGCGGCCGCGTCGTGGCCGACACCGGCTCCAACGCGCTCATCCTGACCGAGACCCGGAGCCGCATCCAGAGCGTCACCGACTTCGTGCGGGGCCTCGACATCCGCACCCCGCAGCTCTCGATCCAGGCCAAGATCATCTTCGTGGACCGGACCGACATCGAGCAGCTCGGCCTCAAGTACGACCTCGGCAGCAAGAGCCAGTTCTTCAACAAGCTGGTGCAGCGGACCGATCCGTCCACCGGCAAGCCGTTCGAGCAGAATGTCAACGTCATCGACCTGGGCGGCAGCTCGGTGTCGGCCGTCGGGAATGCCGACGCCACCATCACCGGCTCCGCGCTCGACGTGATCTTCTCGACGGCGGTCGGCGGGTTCTCGCTCACGACCTTCCTCAGCGCGCTCGAGCGGACCGACCTGGCCGACATCCAGGCGGAGCCGGTCATCTCGACGCTGGACAACCGG
>Ga0310810_10007572_pt1 | contig 12401 bp, 7 predicted proteins | sample NCmetagenome_FD_207641 | JGI IMG/M metagenome (GOLD analysis project Ga0310810, IMG submission 207641) | Soil microbial communities from experimental microcosm in Duke University, North Carolina, United States - NC | ecosystem: Engineered > Artificial ecosystem > Soil microcosm > Unclassified ... | reverse complement strand
GGATCTCCTCGACATGATCGAGCGACAAGCCAAACAAGGCGTGGACTACATGACAATCCACGCAGCAATTCTCATCGAACACCTCCCACTCGTTCACGGACGCGTTACCGGAATCGTCAGCCGAGGCGGATCGCTCCACGCAGTGTGGATGATGCACCACCGCAAACAGAATCCACTCTACGAACACTTCGACGAAGTTCTGGAAATTCTGCGCTACTACGACGTCACAATCTCCATCGGCGATTCGCTACGCCCGGGATGTCTCGCCGACGCTTCCGACAAAGCACAATTCGCCGAGCTCGACACAATGGGCGAGCTCACGAAACGCGCATGGGAGTACGACGTGCAAGTCATGATCGAAGGTCCCGGACACATCCCGATGGACCAGATCAAAATGAACGTCGACCGCGCAAAGAAAGTTTGTCACGAAGCTCCGTTCTACACACTCGGTCCGCTCGTTACGGATATCTCACCGGGATACGATCACATCTCGAGCGCAATCGGCGCAGCGATCATCGGCTGGCACGGCAGCGACATGCTATGCTACGTCACACCGAAAGAACATCTCGGACTTCCAAACGCGAACGATGTGCGCGAAGGTGTGATCGCATACAAGATCGCTGCACATTCAGCCGATATCGCGAGAGGAAGAAAAGGCGCACGCGATCGCGACGACGCCCTCTCGCGCGCACGCTACGCTTTCGACTGGAAAGAACAGTTCCGCCTCGCACTCGATCCCGAGCGCGCGCAGGAATATCACGACGAGACTTTACCCGCCGAGTATTTCAAGAGTGCGGAGTTCTGCGGAATGTGCGGGCCGAAGTTCTGTTCCATGCACCACAGCCGTACTATAGAAGAGGGGATCGCTCAGCTGGCAAGGGAAGCGGAGCTCGTCCCAACCTAAAACAGCACGCGGTCGCGAAACGGCTTTCTATGGCGCTGATAAGCTTCCAGCAGAATCTGAAAGACACGCTGGGCCACGCCTACACTTTCGAGCAGGAGCTTCGAGCCGGAGGAATGAGTCGCGCGTTCATCGCGATCGACCGGTCATCGAGGCGAAAGGTCGTGATCAAGTTTCTCACACCGAAGCTCATCTCCCACCTGAACCTGTTCCAATTCCGCCGCGAAATTCTAGCGGCGGCGCAGCTCAAGCACCCGCATATCCTGCCCGTCATTTCTTCCGGCGACCACAAAGACTTCGTGTGGTACACGATGCCGTTCATCGCCGGCCAATCCCTCAGGTCAGCGGTCGACAAATACGTTCCCATGTCGGTTTCCGATGTGTTGCGCGTTCTTCAGCATGTTGGCGAAGCGCTCGACTACGCTCATCGCGAGGGAGTCGTGCATCGCGGCATCAATGCCGCGAACGTTCTCGAGACCGGCGCAGAAACTCTCGTCACAGATTTGGGCGTGACGAGGGCGCTCATTAATTCTGTCTCCGGGTTGGAGGTCGGCGCGATCGACGAAACGATCGGCACGCGTGCGTACATGGCTCCCGAACAACTCGCGGGCGATTCGGCGGCGGATCACCGCATCGATATCTACGCCGTCGGAGTCCTCGCGTACGAGCTGTTGAAGGGAAGATCGCGACTTGCGGTAAACAACGCTTCGACAGATCTCGTCGCTGATTCGTCTCAGGAATTGCGACCATTGGCTGCGTTGCCGCCGAATGTCCCGCAATCGTTGTCGGAACTGATTACGAGGTGCCTCTCCCGAGAGCCGGATGAGCGCCCCGCGACTGCGAGGGAATTGCTGAACGCGCTCGAAGCAATCTCGATCTCCGAGGCTGCGGCTGCCGTACCGGCGCCAACGGAGCCCGCGCCTGAACCGACGGTTGAACCGACGGTTGAACCGGCGCTTGAACCAATGTCTTTACCGCCCCCGGAGCCCACGCCTGAGACGACGTCCGCCGACCAGACGCCACTGTTCGGCCTCGCTTCGCCGCGAAGGAATGGGAAGAAAATTCTTGCAGGCGGGATCGTGCTGATTCTTCCAATAGCTGCCGGCGCAATTCTTCTCTCACGACGCTCGGACACGGAGTCGTCGGGCGACACTGTTACACCTGCGGCCGCGTCTCCGCTCATCGAGTCCGCGCCGCTTGATACTTCGCCGGAGGGAGTGATAACTCGGAAGAAAGTTGCCGCACGCCAGCGCGTCTCGCGCGCACGTGACGACTCGATTCAGAAAGCGCGAGCCGAATGGGCAAGGCTGGCCGCGCAAAAGGATTCGCTGCGCGCAGAATCGGCGAGACGTGCCGCGGCTCTGGCGGATTCAGTGCGCAGAGCTGAGGAAACGAAGAGGAATCAGGTGCGAAGCGCCGCCGCTGCAATGCTGGCAAATCCTCGCGCGGTCGAATCCTTCATGCAGGGCGCTACTCACAAGGGCGGCCTGCTCGGAAACAAGACAAAGGGTGATCTCCAAACGCAGATTGACGCGTTGCGGCCCTTCCTGGATGCATCGGGTCTGAGCTACGCACAGTTCAAAGACATTGTGAAAGCGTCGGGCATCACGTTGTTCGACAAGTTCGGGCGGATGGTGCCCGACTCGCTTCACCGTGTCGCCGGCATGGGACGCTAAACGATCAGTTCTCCACCACGTTCAGATTCTCCGTCGCGCGCGGTCTCCACTTCGCGCAGCGCAAGCCAGGCGACGAAACCTTCAGACGCGTCGATGAGCGCATGTGCGGCGATCGCCGGCACGAGCGATCCGAAACCCAGCACGACGAGCGTCAATAGAACGCCTACGACGCCAGTGGCGAGCGCGCCCTTTGTGCCCTCATACGCATGTCCTGCCGCAAATGCGACGACCGAAACCGCGGCCGCACCCCATAATCCGAACACCGGTTGAAGAACCCAGATCAGATATCCGCGAAAGATGAACTCCTCACAAATGCCGGCGGTTACCGATAGCGCGACAAACCACGCAAGCTCCACTCGCGTATGCGGCGCACGTCTTTCGACGTCCTCCGGAAATTTGATCCGCTTCTTCGAGCGCCTGGCTCTCGCGATTTTGCCAATCCTGCTCGCGTAGAAGATGACGATTAACGTCAGGAGACCGATTGTTCCCAGCACTCGCCAACCATGAGGCGCGACCAGCCTGAGCTCCGCCCAATCGCGTCGCTGGAACATCCACAGCACGACACCGGCGGCAACCAGCGTCCACCACAAGATGATGATGCTGGACCACAGCCACACGCGCGCCCGCGCGGTGTCAGCTTCTGATCGCCGGAGAAATGCGGGCCACAGCACGAACGCGTCGAGACAGAGCCCGATCGCTATGACAGTCAGATAGAGTGCGTCGGCAGTTGGCATCGACTGAGACGAGTGAGGTTATCAGGATTAAAGACGTGTCAGGCTGTTCGTAACCCTCAACCGTGGATCATCTCATTTTTTTTGTTGTTCGTCATCCGCGAGCTTTTTCGGGCACAATCCTTTTCATGGGAAGATTGTCAAGCTGATTTAGGTCACGCAGAAACGTCGAACCTGGTCGTTGAAAGCAACCGGCTGTTCCATGTTGCTGATGTGACCAGCATGCGCAATCACGCGCAGCACTGCGCCCGGGATGCTGTCTCTCAGTTGCTCGGCGACGGAAAGGGTACTGCGATGATCATCCTCGCCCCAGATGAGCAGTGTTCTCACATCGATCCTGCGCAGGACATCGGTCGAATCCGTGTCGGCCAGAGACTTGGCCATCAGACGGAACCCGAGCGGATGAAAATCAGCAAATATCGATGACAGCTCTTCGATGAGACCGATCGGCGCGGCGTCGGTAAACATTTCACGGACCCAGCGGGCTGCGAGCTCCTCACGCGGGAGATAAGAGTCGCGCTCACAGCGGGCCAGCCTCTGCGTGACGTTGTCCGCAGGCAACGATCCTTTCCAGCCCGCGTATGTGTCAGCGAGAATCAATCGCGCGACACGGCTCGAGTAGAGCCGATAAAAATCCTGCGCCAGAACTCCGCCCCACGACAGACCGACGAAGCTCGCGTTGTCGACACTGAGCGAATCGAGGAACTTCGCCAGGGTGCGACTCCAATCCGACAGTGCAAATGAATCACGAGGATCCGACGAGCCTCCCGCACCAGGAGCGTCCCACGCAATCACATCGAACTGATCGGAGAGGTCCGAGAGCTGATCTCTCCAACAACGTGAATCGCACAAAAAGCCATGAAGAAGAACGAGCGCAGGCCCGGCTCCCGCTCGCCGGTAGCCAATCGACAGATCATCAATCTGGAGGCGAGACAGCTCCATGTTCATAAGATGTCACGCGAAAGCTCTAGCGCGCTGCGCCTGAAACTGTTCGATCGGATCCGCAATTGCCATCAGGCACGGCGACCTGACGGCTGACAGCTGACAGCTTATCCTGGTGGTCCCTGCTGCGGAACATCGGGATCCGACTTCGGCTTGATCCTGAGCGACTGTCCGAAATTTCTGGTGATCGTCAGGAAAACCGCACGGGCCGAGAAGTAGCGCGAAGTCGATTCGATCACTGTGCCGTTCGCAGTTCGATAACCGAACTTCTGAAGCTTGAACGGATCCGAGATTCGGAGCGAGATGTTGCCCTTGTCTCCCCACAGCTTGTAACGCGCCGAGGCATTGAGCGACGCAGACGCGATCTGCGAGCCACCCTCGGTCTTGAGCGGTGCGCGATAGTTCCCGGTAACCTGTGCATCGAACACAGGAGAGAAAACCCACGTCGCGTTCACGCGCGCCGACTTGATGATGTCGTGAGTGGAAAGATCGCGCGACAAATTCGACGCGTCGCTCGAGTATCGCGCCAGGCTGCCGGTAGTGTTCAGCTGGAGAGGTCCCTTACGAACATTCACATTCAAGTCAGAGCCAACTCTAAGCGTGCTCGCGACATTTTCGAACGTGCTTACAGACACACCGGTCGAATCGACAAACTGAATATTCCGCACCGCGTGGTCCGCCATCCGCACATACGAGTTCAGCTGAATCGATCCCCACGAACGTCCTTCCTGAATCGCCAGCTCGTATGCGTTTGCATATTCGGCCGCAAGATTCGGGTTCCCGCGAAACACGTTTCGGTTGTCCTGCCGGAACTCTACCGGGTTCAACAGAAACGGATCCGGACGACTCACTCTGCGAGAGTAGCTGAGTTTTACCTGCCGCAAGTCGGTGAAGTTGTATGACAAGACAAAACTCGGATAAGCGCTCCAATACTCCTTGTCGAAAGTCTTCGTCAGTGACGGTACTGTGAAATGCGTGTTCGCATCCTCCAGTCGAATTCCTGTTTGCAGCTGAACCTTCTGGATTCGCTCGGACAAAAGACCGTACGCGCCGACAATGTTCTCGAGGTAATCGATTCCAGACGTGCGAGCGGGGTTCACTTCAAAGTCGCCCGTCGAATTCAGGTATGAAGCGGTGAAGTCGTTCTTTTGTATGCGGTGGGTTGCCTTGAATCCGGTCTCGAGTTTCGTGTTGGGTTTGATCGGACGAGAGTAGTCGAGCTTGGCGTTCAGGTACGGGTTGCTTCCGATATTCCTGTCTCGTTCGCTGACTATGGACGCAGGCGTGGTCGCCCCCGCGTGAGTGATCACTCCGGAGAGATCGTTCGTACTCTTGTTATTGTTGAGCGAATACTCCAGCTCGGCGGTGAGTTGCGGCGTGTTCGGCTTCCCCTGCTGGCGAAACGCGAGGTCGTAATCCTGCGAGTTCCATCGGAAGCTTGACTGGTTGAGCTGATTGAATTCGCCAATCACCGCGCGCGATTGATCGAGATTCGTATAGTACGACCAGTTGTCCTGCATGGGATGACCGCCGTAAACCCAGGCATCGAAAGTGAATGCGTTGGTTTCATTCAAACGGTACTCGGTTCGAACGCTGCCGCCGTTATTGAAGAAATGACCCTGGCCGACGAGATTCGTTTCCACGAACGCCGGTGTTGGAATCGCGAGGTTCGCGCGCGAAATAGTTCCGGTGATTGTGCGCTGATCGTGATAAACGCTCGCTTGAACAAACCCGGTGAACTTTCCCTTCTGCTTGCCGACGTTCCCGGAAAGATTCCTTTGACCGGTCGTTGCGGTGGTAGCGTTCACTCCGCCGCTCAGCCCGAGCTCCACATCCTGTTTCAGGATGATGTTGATGATCCCCGCTGTGCCCTCAGGGTCGTCCTTCGCTGAAGGATTTGTCGCCACCTCGACTGTCTTGATGTTGCTCGCTGGAAGCTGAGAAAGAAACTGTCCCAGCTGGTCTCCTTTGAGCGGAGTCGATCTGCCGTTGATCTGGACGACGACGTTCGAATTGTTTCGGAGACTCACCGTGTTGTTGTGATCGACTTCCACCAGCGGAATATTCCGAAGCACGTCGACTGCTGTACCGCCCGCAGCAGTAGTCATGTTTTTCGTGCTGTAAGAATTGCGATCCGGCGAAAGAACTTCCTCGTCGCGCTGCGCTTTGATTTCCTGACCGGCGAGCTTCGTCGCAACTGTGCCGACGTTGAGCGTTCCGATGTTGAGAACCGGTTTGTCTGGCGTGATTACGAGATCGTTTCTCGTTACAGGAGCAAATCCGAGCGCGCGAAAGCGAAGCGTGTATCGTCCCGGCGCTAATCCGTCGACGCGAAATGTCCCGTCCGGCTTCGGCAATGTCCCACCGACGAAAGCTGTGTCACCCTGCTTGCGAATCGTGATCGATCCGACGGCTACAGGCTGATTTGTAGTCGAGTCGGCAACTCGTCCCTGAATTTCACCGCTCGGGCCTGCGGTACGCGCCGCGGGTAAAAGTGTTTGACTTTGCAAGACGGAGGTTGACAGCACGAGTGCAGACGTGGTGACGATTGCTAAACGCATAGTTGGAGCGCCGGAGTGAGAACTTTGAGACCGCACAAACTACCGCTGTCTGTGACAGCGAAAATTAGATGGACTAAACGGAAAAAGGGTTGGGCTGCTGGCGAAATCGGTTTGTAAGGATTCAGTTTAGAAACCTTGTCGGAACGGTTCTGTTCTGGCAGCGAGCTCGGATATCCAACAACGCAGAGGTAGGCCGCATGAATCGAAAAGCCACGAAGCCATTCGCGCTCGGTGCGCTGCTGTTCCTTGCATGCGCTACCGGCGGCACCACGACAAACTCCGCGAGCTCCACTGCCACACCGCAGCAGTACACAATGGAGGACTTCTACGCCAACACGTCGTACCAGGGCGGATTCTGGTCGTCGGATGGCAAACACATCCTTCTATCGTCGAACGCAACCGGCATCTGGAACGCCTACACAATCCCCGCTACCGGCGGAGCCGCGGTTCCACTTACGCAATCCACCACGAATTCCATTTTCGCGCAGTCATACTTTCCCGCAGACGATCGAGTTCTATACTCCAGCGATCAGGGCGGCAACGAGCTCACTCACATCTACGTTCGCAATCCGGACGGCTCGGTCCGCGACCTCACACCGGGCACAAAGCTCAAAGCAAACTTTCAAGGGTGGGCAGGCGACGGCAAATCCTTCTTCGTCTCAACGAACGAGCGTGACGAGAAGTTCTTCGATCTCTACGAGATCTCCGTCGACGGATATGGACGCACGCTGGTCTATAAGAATGACGCGGGCTTCGACATCGGGCCGATATCGCGCGACAAACGATACGTAGCGTTCTCGAAGGCGCGCACGACGTCGGATTCCGACATCCACCTTTATGATACGCGCGACAAAACAACGAAGAACATCACCGCGCACACAGGATCGGTCAGCAACAACGCGGCTGATTTCTCTCCCGATGGATCGAAGCTCATCTACATCTCGGACGACGCCGGCGAATTCGCGTCGCTTCGCGCGTACGACATTGCGAGCGGCTCGAAGTCCACGATCTATCAGCAGAGCTGGGACATCACCGGCGCCGAGTACTCGAGAGGCGGAAAGTATCTCATCGTAAATGTGAACGACGATTCACGATTCGCGGCGCGAGTGCTCGATGCAAAGTCAATGCAGCCAGTCAATCTTCCAGGCATGCCAACCGGGCTGGTCCGCGGCGTGAGCATCTCGAACGACGATTCTCAAATCGCGTTCTATGCGAGCGATGGCAGCGCACCAAACGACGTGTATTCAGCGCGCATCGGCTCGCCTCCCGTGCGCATTACAAACGCGCTGAATTCGAAGATTCGTCGCGCCGATCTCGTGGTGCCGAAAGTTGTTCGCTTCAAGTCGTACGATGGGGTCGAGATACCGGGCGTTCTTTATCTGCCACATCAGGCATCTGCTCAACGAAAAAGTCCGGCGGTCGTTCTCGTACACGGCGGACCCGGCGGTCAGGCGCAAGTCGGATACTTCGCACTGACGCAAGCGCTCGTGAACCACGGCTACGTAGTCTTCGATATCAACAACCGCGGAAGCTCGGGTTACGGGAAAACGTTTTTTGCGATGGACGACAGAAAGCACGGCGAAGCCGATCTCGGAGATGTCGTCGCGAGCAAGCAGATGCTGATTGCAACCGGAGTCGTCGATCCGGATCGAATTGGAATCATGGGAGGAAGCTACGGCGGATACATGACACTGGCCGCGTTAACGCTGCAGCCTGATGCGTTCAAGGTCGGAGTCGACCTGTTCGGAATCTCAAACTGGATGAGAACTCTTACCAGCATTCCGCCGTGGTGGGAGTCGTTCCGTGAAGCGTTATATACCGAGATGGGCGACCCGAAAACCGACAGCGTCCGGCTCCGCCGCATATCGCCGCTGTTCCACGCCGACAGGATTAAGGTGCCGCTGATGGTTCTGCAGGGCGCGAACGATCCGCGCGTTCTGAAAGTCGAGTCGGAGGAGATTGTCGCCGCCGCGAAAAAGAACGGTGTTCCCGTTGAGTACGTTCTGTTCCCCGATGAAGGTCACGGCTTCGTGAAAAAGGAGAATCAGATTCGCGGATACACCGCCGTCATCGCGTTTCTGGATCGATATCTGAAGGGTCCATCACAGTAGGTGGGCACATAACCAGCGAGCCAAGCCAGCCGTCCCTGCTGAGAGTACTCGGCAGGGCGTTCGGACTCGCAATCATCATTGGTGCAACGATCGGCGGCGGAATTCTCCGCACGCCAGGATCGATTGCAGCCGCGCTTCCCAACCGCACACTCTTCATGTCGGTCTGGGTGCTCGGTGGAGTAGTCACTCTGTTTGGCGCCGCTATCTATGCGGAGCTCGGTGCGATGATCCCGCGTGCGGGCGGTCCCTACACTTTCTCGCACCGTGCATTCGGCAACGGCATGGGATTCTTCGTCGGATACGGAGACTGGCTCAACTTCGGGCTGGGATACGCGTTTCTTATCCTGCTGGCGAGCGAATACGTCGGATCTGTCATTCCATTTCTTTCAGGACATGTCCGCGCAATTGCATTGACGACATTGTGCCTCTTCGCCGCAATCAACTGGCTCGGAATACGGCAGGCCGGTTGGACGCAGGAGATTACGAGCGCACTCAAGGCTGTCGCACTCATCGCACTCATCATCGCTGCCTTTGCATTTCCTCACACCAGCGCGGTTCCCGCTACGGCCGTGCATCCACTGCCGCATGGTTTGGCGCTGCTCCTCGCTCTTGGCATCGCCATGCAGGGAGTGTTCTTCACGTACGACAGCTACTATATGGTTGTGTACTGCAGCGAGGAAATTCGCGACCCCGGCCGTGAGATTCCCCGATCGATTTTCAGCGGTGTATGGCTCGTCATCGTGATCTATCTGCTGGTAAACGCGGCGTTTCTCGCGGTGCTGCCAATGAATCGAATGGCCAACGATCCATTCGTGGCAGCGACAGTAGCTAACGCAGTGTTCGGACGTTACGGCGAGATCGCCATCAGGCTGCTGATGATCGTCTCTTTGTTCGGCGCAATCAGCGCCGGGATAATCGCAGCGCCGCGAATCATTCTTGCGATGGCGCGCGACGGATTGTTCCCGCGTCAGGCAACACGCGTCAACGAGCGAGGCACTCCGGTCATAGCGTTGTTCATGACGGTAATTCTCATCGGAGCCTTCATCATGTCGGGGACAAGCGATCAGGTGCTCGCTGCCGACATCCTCCTTGCTGCATCGCTGTACGTAATCACGTTCACATCCTTTTTCGTTCTTCGCCGCCGCGAGCCCAACACCACTCGGCCTTACAAAGCGCCATTTTATCCGGTGATCCCAGGACTGGCGCTGCTGAGCGTGGCAGCAATAGTTGCATCGATGATTGTGAGCGATCACCGCAGCGCGATCGTTGTCGGCGCATTGCTCGCGATCAGCTGGCCCGCCTCACGGCTCGTGCAGCGGCTGATTGCTCGCTAGCCAGGGCGCCAAGTCCCGTTAGTTTGTCGCGATAAACTCCAGTCGTAATGGAATGGCTCGCGAGAGTGAGTCGCCTATTGGAGAAGAGCGCTCACAACGTGCCTTCAGGTAGGCAACCTGCTCCGGCGTCGCGCCTGGAATGGACAAGCGTACAATGGAGGAAACAGCATCGTAACCTGAGCCGGATGCGGCCGGCAGATCCAGGTACGCTTGCAGGTTGAAGTGCCCGGTGACTTCGATCGAAAGATTCTCGATCTTGAGCCCAAGGAAGGCAGCGTGCACCGCTATGAGATCAACATCGCACGCGATGAGCGACGCAAGCAGCAGCTGCATCGCGTCGAAATTGCCCGGCCCGCCGACGTTCAAGACCTTGTCCTTGAACTCGACTCGCGAGCGTGAGCCGCCAATCCAATGACCGACGAGAGTCGGATTGTGGTCAGCCTTCGACGAGTCCTGACCACACATTTTCTTGAACTCCTGCATATGGGCGACGTTGATGCCGTTCAGCTCAGGAGTCTGCTCCATGATGTCCTCCAGCAAAGTTGTAACCCACGAGAAAGCGATGAATCGCGTGCAGATTATGGGCCCGCGTGGTCGCGTCAGGAATGCAGCAACGGATGCGCTTGCCAGAACGCTTCGGCATCGGCGGCCGTCCATGCATTCGGATCGTAAAGCTCCACGAGAGCCTGGTGAACTTCCACTACAGTCTGCGGTCGATCGGCGGGAGACGTGGTGATGCACTGGCGCAGTAGCGCGTAGAGACGCTCGCTCAGAGGATCTTTCACTTCCAGTCGGGGCGGAGGCAGCTCGCCGGTCAAGTGTGCCCGCTGAAGTTGTTCCATCGACCACCCTGCGAACGGTGTATCGCCAGTGAGCATTACATGCAGTGTTACGCCCAGAGAGTAAATGTCGCTTCGCTCGTCGGCCTCGTTACCAAACCACAATTCCGTAGCGAGATATGCCGGCGTTCCGACGGTGAGTCCAACTCGCGTCAATCTCTCACCCGCCGAGCCTGCAGCGCGAAGCCGGGCGATGCCGAAGTCGAGCAGCTTGATGAAGTCCGGCTCGTCGGGCATGTGCGTGATGTGGAGATTCTGTGGCTTGAGGTCGCGGTGGATGATCCCGGCCGCGTGCGCTTCCTCGAGCGCGATGCACGTTTGAATTCCGAGCTTGATTGCTCTCGCCGGTGGAAGTGGTCCGAATTTCTCGACGAGGCTCGCCACACTCATGCCCGTGAGATATTCCATCGCGATGTAATACAATCCGTCTTCACTCGCGCCGAAATCGTAGACTCGCACAATGTGAGGACCGCGGAGCTGTCCCGCGGCGCGAGCTTCGAGCTCGAAACGGCGCACCGTCCCATGAACAGTCCTGCCAACACGCAGGATCTTGAGCGCAATGTTGCGATGCAGTGACTGATCCCACGCGAGCCAGACTTCGCCCATTCCACCCTGACCGATTGGTGCCTGCAGCCGATAGCGTCCAACATGGCGCGCTTGATACAACTGCTCCTGCGCGCTCCACACAATGTGTGCGGTGATGAGACCGAGCAGCGCTGAAGTCAGCACGAATACGTAGTGACTCCAGAAAAAGATGAGCGACGGCGCGTTTATCCAATCGTGTCGCGCAGACGGTGATACGATCGCTCCGATAGCCATCACGACAGGAAACGCGAGAGCGATTCCTACGTACGTGTTGAGTCCTTTTCGCCAGCTATTCGGAACGAGCGCCGTGCGAACCAGTGCGACGATCGAGATGCCGTGCATGTACGCGCTGCGAATGCCGTCGATGTGAACCGCCATCAACGAAATGGTGACCGCAGTGGCGACGTAGGTGAGATTCTGGAAAAACACGAGACGCTTGAGCTCCATCGTTCTGCTCGCGCGATACACGGCAAAGAACGCGAGCTCGATGATCACACGATAAAAAACGAACAGTGCGAACGGTGCGTCCGGCTTGACGACAAAGCACATGTACACGTCGAGCAGAGTGTACGACGGCCAAATCCATGCGCCGATCCGCATTGCGCGCGCGACCGTGCGACGCGCTGCTGCGTCTTCGCCTTCTCCAGTTGCCGTCGAGGGGACAAGGCTCGACGGGTCTGACGCCGGCGTGTCCGGAGGCGTCAGATGCGCGCGTACATCG
>Ga0310810_10007571_pt1 | contig 12401 bp, 9 predicted proteins | sample NCmetagenome_FD_207641 | JGI IMG/M metagenome (GOLD analysis project Ga0310810, IMG submission 207641) | Soil microbial communities from experimental microcosm in Duke University, North Carolina, United States - NC | ecosystem: Engineered > Artificial ecosystem > Soil microcosm > Unclassified ... | reverse complement strand
TGCTGCCGAAGATGGCGGTCCGCATCGCGTCCAACCTCTTGGTCTTCGGTCAGATTGGGCTGCTGGAAATTGGTTCCAGCTCCCATCAGCAGCAGTTTGAGACCGTCTTTCTGTCCATGCCAGTCTAACTGGAGTGTTCCTCGTGAGCCCTTTCCGAAATCATGCAATTCATTCGGTTCCGGAGGGTCGAGGTACCGGCCCGATGTGAATCCGTCGATGAAAGCGTAGTAGCCGACTTTTCCGACCTGCCCACCGTAGTCAGCATTGAGATCGTAGTTGTCCACAGTGGCTCCACGGAAGTTCACATCGCCATGACCTTGCAGCGACGCGCCGGAGCGCGTGGCGATGTCCAGAACTCCGCCAAAGCGGTTGCCATATTCGGGCGTGAAACCCCCAGTCATCAGATCAACAGTCTCGAAAATCTGTGGACTCACGCCCGGGCTAAACTGCGGCTGCGTGTTATCGAGGAACGATACGCCGTTGATGAATTCATGCAGCGAAAACTCATTTCCACGCACATTGATGAAGTTGTCGTGGCTCTGGCTGGCGCCCGGCATCAGGTTGGAGACCAAGCTGTTGGTGCTTTCCACCATGGGGTCAGGAAGTTGCTCCAAATCTTGTTGGGTGAAGGTCTGCGAACTGCCCGTTTTTTCCGGATCGATAGTCTGGTATCGCGATTTCACCTCGACGGTCTGCTGGACCGATTGCGTGGTCTGCAGTTCTATCGCAATTGAAAGAGGCTGACGCGGGCGGATGGTCAAGTGGTATGAAGAAACATAGAAACCGCTGGCGTTGGTTTTGATTTCATAGGGCCCCGCCTCGACTGCCGAAAATTGAAAGCTGCCCTCGGCGTCGGTAGCCGAAATCTGTGCAGTCCTGCCATCCTGTCGCTCCAGGGACACCTTCACGCCCTTTACAGGCTCGCCTGCGGTGTCTCTAACGGTTCCTTCGACGACCGCTTGGCCGAAGGCGGATACGGCCAAAAGAACCAAGGTTAAAAGTGAGTAGATATACATATCGGCACAGCAGTTTAAAGCCCGCTCGGCTACTTAAGCCAGAGGTTAGTCAGTTTTGGCTAAGGCGTACTTTTGCGCGGCGGCAACGCGGGGAATCCCTTGCAGATCTTTTGTGATTTGCAGGTTGCTCCACTCGGCGAGCAATTCTCGAACACCCTCCACAATGGTGCCGCTGATCTCCACCAACAGCCATCCGCCGAACTTGAGTTTTTCGTGAGCTTCAGGGATAAGCCGTGCGATGACTTCAAGCCCGGTTGGTCCGGCGAATACGGCACCTCGTGGTTCGAATCTGCGAACCTCGAGTTGGACCTGATCCTCTTCTGATTCTCCCACGTAAGGCGGATTGGAAACGACAAAGTCAAAATCTTCTTGCAATCCGGACAGTAAGCTTGTGTCGTGAAACTGGATTCGCTTACTCATCTGCAGGCGTGCGGCATTGGCCTCGGCGACCTCCAGCGCGGCGGGCGAGACTTCAGTCGCATGAATATCCGCATTGGGGAGTTCTTTGGCTAGCGCGAGGGCGATGCAACCGGAGCCGGTGCCGACATCCACGATTTTGGGCTGGCGCATTGCGCGTGCGAGCGGTAGAAGCGTTTCGATCAGGTGCTCGGTCTCAGGACGCGGTATCAGAACCGCAGGTGAAACGATGAGATCCATGCCCCAGAATTCCTGGTGTCCAGTGATGTATTGCGAGGGCACTCCCTCCGCGCGATGGTGCAAAGCTTCGTGGTAGCGTGTCTCTTCGTCGGCGGTTAGTTCTCGTTCAGGGTGGGCGTATAGATACGCCCGATCACACCCCAGCGTGAACATTAATAAAACCTCCGCATTCATGCGGGGAGAGCCTACCTGAGCCTGCGTTAGACGCTCGATGGCGGACGTAAGTGCGTTCTTCAGCAGCAAGCAGCTATTTGAGCACGGAGGACGAAAACGTGGATAGACGAAGCTTGCCAAAATCGCACGTTCCAAATGTCGAATTAAGAATTTGAAAGTTGCCGACGGGACCTTCGCAAAAGTGGCTGAGTTTACCGTCAGATGCGGAGGGATCACGCACCAGCAGCAGTTTCCTGCTTGAGCTTCTCCGCCTGGTAATACGTCACTAGCGCTTCCACAAGTGGCTGGAGCTTGCCATCCATAACATCCATTAACTGGTGGATGGTGAGCCCGATACGGTGATCTGTAACCCGATTCTGCGGGAAATTGTAGGTGCGAATTTTCTCGCTGCGATCGCCGCTGCCGACCATCGTCTTCCGCTCTTTGGCCAAGGCTTCCTGCTGCTTCTGCATCTCCATCTCGTACAGTCGGGAGCGCAATACGCGCATTGCCTTGTCTCGATTTTTAATCTGAGACTTTTCATCCTGGCAGCTAACCACTGTGTTGGTAGGAATGTGAGTGATGCGAACGGCGGAATACGTGGTGTTAACGGATTGCCCGCCCGGGCCTGAGGAGCAGAATGTGTCGATGCGAAGATCTTTGGGCTCGATCTTGATGTCCACGTCTTCCGCTTCGGGCAAGACTGCGACGGTGACTGCCGAGGTATGAACGCGGCCCTGCTGTTCGGTTGCTGGAACACGTTGCACGCGGTGCACGCCACTCTCGTATTTCGTCCGTGAATAGACGCGATCGCCCTGAATGAGGGCGATCACTTCTTTCAGGCCACCGACGCCGGACTCCGAAGTATTCAGCACTTCGACCTTCCAGCCCTGAGTTTCCGCATAGCGCGTGTACATCCGAAACATCTCAGCAGCAAAAAGGGTAGCCTCGTCGCCTCCCGTTCCCGCCCGGATCTCCAGAATCACGTCTTTTTCATCATTGGGATCCTTCGGCAGCAGGAGAACCTTCAATTCTTCTTCAACCTGATGCAGTCGAATCTCCAGATTGTCGAGTTCCTCCTGGGCGTAGGCGCGCATTTCAGGATCTTTTTCGTCGGCCAGAACCGCCTTGCTTTCCGTGATCCCACGCTGCAAGTCCTTGTACTCACGATACTTCTCCACCATCGGAGCGATTTCGCTGTGCGCCTTCGCGGTCTTTTGGTATTTGCTCGAGTCGCCGATAAGCTCTGGCGAGGCGAGGGCCTGAGTGAGTTCCTCGTACCGAGCTTCGATTTGGTCTAATCTTTCGTACATGTCTTTAACCCCGAAGCACTTCTGGCTTCAAATGTGCTGCAGAACGCAGCCCGTTGTAGCTCTACTCTGAATCAATGTTGCTGCAGATGGAAGTGGGAAGAAAAGTTCGCGGCCGGGCCGCTAGGCAATGACCAGATCGCCGCCACGCTGCTTCTCAAGAGCCATAGCTTCGTCGAGAGCGGTGATCGCACATTGCACCTGGTCATCAGCCGGCGGCTGGGTGGTGATGCGCTGGAGCCATAGTCCGGGTGAAGTCATGAGTGCGAATAGGGATCCGCGATGCTTGGCAGCAAAGCGAATGATCTCGTACGACAGTCCGGCGATCACGGGCAGCAGAGCTATACGCGCAGCGAAACGAGCCCAAAAGGTAACGGCCGGAACTAGGGTATAGACCAGGATTGAGATAATCATCACCGTCATCAGGAAGCTGGTCCCGCATCGTGGATGGTATGTCGAGTACTTTTGAACCGCGCCTGTGTGCAAAGGGTCCCCAGCTTCAAATGCAAACACCGTCTTGTGTTCAGCGCCGTGATATTGGTACACACGTCGAATATCCTTCAACAGCGACGTTCCCCAGATAAACAGCAAAAACAACAGAATCCGGATCGTGCCGTCGACCAAGTTGAAGATGATCCGCTCACCAAAAATGGGATTGACCCGCTTCAATTCCGTCGCTGCCAACAAAGGCAAGAACTTGTACATGAAGATGAAGAAGCCGACCGAGATGACGATATTCACCGCGGCTAGCCATCCGCTGATCTCAAGTTTTTTGCCTTTATCATCAGCGGGAAGCTGATCGAGTGCCGCATTTGCGGAGAACCTTAACGCACGAAAACCCAGCGTCATAGCGTGGCCCAGCGTGATCACGCCGCGTACAACTGGCCAGCCCATCCACTTGTGTTTCTCCGAAAGGCGTTCCAGTGGCTCACTGTGGGTGGTGATTTCCCCAGACGGTTTGCGCACGGCAATGCCCCAGGCATGTGGGGAGCGCATCATAACGCCCTCTAGGACCGCCTGGCCGCCTACCAGCGTCTCTTCCCCGCTCTCCAGAGCTGGAAGTAGTTGAACCGCTACCAGGAAACGCCACATGGAACGAAGAAACTGCATGTAGATTAGATGATCCTTCGAGGCAAAAGCCGCAGCCATTAGCCTATCACACGTCAGCGCAGTCCAGGTACATTAAGCCAGCCCTAAATAGCTCTCCCTAAGCGGCTTAGAGCCGTTTATGGGGATTCCAGCATCGAACCAGCACATGCAAAAACTCGCGGAAACATGCGAACTGATTGCGGCGACGACCAAAAAACTGGAGAAAACCCGAATCGTCGCTGAATACCTGCGGGCGCATCCGCCGGATCAGGCTGCAATTTCGGCTATTTTCCTTTCTGGTCGGCCCTTTCCGGTATGGGAAGAGGCGACTCTTCAGGTAGGCGGTGCGCTGCTCTGGCAGGTTGTTAAAGAGCTCTCGGCCAAGTCTGACCAGGAGCTCAGCGAAGCGTACCGAAAGCGTGGGGATCTTGGTTCGGTAGCCGGCGATGTGTTACCGCCGAAGAATGGTACAGACCAGCTGAGCACAAAGCAGGTGGAGAGTATGTTCCGGCAAATTGCTGGCACGCGTGGACCGTCGGCGAAAGGAGAGCTGGTGCGGCAGTTGCTTTGTCAGGCCACGCCACTGGAAGCAAAGTACTTAATCAAGATCATGACGGGTGATCTGAGAATTGGACTCAAGGAAAGTCTGGTAGAGGAGGCTGTCGCAAAGGCATACGGGGCCACTCTGCAGCAAGTGCAACGGGCTAACATGCTCCTGGGAGACATTGGGCAGACGCTTCGTCTGGCTGCGGAGAGTCGTCTGGGCGATGCACGGATGCGCCTGTTCCATCCGCTGGGATTCATGTTGGCTAGCCCTGCGGATTCCGCCGAAGAGGCTCTCAGCTACATCCCAAACGGTTGCGTTGATGATAAGTACGACGGTATTCGGGCGCAGGCCCACTGCGCGGGCGGCAACGTCAAGATCTTTTCACGCACCCGAGATGAGATCACAGAATCCTTCCCGGAACTCGAAGATGCTATGGCAGCATTTGACGATGTAATTCTCGACGGCGAGATCGTGGCTTGGAGTTATCCCGAGAGTGGCTCACGATCGCAGGGAGGCGCTAGGCCCTTCAGCTGGCTTCAGCAGCGCCTCGGACGCAAGAAGGTGAGCGACGAGTTGATGCGCGAGGTCCCCGTGGCTTACCTCGCCTTTGATGTGCTGTATTGGGCGGGAGAGTTGGTTATAGATCGCCCTCTGCGGGAGCGTGCGAAATTGCTGGAAAGCATCTTGGCGGCGCCACGAAAGCTGCTCGCAGGACGGCGGGAGAAAGGCCAAACTCAGTTGATGTTCGAACCCGATCATCAGCCTGCGGCCGCACACGTAATTCGAGCGCCGGTGAACCACGCTTCGACTCCCGATCAGCTGGACGAGCTCTTTGTTGCAGCGCAAGCACGCGGCAATGAAGGACTCATGATTAAAGACCCTGAGTCCGTCTATACCCCAGGACGAAGGGGCAAGTCATGGCTGAAGATGAAACGCGAGTTAGCCACGCTGGATGTTGTGGTTACGGCGGTTGAGTACGGCCACGGAAAGAGAATTGGCGTGCTTAGCGACTATACGTTCGCGGTTCGGGATGGAGATCGGCTGGTGAATATTGGCAAAGCTTATTCAGGCCTGACCGATGCTGAAATCAGCGACATGACGAAGTGGTTCCTGGAACACACGGTGGCGGATCACGGGATGCGCCTTGAAGTTGAGCCGAAAATGGTGGTCGAGGTGGCGTTTAACAACATGATGCGCTCCGACCGGCATGACAGCGGTTATGCTTTGCGCTTCCCGCGAATCGTCCGCCTTAGGCCTGATAAGCTCCCCGAAGAAGCCGATAGTCTTGAACGAGTGAGGGAGATATACGATAAGCAGAAACATTGAAGATCAGGGCCATCGACGAGGGACGATTGTCGATTTCTGATTGCTGATTTTCAGATTGCTGATTGCTCTACCCGGCTGACCAGGACGTCCCATGGCTTGCAGTAGCGCGACTGGATAGGCTGTTCCCCGTTCGCCTTTGAGGAGTCAGTAACAAAAAATCCTCAGTCAGCAATCGAGAATCGCACTTTGTCCCTCGCACTGCGTACTTTCACTGCGCGTGATGTTCTTCTGTGCCCCCGACGGGGATGATGCACCCGTGAGCTACCTCACACTCCACGTGCTCGAACTGAATGGTTGTGTGGTCGATGCGGAAGCTATGCAGCAGGCGTTGTTTGACATCGCGCAGAATACGTTCACTGACCGACGGCGGAAGATCATCTATCGCGATATGGCAGGAGAGGGCGTGGGTTTCCGACCCGATGCTCCAAACGTGCAAGTCATGAACGTCTTTGACACCGTCGATGCTGCGGATCGCGTCCCCGATCGAGCGAAGGGACATGCCCCGAGGGGTTCCTTCGAGCAGAATGTTCAGCGTTTCCCGCAGGATTCCCAACGCGGACCATAGGATCAGCGCTCCGATCCCGAAGGACAGCGCGGAATCGATCCAGTAGTGCCCAGTCAGCATGATGGCCCAGCCACCCACAATGACGGCAGCGGTTGAGAGCGTATCCCCGAATTCGTGGACGAGTGCACTGCGGATATTCACGTCCTGACGCGTGCGATAAAGCAGCAGGGCGATAGCGCCGTTTATGATGACGCCCGCCGCAGCGACACTCATCATTAAGCCGGTGTGAACCTGTTCAGGACGTTGTAGTCGGCGGAAAGCTTCGTAGAAGATCAGAAAAGCCACAATCACGAGCGATCCCGAGTTGAGTAGCGCTGCCAAAACGCCCGCGCGGTGATAGCCGTAAGTTTTGGTAGAGCTAGGGGGGCGATTCTGGAGATACACCGCAGCCAAGGATAGAAGCAGGGCAAGAAAATCGGAGAGATTATGGCCGGCTTCAGAAAGCAAGGCCAATGAATGAGCGCGGATACCCGCGATCACCAGCAGCACGATGTAGGCCAGCGTTACCAGGGATGAAATCCTGAGAACGCGGGATGGATTGCTGCCGTGGGAATGCGCGTGCATAACGTCAGTCTAACGGGGGAGCAACGAGGCTTCAAGGCACCGAGGTGCTCGGTCGACTACAATGCTGCCGCGGGAGGACCAGGTGCAATCAGCGGACGTGGTGATTGTTGGTGGTGGCATCGTGGGTTCCAGCATCGCGTATCACCTGACCGCGGCGGGGTGCCGAAATGTTCTCGTACTCGAGCGCGAGAGCGCCCAAGGCAAAGGCTCAACCGGGAAGAGCATGGGCGGGGTCAGGGCGCAATTCGCAACTTCGGTCAACGTCAAGATGTCCCTCTACTCCATTCCCTTCTACGCGAGTTTTGAGGAAAGGCTCGGATATCCGTGCGGATATCGGCCGCAGGGCTATCTTTTCTCCGCGACCAACCAGAAGCATCTCGAATATTTGCGAGGAAACTACGAGCGCCAGGTTGCGCTTGGCCTCAAGGACGTGCAGTTGGTCTCCGGCGATGACATTCGCCGTATGTTTCCGCAACTGCGTGGCGACGATATCGTTGGTGGCAGCTTCTGCCCCAGCGATGGTTTTGTAGATCCTTACAGCGCCATGATGGGGCTGATGGCCTGGGCAAGCGAACACGGCGCGAAGATCTGGAAAGGAACACAGGTAACGGGAATCAACCGCGAGGGCGCAGGGATCGGCTCGGTTGAAACCAGCAAGGGCTCCATTGCCACTCACATAGTCGTCAACTGTGCAGGGGCGTGGGCGGCGGAAGTCGCAAGCTTCGTGGGCATCGATCTGCCGGTCGAACCGCTCCGTCGCATGCTCGTGCCGACGGAGCCGTTCGACGAGTTCCCTCACACCGCTCCCATGATTATCGACATGTCGAACGGCTTCCATTTCAGGCCGGAAGGGTTGGGGTTTCTGCTGGCGTGGAATGATCCCCAGGAGACACCCGGGTTCAAAACCGAGTTTGATCCGGCCTTCGTCGAGAAAATTCTCATGCGGGCGGCCGACCGCGTCCCATGCTTTGAGAGGGTCGCTGTCAATCCGAAACGCGCCTGGGCAGGCCTGTATGAAATGACGCCGGACCATCACCCCATTCTTGGGCCTGCGGACGGGGTGCCTGGATTCTTTCTCGCCAACGGGTTTAGTGGGCACGGCGTGATGCATGCGCCTTCCACCGGGAAGATTCTGGGAGACTTGATTCTTAGCGGCAAGTGCGACCTGGTGGACACTTCATTGTTGGGGCTGTCGCGCTTTGCTGCTGGCAAACTGATTGAAGAGACTGCGGTCTTGTGAGTTGGACGGCAGTAAAAGAAGTAGCGCAAAAGAAGTAACCACAAACGACGCAAAAGGCACGAGTAAAAGGATCAAGAACGTAGACCGATATGGCTATTCAGGAACGCACATACTGGCTCACCACGATCCAGATGCCCAAGGGCAATGCTTCGGGACCATTGCCGGAAAGCGTGGACGTCGCGGTGATCGGCGCGGGTTATACGGGACTTTCTGCGGCACGAACCTTGGCGAAACGCGGCCTGCAGGTTGCTGTACTGGAATCGGAAACGATTGGCTGGGGAGCAAGTTCGCGCAACGGCGGAATGGTCTTGACGGGTATGAAGCTCGGCGTCAACAAGTTGATTTCCATGTACGGGAGAGAAAAGACGCAGGAGATGTACGCGGCGTCGTTGAAGTCGATTGAGTGCGTTGAGCAGATTGTCAAAGACGAGAGTATCGAGTGCAACTTCTCCCGCTGCGGTCACCTGGAAGTTGCCTGCAAACAGAAGCACTTCGATGAGTACGAGCGGCAGGCCGAGGTCGTCGCGCGTGAGTTCAACCATGAGTTGCGGGTTGTTCAAAAGAATGAGCTTGGGGGCGAGATCGGTTCGAAAATTTACTACGGTGGCATGGTCGATGACGTTTCTGCGGGAGTAAACCCTGCGCGCTACGTTGCTGGGCTCGCCGTTGCCGCACAGCGTGCTGGCGCCTGCATTTGCGAGCGAACCCGAGTCGAATTGATGGAACGAAGTTCGCACAACGGTTCCACCGGCTGGAACCTCGTGACCTCGCGGGGCGGCTTACGTGCACGTGACGTGATGGTCGCGACCAGTGGTTACACCGGAAAGGTCACGCCCGCGCTGCAGAAGAAAATCATTCCGATCGGTTCCTACATCATCGTGACTGAGGTTCTGCCAGAGGCGACCGCACAAGAACTGAGCCCGCGGAATCGCATGATCTACGATTCCAAGAATTACTTGTACTACTACAGGCTCACGCCCGATCGGCGCATGCTGTTTGGTGGACGCGCGGCCTTTTTTCCCGAAACGGCAGATTCGATCCGTCGAAGCGCAGAAATCCTGAGGCGGGGAATGATAGAGGTGTACCCACAATTGCAGGATACGAAAGTGGAATTCGTCTGGGGAGGAACCCTCGATTTCGCTTTTGACATCATGCCGCACGCGGGACAGATGGATGGCATGTATTACGCTGTTGGCTATGCAGGACATGGGGTCGCCATGGCTACTTACCTCGGCCAGAAGATTGCGGACTACATTCTCAGCGGAAAAGATGAGAATCCGTATGCCGGCATTCCGTTCCCCGGTGCTCCGTTCGGCCTTTACAACGGTAAACCCTGGTTTTTGCCCGTGGCGGGCGCCTATTACAAATTTCTGGATTGGGTGAGTTGAAGAACCGGCAACGCTGGGTCACTCCGAAAATGCATTTGATTTGGTTTTCACGTCCTGGCGCCGCCTGAACGCGTAGTCGATCACGTACGCGATGGGGCCCAGAATAATTGCAACAGGTCCCCAAAGCCGGGCGAACGGGTCGCTTCCCAGGAGCGCGAGAACGCTCATGACTACGGGAGCAAAAACGACGTAGAACAATCCCATGCGTCCCCATGGCACCACGAACGTGCACGGCAGGTCAGGTCGTTTGCGCCTCATGCCCCATGCCGAAAGTACAGTGAGCACGGTCGTTGCGGAGCGCAGCCAGACGTAAATCGTGATCAAACCAGCAAGCGTCTGAAAGGCAAGTAGGGCGTAAACCATCGCGCTCACGATAATCGCGATCCACGGTGTGCCATACCGGGGATGTAGCGCGGTCAGTTGCTTCGGTAAATATCCATCTTCAGCCATGGCCGAAGGCATGCGAGTCGTAGTCAAAACTGTGCTGTTGAGGAGCGCAACGTTGGTAACCATAGCGGCGAGCGTCATCCAGAAGCCCAGGAGTGGTCCGCCTATGAGGCGTGCTGCATCGGATAAGTAACCAGTGTGCCAATCCTGCCAGTTGCCCAATGCTGCAAGCGAGGCAAGCGTAGGAAGGAAGTACGTCGCAATCGACAAAGGAACCACCAGAGCAAGAGCCAATGGATAGCTGCGCCGCGGGTTCTCTACTTCCTCAGCGACAGTCGACATCTGTTCATATCCGGAATAGAGCCAAAGACCTAATGCAAGGCCTACCCCAAATACCTGGAAGAGCGGTTTATGAGGAGGAACAACGGGCGCGAAGGGGTTGTGCTGCCATTTAACAAGGCCGAGGACGATCAGCGTAATCACCGGCAGCAGGACGAAAATCTCGAGCGCCGTCGCAAGGCGCCCTACCATCTGAATGCCGCGCACATTGATGTATGCAATAAGGGCGATTAGTCCGACCGAGATCCCATAATGTTTCCAGCCCGTGACCCCGGGAAACCAGAACTTCAGATAGTCGGTGAAGAGGACCGCATAAACGCCACCCAACAGGAACGACGCCGACCAATTCCACCATCCTGCCAGAAAGCCCCAAAAGTCGCCGAACGAGGCACGCACCCAGCGATAGAAACCGCCCTGGACGGGCATTGCCGTGGTCAGTTCAGCCGAAACGAGGGATACGGGGATGCACCAGAAGAGCGGCAGAATGAGGTGATAAAGCAGCGTCATGCCGGGACCAGACGTGGTGATTTGGTCCTCAAGGCCGAACGGGCCAGCCGTCGTATAGGAATACATCACGAAGACGAAGTAGAAGAGTCCTGCTTTTTGCGCAGACGCTTTCGTGAGCGTTCTCCTGGAAGTGCGGAACGTTAGCAGAAGGACAGCAAAAAGAGAAACGTGCGCTACGGCCACCCGCGCGAAAGACCGCGCATGGGCGGCGGCTGGAGCGCTCCGGTTAAGCGTGGCCCTGCAACTTAAGAAAAGACGCTTGCGTCAGTTATTGCCAAAACGAAACTTGAAGAGAGCTTTGCTTCGCCGGACGATCAGAGACCCGTCCCATACCTGTATCAGGCGATCAGCGGAGCGCTGAGTGCGCCTTCCAATTCGAGCAGTTTTCGCTTGACCTCTAGTCCACCGCCATAGCCACACAGCGTTCCATCGGAAGCGATGACGCGATGGCAGGGAACCACGATTGCGATTGGGTTGCGGTTATTGGCCAAGCCCACAGCGCGGAAGCCCCTGGGCTGCCCTACTGCTCGGGCGATAGCAGCGTAGGACCGGGTTTCGCCATAAGGGATGTCAAGCAGGGCACGCCAGCATTTCACCTGGAATTCCGTCCCTCGCAAGTCGAGGCGAAATGTGAAATCCCGGCGCTCGCCCGCGAAGTACTCGTTCAGTTCGCGAACGTAAGGCCGGGTAGCAATCTCCGACTCCATCCATTCAGCTTCCGTTTTCCGGGGAGGAAACACTCCGCGATCGAACTCGAGCAGAACGAGTCCCTTATCTGAAAGCGCGAGCAACAATGGGCCAGCAGGGGATTGCATCCGGGAGTAATAGAAAGTTTCCATCATGTCCCCGTCGATAGAGTGATCGTCTGCTGTCAGTATCTCAGCTCGAAGCATCCAGAGTGGACGAAAGCGGACACGAGCTAGGAAGAATCTCCAGAGAACGTGTCGCGATCGCTGGCGCAAGAAAAAGCCCCTCGCTTTCGCGAGAGGCTTTGTAGGGTTCGAATTGCCGTCGCCCAATTACTGTTGAGGGGATTGGCTTTGTGGCGGCTGCTGTTGAGCAGGCGTCGTCGATTCAGGTGTTGCCGGGGCACTGGGCGTGGTTGGTGCCGGTGCACTTTGCGGAGCCGAACTGCTGGCTGGCGTGCTGCTGCTGGCCGGAGCAGAGCTGGCTGGAGCGCTCGAGCCCGAGTTGGAAGCGAGCTGCTCGAGATCGTTCTTCAGCAGGCTGACTTCCACGCGTCCACCGGTGATGCGCTTAGCCTTGGCGCCTTCTTCCGTGGTCGGCAGTGGAGCATTGCCCATGCCAACTAC
>Ga0310810_10007570_pt1 | contig 12401 bp, 9 predicted proteins | sample NCmetagenome_FD_207641 | JGI IMG/M metagenome (GOLD analysis project Ga0310810, IMG submission 207641) | Soil microbial communities from experimental microcosm in Duke University, North Carolina, United States - NC | ecosystem: Engineered > Artificial ecosystem > Soil microcosm > Unclassified ... | reverse complement strand
TGGATAGGCGGGCAGCTGCAGGTGAACGGCAAGTGGACCCTCGAGGCGCGGCCCGCTCCGGTGTCCGTCTCACTGGGAGACGAGCGGAGTCCCGGCTGGGTCGATGCCGGAAACCACGTCGAGAAGTGGGGCGATGACGGTGGCTGGGGGTACGCCCGCCTGCTCCTCCCCGGTGACACTACCTCGGAGATCACTCTCACGGAGAAGGGTCCCCCGGGCCGGCCGCCCCGGCCACTCGAGCCGCTGCCGCAGCTTCGCCTTCCCGACCCCGAGTTCGTGACCAGCCTTCGGGCCCAGGTCGCCCATCTCCTGATGGGTACGATCGCGGGCGAGACCCGCTCGGCGGACCCGATGAACACGGCGAGGCCATGGCAGCGCACCGGCGCCTACGAGATCGTGGCGCTGGTCCGGGCAGGACAGGTGGCCCGGGCCCGCGCCCTGGCCGACCTGATGATCCAGCAGGACTACTACGGTGGCTTCGGGGCCGAGGCGGATGCGCCGGGGCTCGGCATCTGGACCCTCGCCGAGGTGGCGGCCGCCCTGAGCGACTCCGCGTACGACCGGCGCATCTGGGGCGCCGTCCGGCGCAAGGCCGCGGCGATCGAGCAATTCCTGGATACCAGGGACACCATCCGCGCCCTGGTACCGAACACGATCGTGCCGCGCTACCGACGCCTGGAGAACATCGACGTCGTCGCGGTCCCGCCCAGGAATGGACTGGTGGTCGGCCGGATGGACCACGGCTACCCGCTGCTCTACGTGAACGCGGTCAGCTACCTCGGCCTGCAGCAGGCGGCGTGGCTGGCGCAGCGCATCGGCGAGCAGGCCCGGGCGGAGGCGTTCCGGCGGCGCGCCGGAACGCTCCGGCAGGCGTGGCTCGAGGCCTACGCCGGCGAGGAGATGCGCGACCCGCGGACCTTCGCGACGGCCTTGTGGCCTTCGGGCGTGATCGACACCGGCGACGGTCGCGCGCGGCTCCTCGCCGCCCTGGCGGAGCACCGTACGGTGGCCTGGGATCCGTCGGGCAAGCCGCGCGAGTGGCCGCTCTGGACCTACTTCGACATCGCCGAGGCGCATCAGTGGCTGCTCCTGGGACGGCCGGACACCGCGTGGTCCACCTTGCGCTGGTACTGGCAGCACCAGACGTCGCCGGGGCTGTACACCTGGTGGGAAGACAAGGAGGAGGGCAACAGCTACTACCTGTGGGACCAGGTGCGCGGGTGGGTCAATCCGAAGATGGTGACTCCGCACTACTGGACCAGCGCCGAGGTCCTCCTGCTGCAGCTCGACATGCTCGCCATGCCGGTGACCGGCAGCCGGGGGCCCGCGCTCGTCCTCGGTGCCGGGGTGCCGCCGGCCTGGCTCGCGGACTCGCTCGGCGTCGGTGGCCTTCGCGTTCGCGGCCGTTCGGTAGATTGGACCTGGGACCGGCATCGGGTCCGCGCGAGCGTGCGCGGCGCTCCGATCGAGCTGCGGCTGGGCCCCGCGTTCCCGCCGGGCACCCTCCTGGAGCTCGTCCCCGGCGGCCTCTGAGCCGTCCAGTCACCCCTGTATATTCCGCCCGACTTCGAACCGGGACATTCATGCGCGCTCTGGTGAAGGATGGTCCTCGGCCGGGTATGGTCCTCCGGGACGTCCCCCGCCCCACTTGCGGGCCGAGCGACGTGCTCATTCGGGTGCACCACGCCGGCGTCTGCGGCACCGACCTCCACATCTGGGAATGGGACAGCTGGGCCAGCCAGCGGCTCAAGCCGCCGGTGGTCATCGGCCACGAATTCGCGGGGGAGATCGTCGAGCTCGGCCGCGAGGCCGAAGCTGCCGAGCTGTTGAGCCTGGGCGACCTGGTGACCGCAGAAGGTCACATCGTCTGCGGCCACTGCCTGCAATGCCGGCTGGGCGCGGCGCACCTCTGCCAGCGCACCCAGATCATCGGGGTGGACCGCGACGGGGCGTTCGCGGATTTCATCGCCATGCCCGCGTCCAACGTCATGCGGCTCGACGGCATCCCGACCGAGGTCGGCGCCATCATGGACCCGATGGGCAACGCGGTGCACACCGTGCTGGAGGCCCGGGTGCCCGGCAGCACCGTCCTGGTGCTGGGCTGCGGACCGATCGGCTGTTTCGCGGTGGGAGTGGCGCGGGCCGCGGGCGCTTCCCTGGTGATCGCGAGCGACTTCAACCCGATGCGGCTGGAGCTGGCGCGAGCCATGGGCGCGCAGGTGACGCTCAACCCGGGCTCGGACGACGTGCTGGCCCGGGTGAAGGAGCTCACCGGCGGCGACGGGGTGGACCTGGTCTGCGAGATGAGCGGCCATCCCAGCGGCCATGCCCAGGCCTTCGCCGCCGCCCGGCTGGGCGGGCGGGTGAACCTGCTCGGCACGCCGAGCCGGACCACCGAGGTGGACTTCGCCCGCGACGTGATCTTCAAGGGTCTCACGCTCTACGGGGTGACCGGCCGCAAGATGTACGAGACCTGGCACCAGATGCGGCGATTCCTTCGCGCCGGCCAGCTCGACCCGAAGCCGGTCATCACCCACCGCTTTCCGCTCGAGTGCATCGCCGACGCCATCCAGGTGATCAAGGCTGGCCAGGCGGGCAAGGTAATCCTGGAGGTTGTGCGATGAGTCACGTGCTGGAGCGGCGCCTGGAGGAGGCGCTCGAAGGATTCGTTCGCGACGGGGTGTACAAGCGGTTGAACTACCTCGACAGCCCCCAGGCGGCGCGGGTCACCATGGAGGGCAGGGGCGAGGTGATCATCCTCTCCTCCAACAACTACCTCGGCCTGAGCAACCAGGCCGAGGTCGTAGCGGCCGGCAAGGCCGCCCTCGACCGATACGGCGCCGGCACCGCATCGGTCCGATTCATCTGCGGCACCTTCACGATCCACCGGGCGCTGGAGCACGCCTGCGCCCGGCTGGTCGGCACCCCCGCGTCGCTGAGCTTCGTGAGCTGCTGGAACGCCAACGAGGCGTTCCCGGGCACCCTGCTCACCGAACACGACGTGATCATCAGCGATCAGCTCAATCACGCCTCCATCATCGACGGGATCCGGCTCGCCAAGGCGATCACCCGCTGCCGCAGCGCGGTGTACCGCCACGGCGACCTCGCCGACCTGGAGGCCAAGCTCGAGGCCGAGCGGGGCGATCGGGTACGCATGGTCGTCACCGACGGGATCTTTTCGATGGAGGGCTCGATCGCGCCGCTGCCGGACCTGGTCGAGCTCTGCCGCCGCCACGACGCGGTGCTGGTGGTAGACGACTCGCATGCCACCGGCGTGCTGGGTGCGCGCGGGCGCGGCACGGCGGAGCACTTCGGACTGGTGGGCGAGGTGGACATCATCACCTCCACCCTGGGGAAGGCCCTGGGGGGAGCCGCCGGCGGCTTCGTGGCGGCGGCGGCGTCCGTCTGCGATTACCTCACCCAGCGCGCCCGGCCCCAGCTCTTTTCCAACGCCCTCCCCCCCACGGTCGCCGCGAGCTCCCTCGCCGCGATCGAATATCTCGAGGCCCATCCCGAGCGGGTGGCCACCCTGCAGCGGAACGCCCGCTACTTTCGCGAGCGGCTGTTGGAGCTCGGCTTCAGGCCCCTGGCGGGCGAGACCCCGATCATCCCGGTCATCCTGGGTGAGACTGCGGCCGCCATCCGGATGAGTGATCTGCTGCTGAAGGAAGGGGTCTTCGTCACCGGGTTCGGCTATCCGGTAGTGCCCCAGGGCGAGGCCCGGGTGCGCTGCCAGATCTCCGCCGCCCATACCCGGGAGGACCTGGACGAGGCCCTGGCCGCCTTCCAGCGGGTCGGCCGAGCCCTCAAACTCATCTGATCGCCGTTGGCCCCCCTCTTGCACCCCTGCCCCCACCGTCGGGCGGGGAAGTCTCGGGGCAGCTACCTGTAAGTCGTTGCAGAACAGGTGGATCGCTGCACGGTCGTTCCCCCTCCCCTCCCGCGTTTTCCAGCAAGTTTCCCGCATTTTGACGTACCGCTCGTCGGGGACGCGGTAGGCGCCAGGGCCCGCCTGGTGCGGACATTCCACGGAGGCAGGGAGTGATGCGCATGGTCATCCGAAGCATTCCGGTCCTGGCACTGGCTCTCGGCCTGAGCGTCAGCCAGGCGGCCGCCCAGCAGCCGGGCAACGGCGACTTCCAGTGGTACATCGGCCCTCAGGCCGGTGTGATGCTGTTCAAGACCCCGACCCAGGGCAGCTCCGCGATTCCGGCATTCGGCGGCCAGACGCTGATCGTCGCCCGGCGGACTGGCCTCCTCATCTCGGTTGAGGAGGCAGTGGGATCGGACGAGCTCAGCCAGTACGAGGATCTCAACGGCATCCAGACGGTCACCTTCAACGACATCCGCAAGTACTCCGCGATGCTGATGGCCTTCCCCATCAAGTCGGCCGCGCAGCCGTACCTGGGCGTGGGCTGGGGCATCATCCACGTGGTGAACCCGCAGACCAGCAGCGGGTTTCACGACGACGCGGTCGAGCTCGGCAGCAGCGGCTTCGGCAGCTTCGTCGGCGGCCTGCAGTTCCAGGTCGGCCGGTTCATGGCCTTCGGTCAGTATCAGATCACCACCGGCGCGTCGAACGACACTGTCGAGGACGCCACCGGGGCCCCGGTCGCCTTCGGCCGCTTGCTCGAGGGTCCGACCCACACCTTTTCCGGTGGCCTCCGGTTCGGCCTCGGCAGCGCGAGGGAGAAGCCCCAGACCGGGGGCTACTGAGCGACGCCGACGGGCACGGTACCCGAACGGGCAGCGGATGGCTCCGCTGCCCGTTCGCTTTTGTCGGGGTCAGTCTCGCGGCGAGCGGGAAGCCCAGGGGGAGCCCGAGACCACGAACCGGAGTGGCCAGTCCGCGGCCTTGGTGATGCCTATCCGCGGCGAGGCGACGATCTCGTGGAGATCCTCCGCGCTTCGCACCTTCACGTCCGACCGGCGCATCATCCTTCCGTCGAGACTCCGCGTGATCCCGAGCGCCTGACAGAGTCGCCCCGGTCCGGAGCAGAGCTGCCGGTCGGCAACGCCGGCTCGCCGGCGGCGCATCGTGGCGAGTCCCTCGACCGGCTCCAGTGCTCTCAGGAGCACGGCGCTGGCGTGGCCCCTCGGGCCGCATACCAGGTTGGCGCACCAGTGCATGCCGTACGACAGGTAGACGTACCAGCTCCCCGGCGGGCCATAGAGCGATTCGTTCCGCGCGTGGCGCCGGTCGCGGTAGCCGTGCGAGGCGGGGTCGTCCCGGCCAAGGTAAGCCTCGGTCTCGACGATCCGTCCGCTGGTCCGGCGGCCCTCGATGGTAGAGACGACCAGCGTCCCCAGGAGCTCGCGGGCAACCAGGTCGGCGGGGCGCTCGAAAAAGGAGACGGGCAGCGTGGCTGCCCGTCGGGTGATCGTCACTCCGCCTTCTTCTTGGCTCGCGCTCGGGGGCGTTTGGCCGGGGGCGCGGCTTCGGCTCCATCGGGAGCCGCGGCGCTGGCCGCCGCGGCCGCGGCCTTCTTTCGCGGAGCCCGGCGGCTTCGCGCCGGCTTCTTGGCGGGGGCCTCCTCGGCCTCTGCGGCGCCAACCGATTCCGCCGACGGCTCCTCGGGCGGGACCTCCATCTGCACCACGCCGATCAGCGGGATCTCGCCGGGGCGCGAAGACCCGCGGGAGCCGCGCCGGAACCGCACGCCGAAGCGGCCGCCGTTGTCGCGCCCCGCTCCGCCTGCGGCTCCCGCCGGCTCGCCCTGCCCGGCGGGCTCCGATTCCACCGGAGCGGGCGCCGGCTCCGCACGGGCCGCCGCCGGGACGCTGGGCGTGACCAGAGCGGCGCTCCGATGCAGAGAGATTTCGTATTCGTCCTCGCCCACCTTGCGGACGTCGGCGATCTCCGCGTCGTTGGCCTGACGCAGCAGCCGGGGGAACCGCGTCGGGTCGAGCAGGCTGTCGTCCCGTCCATGCAGGGCCGCCATCCGGACGCGGAGCGCATCCTGGGTCACGGGGCCGCGCAGCTCCGTCAAGGCCTGTGACATGAGCTGGAAGGCCTTCGCCAGAGTCAGCGCGCCGTCGGGGCCGCGGCCGCGAGGGGCGCCGGCTGCTTCCCGGGGCCCTTCGGGCGCCCGTTCCCGATCGCGATCCCGGTCCCGACCCCTGCCCCGACGGCCCCGCCCGCGACGTCCATCCTCCCGGCCGCTTTCGGGGCGCGGCGCCGGTGGAGCGCTGGCCGGGGGCCCGCCGGGGCTCGCTACCGCGGCGGCACCGGTGCCCGGCGCCACCTCGAACTGCCCGTTGTCGAGCCTGGTCACCTGCACCACGCCGCGGTTCCCCGCTTCGACCACGAACTTGCTGAAGCGGTTGAACCCGACGTTGCGCTCGTCGAAGTTGGGATCGATCTGCTGCATCACCTGCTTGAGCCGGTCGCTCCGCATCACATCGCCGTTGCGGGCCATCTGCCCCACGGCCTCGCCGGCGAGCTCCCAGGGATCGCGCTGGATCGATGGGGTATCCACTTCCTTGGTGAGGCCCGCGAGATCGTTGTACGAGAAGTACTCGTCACAGTTCTGGATCAGGAGATCGCTGGCGCTCTCCCGGATCCCCACTCCGATCACGTATTTCCCGTACTCCTTCAGCTTGATCACCATCGTGCTGAAATCGCTGTCGCCGGAGAGCAGGATGAAGGTCCCGATCTCCGGGCGGGTGAAGACCAGCTCGATGGCGTCGATGGCGAGGCGGATGTCGGTGGCGTTCTTCTTGGAGGAGCCGAACGCGGGGGCGAAGATCAGATCGATCGAGGACTCCGACAGCGGAACGATGTACTGGGGGTAGCGTCGCCAGTCGGCGTAGGCGCGCTGCACCGCCACCTTGCCCTTGATGATATCGCTGTTGAGGAGGGTCCTGAGCTCCTTGGTGAGATCCTTCTGGATGCCCAGGGTGACGTTGTCGAAATCGATCAGCAGGGCCGCGTTGGGGGCGTGGACCGGGGCGTGGCTCACCAGGTGTCGCCCCGGCCGGATCATCGGTCGGTTCACGTCGCTCTCATCCCGGGTCTCCCGCCCTCCGCCGACCACTCCTTGCGCACCTGGCCGGACCCGGATCGCGGCAGGGCATCGGAGTTCGCGCTCGAGGGCGGAGACCCGTCAGGGGTTATCGCTGTCGCCAGCAGGACGCTGCCGTCGCTCGCACGGCGCGCAGAGCTCGGCCGGGTCGCCGAATCGCGTCGTGAGGGCCGGCTTCCATGATGGCCAGCGGAAAGAATTTAGGCGGGCGGGACGGGGGGTGGTAGGGGCTCAGCCGAACTGGCCTTCTCCGGCCAGGGGCAGCTCCAGCTCGAAGAAGAACCGGGTACCGGTGCCCATGGTCGTCTCGACGCTGAGGCTCGATCCCATCGCCTCGACCAGTTTGCGGCAGATGGAAAGCCCGAGACCCGAGCCCGAGAAGGCGTACTCGCCCGATTTCTGGCGCCGCCGGAAGGGCTCGAACAGCGTCGCCATGGACTGGGGCGGGATGCCGCGGCCGGTGTCGCGAACGGAGAACTCGAGGCGCCGGGCGCCGGTCTGCCGCGCGATTACCTCCACCGACCCCTCGGCGGTGAACTTGAGGGCGTTGGTGGTGAGGTTGAGCAGCACCCGGCTGAGCGCCACCGGGTGCCCGATCCGGAAATCGGCCTCCGGAGCAGTCAGCCGCACCGCCAAGCTCTTCTCCTCCGCGATCGGCTGCACGATGTCCCGCACCGACTCCAGGATGTCGGTCACGCTGAACGGGATCGGATCGAGATCGACCAGGCGATCCCCGCCGCGGGCCAGCTCGATCACGTCGCTGGCTACGGAGCTCAGGCCGAACGCCGCACTATAAATGAGGCCCAGCTGGCGTTCCTGCACCTGGTTGACGGGGCCGCTGCGCCCGCGCTGCAGCGTCTCGGCGAGGAAGAGGATGGAGGTGAGGGGAGAGCGGAGGTCGTGCGCCACCTCGACCACCAGCTCGAGACCGTCGGGCGCGCTCAGCCGATCGGCGAAGTGCTGCGACCAGTCCGCCTCCAGCCCCCGGCCGACCACCTCCATGGCCTGCAGCAGGCGGACGAGCTGGCCGCCGTCTGCGCCCCCCAGCGCCTGAACCCGATCGAGAAATGATCCCCGGATCATCCCGAGGAGCTGGCGGGAGAGAGGAGTCCGGGGCGCGGCGGACAGGTCGCCCCGCTCGCCGCTGGCCTCGGCGCGGAGGGCATGGGAGAGCTGGGCCAGGAGGGCGCTGACCTCGTCGGCGCTCGAGGCGTGCTCGATGGCCTGGGCCCACTCGGCCTGGGTCCAGAGGACCGCCTCGTGCAGCGCGTTCCACAGCGCGGGAGCGACTGCGGACGTGGACGGGCCGTCGGGATCCCAGACCCGGATCGGACCGGCTTGCGGCTGCGCGGCCCGCCGGCGATCTCCGCTGGTGGTCCCGGGAAGCGCAGTCTCAGGCGTCACTCAGGTGACCCAGCCGTGTCGTCGCGGTGGAACTCGTGTTTGTCCATCAGCCGGTAGAGCGTAGTGCGATCGATGCTGGCGAGCCGAGCCGCCTTCGACATATTGCCGCCCGCCCGGCTGATCAGACGGGTCAGGTACTCCTTCTCGAACTGGGCTACCACCCGATCCTTGGCCGGATGGTACGCCTCGTCCATGACCCCGGCCGGCACCACGCTTTCCGCCGGCCATTCGGTCGCGTCGTCGTACACCGGGATGTCGTTCGGCTGGATCACTTGATCCGGCTCGGCCAGCACCGCGACATGCTCGATGACATTCTGAAGCTCACGAACGTTGCCTCGCCACGGCCGCGAACGCAAGAAGCCGACGGCCGCTTCGCCGAGGCGCGGTACCCGGTCACCGAGCTGACGATGCCGCTGCCAGTAGTGAGTCAGGAAGTGGTTGGCCAGGAGCGGGATGTCTTCCGGCCGCTTCCGGAGCGGCGGCAGCTTGATCGGCACCACGCGGAGCCGGTAGAACAGGTCGCCCCGAAGCATTCCGGCGTCCACCGCCTCCTGCGGCTCCCGGTTGGTGGCCGAGATGAACCGCACATCCACCACCGCATCCTGCTGCTCGCTGCCGACCCGGCGCACCACGCCGTCCTGGATCACCCGGAGGAGCTTGGCCTGGAGCGGCATCGACATCTCGGTCAGCTCGTCGAGGAACAGCGTCCCGCCGTGCGCCATCTCCAGCAGCCCCGGCTTGTCCCGGTCGGCGCCGGTGAAGGCGCCCTTCCGGTGGCCGAACATCTCGCTCTCCAGCAGCGGCTCGGGCAGCGCCGCGCAGTTGATCGGCACCAGAGACCGCGACGCGCGGCGGCTGTTCTGATGGATGAACTGGGCGATGACTTCCTTGCCGGTACCGCTCTCGCCGCTGATGAACACCGAGGCATCGGTGGCGGCGACCTTCCGGGCCAGCTCCACGGCCTTGCGAAAGAGTGGCGAGATCCCGATCAGGGCGATCTTGTCGCTGTGGCCGTGCTGCTTCATCAGCTGGACGCGGAGATCCTGCGCTTCGCGCGACATCATCACCGCGTGCGAGGCGCGGCCGATGAGGACCTGCAGATGCGTGGCGGAGAACGGCTTCGGGAGGTAGTCCCAGGCACCGGCCCGCAGCGCCTCGATGCTGCTGGTGACGCTGGGGTTGCCGGTCATCACCACCACGATGGTGTCCTTCTGCGCTCCCAGGGCGGCCTGCAGAATCTCCAATCCGGAGATCTGGGACATGTACAGATCCACCAGAATGATGTCGAACTTGCGCCGCTTGACCGTCTCGATCGCTTCCTCGCCGCGGCCGATGACGGTCACATTGTAGCCGTCCATCTGGAGCACGCTGGCGCAGCTTTCCCGCAGCGTCCGCTCGTCATCCACCACCAGAACCCGGATGCTGGCCTTGACCTCGCTCGGGATCGACAACGGATCACGAGGAGGCTCCGGCGTCGGAGCGCCCGCCTGGTCGGACTGAGAGAGGACGTTGGCCATCAGGACTCCAGGAATCGGGGACACGCGGAGCAGACCCCGGGCAGGATGCCGCCACGGAGATGCGCGAAGGCAACGAATCGACCTCTAAGCTGTCTGGAGCGTAAAGTTTTTACAACAATGTGCGGCAGGTGTCAAGCAGGTGATGGGGTGACGCTACAGTTCTCCGCCGTGGCGTCGCAACATAGATCGGTGTGGCTGTAGGAGTTACGCTGGATCAGGTGGGGTACCGGACCGTGACCTGGTCGAACGCCCGGACCCGCTCGCCTTCGGGCCCTTCGCGCTTGAGATCCCGGAGCGCGGTGGTCGCGCGGAGGAGGAGCTCGGAGGCGTCCATGGAAGACTCGGCGAAATCGGGCACGGCGCAGTACCCCGCACGGACCCGAACGGACCGCTCCCCGCCGCGCACCGGCAGGGGCGAGCCTTCGATCGCCTCGTGTAGACGCCGGACCATGCGAAGGGCCGCCTCCGGGCCGGTGCCCGGGGCGATCACGCCGAATTCGGAAAGGCCCAGCCGTCCGATGGCGTCGGAAGCACGCCCGGTCTGCCGCAGGAGGATGCCGATCTGGTCAGTGAGGCGAAGGGTCTCTTCGTCCGTCGGCTCGGTGGGCTCTTCGACTTCGGTATCGGGGGCGATCACCACGCACGCGACCGGCTCCCGCCGGCGGAACGCCTCCGATCCGATCTCCTTCGCCCGGCGGGTGAGGCCGCGCATGTTGTACAGCCCGGTCCCCGGGTCGAGGAGATTCTCTTCCCGCAGGATGTCCACCTGCTGCTTGCAGCGGAGAAACGTGTCGAGCTTGAGCAGGAGCGCTTCCCCATCGAGCGGCTGCCCGAGGAACTCCCAGGCGCCCGCCCGATAGGCCTCGAGGCGCTGCGTGCGTCCGGAGGGGCCGGAGGTGGTGATGACGATGGGGGTGGTCGACCCGAACCGGGGGTCGCCGCGCAGGGCCCGGCACACATCGAACCCGTGCATATCCGGCATCTGGGCGTCCAGAATGATCAGGTCGGGGAGCGACGTCCTGGCCCGCTCCAGCGCCTGCTGCCCCGTGTAGGCACGCACCACGCTGTACCCGTGCGGCCCGAGGATGCTCTCGAGCGACCGGGCCGACCATTCCTGATCATTGGCGATCAAGACCAGCGGCGCAGGGACGTTCTTCTCGCGGTGTGCCATATCGTCGAGTGCCGGGTTCGGGGTTGGCTGAACTGCTTGATCCCTGACAGCAGGACTCGTGCGGGCGCCACGTAAACTCGCAACTGGCTCAAATTCAATGGCTTGGAGATTTCGACTCCGGCTCCCGCCAACGGTTTGCCGGTGGGGCGGCGCCACAGATGGAGGCTTTGGTGCGACGGAATGCACCGGTTCGATTCTGTGGCGGTGAACCCGGCTGCTTGTGGTCCGGAAGCAACGACCCGCGGCCTTGCCCTTGCTGTGTAGCGAGCGCACAACCCGCTGCGAACTTATTGGATGATAGCAACTTGGGACAGCACTCCCGGGCTATCAAGCCAGGGCGAGGACGCAAGCGATTTCACGGCTCCATCCTTGAAGTCATCCCCGCCAGTCCCGGTGCACCGTGCAACCTCTTGCAGAGCCCTGCTCATGTCGCAGACGCCGGTCCCAAACGAATCAGCCCAGCCCACGGCTGCGACCCCCGAGGTGCGGGTCGAGCCCTTGGCGGCTGAGCAGTTGCCGGCGGAACGGTCGCGCTTCAGCCGTTGGCTGGCCCGGTTCGGCCTGGGTGAAGCGGTCGCCCCTCTGCTCCGACCTTCGCGCGCGCGGACGCCGACCTCGCGGCCGCCGTCGTAACGGCGCACCCTGTGACCGCAGTCACAGGATCGCTCTCGGGCCAGGGATACACTTTGACGCTGAATTAAGCTGGGACGTTTCCGGCCCTGAGCGGCTGTCTCACCTTCACGAAAGAGCGCATGGGATCAGCCAGTTCAGGAGTGCGCCGCCAACACCATCATCACGACGCGGTCGCGGGACGCATCTCGCGGCCGGTGCCACGGCCCCGAACCTCTGGTGCCGTGCTCGCCGTTGCGGAGGCCCCACCGTTGGTCGTGACGACGTGGCTCGAGCGCTCGGTCAATCTGATCCTCGCTATCCTGGCGCTGTTGCTCCTCTCTCCAGTCCTCTTCCTGATCGCGCTGGCGATCAAGCTGACCAGCCGGGGGCCCGTGCTCTACACCCAGGAGCGGGTCGGCCTCGACCGGCGCAACGGGGGCCGCGACGCCGGCCATCCCCAGCGCCGGCGCGACCTCGGCGGCCAGCCCTTCACCATCTACAAGTTCCGCACGATGCGGGTCGACGCCGAGCGCGAGAGCGGCGCCGTGTGGGCGGCCCAGGACGATCCCCGGGTCACCCCGCTGGGCCGGCTCCTGCGCCAGTACCGGCTGGATGAGATCCCCCAGCTCCTCAACGTGCTGCGGGGGGAGATGAACATCGTGGGCCCCCGGC
>Ga0310810_10007569_pt1 | contig 12402 bp, 12 predicted proteins | sample NCmetagenome_FD_207641 | JGI IMG/M metagenome (GOLD analysis project Ga0310810, IMG submission 207641) | Soil microbial communities from experimental microcosm in Duke University, North Carolina, United States - NC | ecosystem: Engineered > Artificial ecosystem > Soil microcosm > Unclassified ... | reverse complement strand
AAGTCCGCCGAGCGCCGACGTGTCTGGCGCCGTGCTGGCCGGCGAGCAGCCCGAGGGCGCCCGCATGGGCCACGTCAAGTTGCGGCGCGGCCATCAGGTGCTGCTCGGCGCCGGCAATGCCTATCGTTTCACGGCCGGCACGACCGGCGTGCTGATGCAGCAGACCATGCTCGGCGATCTCAGCGTCCAGAAGTGGCGCGAGATCTGCCTGACCTGAGGAGAGACCGATGTCCGCCACCCCGGTCCAGGCCAGCGAGCCCAGCAACCGCAACGGCTATCGCAGCTTCCGGCTCGGCAAGTTCGAGCTGGCGCGCGACGAGTACTTCGTCACCGTGCACTGGCCCGCCAAGGGCGCGCGGCGCTCGCACCAGATGCCGGCCGACGCCTTCCTGCGCGCCTGCATGCGCGACGTCGCCTGGAACTTCTTCTACGGCTGGGTGAACTTCGACCACGTGATCGGCACGCGCAATCACTACGGGAAGGTCGATTTCTACGCCGGCACCTTCAACGGCACGCTCAAGGGGGCCGGCGTCGACTACGTCGAGCAGTTCGACTCCGACCACATCATGGCGACCTTCAAGGCGATCCTGCGCGACTGGGTCAACGAGGGCTTCGATCCGTTCGCCGCGCCGGTCGAGACCGGCAGCGCGTTCGGTCCCAAGCAGGGCGACAACATCGCCGCGATCGAACGCACCCGCATCGCGACCAGGCGGATGCCGGGCCTGCCCGGCGATTCGCCGTTGCGCGACGACATGCCGGTCAATCGCGCCTTCGCCGACGTGCCGCAGGACGAGCCGGAGATCCATGCCGAGCCGGGCTTCGAGGGCGAGCTGCACGCCTTCAACCTGTTCAAGTATCTCAGCCGGTCCGACGTCACCTGGAATCCCTCGGTCACCGCGGTGTGCAAGGCTTCGCTCGCCTGCCCGACCACCGAGGAGTTCATCCTGCCGGTGTTCCACGGCAACGACCGCGTCGAATGGTTCATCCAGCTCTCCGACGAGATCGTCTGGGAGGTCGGCGACAAGAACACCGGCGCGCCGCGCGCCCGCGTCACGATGAAGGCCGGCGACGTCGCCGCCATGCCGGCCGACATTCGCCACCAGGGCTATTCGACCAAGCGATCGATGCTCTACGTGTGGGAGAACGTGACGCCCGGCCTGCCGCAGCGCTACGAGCGCGGCGAGCTGCCGCCTTATCCCGTCGACTTCTAGTTCAAGCGTAGAGGTGCATGAGAATGCCGATCGCGCCGGAGGCGAGGATCGGTAGCGCCGGGTTGATCTTGGTCAGCATCAACAAGCCGAACACGACGGCCGCCAGCACGACGTAGAGCGGCTTGGTCAGCGCGCCCCTGCCCATGATGATGACTCCGGCGAGCACCAGCCCGACCGCCACGGAACCGAGCCCGCGCTGGACCGCCGGACGCCACGGCCAGTCGGCGAGGCGGTTCCACAGCCGGCCGATGGCGAAGGTCAGCACGCCGGTCGGCAGGATGAACGCAACCAGCGCGACCGCCGCTCCGGTCAGGCCGGCGACATGCGCACCGACCGACGCCACCATCATCATGTTCGGCCCGGGCGCCAGCTGTCCGATGCTGTAGTAGCCGAGCAGCTCGGGAAAGGTCAGCCAGTGATGGACGTCGACCGTGAGATCCTTGAGCTCGGGGAAGGCGGCCATGCCGCCGCCCACCGTGAGCAGCGAGAGGTAGGCGAAGACGCCGCCGATTTCGAGGTACTGCTTCATTTGTCCTTGCCCGGGCCGGCGCCCGGCCGCGGCCGGTGCCACCAGATCGCCAGCGCGGTGACGCCGATCAGGGCGTAGGGCACCGGCACGCCGAAGCCCGCGACGAGCGCCGCGGTCAGAGCCACGAAAACGTAGTCGGCAAGGCCGCTCAGCGCCTTGGCGCCGAGTTGCACCAGCACCATCAGCACGAGGCCGACCGCGCCGGCGGCAACCGCATGCAGAAAGGCCTTCGACGCCGGATGATCGCCGCTGAAACCATAGACGTAGGCCGCTGCAGTCATCAGCGCGGCGCCCGGCAGGCACATGCCGAGCGCCGCCAGTGCCGCACCCGCCGTGCCGCGCAGCCGGTCACCGACCAGGATCGACATGTTGGTGGCGTTGAGGCCTGGCAGGGCCTGGCTGATCGCCAGCAGCTCGACAAAGGCCTTGTCGTCGAGCCAGCGCTGGCGCACGACGAGGCCCGAGCGCAGATAGCCGACGACGCCGCCGCCGATGCTGGTCCCACCGATGACGAAGAAGACCCAGAACAGCCGCCACAGGCTGGGCGTGGGCGTCATTCGTGCGCCTGCGGGGGATTGCCCTTCAGGCGGTAAACCGCGCCGGTCTTGGTGCTGGTGAGCGCCAGCCAATCCGCCGCAACCTGCTGCAACTCGATGAAGAACGCCTCGCACGCTGCCAGGCTTTCACCGCGGATGTCGTGCGGTCCGTTGAAGCGGAGCTGGTAGGCGAATTCGCCGACGAACGCCCGGTGGTCGCCGCGCGAGCGCCACAGGCCGAGATTGGCGGTGGCCCTGGTGTGGTGGTGGAACGACAGCTCGCAAATGTCCTGCAGCAATTCCTCGACGATGATCTGGTTGACCATCGTCACTTCGCCAGCGCCTTTGACCGGTATCGTCGCGAGCGCCGGAAAGATCTCGGTGAGCTCCTGCATCGTGATGTGGTCGACCGAGGCCATCGCCAGTCGAGCCGCCTGCGGCGCCTGGCTGAGGCCGAACTCGACGTTGTGCGAGAGCAGGCGGCGCAAGCCGCCGATGCGCTCCCTGAGCGGCATGATCTCCAGCTTGAACTTGATCTTGAACTTGCCGGCGATGGTCGGTCGCACGTCGATCGCCTGGGCCTTCTCCATGTTCTCGTTGCGGTACTTGAAGACGATCTCGGGATCGGCCACCGGGAAGCCGTCCTCGTAGGCGATGCGCCGGCGCACGATGAACGAATTGTTGTAGAGGTCGTAGCTCGCGGTATCGAGGAACAGCACCTCGCGCACCTCGGGCCGTTGCAGCAATTTCGCCGTGGGATGGAAGCCGACGCCCGTCTTGTGGGCCGCGTGCTGGACCATCCCGGCGAATTCCTTGAACACATGCGCCGAGGTGAAACGATCGGGTTTGAGGATCAGCTTGCACTGCAGGTAGCTGATCTCGTCGCACCGCCGCCCGTCGAAATAGGTGCTGGGATACTGCTCGGACAACCACGTCCGCAGCGTCGATTCATGCTTGCCGTTTTCCATTGTATTTCTTGTCCTGATCTCTACGCCGGCAGCAGGTTGAGCCGTCGCAGGAGCTCGCGCTCCTCCTCGTAAGTCTTGGCCATGGCGTCGCGATAGGCCGGACCGTCGAGCAGCAGCAGGGGCTGGTCCATGTTGTCCAGGAACTCGAGGTGCTTCGGATCTTGCGCCGCTTCGCGGAAGATGTCGCCGAGGACCTTCACGAGGCCCGGATCCATGCCTTTCGGCCCGATCAGGCCGCCCGGGCTGTCGACCACCACGTCGATGCCGAGCTCTTGCACCGTCGGCGCGTCGGGGAAGCGCTTGGCGCGGGTCTTGGTGAAGACCGCGAGCAGGCGGAGCTTGCCCGACTGCACCATCGGCGCCCAGCCCGAGGCTTCGGAGGCAAAGTCGATCTCGCCACCCAGCAGCGCCCGCAAGGTATCGGCGGTGCCGCGATAAGGCGCGTGCGTCCAGCTCAGGCCGCCTTGGGAGATGCCCACACGCTCCATCGCGAGCTGCTGCGTCGAGCCGATGCCCAGGGTGCCGTAGTTCAGCTTGCCGGGATTGGCCTTCGCGTAGGCCAGCAGCTCGGGCAAGGTCTTCCACGGCGCCTCGCTGCGCACCACCACGCCCATGACGTAGCCGGTGACCTGCAGGATGTAGGTGAGGTCGCGGATCGGATGGTAGGTCAGTGACTTGTTCAGCAGCGGCTGGCGCAGAACGCTCATGTGCATCTGCGAAATCGTGTAGCCGTCGGGCTTGGCATCCTGCAGCGCCATCGCCCCCAATACGCCCGAAGCGCCCGCCTTGTTGTCGATCACGACCGGCTGGCCGAGCTTCCTGGCGGCAGGCTCGGCCATGATGCGGAAGCCCGCGTCGGCCGGGCCGCCCGCGGCCCACGGGATGATCAGCTTGACCGGACGCTCGGGAAACTTCGCCTGGGCCCGCGCGGCGAAGGGCAGGAGGCCCGCGCCGGCCAGTGCGCTACGTCTTGTGATCATTGACTTTCCTCGACATCGAACAGCTTCCCCTTACCATTGCACGGCGGCTTGAGGTGCCGGAAGCATGATCATCGACTGCCACGCCCACGTGTTCACGCACTGGATCGGCGCTTGTGGGCATCCCACGCGCGACATCCACAACCGGTACCTGCAGCGCATGATCACCCGCACCGTGGCCTCGACGTTCCGGGCCCGGGACGGCGTGCAGGCCGACACCAAGGCATTGTACCGTACCGACGATCCTGGCTGGAGTGGTCTGACGGATGTCGATTTCCGCGTCGGCCGCTTCGGCCAGCTCGAGTTCACGCATGCCGGGGAGGACCACGTCATCCAGTACATGCCGGTCGGCATGCAGGAGATGGTGGCGCCTCCCGAGCTGATGCTGGCCCAGATGACGTATGCCGGCGTCGATTGCTGTGTGCTGCAGGCAGGGGGGTCCTACGGGGCGATGACGGAAATGAACGCCTTCGCCCAGCTGCAGTATCCCGCCCGCATGACCGGGCTGATGCATGTCGACGAGGCGATGGCGGGCACGGAGGCCGAGCTCGCCAAGGTCGACCATGCCTTCGAGGCGCTGAAGCTGCGCGGCCTCTATTTCAACGTCGAATCATTGGCCCGCCACGGCTTCCCCTGGCCACTCGATGCCAAAGAGATGGCGCCGTTCTGGGACAAGCTTGCGCGGCGCGGCATCGCCCTCTGCCTGGAGCTGAGCTCGGCGCCGACCTACGACGCGGCGGGCTACATGGGCCACATCGGCGCGCTCCGCCGGATCCTGGCGCGCCATCGCGATCTCAAGCTGCACCTGGCAATGAGCCCGCCGGTCGCCTTCTTCGCCAGGAACGGTCGATACGAGTTCCCGGAAGATCTCCAGGCCGTCTACGGCCATGACAACCTGATGCTCGAGATCATGTTCCCGATCACCTATGGCGGCGTCTGGGACTATCCCTATCCCGAAGCACAGGCGCTGATCGAAAGCCTGCGCGACCAACTCGGCGCCGAGCGCCTGATGTGGGGTTCCGACATGCCCAACGTCGAGCGCTTCTGCACCTACCGGCAATCGCTCGACTATGTCCGCAAATACTGTCCGTTCCTGACGGCGCGCGAGAAGGACCTGGTCCTCGGCGATAACTGCGCTGCATTCTACGATATCAAGCAAGGAGCCCGCTCATGACCACGCGCGCATCGCTCAGACAGCAGGGCGAGGCCATGCGCCAGCGCCTGTTCGGCGACGACGATGGCGCGCCGGCCTTCATGCGCACACTCAATACCGAGGCAAGCTACGGCGCGATCTGGAGCCGCCCGGGCTTGGCGCTGGAGGACCGCATGATCTGCGCCCTGGCCGCACTTGCTGCCGTTCAGCGCCTGCCGAAGCTGCGCCGCCACGTCGGCGCGGCGCTCCAGCTCGGACTGACGCCGCGGGCGATCGTCGAGGTGCTGATCCAGATCGGCATCTACGCGGGCTTCGCGGCCTCGGAGGAAGCGATCGAGGTCGCCGCCATCGAATTCGCTGCTCGCCAGGTCGCCATGCCGGAGGAGCCGGAGCGCACCGACTCGCTGGACGTCCTGAGCGAGCGGGGCCGCAAGCTGATGGAGCAGTTGCACGGCGACCGTGCGGGGCAGGGATACGCCGCGCCCGGCAATGGCGTGACCGGTGCGCTTTATCCGCTCGCCATCCAGTACGGCTACGGCGAGATCTGGTTCCGGCCTGGCCTCGACCTTCGACAACGCGCGCTCGTGGCCGTGGCGGCCTTCACCGCGCTGAAGCTCGGTCAGGTCCAGAAGTTCGGCGAATCGGCGCTCAACATGGGGCTTAGCCGCACCGAGGTGATTGAAGCGGTGATCCAGACAGCGCCGCTTTCGGGTTTCGCGCCGGCGCTCAACGCGCTGGGTTCGCTGAGCGGAGCGTTGGGAGAATAGAGGGCAACGAGGCTTTATTGCTCGTCGATATCGACATTCTTGCGGATCGCGGTCGACTCATGCTCTGACGGTCGCGCACTCGGCAGGCGCCATCCCCGATAGATGGCCATCGTGCGCAGCCCGAAGCAGAGGGCCACGCCGACGATCGCAGCCGCGACAGAGGGAACCTGCCACACGTTGCAGACGACCACTGCAGCGGCTCCCGCGAGCGCGGCCAGGGCATACAGGTCCGCACGCAAGACAACTGGAATTTTGACGACCAGCAAATCACGCACCATGCCGCCGCCGATCCCGGTGACCATGCCCAGGGCTGCCGCCATGGCGGGGCTCAGCCCAAAGGCCAGAGCTTTCTGTGTTCCGGCGACGGCGAACAGCGCCAAGCCGGCGGCATCGAAGATGAGCATCGGATGGCGTAACCGGTCGAGAAGCCGTGGCCAGTAGAATGTCACGAACCCGGCTGGAATGGCCGCCCCCATATATCGCCAGTCGCTGATCGCTTCGGGCGGCACGGCGCCGATCAGGAGGTCGCGGATGATACCGCCCGCGGTGCCTGCGGCGATCGAGAGGACGATTACGCCAAACAGATCGAGCCTGGCCCTGACCGCGGTGACCGCTCCGCTGACTGCAAACACGAACGTGCCGATCAAATCCAGCGTGAGCAGGACGGGCGTCTGCAAATTGCTGATCTCTGTGGGAGTGAGCATCTTTGCAATGCCGATCGATCGCCTCGCCGAGTCAGTCGATCAGCCGAACCTTCACGTAGCTCCCTGGCGCGTCCTCGATCGCCGGCAATCCGCCGCTGCCGGGCACGCGCGCCGGCACGTTGGGGCCCGACTTCGGCGACAGCCACTTGTCCCAGTCGTCCCACCACGAACCGGGATGCTCAGTCGCGCCGGCCCGCCATTCGTCGAGGGTCGGCGGGTTCTTGCCCGTCTCGTTCAGCCAGTGCTGGTACTTCTTGGCCGCCGGCGGATTGACCACGCCCGCGATGTGGCCCGAGCCGGCCAGCATGAAGCGCACCGGACCGGAGAAGATCTGCGTCGCCTTGTAGACCGACTTGGCCGGCGCGATGTGATCCTCTTTGCCCGCCTGGATGTAGGTCGGGATCGAGATCTTGCGCAGGTCGATCGGCACGTTGTCGATCACCAGCCCGCCCGGCTTCGCCAGCAGGTTCTTCTGGTACATGTTGCGCAGGTAGTACATGTGCATCGCCGCCGGCATGCGCGTGGCATCGGCGTTCCAGAACAGCAGGTCGAACGGGAAGGGGTCCTTGCCCATCAGGTAGTTGTTCACGACGAACGACCAGATCAGGTCGTTGGCGCGCAGCATGTTGAAGGTGGTCGCCATCTCGCCGCCTTCGAGATAGCCCTTCTTGCTCATCACCTGCTCGACGCCGGCGAGCTGGTCCTCGTCGATGAACACGCCGAGCTCGCCGGGCTCGGTGAAGTCGACCTGCGCCGTGAAGAAGGTGCAGGCCGCGATCCGGTCGTCGTTGCGCGCAGCCATGTAGGCGAGGGTGGTCGCCATCAGCGTGCCGCCGATGCAATAGCCGATCGCCGAGACTTTCTTTTCGCCGGTCGCTTTCTCGATCGCGTCGAGGGCGGCGAGCGGCCCCTTCTTCATGTAGTCCTCGAAGGTGAGGTTGATCAGGTCCACGCCGGGATTGACCCAGGAGATCACGAACACCGTGTAGCCGTGCTCGACCGACCACTTGATGAAGGAGTTCTGCGGCTTGAGATCGAGGATGTAGAACTTGTTGATCCAGGGCGGCACGATCAGCAGCGGCATCTGATGCACCTCGGCGGTCGCCGGTGTGTACTGGATGAGCTGCATCAGCTCGTTCTGGTAGACGACCTTGCCCGGCGAAGTCGCGACGTTCTCGCCGACCTTGAAGGCCTTCATGTCGGTCTGGCGGATCGCCAGCCGGCCCTTGCCGCGCTCGAGATCGGTCAGCAGGTTCTGCAGGCCCTTGACCAGGTTCTCGCCCTTGCTCTCGATGGTCGCCTTGACGACCTGCGGGTTGGTCATCGCGAAGTTCGACGGCGACATCGCGTCGATGAACTGACGCGTATAGAAGTCGACCTTCTGCGCCGTCTTGTCGTCGATCCCCTCGACCTCCTTGACCGTGCCCTGCAGCCAGCGCGCGGTCAGCAGGTAGGATTGCTTGAGGTAGTCGAACACCACCTCGTCGCGCCATGCCGGATCGGCGAACCGCTTGTCGCCCTTGGCCGGCTCGGCAACCGGCGCGACGGTCTGGCCCATCATGCGCTGCGCCGTCACCTGCCACAGCTTCATGTACTGGTTCCAAAGCTCCATTTGCGCCTGCAGGAGCTTGTTGGGGTCGGCCAGCATCTTGGCCGTGAAGTCCATGAAGGTGTTGGTCAGCTTGAGCGGATCGACCGGCTGGGGACCCTCGGCCTTGTAGCGCTCGGCGAATTCGGTCAGCAGCTTCTGGCTGCGCTCGGCGATGTCCTTGAAAGCGGTCTGCATCTTCTCCGCTTCGGCAGCCGACAGGCTGGGAAAGGCGTTGGAGTTGGGCGTCTCCGTCATGTGTTTCCCCTGTCAAATCAGTGGCTTTGGGCCACTTCTTGCGGTACTTTTAACATCCGGAACAATAGCTTGTACCGTTCTAGGTAGGCTGCAATACCTGACGGGTCAAACGACGATGGTGGTGATGCATAGGTCCATAGGGGTGGGGGTTGCCCTCCTGCTGCTCGGGGGTTGCGACTGGTTGGGACTTGGCGGTAGCTCGCCGGTCAACAGCGAGAAAGCCCGGCCCGGCGTCGAACGCCAGGTGTCCGTCACCAATGCCCTGCCGGCCGCGAGGGCCGGCGGCTATGACGCGTCGGTGGCGCCGGTCGATGAGACCCGCAACGCTCCCAAGATCGGATCGGTGGTCGCCGGCAAGGGCGGCCAGAAGGCCCAGAAGGAAGCCCTCGACAAGGAAGCGGGCGAGCGCGATGCGAAGGCCCGCGAGGAGCGCCAGCGCCAAGCGCGCGAGGCGGCGCTCAAGAAGTCCCAGGAAGGCGACAAGGACGGCAAGAAGCCCGCTGCAGCGCCCGTCGAGCCCACGACGCCCGCGCCGGCCGCCAATGCCGCCCCGCCGCCGGCAGCGCCCGTAACGTCCGCTCCTTTGGATTCCGCACCGGCCGCACCGCCGGCCCCTCCCTCCGACACCAAGCAATAACAACCATGGACGATTCCGAATTCCATCGGCTGAAGCGGCTGCCGCCCTACGTCTTCGCCGAAGTGAACGCGATGAAGGCGCGCGCCCGCGGCGCGGGCCAGGACGTGATCGACCTCGGCATGGGCAATCCCGACCTGCCGACCGCGCCGCACATCGTCGCCAAGCTCGCCGAAGCCGCCGGCAATCCGCGCGCGCACGGCTACTCCGCGTCGCGCGGCATCCCCGGCCTGCGCAAGGCGCAGGCCGCCTACTACGCGCGCCGCTTCAATGTCGAGCTCGATCCCGAGAGCGAGATCATCGTCACCCTCGGCTCGAAGGAGGGGCTCGCCAATCTCGCGCAGGCGATCACCTCGCCGGGCGATATCGTCCTGGTGCCGAATCCCAGCTATCCGATCCATCCCTACGGCTTCATCATCGCCGGTGGCTCGGTGCGCCACATCCCGGTGCCGGGTGCGACCTCGCTTGCGGAGTTCCTGCCGGCATTGCAGCGCGCCGTGCGTTATGCCGTGCCCAAGCCGATCGCGCTGGTGCTGAACTATCCGTCGAACCCGACGGCTCAGGTCGTCGACCTCGATTTCTACGGCGCGATCGTCGACTTCTGCAAACGCGAGAAGATCTGGATCCTGAGCGACCTCGCCTATGCCGAGATCTACTTTGACGGCAACCCGCCACCCTCGATCCTGCAGGTGCCGGGCGCGCGCGACATCGCCGTCGAATTCACCTCGATGAGCAAGACCTACTCGATGGCCGGCTGGCGCATCGGCTTCGCCGCCGGCAACAAGACGCTGATCACGGCGCTCACCCGCATCAAGTCGTATCTCGACTACGGCGCCTTCACGCCCATCCAGGTCGCGGCGACCGCGGCGCTGAACGGGCCGCAGGACTGCATCGCCGAGGCGCGCGCGACCTATCAGGAGCGCCGCGACGTGCTGATCGACGGGCTTGCCGCGGCGGGATGGGACATCCCGGCGCCGGCGGCATCGATGTTCGCCTGGGCGCCGGTGCCCACCGCCTTTGCCGAGCTGGGCTCGCTCGCCTTCTCGAAGATCCTGCTGACCCAGGCCAACGTCGCGGTCTCGCCCGGCATCGGATTCGGCGAGCATGGCGACGCGCATGTCCGCATCGCCATGGTCGAGAACAAGCACCGTATCCGCCAGGCCATCCGCAACATCCGCCAGGTCATGGCGGATCCCTCGCGCGCGATCGACCTCTACCTGCGCGGCGTCGGTGACAACATCACGCCGCTCAAGGCGCGCGCCTGAGCGCACGACGATGACTGGACCTCTGAAGATCGGCATCGCCGGCCTCGGCACCGTTGGCGCGGGCGTCGTGAAGCTCCTGGCCCAGCACAATCGGCTGCTCGCGCTGCGCGGCGGCCGTCGCCTCAAGCTGGTCGCGGTGAGCGCCCGCTCGCGCGCCAAGAAGCGCGACATCGATCTCGGCGGCGTCCGGTGGGAGAAGGATCCGCTCGCGCTGGCGACGGCCCCCGACATCGACGTCGTGGTCGAGCTGATCGGCGGTTCCGGCGGCGTCGCCAAGCGCCTCGCCGAACGCGCGTTGCGCCAGGGCAAGCACGTCGTCACCGCCAACAAGGCGCTGCTCGCCATGCATGGCGCCGAGCTGGCGGCGCTCGCCGAGAAGCGCGGCAGCATCCTCGCCTTCGAGGCGGCGGTGGCGGGCGGCATCCCGATCATCAAGGCGCTGCGCGAGGGCCTGGTCGGCAATCGGGTGGCGCGCCTCTATGGCATCCTCAACGGCACCTGCAACTACATCCTGACGACGATGCGCGAGACCGGCCGCGACTTCGATGTCGTGCTGGCCGAGGCGCAGGCGGCCGGATACGCCGAAGCCGATCCGAGCTTCGACGTCGACGGCATCGACGCCGCCCACAAGCTCGCGGTGCTGACCGGCGCAGCGTTCGGCGCCAAGGTCAACTTCCCCGGCATCCATGTCGAAGGCATCCGCCGCGTGACCTCGATGGACATCGGCTTCGCCGAGGAGCTGAACTACCGCATCAAGCTGCTTGGCCTGGCGCGCGAGACGCCGTACGGAATCGAGCAGCGGGTGCATCCCTGCATGGTGCCGCTCGAGGCGCCGATCGCGCATATCGAGGGCGTGTTCAACGCCGTCGCCATCGAGGGCGACTTCGTCGGCAAGACGATGTTCCAGGGCCGCGGCGCCGGGCAGGGGCCGACCGCCTCGGCCGTCGTCGCCGACCTCGTCGACGTGGCGCGCGGCCGGCACATGCCGGCTTTCGTCGTGCCCGCCGCCAAGCTCGCCGACAAGAAGGCGGCACCGATGGCCCGCCATGTCGGTGCCTACTACATCCGGCTGATGGTGCAGGACCGGCCGGGCGTGATCGCGGCGGTGTCCAAGGCGCTCGCCGAAGAGCGCATCTCGCTGGAGTCGATGCTACAACGCGGGCGGTCGGACGCCGGCGAAGTGCCGGTGGTGCTGACCACGCACGAGACGGAGGAGGCGCGCATGCAGCGCGCGCTGTCGCGCATTGCGAAGATCAAGGCGGTGGCCGAGGCGCCCTGTTTGATCCGCATCGAATCATTCTGAGGAAACGGCGCGTCGACGCGCCGACTGGGAGGACAACATGGCCGACGTTGGCAAGATGGACCGCAATCTCGCGCTGGAGGCGGTGCGAGTCACCGAGGCCGCAGCGCTCGCGGCGTCCAAGCTGATGGGCCGCGGCGACGAGAAGAAGGCCGACCAGGCCGCGGTCGACGCCATGCGCAGCGCGCTCAATACCCTGTCGATCGACGGCACCGTCGTGATCGGCGAGGGCGAGCGCGACGAGGCGCCGATGCTCTATATCGGCGAGAAGGTGGGCTCGGGAGGGCCGAAGATCGACATCGCGCTGGATCCGCTCGAAGGCACGACGATCACCGCCAAGGGCCTGCCCAACGGCCTCGCCGTGCTGGCGATGGCGGAGGACGGCAATTTCCTGAACGCGCCGGACGTCTACATGGACAAGATCGCGGTCGGCGGCGGCCTGCCCGACGGCGTGGTCGATCTCGACAAGTCGCCGGGCGACAACCTGCGCGATCTCGCCAAGGCGAAGAAGG
>Ga0310810_10007568_pt1 | contig 12402 bp, 5 predicted proteins | sample NCmetagenome_FD_207641 | JGI IMG/M metagenome (GOLD analysis project Ga0310810, IMG submission 207641) | Soil microbial communities from experimental microcosm in Duke University, North Carolina, United States - NC | ecosystem: Engineered > Artificial ecosystem > Soil microcosm > Unclassified ... | reverse complement strand
CGATGGGGTGGACGAAGCGGTCTGCGTCGTCGACAACACGCGAGGCCTCGTCCTGATTCCAGGTTTTGGCGATCCCTGCTGTTTGGGGATCGTCGATGGCCCCTGCTGCTTAGCCACGGTCGTCGATACCCCCTGCGCCTTTGCTTGCCTGGGAGCGAGCTTCGCGAGCTGCTTCCCGAGGAACGCCACGCCATTGCAGTACAGTCTGCCCAAGCCGATGTCCCACGGAGGACTGGTGTTGGTGTTCAGCACATCCTTGCTCAGCATTGCCTTTGATTTCTTGAGCCCGGCAAGCGTCTTGTCGAACTCCTTGCGCGCCATGTCATGGTCAGCACGCGCCCGATTCTGCGCCTCCTGCATCTCACAGACGGTCATTTCGCGATCGCTCTTGTAGGCATCGGCGGTCGTTTTCTGAAACTGGTTTCCCACGCCCCGTACCCGGATCTGATCGACGTTGAAGTACAAGCGCTGGAGCTCGCTGGGATTCGCGGTCGGAACATCCTGCATGTTGCCGTTGTAGAGTGTGAGTTCTAGGTCGGTCATCCCCTTGCTCATTCTCATGTTGCCGCTGTCGGCGTAGATGGTGCGGCGCCGCGTCGGATCGGCCATGTCGTAGATGGTCACCTCGCGCAGCAGATTCGAGGATTCGTCAAGATGCCCCGCCCGCAGGTAGAACTTTCCGGGGCTGACTTCATTGATCACCTGTTCGCGCAATCCGAACGTCGGTTTCTTCTGCGCTATGTCCCGTTGCAGAACGGCCAGCTTGTGATTCGATCTCGGGAGGACCTGATCGTTGAATACGATCATCACGGCCGTCACTCCGAGTGCCGCCCATAGAACGGGCTTGAGCACGCTCACCACGCTCACGCCGCTCGCCTTGATCGCGGTGATCTCGTTCTCGGCCGCCAGGCGGCTGAACGCGTACAGCGTGGCGACGAGAACCGCCATCGGGAGAGTCAACGCCACCGTGAGCGGTATCGACAGCCCGAAGAACTCGGCGATCACCAGCGTAGGCAACCCTTTGCCGACCAGCTCGCCAAAATGCTTTCCGATGTACTGCAACAAAAGGATCGAAGTGAGCGCTGTGAGGGCAAATGTCAGCGGTCCCACGTGTTCCTTTAGAACGTAGCGGTGCAGTATCTTCACGGGGTGAAATATACCCTGCGCCCATGGGTAAGCGACACGCAGACAACGAGTTCCGCGCGTTCGATCGAGCGCGGGGCACGCCACGTCGCGCTCTCATTCGCCGCGATCCTATTTGTTTTCGCCGGCCGCACCGCCTTCGCGCAGGACCCTGGCGACACAACTCGGAAAGTTTCGCCAGCCCCGCCGGTCACTCCGCCAACCGGAACGCCGGGAACGCCGGGCATTCGTTTGCGACTCGGACGCGACACGCTTCCACTCACCCTTCCGACGGTTCTTTCACGCGGCGATCGCGAGTCGTTCCGTCAGGCCCAGGCGCAGATCGACGCCGCGCGCGCGACGGCCTTTCAGCAAAACATGCGCACGATCATGCAGGCGGTCTGGGGACAGGTGGCGACGACCAACCTCGCGACGTCCGTCGCCTCTCCAGCGTATCCGGGTGATCTGCCGCCAAAGCAAAAACCCACGGTCACACCGAAGCGGGTACCGATACTCGGAGAATACGCCGATCTCGGACTTCAGATCGACGGCCGTCTCGAGTTCCGCGACGAAAAAAATCAGAGCGCTCTCTGCCAGCAGGCTTTTTTCTTCGACCCCGTCGCGAACTGTCGAAGCGCGTTCGAGCCGCTGCCGCAAGTCGATTTTCAGTTCGCAGCCAAGTCCGGCGGCATCATCGCCGACCGAATCCACGTCAATCTCGACTATGACACCCAGCGCGAGTTCGACGCTTCGAATAACATCTCGATCTACTACGAGGGGAAACCGAGTCAGTTCGTGCAAAAGCTCGAGGTCGGCAACGTCACATTCCAGCCGCCGGCGTCGCGCTACATCACTGCCGGAATCGCGAGCGGCAACTACGGAATCCAGTCGGTCACGAAAATCGGCGCGATGCGCGTGAAGACGATTCTGGCCCAGCAGAAGGGAAACATCGTTCGCGATCGCGTATTCACCGTGGGCGATCGGACGCTTCAGGCGATCGATCGAAAAATCGAGGACTATCAGTTCGAGCCGCGCCGGTTCTTCTTCACCGTCGACCCCCGGCTGTTCGGGGCCGCGTACCCGAACGTCGACATTCTCGACACGAAAAAGATGGCGTCACTCTCCGCTTCGCTCCCGGATACATTGCGTCCCACCAAGATATTTCTCTACCGGCTGTTGATCGGCGGACAGCCACCCAATCCAGCGGGTCCCCAATTTCGCCTGATCGGCGACCCGCGATCGCGTCGCGGACAGGTTTACGAGTATCTCCGTGAAGGCGTGGACTACTATGCAGATCCATCACTCCTCTGGATCGCGCTGGTGCGCCCGCTCGCCCTCAACAATGAACGGCTCGTCGTCGCGTATCGCGTTCGCATCAATGGCCGCGACACCACGTTCGCGACCACCGGCGGCACCCCGGACCTCGCCTTCATTCCCGGGCGTGACCAGTTCGCAAATCTCATCTGGGATCCGAATGTCCAACCCGGCCAGCCCGCTTTCGATCGCGAGATCCGCAGCGTCTACCGCCTTGGCGGCGCGGATCTGCGCCGACAAAGCGTCACGTTAAAGGTCGTTACGGGTAGCGCCGAGGATCAGGAGAAGCCAGTCGCCGGTAATTCGGACACGTATCTCAAGCTGTTCGGACTCGCGCAATCAACGAACAGCTCCAGCTTCGACCTGGAGAACCGCATCTGGCCCCGCCCGAGCGATCCGAACTTCGAGCTGAGTCTCGGCTCCCCGGGCGCGCACACCATTCGCGATCAGTTCCTGATTTTTCCTTCGGCCAAACCATTCGCGAAGAACGGCCTGGCCGTTGGCGGCAATCCAACGAATGACACCATCTACACGACGCCGCCGGAATACGTGCGCTCGTCACAGCGGCCGGAGGCGATCTATCACATCCGGATGCGGGCGCAGTCTGAGGGAAGCGGGGAAGGGGGAGCACTGATGCTGGGCACCGTACAGATACGCCCGAACTCCGAGCGCCTTCTCGTCGACGGCATCCCCCTCACGCGCGGCACAGACTACTCGGTTGACTACGATCTAGGCCGCGTCTCGTTCAACCGGCCTGACACGCTCTTTCCACGACCACGTCAGGTCACCGTTCAGTACGAGGAGAATCCCGTCTTCGAGGAAACTCCGACATCGATCTTCGGCGCGACGGCGGAGATTCCTTTCCAGAACGGAGAGATCAACTTCACCGCGATCTCCCAGAGTCAGCACTCCAACTTCACGCGTCCTCCGCTCGGATTCGAGCCGGCGGCATCACTCGTCGCGGGCGTAAGTGCGCTCTTCAACTTCGACGCGGAGCCGTTGACGCAACTCGTTTCCAAACTTCCGTTCGGACCAACAACGGTGCCTTCGCACATCGCCTTTTCCGCGGAGATCGCCGCGAGTCGCCCTCAGACAAGCGCGTCGCAGCAGGCCTATCTCGAATCTTTCGAGGGTGAAGGTGGTTTGCAGATCGCCCTCACCGACCCGCAGTGGTATTTCAGCAGTCAGCCCGCCCTGGGGACACGGATTCCTGCGCTCTTCGGCGCGACCGTGTTCGATCTTGCACGTGCCACCACTCTTGCGTGGCAGAGCAATGGCCTCGACGCCGACGGCAAGTTGGTTCAGTACCCCATTACCCAGATCGATACGGCAGTCGCTCAGAGCGGCGCGGGAAGCGTCGCCCCGGAGCCGCTCCTCTGGCTTACACTCTACCCGCTATCCGCAGGTGGACGCCTGAACGCCGCCGGAAGTGTTTTCCGCTGGACGCTACCGAACGCGACTCCGGGCCGCAGGTGGCGCTCCGTTCGGACCGTACTCAATCCGAGCGGTGCCGACATCTCGCACGCCGAAAATCTGGAATTCTGGGCCCAGATTCGTACGGCCCGCGAGGTGTCGAAAAACCCCACTATCGTTTTCGATTTCGGAGACATCTCGGAAAACTCGGTGACGTTCGGGCCGGACACGCTCATAATCCAGCAGGGCGCGGTCGCCGGCTCGCTCGACACGACGTTTCGCGGCAAGAAAATCCAGGGACTCGACACCCTCAACAGTGAACGCGATCCCTTTTCCCGCGCATTCAACGTGGCGAGCAACGATAATGGGCTGCCTGGCGATGTCGTCGACTCGTTGATCGTAGAGTACGACACCATACCTGGCCAGTCGCCGACGTTCCGAACGCTGCTCTTCGCCCCCACGTGCCGGGGTGGTTACGGCATTCGGCAGATTCTGGGCGACACGCAGACGAACTGCACGGTGCACAACAACCGTCTCGACGAAGAAGACATCGACGCCGATAACGTTCTCAACCTCACCACGGCCGAGCGCGATCAGGAGCAGTGGCAGCGCTACGTAGTCAATCTTGCGGACCCGACGAAGTTCACACGACAGGGCGTATGCAGCCAGCCGAGACAGCTCGCGGGCCAGCCGACTGGGCCACGCGACAATGTCTGCTGGGTATTCTTCCGCATCCCCTTCAAAACGCCCGACGACTCTCTGGGGCATCCTCTGTTGCGGCGTGCCCGGGCGCTTCGCATCACGATGATCTCCGGCGACGGGGTCGCCGACGACGAATTCACCACCGTTCCGCTGGCGCGACTTCGACTCACCGGCGCACCTTGGCTCAAGGTCAGCGACAGGACGCTCCACGGAATTGCCGGCACCCAGACTTCCACCGGGACCGTCCAATCCGGTGTCGTCGGCACCCAGGATACGAAGGTGCGGGGCATCCGCTACGAATCGCCACCCGGCATTACGGACGCGCCCACGAGCAAGACCGTAGCGTTCCAACCGGGTCTCGTTCAGATCAACGAAAGATCGCTGCGCCTCACCGCAACCGATCTCGCCGTCCTCGACCGCGCCGAAGCCTATTACCGCTTTCCCGAGGGCGAAAAGAACTTCATGAGCTACAAGCAGCTCCGGGTCTGGGCGCGCGGCGTGAGCAGCGGCTGGGGTCAGGACGGAGAGCTTCAGTTCTACATCAAGATCGCGCGCGATGACAACAACTTTTACATGTTCCGCACGCCGATCAACTCCGGGGCTTTAAAGACTGCGTGGCTACCGGAGATAACCGTCAACTTCGCCACGCTGTTCACGCTGCGCGCCCAGATTCAGAACGCATATTTGCAGGGAACAATTCGCAACACCTGCCACGGTCCCGACTCGGTGCTTATCGCGAACACGCCGCTTCCCCCCGGCGCGACCGCCAGCTCCATCTACGCAGCGTGCGACAACGGTTACGTCGTGTACACATTGGACCCGGGCGTTGCTCCCCCTAATCTCGCCGCCGTTCAGGAGCTGGCGGTCGGAATGCTGCGGCTCCCAACCGCTCCCGGTGCGAGTCCGGTTCTCCCCGGCGACACGCTGGAGCTCTGGGTCGACGACATCAGGCTGGCGGGAGTCGTCAACCAGACAGGCTTCGCCGGTCAGACCGGATTGACTATCGTCGCGAGTGACTTCGCCGACATTCGCCTCAACGCCAGCCGACGCGATCCGAATTTCAGACAATTGGCGGAGCAGCCGAGCTTTCTCACCGACAACGACATGGATTTCAGCTCGGCGTTCCACCTCGAGAAGCTGCTCCCCGCTTCGCTGGGCGTTTCCATCCCGTTCACCTTCAACTACACGTCGGCGTCAGTCGATCCACTGTTTGTAACCCAGTCCGACATCATGGCCGACGCGATAAAAGGGCTTCGCACGCCAAAATCGGTGGCGACATCATGGACCCTTAGCCTGAGGCGCACCAAGCAGTCCACGGGTTCAGCCTGGTCGCCCATTCTCAACAACCTGGCGCTCAACTCATCGTATACCACCGGCGTTTCGCGCAGCGAGTACGAGGACGGCAACGCCAAGAACTTCGTGGTGGGACTCGATTTCAACCTGCTGCGCGCGCTGCTTCCCGATATTGCGCGATGGTCGCCAACGGAGGTGCATCTCACCACCGCATACAACAACGGACACGATGATCGCGTCTCTTATCTGAAGCCAGCTTTCGCCTTTGACGATACCACGCACCCGGTCAAGGGAAGGACTCGAACCTGGACCAACGGCAGCACACTCGTCTTCCATCCATTCAAGGCCGCGTCGGTTCGCTGGGACATTACCTCGGTGCGCGACCTGCGCTCATACGGCACCGATTCGCCCCTCGCACTCGCCTCCACCAGCGATCGAGTGCTTGGTACCGACACGGGACTCGAACGCGAGCGAGCGATGCAGGCCGGAATAAACATCTCTCCGCCCATCACCGCCTGGTTCCGGCCGAGGCTGGATTTCGGGACCTCGTACAACATGCTTCGCGATCCGAACACTCTGAGCTTTGCGCAACAGGATAGCGCGGGCGCACTTCGCATCCCTCGACGTCTCGGCAACTCGCAGACGACAACGGCGGGGCTGACGCTGGATCTTCCCCGGGCGATCAAGTTGTACACCGACAGCAACAGCTTTCTACGGGGATTCCTCAGCGGCCTCCAACCGGTGGACGTCAACTTCAATCGAAGCGTTCTCTCCGTTTATGACGGGAGCGCAGGGACGGCACCTCTCCTCTATCAGTTTGGGCTCGGCGGCATCAACACCTTTCGCCAGCTCAATGGCGAGCTCGCAACGAGCGTGGGTCTCGTCACCCAGATTTCCGTTAACCAGGCATTGAACCTTCCATTCGGCGCGAGCCTCGCGAGCCGGTACCAGCGCATCAACACCCGAAACTGGACGCGAAGGATCGAGCAGGGTCAGGACATCGTCGATGGAACGCAGATCGCGTTTCCTGATATCTCATTTCGCTGGGCCGGACAGCCGGCCGGCCTCAGGTCCATTATCTCGAGCGTCGGGGCGAATGCGCGTGTCGTGGAGACGCGGCAGTTCAACGGTACCCAGCCATTGCTTGGTGAATTGATCGACGTCACCGACGACAGGGGAACGCTGCGGGTTCGAACCTTTCCGTTGAGTGGCTCGATCGTATTCGCGGGAGCTCGGCCACTCGCGAGCACTGTGGGGTATTCACTTTCCAAACGATTGGATGCGAAGCCGGGATTGGCCAGTAACGGCGACAACGCCGACTTCAGCATCGACGTCTCGAAGCCATGGGGACTCCCCGCGGATTGGAACGCGCGGAGCGATTTGCGGACGCGAATCAGCTATCAAAAGAGTCAGGGACAGAATTTCGTCGTCAATCCACTCGCTTTGACGGGAGAGAGCCGGTTGTCCGACAACGGAAGGCGCGCCTTCAGCATGAGCGCGGACACCGACGTCGCCGAGAACCTGTCGTCGAGTTTCGTGATCTCGCGCGTCGAGAGCTTCGACCGTAACCTTAACCGGCAGTTCACGCAGACGGTGCTGAGTGCCGTGATGCACCTGCAGTTTTACGCTGGGGAATTCAAGTGAGATCAATGTTGGTCATTCTGTTGGTGTGTATCCTCTCTGGGTGCAAAGGCGACGCGAAAAATGACAACGCCGCGCAAAGGACCGCGGCTGCCACCATGACTGGCTTCAGCGGAGACGCCGCGTACAACTACGCCAAGGCCCAGGTCGCATTCGGTCCGCGTGTGCCGGGTACGCCGGCTGCGAAGCAGGCGGGCGACTGGATCATACGCCAGATGCGCGCGCGCGCGGACACGGTGATCGTCCAGAGCTTTACCTACACCACCGCCGACGGAAAAAAGCTTCCGCTTCGCAACATCCTTGCGCGCTTTCGGCCGGAGCTGTCCAATCGCGTTCTTTACCTCACGCACTGGGATTCGCGGCCGATTTCCGAGTCCGCGACAACTGAAGCAGAAAAGAAGATGCCCGTTCCGGGGGCGAACGACGGTGCTTCGGGTGTCGGGATGTTCGTTGCGCTCGGTGATGTGCTGAAAAAGACGAAGCCGAACGTCGGCGTCGATTTGCTCTTCACCGACGGCGAGGACTACGGCCAGTTCGGCCCGCCCGACGTGGATGTTCTCATCGGGGCGAAATATTTCGCCACACACCCCCCGTCGCCCGGCTACAGGCCGCTCTACGGCGTTCTCTGGGACATGATCGGCGACAAGGATCTGCGCATCCCGTATGAGATGAACTCCTTTCAGCAGGTCCCTGACGTCGTGTCCCGGGTTTGGCAGACCGCGGCGGATCTTGGACACGCCGACGTGTTCGTCCAGGAAAGTGGGGGACAGATTACCGACGACCACGTGCCGCTCCTCAATGCCGGGCTTCGCGTGATCGACGTGATCGATCTAACCTATCCGCCGCACCACACACCATACGACACGATGGACAAGATTTCCGCCAAGTCCCTCGGGATTGTCGGAGATGTCGCAACCGCGCTGGTGACGCGCAGGTAATCATGAAGGGGAAGCTGACGGTCCTCATGATCACGGCATTCGTGGACATGCTTGGGCTGGCGATGGTCATTCCCCTCCTTCCGTTCTACGCTACCAAGCTCGGAGCCTCCGCGACGATCGTCGGCGTCCTGATCGCCGCTTTCTCCATCGCCCAGCTCGCCAGCGCGCCCCTGTGGGGTCGGTTCTCAGATCGCTACGGCCGGCGCCCTGCGCTCCTTGCCGGACTTCTCGTTTCAGCGGTCGCCTACGTGATTTTCGCGTACGCCAGCACACTCTGGCTTTTGCTCATCTCGCGCATTGTGCAGGGGTTGGGTGGAGGAACGATCGGCGTTGTGCAGGCGTACGTCGCTGACGCCAGCGACCCGAACGACCGGGCGAAAAGCCTGGGGTGGCTGTCGGCCGCCACGAGTCTGGGTGCAGTGGTCGGCCCCGCGATCGGCTCCGCCCTCATTCATTGGGGCCGACATGCACCCGGAATCGCCTCGGCCATCTTCTGCGTCCTCGTCAGCGTGTTCGCCGCGATCTACTTGCGCGAATCACGCGAAGAAATGGCGGTCACTGGTGAACACGGCGTCCACCAGACGAGCGCGGGCGCGGTATGGAGCGTCATCGCCCGTCCAAAGGAGCCGGCGCAGCGACTGATCTGGATTTACGCCATCGCAATCGGGGCATTTTACGGGACCGCGCCGACGCTCCCGCTGCTCCTCGCCAACCGCCTTCCGATTACGGAGGGCAACGTCGGCTATTTCGTCATGTATCTGGGCGGAATGGGGGTCGTGGTTCGCGGCGGAATTCTCGGTCGCATGATCGAGTGGCTGGGAGAAGCGCGGCTTACCCGGCTCGGCTTGGTGCTCCTTGCGCTCGGTCTGGCATCCGTCGCGGCGGTACACTCTTATCTAACGCTGCTCGTCGCGCTGACGCTGATGCCGCTCGGAACGGCGTTTGTCTTCCCCTGCGTAACGGCGATGCTGTCGAGAGTTGTTCCCAACCGGCACAGGGGACTGTACATGGGGGTTCAACACACGTTTGGTGGCGTCTCCCGGGTCGTTTTTCCGCTTGCCGCCGGCGTCGCAATGGACCATCTCGGCCTCGGTGTGCCGTTCGTGCTGGCTGGCGTCCTTGTGCTCGCCACGCTCCTTCTCACGACCTCCATGGAACAGTATGCGCCGAGCCGCGCCCCTTCGGTAACGTAGCCGAATCGGCCGCCGCTAGAGTGGGTTGGTCATGCCAACCCCCGCCGAGCGGAAGGCGCTCCTCTTTTTCTCGGTAGTTCTTGTGCTGGGCGCGTCGAGCCGGGCTTTTCGGACTTTCCACAGTCGTTCGCCCGTCGATGCCAGAGCGCGGTCTGCCCTCGAGACCCAGATAAAAGCGGCCGATTCCGCCCGCCGGTCCGGACTCCGTAAGCCGAAGCGAGATCTGAAGCAAAAAGCTCCCCCCAAACCAGTTGGACCGATCGACCTCGACGTCGCCAGCGTGAAGGAGATCGAGGGTCTACGGTTCATCGGACCCGCGCTCGCAAAACGGATTGTTGCCGACCGCGATTCCTTCGGTCCATTTGGCTCTATGGAAGGATTTAGTCGGGTAAAAGGCATCGGACCTTCTATGGTTGCGAAGCTCGACTCGGCGGTAACCTTCTCGCTCCTTCCGCGTCCTACAAACAGAGTGATATCCAGGCCATCCGAACTGCCAAAAGCACGCAGGAAGCCTCACCGGAGGGACATGCGTCCTTGACAGCTCCTGCCGCAAAAGCGCCGAGAATCGGCGATCTGCTTTTGAGAGAAGGGCTGGTCACACAAGACCAGCTGAACGCCGCTCTCGCTGAGCAGAGACACAACGGCACACGCGTTGGCTACAATCTGGTCAAGCTCGGTTTCATAAAGGAAACCGACCTCACCAGAATGCTCGCGCGCCAGCACAAGATGCCTGCTGTCGACCTGACGAAGTTTCAGGTCGATCCGCGCATCGCCAAGCTCATTCCCGCCGAGCTTGCGCTGAAGCATAGTGTGCTCCCGCTCAAGCGCGATGGCCGCACCCTCACCGTCGCCATGTCGGACCCGGCATCCATGTCGGTGCTGGACGACATCAAGTTCATCACGCGTCTCGACATTTTCCCGGTCATCGCTGGCGAGTTCACTCTGCGCAACGCGATCGAGAAATTCTATGAGTCGGGCGAAGCGCAGATGCAGTCGCTGCTGTCCGAGATCCCCGATGACGACATCGAGATCCTCGAGAGCGAAGCCGAGGATGGAAACAACGGGGCCGCGCTCATTGACGAAGCGCCCGTCGTAAAACTCATCAACGCCATTATGACCGACGCGCTCAAGAAAGGCGCATCGGATATTCACTTCGAGTGCTTCGAGAAGGAGCTCCGCGTCCGTTACCGCATCGACGGAGCACTCCAGGAGATCATGAAGCCGCCCATCAAGATGCGGCCGGCTCTCATCTCCCGCTTCAAGATCATGGCAAGTCTGAACATCGCTGAGCGTCGTGTCCCGCAAGACGGTCGAATCAAGCTCAAAATCGGCTCCAAGGTCATCGACTTCCGTGTCTCGACCCTCCCGACGCTGTTCGGCGAGAAGGTCGTTCTCCGTATTCTCGACAAGGGTAACCTGACCCTCGACCTTGGCACGTTCGGCATCGAGCCGCGCGCCGAACGCGAGTTGATGGAAGCGATCTCCAATCCGTATGGAATGGTGCTCGTCACGGGTCCCACGGGTTCCGGTAAGACGACGACGCTGTACTCAGCGCTATCCAAGATCAACAACATCGACGTCAACATCATGACGGCCGAGGATCCGGTCGAATACAACCTGTTTGGAATCAATCAGGTGCTCGTGCGCACCGAGATCGGGATGACCTTCGCCGCGGCGCTCAAGGCGTTCCTTCGTCAGGACCCCAATATCATCATGTTGGGAGAAATTCGAGACCTGGAAACCGGCGGGATCGCCATCAAGGCCGCGCTGACGGGTCACCTTGTTCTCTCGACCCTGCACACGAACTCTGCCCCGGAGACCGTAACGCGTCTAATGGACATGGGCATCGAGCCCTTCAACGTGGCTTCCGCGTTGAACCTGATTCTCGCCCAGCGACTCGTACGTCGTGTCTGCTCCAAGTGCGCCGAGGCCTACAAGATGGACAAGGCCGAAGTCGCCGGAGCGAAAATCGACGGCGGAATCACAATGCGCGATATGCACTTCACCGATATGGCTCTTCGCGACGCGAAAACCCGGGCCACGGACGCTGCCAAACCGTTCATGGACCAGATCACGCTCGACACCAAGATGGAAGACCTTCCCGTCTTCCGAGGCAAAGGATGCGAGCAGTGTGATGGCACCGGCCTCAAGGGCAGGCAAGGTCTTTACGAAGTGATGAGCATGACGCCCAATCTCCGAAAGCTGATTATGCAGAGCGCGGGGGCCGCGGAAATTCAGAGGGCTGCCATCGAAGAAGGAATGCTCACCCTCCGCATGGATGGCTGGCTGAAAGTTCTCAAGGGGATCTGTCCTCTCGAGCAGGTAGTTCGCGAAACCGCAGCGTGATCCACAACATTCGAAATCGATAACCGATGACCCTACCGTTCATAGACACCTCGAGTCCGTCCGGACCCCCGGCCCCAGCGCATGGAGTAAATCTTCGCTCCCTGCTGGAAGAGATGGTCTCGCGAAATGCTTCCGACTTGCACGTCGTTGCGGGCGAGCGGCCGAAGCTGCGCGTAGACGGCGACATTACCAACTCCTCCGTTGAGCAGGTGATGACGCCCAAGGATACGCTTCAGATTGCGTATTCGGTCTTGACCGAGCAGCAGAAAAAGCGGTTCGAGCTCGAGGACGAGCTGGACTTCTCGTTCGGTATCCAGAACCTCGCGCGATTCCGCGGCAACGTGTTCAAGCAGCGCGGCTGCGTTTCGATGGTCGTCCGACAGATTCCGTTCGCGATCAAGACGTTTGACCAGCTCGGTCTCCCCGGCTCGATCGCCAAG
>Ga0310810_10007567_pt1 | contig 12404 bp, 9 predicted proteins | sample NCmetagenome_FD_207641 | JGI IMG/M metagenome (GOLD analysis project Ga0310810, IMG submission 207641) | Soil microbial communities from experimental microcosm in Duke University, North Carolina, United States - NC | ecosystem: Engineered > Artificial ecosystem > Soil microcosm > Unclassified ... | reverse complement strand
TCTGGCCCCTCGTGGACAGAGTGGCGCGACCCGCTATTCGAAGCGGCGGGGCAGGTTCCACCGGAGGATCATCCGGCTGAGCGTGCGCCGGCTGATGCCGAGGACGCGCGAGGTATCGTCGCGGTTCCCGCGCATCGCGCCGAGCACCCGGAGGACGTGGTCGCGATCGACCTCGTCCAGCGACCGCAGGGGGCCGGCGGCCGCGGGCTCGGCCGCGGCGGTGGTCGGGGCCAATGACGTGCGCGGGGCGCGGACGTCGGGCGGGAGATGCTCGGGTCCGATCACGTCCTGTTCGGCCAGCAGCATGGCCCGCTCGAGCACGTTCTGCAGCTCCCGGATGTTGCCGGGCCAGTCGTAGGCGAGCAGCCGGCGCTGGGCCTCGGGGTCCACGGCCACGGGGCCGCGTCCGTGCCGGGCCGCCAGCTCGTGCAGGAAGTGATCGATCAGCAGCGGGATATCGTGCGGCCGCGCGCGGAGCGGCGGCAGCGTCAGGGTGACGACGTTGAGGCGGTAGTACAGGTCCTCCCGGAAACGTCCCTGGCGCACCAGCTCCGGCAGGTCGCGGTGGGTCGCGGCCAGCACCCGCACGTCCACCCGTACCGGCGTCTCCGACCCCACCGGAACGATTTCATGCTCCTGCAGGGCGCGGAGCAGCCGCGCCTGGAGGGCGGGCGAGATGTCTCCGATCTCGTCCAGGAAGAGCGTGCCGCGGTCAGCCTCGCGGAACAGCCCTGGCCGCGAGGTGCCGGCCCCGGTGAACGCGCCCCGCACGTGACCGAACAGCTCGCTTTCCAGCAGGCCCTCCGCCAGCGCGGAGCAGTTCACCGCGACGAAGCGGCGGTCGGCGCGCTCCGAGAAGTGGTGGATGGTACGCGCGACCAGCTCCTTGCCGGTGCCGGTCTCGCCCAGCACCAGCACGGTCGCCTGGGAGGGCGCGACTCGGGCCAGGGTCTTCATCACCTCGATGATTGCGGGGCTGTGCCCCACCAGCGCCGGTCCCGCCGAGCGCCCGCTGGAGCTCACCTCGGCGGTTTCCGTGCTGTCTCGCCGCACCCCGGCGAGGCGGCGCCGCCCCAGCGAGCGCGCCAGGGTCTCCCGCAGCGCCGCGAGGTCGTACGGCTTGCTGATGAAATCGTAGGCGCCGGCCCGGATGGCCTCGCCCGCCGCGCCGGCGTCGCCGAACGCGGTGAGCACGAGCACCAGCGCCGCCGGGTCGCGCTCGCGCAGCGTCCGCAGCAGGTCGAGCCCGCTCTTGCCGGGCATCCGCAGGTCGGTGAGCACCGCGTCGAACGGGCCGCTCTCGCTGACCTTGGTGAGGGCCTCGTCGGCGGACAGGGCCGGCACCACGTCGTAGGCCTCTCGCTCCAGCACTTCCGCGAGCAGGCGGCAGGCTTCCTCGTCGTCGTCCACGAGCAACAGCCTGGCATGGGTGATGGACGGCGCGGTCATGCGAGCTCCTCGATCGGCAGGGTGAGGCGCCAGCGGACACCGCGGGCGCTGGGAACGTGGACCAGGTCGCCGCCCAGCAGGCGGGCGAGGCGCCGGCTGACCGCGAGGCCGAGGCCGGAGCCGAGCGGACCTTTGGTGGTCGCGAACGGGCGAAACAGGTTGGACTCGGCCTCCGCGTCTAGCCCTGGGCCGTCGTCCTGGACGTCGATGTACGCGTGGTGGTCGGCCAGGCCGGTGGCGATCGCCACGGTGCCGCCGTGCGGCAGGGCCTCGACCGAGTTCTTGAGCAGGTTGAGCAGGATCTGCTCGACCATCGCCGGGTCGCAGGTGGCGAGGACCGGGCGGCCGCCGTCGAGCGTCAGCTCGGCGCGAACGCCGGCGTCGGTGAACGACGGCTCGAGAAATCGCGCCATGCGGACCGCGATCTCGTTCAGGTCCTGCCGCCGTACCAGGGGCCGAGGCCAGGCGCCGCGGTTGAGGCCGGCCCGGACGATCCCGGCCACGCGGTCCACCTGCGCCAGCAGGAGTCGCACCCGCTCGACGCCCTTGGCATCCTGCTGGCCCTCGAAGTCGTCCCTCAGCAGCTGCAGGTGGCCGCTCACGGTGTTGAGCGGCGTCCCGATCTCGTGCGCAAACACGGCGGCCGTCTCGTGCATCAGGGCGAGGCGGTCGAGTCCGCGCGCCCGCTCCTCGAGCGTGAGCAGCATCGCGCGGGCCGCGCTCTCGCGCTCCCGCGCGGACAGTGCCTCGCGCATCCGGTTGTAGCGGCGGGTGAGCTCGCGGAACTCGCGCGGCCCGATCTCCGGCGCCACGGGCGCCCCGGTCGCGCCGCCGTGCGCCCCGGCCATCGCCGTGCCGAGCGCGGCCAGCGGCCGCCCGACCCAGCGGGCGGTCAGCACGGCGACGAACAGCCCGACCAGCATGGCGGAGATGAGCGCGAGGAGATATCCGCGCCGCCGTTCCAGCCGGGCCCAGTCCTGCAGCCGCTGGGTCGAGACCCGCACGTCGAGCACGCCGTACAGCCGCACCCCCAGCGGCACCGCGACTTCCCACCCGGGCGACGCTCCCTGATGCAGCATCACCTCGGTGGCCCGGTGCGCCAGGGCGGCGTACGTCGTGTGGCTCGCGGGAGTCGTATCGGAGGCGCCGCTGGCCGCCACCGGTGAGAGGCGCTGGCCGTGGGCGAGATAGACGATGGCCTGGGAGTCGTTGGTCCGGTGGCGGGCCCACCCCTCGAGACCTTGCGCGAGACTGGCCGAGTCGCCTCGCGGCGAGCTCCGGACCAGGAGGGACGCCAGCGTGTTCGCCAGCGCCACCGTCTCCAGCCGGAAATCCTCGAGCCGCGTCCGGCCCGACCACCAGAGGGCGATCTCGGTCGCTCCCGTCACCAGCAGCACGGCCATCACGGCCGTGAGCACGGCGAGGCGGCGGGGAAGACCCATCGGCATCATGCGCGTGCGGGTGCGGACATGGCTACCACGTTGGGGCCCGGTGCCGCCGGCGTCCTGCCTCCCTGAGGTTTCGCGCCAAGGCAGGCCCGCCCGCGGACGCGGGAGGGAAATGTACTGTGCCCGGGTGCCTCTTTGCCGCCAGCGACCGACACGACCGGAAGGATGCGTGCTCCGCAACGGCCGACCTCCGGGAGGACGAATGCATGCTGCAGGGCAAGAACACGGCCAGTGGCCAAAGTGCTTGACACCCCACAGATTTCCGCCCATTCGCTGCTGCCGCACGACGAGTTGTCCCGCTTGCCAGGCCACTTAAGTCATTTTGGCCCACGCGGGACGTTCGCTGCGACGCCGGACCCGACCTTCCCCTGGAGCCAAGCTGCTCGTCCCGAAGCTCGTCACCACGATGCGGACCTACGATCGCGCCCAGTTCGCGGCCGACGTCGGTGCCGGCGTCATCGTGGGCATCGTCGCTCTGCCGCTGGCCATCGCCTTTGCCATCGCGAGCGGGGTCACGCCCGATCGGGGTCTGTACACGGCCGTCATCGCCGGCACGCTGATCTCGGTGCTGGGCGGATCGCGGGTCCAGATTGGCGGTCCAACCGGGGCCTTCGTCGTGATCGTCTACGGCATCGTCCAGCGGTACGGGGTGGACGGACTGCGGGTCGCGACGATCATGGGCGGGCTGATGCTCATCGGCTTCGGCCTCGCCCGGCTCGGCGGCGCCATCAAGTTCATCCCGTTTCCGGTGGTCACCGGCTTCACCAGCGGCATCGCCCTCATCATCTTCTCGGGGCAGGTGAAGGACCTGCTGGGGCTCCAGGTAGGGGCTCTGCCCGCCGATTTCCTGGGGAAGTGGGCCGAGTATGGCCGCCATCTCGGGCAGGTGAGCCCGGCGGCCGTGCTGGTGTCCGGGATCACGCTGGCCATCCTGATCCTGTGGCCGCGGCTCAATCTCCGGGTGCCGGGCCCGTTCGTGGCCCTGGTGATCACGACGGTCATGGTGCACGCGCTGGACCTCCGAGTCGAGACCATCGGGAGCCGTTTCGGCGCGATCGACGTCGGGTTCCCTCGACCATCGCTGCCGCAAGTCTCGTTCGCGACGGTCAGCTCGCTGATCGGGCCGGCCTTCACCATCGCGCTGCTGGCCGGAATCGAGTCGCTCCTGTCCGCGGTGGTGGCCGACGGGATGATCGGTGGCAAGCATCGCTCCAACATGGAGCTGGTGGCGCAGGGCGTCGCCAACGTCGTCTCGCCGGTGTTCGGGGGCATTCCAGCCACCGGCGCGATCGCGCGGACCGCCACCAACGTGAAGAACGGCGGCCGGACACCGGTTGCCGGGATGGTGCACGCGCTCACCCTGCTGCTCATCACCGTGTTCTTCGGGCGCTGGGCGGCCCTCATTCCGCTGGCGACCCTGGCGGGCATCCTGGTGATCGTCTCGTACCACATGAGCGAGTGGCGAACCTTCCGCGCCGAGTTCCGCGCGCCCAAGAGCGACCTCGCGGTCCTGCTGACCACGTTCCTGCTCACCGTGTTGGTCGACCTCACGGTGGCCGTTGAGATCGGTATGGTGTTGGCCGCGTTCCTGTTCATGCGGCGGATGTCGGAGGTGACCAACGTCAGCGCCATCACCCGCGAGTTCGAGGAGGGCGGCGACGAAGGCGAGGGCGATCCCAACGCGCTCAGACGCCGGACCGTCCCGTCTGGGGTGGAGGTGTACGAGATCAACGGCCCCTTCTTCTTCGGGGCGGCCGAAAAGTTCAAGGAAACGCTGACCGGGATCCGCCGGGCGCCTCGCGTTCTCATCCTCCGGATGCGGAACGTGCCGGCGATGGACTCGACCGGCCTCAATGCGCTCCGGGACGTCGTGACCCGATTCCGCCAGGCTGGGACGCGGGTCATTCTGTCCGATGTCCATGCCCAACCGATGGTCGCGCTGCGCCGTTCCGCGTTCGGCGACGAGCTGGCCGAGGAGGATCTGGTGGGAAACATCGATGACGCGCTCAACGTGGCGCGGGCGCACCTCGGGCTCGAGCCCGTTGCCCGGCCGGCGTTTGCCGTGCCCACGGTGGCGCGTGAGGACCGTCGCCACCACCCGCGGCCTCCCGCCTGACCGCCCGTGAATCCCGAAAGTCTGGTGCTCCGGTACGGCCTTGCCGCGGTGTTCGTGGGATCGGCCTTCGAAGGGGACTTCACCCTCATCCTGGCGGGGGTCGCCGCCCACCTCGGCTACTTTCCATTTCCCCTCGCGGTGGCCGCCGGGGCCATCGGCAGCATGGTGGGAGACTGCGCCTGGTACACCCTCGGCCGGGTGCGCGGGCCGCGGTTCCGGGCCGGCCGATTCTATCGTCGGGTAGGGCACCGCATCGAGGCGCTCGCCCGCCGGCTCGGTCCCTGGCAGCTGCTGGCCTCGCGCTTCGTTTACGGGACCAAAGCCGCCAGCATGCTGTTCTGGGGGCTGCACGACCTGTCGCTGGCCAAGTTCCTGATGGTGGACAGCATTGGCGCGGTGGTCGGGTCCCTGGTGTTTACGGGGCTGGGCTACCTGGTGAGCGGGAGCGCCACGCTGCTGCTGGGCAAGGTGCGGCGGGTCCAGCTCTGGCTCCTGGGGGCGCTGGTGGTGGGCGTGGTGCTGGTATTCGTCATCAACTGGACCGCCAAGAAAGAGCTCCACATCGAAGACGGCGAGGCCGAGCCGGACGCCGACTAGAGTCGCCCCCTGCAGGAACTTGCGCCGGCGTGCGCTTGCCTCGATCCACCCCTCGGGCGACCTTTCCTTTCATGGATCCCGACCTCCTGCTCGCGGGCCTCGAGGCCGGCAATACCACCGCCCTGGCTCGAGCGATCTCGGTGGTCGAGAACGGCCGACCCGGCTTCGAACAGCTGCTGGCGCAGGTGCACCGGTCCATCGGCCGCGGCCGCCGCATCGGCATCACCGGACCCCCCGGCGCCGGCAAATCCACCCTCGTCGAACGCCTGATTGCCGGGTACCGGCAGGATGGCCTTCGGGTGGCGGTCGTGGCCGTGGACCCCACCAGTCCCTTCACCGGCGGCGCGCTGCTCGGCGACCGCATCCGCATGGAATCCGTGGCGCTGGACCAGGGCGTGTACATCCGCTCGATGGGAACCCGTGGCTCCATCGGCGGCCTGGCCACCACCACGCGTGAGGTATGCGACCTGCTCGATGCGGCCGGCTTCGATCGCATCCTGATCGAGACGGTCGGCGTGGGCCAGAGCGAGCTCGACGTCGCGCGCATGGCCGATACCACGGTCCTCGTGCTGGTCCCCGAGTCGGGCGACGGTATCCAGACGCTCAAGTCGGGCGTGATGGAAATCGCGGATGTGTTCGTGGTCAACAAGGCCGACCGTCCCGGCGCCGAGAAGCTGCGGCAGGAGATCGAGGTCACGCTCGGCATCCGCCGGGGCAACGCGTTCAGGAACGTGCCGGCGCATCACGGCCGGGCAGACGGTCAGACGGTCGGAAGGTCGGGGGGCCAGGGCGCCCGCCGGCCCGCCGGTCAGGCGAGCCGGCCGGCCTCATCGCCAGCCTCACCAGGCGGTTCCAGGGCGGAGGAATCCTCTGACGGACCATCCGACCGTCCGGCCGTCATACCGCCTCCCTGGGACCAACCGGTCGTCCTCACCGTCGCGGCCAAGGGCGAGGGCCTGACCGAGCTGATCGGAGCGCTCGACCGCCATCACGCGTGGCTGGCCGAGAGCGGTACCCTTGAGCAGCGCCGCCGGCGGCGCCTGCTCGACCGCACCCGGGAGGTGGTGGACCGCGCCGCCCGGCGCTGGGTGTGGGAGGAAACCCGGGCGAACGAGCGGATCGAGGAGCGTCTGGACGACATGGTGTCTTGCGTCGCGAGCCCGTACGAGGTCGCGGCCGAGGTGCTGAAGAGTCTCAAACAGGGTGGGCGGGCGTGACGTCAGGCGACGCTGCGGGAGGGGGCTCCCCGCATCGCTCCTGCGGTACATGTCGAGCGTGACGCCGTTTCTCGAGAAGCGCGAGACCTATCGGCATGGGGAGGCGGCGCGGCCGAACACGCCGACCGCGAGCCCGCCGTCCCGGCATACAGCACGCCAGGCTGACGGCGCGCCAGCGCGTCCGACGCGAGGGGCATTCGTGTGCTTGCCTACCCCTGTTGCCGGGGCGATTTTTCATGGGGCGCGTGGCCTCGGCGCGCCGCCATCGCATCCGCAATGAGCTCCATACCCGCCGCCTTGCATGGAGGATGGGCACACCGATTCGGAGGGTCTCGGCGTCTGCGACCTCCACCCGTGGGACCTGAATCAAGGCGGGCGACATGACGCTCTGGAATGCCGATCTCGACGCGGAAACGGCTCGCCGGCTGGCCGAGCAGGAACGCGAGCTGACCCGGTTGCGGGCGGAAGTTGCGGCCTGGCGCGCCGCGGCGGCGGCGCTTCCTACCCGCACCGATTCCGATTTCACCTCGGTGTCGGGTCGAGCGGTGGAGCCGGTGTATACGGAGCTGGACCTGCAGCCCGACGCGCACGCGGCCGCGGGTCTTCCCGGTGGGTTCCCTTTCACCCGCGGCATTCACCCCACGATGTACCGCGGCCGGCTCTGGACCATGCGGCAGTTCGCCGGGTTCGGCACGGCTGACGATACCAACGAGCGCTACAAGTTCCTGCTCGAGCGGGGCCAGACCGGCCTGTCGGTGGCCTTCGATTTCCCCACGCTGATGGGCTACGACGCCGACCATCCGCGCTCCGAGGGCGAGGTCGGGAAGTGCGGCGTCGCCATCTCCAGCCTGGCGGACATGGAAACGCTGTTCGACGGCATTCCGCTGGACCAGGTCTCGACCTCCATGACCATCAACGGTCCGGCGGCGATGCTGTTCTGCTTCTACGTGGCCGCGGCCGAGCGGCAGGGGGTGCCGATCGCCCAGCTGCAGGGCACCATCCAGAACGACATCCTCAAGGAGTACATGGCGCAGCATGCCTGGATCTTCCCGGCGGAGCCCGCGCTCAAGATCATCGTGGACCTGTTCGAATGGGCCGCCGAGCACACGCCCAAGTGGAACACCATCTCCATCTCGGGCTACCACATCCGCGAGGCCGGGGCCACGGCCGCCCAGGAGCTGGCGTTCACGCTGGCCAACGGCTTCTGTTACGTGGAGCACGGCCTTGCCCGCGGCCTCGACGTGGATCTGTTCGCGCCGAGGCTGTCGTTTTTCTGGGATGTGCACAACGACTTCTTCGAGGAGATCGCCAAGCTCCGCGCGGCCCGGCGCATCTGGGCCCGCCACATGCGCGACCGCTACGGCGCGCAGGACCCCCGGAGCTGGCGGATGCGGTTCCACTGCCAGACCGCCGGCGTCACGCTGACCGCCCAACAGCCCCACAACAACGTGGTGCGGGTGGCCTACCAGGCGCTCGCGGCGGTGCTGGGCGGAACGCAGTCCCTGCATACCAATGCCCTGGACGAGACCCTCGCACTGCCGACGGAGGGATCGGTGCGGATCGCGCTCCGCACCCAGCAGATCCTGGCCTACGAGACCGGCGTGCCGAACGTCACCGACCCGCTCGGCGGGTCGTTCTACGTCGAGGCGCTGACCGACGTGCTGGAACGGGAGGCGGAAGGCCTGTTCGCCGAGATCGACGCGCAAGGCGGCGTGGTTCGGGCCATCGAGACGGGATGGTTCCAGCGGCAGATCGCCTCCAGCTCGTCCCGGTTCCAGTCCGAGGTCGAGCAGGGTCGCCGCACGCTGGTTGGCGTCAACGACTTCGTTGAGGAGGCGGAGGGGCCGGTCGAGATTCTCAAGGTGGGGGATGCGGCCGAGCAGACCCAGCGTGACCGATTGGCACAAGTGCGGGCCACCCGCGACCCGCAGGCCGTCACGGCGCGCCTGGGCGAGCTGCGGCGCGCGGCCGCCGAAGACCGAAACATCATTCCCGCCATGCTGGATTGCGCGCGTGCCTACTGCACGCTGTACGAGATCCGGCATGTGCTCGAGGAGATTTATGGCAGTTATCGAGAGCCGATATTCTTCTGATGCCCGGCGCACGGCGGTGCGGTCGGGGAGCCGGCGAGTCCGGGAGACGGCGCCCGCGGCGCCCGACCGCCTCGCCCGCCTGACGGCGGTCGCGCCGGCGCCGCACCGCGTCGTCACCTGCTACCTCAAGCTCGAGCCGCGGGATCGGGCCCGGGGCAAGTATCTCATCAAGCTCAAGAATCGCGCGCGCGGGGTGATGCAGGCGCTGCCGCGGCTCGGGCTCGAGCGGTCGATCCACGAGGAGGTGGTGCGCGACCTCGAGCGGATACAGCAGCATTTGCGCACCCCGGCCAACCTGCCGTCGGCCCAAGGCCTCGCCATCTTCGCCTGCGAGGCGATCGGGCTGTTCGAGGCGATGCCGCTGCCGGTGGTCTATCGGTCGCGGCTCGCCGTGGACCACACCCCCTTGGTGCGCGAGGTGGCCTCCGTCGAGGACGAGTTCGGACGCCTGCTCACGGTCGTCCTCGATCGCACGGGCGCGCGTTTCTTCGAGGTCACCGCCTACGACTGCCACGAGCTGCCGGGGCTTCGCGCCGACAGCACCCGCGGCAAGCGGTTCCACGGTGACCAGAGCGGCCCCGGCTGGGGCGAGCACACCTACAACAACCGCATCCGCGCGGAGAAGCAGCGGCACTACGAGGCCATCGCGCGCGAGCTCTTCGCCATCGACCGGCGGCGGCCGGCGCACGGCATCGTCCTCGCCGGGACGGGCACGGATGCCGGCGCGGTCGAGCCATTCCTGCACAACTACCTGACCGAGCGGCTGATCGGGACGGCGCGCCTCAATCCGAAGGAAGCCTCGCCGGCGGCGGTGCACGCGGCCACGCTGGCGGTGCGGGAGGCGTGGGAGCGGCAGACCGAGCGCGCCGAGGCTCGAGAGATGACCGAGGCGCTGGGCAGCCGCTGGAGCGTCAACGGGCTTGACCAGACGCTTCGGGCCCTGTCGCGCGGACAGGTCCGGACCCTGCTGGTCCATGCCGATGCGAGCGAGCCGGGCTTCCGGTGCGGCGCGTCCGGGCGGCTGGCGCGGACCGAGCGGGAGTGCCGGGACGAAGGAGAGCCCGTGCCCGTCCTCGACATCGTCGACGACGCCATCGAAGAGGCGTTGCGGCAGGATGTGGACGTCAACGTGGTCTACGACCCCGAGGCGCGGAGCGCCGTGGACGGGCTCGCGGGCCTCCTCCGGTTCCGCTGATCGCGTGCTCGGATCCCAGGTGCCGCTCCGGGCCGTCCTGTTCGACGCCGGCAATACCCTGCTGTTCCTCGACTACGTCCGGATGGCAACCGCGGTGGGCGGCGCGTTGGGTGTGGCGCTCACCGGGGCCAAGCTCGCGGCCGGCGCGACCGCGGCCGCGCGAGCCATGGAGCGATCCCGGCTGACCGACCGCGAACGGGCCATCGCCTACCTGGAAGCCCTGTTCCGCGAGGCCGGCATCCCCGAGACGCGCATGGCGCAGGTCCACGAGGAGCTCACCCGCCTGCACGCCGAGCGACATCTCTGGAGTGGCATCGCCGGCGATGCGCACGACGCCCTGGCCCGCCTTCGCCGCGCGGGGCTCCGGCTGGGCATCGTGTCGAACAGCGACGGGCGGGTGGAGGAGGCGCTCACCGCGGCGGGGGTGCGGCACTATTTCGACGTGGTCGTGGACTCCGCCCTGGCCGGGGTCGAAAAGCCCGATCCCGCTATCTTCCGGACCGCGCTCGAGGCGCTGGGCGTGACCGCGGAGGAGGCGTTGTACGTCGGCGATCTGTACGAGGTCGACGTCCTGGGCGCCAACGCGGCCGGCATGCCGGCCGTGCTGCTCGTTCCGCCCGCCGCCCCTCGTCCCCTCGGCTGCGCGGCCGTGGGCTCGCTGCGCGCCCTGGCCGACGACCTGCTCAAGGAGAAACGGGCCTCATGACCGTTACCCGCTCGCTGTCGCGCCCGATCCGGGTCCTCGTGGCCAAGCCCGGGTTGGACGGTCACGACCGGGGGGCCAAGGTCGTCGCTGCCGCGCTGCGGGACGCCGGGATGGAGGTGATCTACACCGGGCTGCACCAGACGCCGGAGATGATCGCGACCGCCGCGGTACAGGAAGACGTGGACGTGGTCGGGCTCTCGATTCTGTCCGGCGCCCACATGACCCTGTTCCCCCGGGTGCGCCAGCTGCTCGACCAGATGGGCCGCACGGACCTGCTCGTCACCGGCGGGGGCATCATCCCTCCGGAAGACATGGAAGCGCTCAAGGCGCGTGGCATCGGGCGGCTGTTCGGCCCTGGCACGCCCACGTCCGATCTCATTTCCTACATCACGTCGTGGGCGTCCGAGCACCTGGATCGGTGAACCGCCTGCGGGCGCTCACCGAGGAGTATCGCCAGTTGGCCGAGCGCCTGCGCGCGGGTGGCGGGCCCGCGCGCGTCGCCAAGATGCATCAGCAGGGCAAGCTGGCGCCGCGCGAGCGTGTCACCCGGCTGCTCGATCCCGGCGCGCCCTGGCTCGAGCTCGGCCTGCTCGTCGCCTACGATCAGTACGACGGACAGGCGCCCGGCGCGGGGGTCATCACCGGCGTCGGGGTGGTCGAGGGACGGGAGGCCGTGGTCGTCGCCAACGACGCCACCGTGAAGGCGGGCTCGTGGTGGCCCGAGACCATCCGCAAGATCCTCCGCGCGCAGGAAGTCGCCATGCGCCAGCGGATTCCCATTGTCTACCTGGTGGACAGCGCCGGCGTGAATCTGCCGTACCAGGGCGGCGTCTTCCCGGGGCAGTACGGCGCGGCCCGGATCTTCTATTACAACTCGATCATGCGCCGCTACCTCCACGTCCCGCAGATCAGCGCGGTGATGGGGAGCTGCATCGCGGGCGGCGCGTACTTGCCGGCGCTGTCGGACGTGATCTTCATGGTCGAGGGCACCACCTTCATGGGGCTGGGCGGCCCGAACCTGGTGAAAGGCGCGACCGGCCAGACCATCGACGCCGAGACCCTGGGCGGGGCGGTGACCCACACCGAGGTCAGCGCGGTGGCGCACTACCGCGCCGCCAACGATGCCGAGTGCCTGACCCGCATCCGGGAGTACGTGGGCCGGCTGCCGCGGGTGCACGCGGTGCAGCACCGCCTGCGGCCGCCCGCCGAGCCGGCCCGCCCAGCCGCCGCGCTGTACGACATCCTGCCGGCCGATCACCGGCTCTCGTACGACATGCGCCACGTGCTCGACGCGCTGGTCGATGGCGGCGTGCTCGACGAATTCCAGCCGGGCGTGGCGCGGGAGATGATCTGCGGTCACGCGCACATCGAGGGCTGGCCTGTGGCCGTGATCGCCAATCAGCGCGGCGTCATCAAGGGCCGACCCGACGAGCGGCCGCGCTTCGGCGGCATCGTGTACACCGGGAGCGCGGAGAAGGTGTCCTACTTCATCGAAACCGCGAATCGCGAGCAGCTTCCCCTCCTGTTCGTGCAGGACGTGAGCGGCTTCATGGTCGGGCCCGAGGCCGAGCACAGCGGGATCA
>Ga0310810_10007566_pt1 | contig 12405 bp, 8 predicted proteins | sample NCmetagenome_FD_207641 | JGI IMG/M metagenome (GOLD analysis project Ga0310810, IMG submission 207641) | Soil microbial communities from experimental microcosm in Duke University, North Carolina, United States - NC | ecosystem: Engineered > Artificial ecosystem > Soil microcosm > Unclassified ... | reverse complement strand
GCTGTCTGCGTGGCCAGCGCACAGCGCTGGCCCAGCCGAAGTCGCCGCAGGCGACGAAGGCTGGCGGTGAGGCAGGGATTCGAACGCGTCAAATAGCCCTTTGTAACTGGTTGATGGGGCGCGACTTCTGGTCCTAAACGTTTGAATCCCTGCTAGTTACGAATGCTCCCGATTTATCTGGCGTTCGCCCGAGTTTTCCGAAATCCTCCGGGGTTTTGGAGACGTGGTGGAGACGGGGAGTGCGGCAAACGACAGATGTCTGCCTCACCTGCAGGAGGGACAGGAACGGCAAGGCACGATTCAGAATCGAGAAGAAAACTCTCCGGCAGGGCACGCTTTCCAAGCGTGCTCCTTCAAACCACTCGGGCATCTCTCCGTTTCGGGCGCGATGGTCGTGTCCTTCGACGAGTCATTGCCGCGCCCGGCCGCGAATCTCGTTGAACAACTGAATGTAGTCCTTGGGATCCCGACCGGGGCCGGTCGCCGAAGCGGCCGGCGGGACGGGGCCGCCCGAGACGTAGCCAAGCGAGGCGAGGCTGCGCGCTCTGTCCGGCTCGACCGATGCCGCGCCGGCGACCTGCGACGCGGGACCGGCTGCGATCGCGGCAACACGCGCGCGCATCGAAGCGGCCATCAGCGGTCGTTCGATGGACAGATCTCGCTGTTCGAACGGATCGACGCTCAGATCGTACAGCTCCGGCCGCGGCGCATCGATGTACTTCAACCCGCCGTCGCGCAGCATGCGCAGAGGCGTCCAGCCGAAGCGCTTCGCGTACATCGACTCCGCATACACCGCACGTTCGGGAAGCGGCTTTCCGCGAAGCGCCGGGGCGAGGCTCCGTCCGTCGATCGCCGCAGGCGCGACGAGGCCGAACAGATCGAGCATCGTCGGGAGGATGTCGACGAGGCTCGTCACGGCGGCAATGCGCCCCGCACTGACGCCGGGCGCGCGGACGACGAGCGGCACGTGTGTGGCGCCTTCATAGAGGAAGATGCCGTGCTCGCGCTCCCCGTGCTCGCCGAGCGACTCGCCATGGTCGCCCGCGATCACGACTGCCGATGTTGCGAGTAGGGCTTTCTGCTGCAGCACGTCGAGCAGCCGGCCGATCTCCGCGTCCATGTACGCGATTGCGCCTTCATAGCTGTCGCCGTACGCACGCCGGAACTCCAATGGGGGCGCCTGCGGCGCGTGCGCGTCGTAGAGATGCACCCACACGAAAAACGGCGTCGCGTCGAGATGACGAACCCAGGCACTCGCGTCGTCAATCACTTCGTTTGCGGATCGCCGCCGCGGCGCAGGGCTGCCTGTACGCGCTCCATCGCCGTAGACGTCGAACCCGCGGGCCAACCCGCGATCCCGCGCGAGCACGATCGATCCGACGAACGCGGCCGTCCGATAACCGCGCGCGCGCAGGATCTCGGCGAGCGTGACATGCGCCGGACCAAGCGGCGGCGCGACGTTGTCGCGGACGCCGTGGTTGGGCGGATACAAACCCGTGAAGAGCGACGTATGGGCCGTCAGCGTCAGCGGTGCGACGGACTCCGCGGTGTCAAACACGACACCCTCATTGACGATGCGGTCGATCACGGGCGTTGCAACGCCGGCGAATCCGTACGCAGGCAGACGGTCCGCCCGGGTCGTGTCCAACGTGATGATCACCAGGCTCGACGGCCGCGGCTGACGTACCGGCGACGCAGTCAGTCCTCCGCAGATGGAGACGACGGCCGCGACCAGGAGAGTCCTTGGCATCATCGGAATTGTCCTGTCGAGACCCTCATCGCGAACTGGTGATTGGACGCGCGACAGGCGCCAATCAACTGCGACACCCAGGGCCGGGAGAAATCGTACGCCTGCACGTCTCCATCGAGCCGGCCGATCACCGTGCTTCCGGATAGCGCCGCGTGTACCTGCCCGTTCCATGAGAGCGCCACGGTCGACGATACGTGCTCGGTGACCCCGTCATCCGGACCGTAGAAGTACGCGCCGCCGAGCTGGAACTCGATCGTCTGCGGTTCAATCCGGCCGGAAAACTGATTGGACGGGGCGGCGAATTGCGGCGAGGCGAGCGTCACCGATAACGACGGACCATCCTGGGCGACTTGCGCGGTGTAATTACGAGGCTGACGAAACTCGGCCGGAAGTGGCGGCCATCCCCCCACCGGCTCGGTCGAACAGCCTGGATCCGCTTGCAGTGTGAGGACGTAGGTGCCGCCCATCGAGTGAATGGGCGCGATCTGGTGCGCCTCCGGAAAATCGAGGAAGTCGTTCTGCGTAACCGTGAACGCTTTGAGCATGTCCGCATAGCCAGCCTTCGACACCCGGATCTGCACTGCCCCCGCCACACCGTAGAGACGATATGAGCCGTCGTACCCGGTTTTCGTCGACGTGCCGCCTCCGGTTCCCGAAAGTACTGTCACCAGAGCGTCTTGAACCCCCAAGCCGGATTCGAGCACCTTGCCCGTCAGCCTGAATGTATTCGGCGGGAGCACCGTGACCATCATGCTCGCGTTGCATCCGGCCGAGCAGGCCGGAGTGCTCACGAACACGCGCGTGTCGCCCGGCGCGACGCCGGTCGCCTGACCCGTGTCGCGGGTCACGGTGAGCACATCGGGGGAACCGGCCCACCATGTGACCTTCCTTGTATAGTCCTGCGTGGTTCGGTCACTCAACGTCGCGATCGCCCTGAACTGGGCTGTCTCCCCGGGCGCGATCCTCGAGGGTCCCTCGATGGCCAGCGACACGACCGGTGGCGTCGCGCCCGGAGTCGGTGAGGGCGCGGTGCTCGTAGATTTCTGGCAGCCGATCGCCCAGAGCGCGATCACGCTGACCATGACAGCCGCCGCGATCATTCTGGTCATGAGAGTTCACCTCGTTGGCAGGGCCTGTGATGACAGTGCTTCCCAAAGTTGGCGAGATCGTCGGGAGACTGCACCGCTCCCGACGTACTCTGCGAGGTCGAGCGTCGGCTTGAACGCTCGCGAATGGACCTGCTGCCCGATGCGCTCGCCGAGCCGCGTACCGTCGACCTGTGCACCCCAGAAATGGATACCGAGATAGATGCGCGACAGGTTGACGTCGTTCTCGGCGTCGCTGAACCGAGAGTAGGTGATGAAATTCTGCGTCAGCCCGGGCGCATGGCTCTCCACCGTGAACGTGAACTCGTCGGTGCCGAAGAAGTGCCGAAGCGCCGTCGTGATCGCACCCGTGGAGCAGGCATGGCCGGACGGGTATTCGGGATGGTTCGGAGTCGCGCGGAACGGCTGCCATGTCGGATCGGTCTCTGTTGCCGGGTTGCCATCGTCGAAGCTCGTCGTGATTGCGGTCAGCGGACGCCAGGACTGCTCGGTGTACTTCACGAGCCAGCACGCGATTGTCGCATCGGCAGAGGACACGTGCACCTGCGTGTAGAGCCGCACCTTCGCGAGCTCGTCGAGCGACTGGCTGTTCGCGATGGCGACGACTGCACGGTTCCAGATCCGCGGCGTTGGATTCTCCGCCCAGAACAGTCCGAGGTTACTTTGCTCGGGCGTGCGCACGGTGCTGGTCCGCGACCCATATGCCTTCGTCAGGTTGAACATCTCGGCCCACTCGTCGCTCGCGAGATTCGGCGGCCCTGCGAGCTTGAACTGATTCGTCGTGAACTCCTCAGGGTCGAGCGTCGTGAACGGGTCTTCGTGACCGATCCAGGGCGCGACGCCGCGTCCGGAGACCGGGATCCACACGCCCGGTCCGGGTGGCAACGGGACGTAGTACTCCGGCCTGTCCACGCCGAAACCGCTCGCAGCGAACTTCGCGAGCACCGCGGCCGCCGATGCGCGACCGGCCGCGATGCCGTCCACCCTCGCTTGCCCGTCCGGGATTAGCGCGAGCGTCGCCGCGTACTTCGCATCGAGGTCAGCTGTTTGAAGCGGCAACAGGCCGACGAGCGTGTCGTGGGCGGCCGTCGCGATCGCTGCAGCGATCGATGCGGTCCGCGGTGCGCTCACGGCGGAGACGATCGGCGTGTAGCTCCCGTCGATCGCCATCGCAGCGTCGTACATCGCCGCGTGGGCGAGTGCGAAGTGGTACTCGGCGCGCGGCGGCCGGCCGGCACCTTCGACGATCGCGAAATCTATGTAGGCGTTCCACATGTCGACGACCGGTGGATCACCGACAGCATTCTCGGGCACGCCGCGAGCGCGGTCCGTCTCGCTCAGGCCGAGCACCAGTGCCACAACCAGTACAGTTCTCATCTGCATCGGAAAACCCTCCCCGTCCAAGGTTGACGGACCCCAGCGATCCGTCGCGTCGTGAGCGTCGTGATTCCCATCAGAACGATGTCGCTGTACGAAACGTGTTGATGTTTTTCTCCTTCAAGGCACAGCGATCCACACCACCGCGTGGACGCGATGACTCGCGGACGCCGGCGGGACGCTAACGGTGTGTGGCGACGCTTGGACTAGCGACCGAAATTCAGCCTCACGCTCAGCATGACTCGGCGTGGATCGACAAAGACCGTGGGCACTCCGAAATTCGGGCTGAACCGGTTGTCGGTCGCGAGACCTTCAGCCGCGGTGTCGTTCAGCACGTTGAGCACGTCGAGCAGCAGCTCCGCACGCCGACCTCGCCCGAAGGGAATCGGTCGCGAGAGGCGAACGTCCAGCAGCGATTGCGACGGCAGCCGGCGCGTCCCTCGGGGCTCGAGCAAGATGCGTTGGTCCCCCTGCGGCAGCGAGACTTGTGCCGTCGCCGCCCACGGCTTCCCGCTCACGATCTGCAGATTCGCCGCGAATGCGAAGCCCGTCCGCGGCACGTCAATCGCGCCCATCACGCGGAACATGTGCGGACGATCGTTCGGCAGCCGGCCGTTCGCGTTCGTGAGATTGTTCGGGTCGCGCCCGAATGTCGCCGTCGGGAATGCCGGCGAGACGGTACTGGCCTGTGGATCACCTGCGGCCGCCCCGCTCGACGCCTGGAGGCCGGCCGCCCTCGAGAACGTGTACGAGCCGAACGCCTGCCAGCCGCGCGACCGGCGCTTCTCGACCACCGTCACCAGGCCGTCGTAGGTCAGCGAATAACCGTCCGGATTGGTCAGCAGGAAGCGTCGGCTCGAGGGCAGACCGGTCAGCACGAAAACCGGGAGGACCGTTCCATCGGGAAGCGTGCGCGAATCCAGCGCGTATTGCCCGCCCCCATCCGTCCACGCAATGAAATCGCCGCCGCTCTTGTGAATGTAGGCGACTGCCGCCGCCAGCCTGGGCGTCAGCTCACGATCGATGCCGATCGAGTACTCGTCGGTACGCGGCGTGCGCGTGTGCGGATCGATCAAGAGATTCACTTTCGGATCCACGACGGACACGAGCTTCGTATACGCACCCGTTGACGCATCGAAGGCCGTGGTCGTGACCGGAGCGGCACCAGGGTGAATCGGCGCGATCTCACCGGTAAGCACCCCCTGATTGAAGCGGCCGTAGCTGGCCCGCAGCATCGTTCGACCGTCGGCGCTCAGCTTCGCCGTGACGCCGAGCCGCGGTGAGACGACATTCCACGTGTACAGCGTGCCGACTCCGTGAATGACGTCGGACGTCTGCCTTCCCTCGGCATCGATCGCGTCCAGGTCCTGACTGATCGCGCGGCTATGATCGAACCGTACGCCGGCATTGACGGTGATCCGATCGCCCATCGTGAGCGTGTCGCTCACGAATCCCGCCGCCGTCACGAACTGCCCTCCGGTGATCGACGGCGCGGCGGCAATGGCCTGAAACGGCTGACCGTTGTTGTCGGTGTACCTGACGCCGCCGGGAATCACCTGGGGTTGATGATGTTCGCCTCGTTCAACCGAGGTCCCGATCTTCCACTGCTGATCGACGCCGAACAGTCCGCGCTGAAAGTGGCTGAGGGTCGCTTTCGCCGTCGTACGAATCAGCGTCGTGCCGCCAAACTGTGGTGCATTCCCGCTCGAGACGCCCGTCACGCGGTCGAACCGGTTCGGCGTCGTCCGGTCCCCGGAACTGGGGTCGTCGTGGCGCGTATACACGAAGCGCCCGACTCGGACGTCCCAGACCGTATTGGCCGACACCGTGTGGGTGAGATCTCCGAACGTCATCGTCGGCACCGACGCATGCTGGCGCTGCGTCACGACGAATGGGGTCACGAGGGTCGGGAGTTGGGGATTCACCCAGACCTCTCGGTTGAGGCTCTGCATCAGTTGCATCCCCGGCTTGAGCCGCCATGTGAGCTTCGCGAAGATTTTGTTCTGCTCGTACCGTCGCGGCAGCGCCGGGTCCGTTCCCGGCTGGCTGTCATAATCGCGCAGGTACTGGTATCCGGTGAAAAACCAGAGCCGCCCCCGCACGACGGGGCCCCCGGCGTTGGCCGTGGCGTCTCGGTAGCGATCGCGGTGATAGCCGGTCTCTACAGACGTGCCGGGCACCCTCTGGAGAACCGGCTTGCTCGTCAGTCCCGACGTCTGTCCGTAGTAACCCGCGTCAGCCTGAAACCGATCGCTTCCCTGTTTCGTGATCACGTTGAAGACGGTGCCCTGGATGTTGCCGTACTCCGCGGACACGCCGACCGACTGGACCTGGACCTCCTGGATGATGTCCACGCTCGGTTCGGCGCGTGAGACGCCGGCGCACGGGCACGTGAAGTTCGTGCCGTCGATCAGGAACAGGTTCTCGTTGCCGCCGGAGCCAAACGCCGAGACGCTGTTCACCGTGCCGCTCGACGGCGACGTAGGTGATACGCCGGGCGCGGCTCGTATCGAATCGAACATACTGAACCGCCGCGTCGGGATGCGTCTGAGGTCATCGGATCGGAAGCGGGTCTCGAATCCGCTGCTGCGTGCTTCGACGCGCGATCCCGAGCCCGTGATCACTATCGATTCGGCGACAGCTCCCACCTTCAAGACGATTCGTCTCGAAAGCGTGGCGCCCGCGCCGATGTAGACGTCTTCCTCGTGATACCGCGCGAAGCCTGGCTGTTCGATATCGATGATGTACGAGCCGGGCACCAGGACCGGGAAGCGCAGTTTTCCCAGCTCGTCCGTTGTCGTCGTCAGCAGGCCGCCGATCAGTGCGCGCGACGTCAGCCGGACAGACGCTCCGGACATCGCCGCACCCTGCTCGTCCTTGACTGTCCCGACCAGCGCGCCGTTCAATCCTTGCGCGTCAGCTGCAAGGGGCCGAAGGGTCCCGCCGACAATAAGCAAGATCAACACGGACCGTCGCATCGACAACCTCCCCTGTCTCATGACGCGGGAAAACCGCGGAAACTTGCTCATCGTGAGGCAGGGCGTGAGAATATGCCCGCAAGGTCGGATAGCCACGGATAAGCTCAGCCTTACGAAAGCGGATGTGAGCGCCCTGCTCCAAGCGTGGAGTCAAGGTCGCCTCGACGCACGCGACCGCCTCATGGAGGTGGTCTACGAGGAACTCCGCCGGCGGGCGGCGGCGTACCTGCGACGCGAACGACGGGGCCACAGTCTACAGCCGACGGCTCTGGTGAACGAGGCCTACCTGCGGCTCGTCGATCAGAACGTGACCGGCTGGCGGAATCGCGGGCAGTTCTTCGGCGTGGCGTCTCAGATGATGCGCCGTGTCCTCGTCGATGCGGCACGGGCGCGGAAGGCCGCAAAGCGATCCGGACAGTGGGCCCGTGTAACGCTGGACGAAGCATTCCCCGGACGCGAAGGCCGCGAGGTCGCCGTCATCGATCTCGATGCGGCGCTGAGGGACTTGGCGACCTTCGACGCACGCAAGAGCCAAGTGGCCGAACTGCGGTTCTTCGGCGGGCTGACGCTCGAAGAGACCGGCGAAGTCCTGAGCCTTTCCGTCGCCACCGTCGAACGCGAGTGGAAGGTCGCCCGCGCCTGGCTGTTTGCGCGGCTGAAAGACAAGGCCTCGCACCGTGCAGTCTGAACGCTGGCAGCAGGTCACCGACATCTTCCATGCCGCCCTGGCCAGCGAGCCGTCGCGGCGCGATGCCTTTCTCGCTGAGGCGTGCGGCTCCGATGCGGCGCTGCGAGCCGAGGTCGATAGGCTGCTCGCCGCGCATGATGAGGCCGGGCCCTTCGGCGAGACACCGCTCTTTGTGCCCGCGCTCTCCCTCGAGCCCGATTCGTCATTCGGCCCGTATCGAATCGTAGAGTTGATCGGGGCCGGAGGGATGGGCGAGGTGTACCGCGCGCGCGACGAGGCCCTGGCGCGCGACGTTGCCATCAAGGTTCTGCCGCGACACTTTGCGTCGGATCCTGGCCCGATCGCGCGCCTGGGGCGTGAGGCGCGGCTACTGGCCTCGCTCACTGATCCCCATATCGGCGCCATTTTCGGCGTCGTTGAGGCCGGCGCGCTGCGCGGCCTGGTCCTCGAGTTCGTCGAGGGACCGACGCTTGCGGATCGGCTGGGCACGGGTCCGTTACCGGTGGACGAAGCGCTACGGGTCGCGGACCAGATCGCAGAAGCCGTCGAAGCCGCCCACGAGAAGGGGGTCACGCATCGCGATCTGAAACCCGCGAACATCAAGATCACGCCCGAGGGCACGGTCAAAGTGCTCGACTTCGGCCTTGCAAAGGCGGTGCGCGACGACTCTTCAGCGCCGCCCTCGGGGCGCGACGCCGACCGGACCATCGAGGGGACGCTCGTCGGGACAGCCGCGTACATGAGCCCCGAGCAGGCACGCGGCCAACGCGTCGACAGGCGCACGGACATCTGGGCATTCGGCTGCGTCCTGTACGAGATGCTCACCGGCCATCAGGCGTTCGATGCGGATACCGTTGCCGACACCATGCTGAAGGTTCTCGAACGGGAGCCGGACTGGGGGCTTCTTCCCCCGACGGTGCCCGAGACGATCCGAAAACTGCTGCGTCGTTGCCTCAGTAAGGATCTCGCCGCGCGGCTGCATGACATCGGCGACGCCCGGTTGGATATTGCGGAGGTGATCGAGTTGCGGCCGGGACAGCGGTTCGATCTGCCCGCGCCGCGCGTTCACGAGGGCGCCTGGTCGTCGCGACGAATCATTCCGCTCGCGATTGGCGTGGTCGCCATGATCATCCTCGGCGCGCTGGCAATTTCCGCCAGACTGGTCGATCGTTCGGACACCGGCTGGCGGAATCCGTTGGAGAACGCACAAGTCACGCGGTTCACCGACTTCCCGGGCTCCGAATGGGACGCTGCCGTCTCCCCCGACGGCAACTTCGTTGCGTTTGTTTCGGATCGGGACGGCACGGTGGATGTGTTTCTCAGTCAGGTCGGCACCGGACGCTACGTCAATCTGACGCAAGGTAAGGAGCAGAGGAATCTGGAAGAGGGGTCGGTACGTCGCGTCGGCTTTTCAGGCGACGGGTCGGAGATCTGGGTACACGCCCCTGAAGGCCCGGTGCGGCTCATGCCTCTGATGGGCGGTCCGCAGCGGATCTTTCTGAGCGAGCGTGCCGCTAACGTCTCCTGGTCGCCCGATCGCACCCGCTTGGTCTATCACACGCGCGATGACGGTGACGCGATGTTCGTCGCGGACAATGCCGGTGCCAACGTCCGTCAGATCTTCGTCAGCCCGAGAGGTGTTCACAATCACTACCCGGCGTGGTCAACGGACGGCAAATGGATCTACTTCGTGCGCGGTCTTCCTGTCGTGAGCGCGATGGATCTGTGGCGTGTTCCAGCGTCGGGCGGAGCGGCCGAACGGCTGACCGAGTACAACTCCGACGTCGCGTATCCGACTCCGATAGACCAACGCACCATTCTCTACGTCTCGCACGATCGGGATGGTTCAGGCCCGTGGCTGTGGGCGCTGGACGTCAACCGCAGACTCACGCACCGCATCAGCTTTGGTCTCGAGAAATTCAGGTCGATCGCGGCGAGCGCGGACGGACGCCGTCTGGTCGCCACGGTCGCGGATCCCACGGCCAACCTCTGGAGCGTTCCAATTCTCGATCGGCCGGCGGAGGAGGGGGACGTCGAACGCTTCCCCGTACCGTCGATGCGCGCGCTGATGCCGCGGTTCGGCGGTACCACGCTGTTCTATGTCTCCTCGCGCGGCGGCGGAGACGGTCTGTGGCGCTTGAAGGACGGCGAAACGAAAGAAGTCTGGAAGGGCTCTGACGGGGCTCTGCTCGAACCAGCCGCTGTGTCGGCCGACGGCCGCCGGGTCGCGTTTGTCCTGAGGCGCAATGGACGATTGCGGTTGCAGGTCGAGACGGCCAATGGAACCGAACCCACGGTCGCCGCGGAGAACCTCGAGATCCAGGGAGCGGGTTGCTGGTCGCCCGACGGCCAGTGGATCGTCATTGGTGGAAGCGACGCGAACGGGCCGGGTCTGTTCAAGATTCCTGCGGACGGTGGTGCACCGACGCGCATCGCGACCGGCCTGGCATCGAATCCTGTGTGGTCTCCGGATGGCAGCCTCATCGCGTACGCTGGAGCGAATGTGGCCCTCTATGCTCCGGTCATCGCCGTGCGTCCCGACGGAACGCCAGTGAAGCTGCCGGCCATTCGGGTAGATCGCGACGGCGAACGCATCCGGTTCCTGCCCAATGGGAAAGGGCTTGTTTACATGCAGGGCAAGGGAGCTTCCCAGGATTTTTGGCTGCTGGATCTGGCGACCCTGAAATCCCGGCGACTGACACGCCTCAGTACCGCATTCACCGGACGGACGTTCGACATCACGCCCGACGGAAAGCGGATCGTATTCGACAGACTGCGTCACAACTCCGATATCGTGCTGATCGATCTGCCCTAGCGCCGATCCGCGGCGACGATCGAGAAAACGATCGAGAGATGGAACTTAACTCTGATGACGCCAACGGTTTAGGGAGTTGGCTGGGAGGCATCTACCAATGCGGCAGCGTCGATGCCGGGAGCGCTGTCTTGGAACAAGGCGCACAGCGCAGTGGCGTCCCTCACGCATCCCGTGAGTTCCGAAATACTGGGATCCGCGAAGCGCCCGACGCCGATGAAGCGAGCTCGGATCATCTTCGCGAGGTCGCTTCGTTCAGCGGCGACTCCGCATTGGCTCGTTGCTGAATGTCTTGGCAAAGCTCGATGACGGATTCGAACGTTGGAGGTGTTTCGACGAGAAGGCGGTCATCGACCATCCGAGCGTAGTCGTCAGCGAGAGTTGCCAATCGATCGCCTTCCGGCACGAGCTGAAGTTGACCGCGAACCGCGGCGGCGTAGTCGATGTAGGTCCCCGTGCCATCTTTTTCGCGAAAGAAGATGTTCTTGTGCCGCCCAACTCGGTCTGCGAGACTACGATCAGCGAGCGCGGCGCTCGCGTGGGCGGATCGGTCCAGGGCGACAATGTCGTACCAATGGCGCGAGAATCGATCGTCGCCGCGAAGCTTCCCCCCTCGACAGAACACGTGGATGGCCGTCGCCTTTTCCCAGAATGTCCGCTCGGGCCGCATTACGGCTGGTGTGACGGATGGGAAGACCACGTCTGGCAAGTAGGGCGCCGCGTCGCAGGTCACTAGCCGTGGCTCGGAAGGCTCGCCGGTCGATCGTGCTCCAAATTCGAGGAGCACCACCGGACCGACATAGCCTGTACCAGTCGCTAGCGGCTCGTACGTGATGGTCGCCATCGCGCCTTGCGCGGCTACGGTGGCGGCGAGCCCAAACTCGGAGAGACGACGCTCCAATGTCGGTACGACCGTATCTGCGGTCCACGCATCAAGTCGTGTCCTGATGATCTTCGTCCACTTCTGTTCCTGGCTCTGGTTCGACGGAAGGCCTTCGCCACCAGGCTCCGCAAGGTCAGGCGCAATGGCCCTGATGTCGTACGTGAGGTCGACGTCCTCCGAGAATCGGGCGATGGCTTGGTATGCCTTCGAAAGAGATGTCCCTCCCTTGAAGACAAGGTGCGATCCGAAGGGTGCCGCGAAGAGCGTTTCAAGCGCCCAGACGACCCAGACATCCTTCTGAAGGAGATGTACTGGTCTACCGGACTTGTCAGCCGCAACACCTAACGCGTCGGCCTGGTCACGCCGCGAAAGGGGCAGAAAGGCCTCAGCCACGCGCCACCATTGCGCTGAGTTGTTCAGCCATCCAGGTTGGCAATTGGCCGCGCACACTCGAAAGTTCCCCAACAGTTTCGGACGACAGCTTGCTCTTGAGCTGAGCGGCCAAGATTCGGCTACGCTCCCGTCCTCCCCAAGCCAACGCGCGAATCACGGCACCTGCCGGCCGTTCTGCAAGGGTCAACTGCCATCGCGGAGCATGTTGGAGTTCAACTGTTTGCGCGCCAAGTTTCAGATGACGCGTGCGTCCCGACGTGAGGTACAGGGGGCGCAGGGGTACCTGCGTTGTGAGCCCCAACTGATTGGCTGTAGCAGCTCCGCTAGGCGCAATGACCTCCCCGCTCTCAGCCTGAAGAGCGTTGAGCACGGCGGAGACTTCTGGGGTTCGCACACCAAATCTCGTCTGAATCGGACG
>Ga0310810_10007565_pt1 | contig 12406 bp, 12 predicted proteins | sample NCmetagenome_FD_207641 | JGI IMG/M metagenome (GOLD analysis project Ga0310810, IMG submission 207641) | Soil microbial communities from experimental microcosm in Duke University, North Carolina, United States - NC | ecosystem: Engineered > Artificial ecosystem > Soil microcosm > Unclassified ... | reverse complement strand
CACGCCGTCGGAGGTGCCGAAGTAGCTCCCGAGATCCTCGTTGATCGGCGCCACCTCGAGATCGCCCAGGGGTGAGCCGAACATGACGCGGACGCGGGACTCACCCGGGCCGAGCTGCCCCATGTAGAGTGGGCTCTCCATCCGCATGTCCGGCATGGTCCGCATGTCCGGCATGGTCCGCATGTCGGGCATGGTCCGCATGAAGCCCCGGACGGTGTCGTCCGGCCCCTGCCGCCACATGCCCCCGGGGACGGTATAGGCAAACTCACTGCTTCCGTCGGCGTCGGTGACGAGCCGGACGGTGCGGCGATCCTTGCCGCGGCGGAGCTCTACCGAAAGCGTATCGTTCGGCTTGAGCCGGGCGGCCAGCTCGACCAGCCTGAGGCCCGGGGGCGACTGATCGCCGTCGGCGGACGAGCGGTCGGTGCGGTTGACCAGTGCGGTGCCATCGAGCCGGGTGATGATGTCACCGGTACGGATCCCGGCCTTGGCGGCCGGTCCGCCGGGTGTGACGCTCTGCACGAGCGCACCGATCGAATCGGTGTCGCTCCGCCGGAGGTCTACGGTCACGCCGAGGCGCGGACGGCGGTTCATCAGCACGCTCATGAACCGCTGTGGCGCCGCCTCGCGCTCCAGCTCGACGCGAGCTCGCGGCGAGGGCGTGCGCTCCACCTGCTGGGCGGCGAGCGGCGCCGCGGACAGGATGGCGAGCACCGGCAGGGCGAGCGCCGGGGTCAGGATTGCCTGCACGTTCATCGTCATCTCCTAGGGACTCAGAGTCCCACGTTGCTGGCACGGGTCACGTGCACGTCCACCAGCGCGTTGAGCAGGCCCACCCGCTCACGCCACAAATCCAGCATCTGCTGCTGGGTTTCCATCCGTCGGTCCTCGAGCTGCCGTGCCTGCTGCAGCTCGGTCTCCTGCAGCTGCTGATCGAGCTCCGCGATGCGGTCCTCGAGCACCTGGGACACCCGGGCGGTCCGCCCGTCGATTACCCGGGCCTCCGGATTGAACCGGTCCAGCGCCGACTCCAGCACTTCGGACCGCTGGCGCGCCGCTGCGATCTCGGCCGCGGCACTCGCGGCATCCGGGTGGGCTACGTCGCCCCAGAAGAGCGCGAGCGCAACCGACGCCGCCGCCAGGAAGCCGGCCGCGCCGGTCCAGCGGGTCTGCCAGTGGCGACGACGATCGGACTGCTGCCGGGCCCGTACCGCGGGCCAGAGATCCCGCGAGGGCCGCAGCGCCGGCAGCGCCTTGAGGCGGGCGGCGCGCTGATGCAGCCGTTCGAGCTCCGCCCGGCACGCCCGGCAGGCCTCGATGTGGCGGCGGGCGGCGAGGTCGCCCGGCTCGACTCCGGGCTCCCGGAGCGCGAGCAGCGACTCCATCGTGAGATGATTCCCGAGGTGACTCGTGGCGTCACTCATGTGCCGACCTCCTCTCCCAGCCAGCGGCGCAGGCGGACATGGGCCCGGGCCAGCTGCGACTTCGAAAAGCTCACTGTCTTCCCCATCATCGTTGCGATTTCTTCGTGTGTGTACCCTTCGACATCGTGCAGCCAGACGACGGCGCGCCCGGTTTCGCTCAGCCGCTCGAGCGCCGCTTCCAGATCCATCCGGAGCGCGGCGTCCTCCCGGCGGGAGGGCATCACCGCGTCGTCCAGCTCGTCGGTGTCGCGGTAGCGGTTCCTCCGGAGGCGCATGAGCGCCTTGCTGGCCGCGATGCTCCGGATCCAGCCCCAGAGGCTGCCGTCGCCCCGGTAGCGGGGGATGCTGCGGCAGACCTCGAAGAAGGTTTCCTGGAGCACGTCCTCCGCATCTTCTGCGGTCCGGCAGATGCGGCGGGCCAGCGTGTACACCGGGCTCTCGAAGGCCCGGAACAGCTTTTCCAGCGCGGCGGCGTCCCCCTGCCGGGCGCCGGCGAGGACGGAGTCGGCGTTGGCCACCAGCCAGGGATCCATGGGCAGGGTCCGGGTGAGCGTCATGGTACGGTAAAGATGCGGGGGTGGGCGGGATGGTTGCAGCGCCGATCCACGGCCGATGACGGGGCCGTCGGAGCCGTCCTGCCTATATTGGTCGGATGCCCACCCCCTCCGCACCGGCCCCGGCCGCTCCCGATCTCGACGTCTGGCTGCACCATCTGGCCGACGAGGCGGACGCGGCCTACCTCTACGCGGAATTGTCGAAGACCGAGCGGGACCCGAAGAAAGCCCATCTCTACGCCCAGCTGTCCCGGGTCGAGGAGCGCCATGTCGACATGTGGCGGCAGCTCCTGGCGGAACATGGGCACGAGGCGGCGGCCCCCGCCCCCTCGTTCGGCGCGCGGTCGCGCGCGTGGGTGGCGCGCCGGCTCGGCAGCTCGGTGCTGCTGCCGATGCTGCTCGAAGAGGAGGGGCGCGAGGTCAAGGGCTATCTGGACCTGTACCGGGATGCGCCTGAATCGGCCAGCGGACCGACCGCGCTCCGCCTGGCCAAGGAATCCAAGGAGCACGCCGAGACGCTGGCGCAGATGGGAGGCGGGTCGAGCGAGCCGTGGCATCGGACCGGGGCGGGCGGGTTTCTCCGGAACGTGGTCTACGGATTCAACGACGGCCTGACGGCCAACTTCGGGCTCGTGGCCGGGATGATCGGCGCGCAGGGCCATCTGGGCGGGACGACGCACGCGGTGATCGTCGCCGGGCTGGCCGGGGCGGTGGCGGACGCGCTCTCGATGGGCGCGTCAGGCTACCTCGCAGCCAAGAGCGAGCGGGAGGTATTCGAGCACGAGATCGCGATGGAGCGGGAAGAGATCCGGGTCATGCCGGAGATCGAGCGGGAAGAGCTGAGCCTGATCTACCAGGCCAAGGGTATTCCCGAGGCCCAGGCGGAGGCGCTGGCCACACAGGTCATGGCCGATCCTGAGCGCGCGCTGGAGGAGAAGGTTCGCGAGGAGCTCAAGATCGGCGAGGCCACGACGACGCCGATGCGCGAGGCCTGGATCACCGGAACTGCCACCGCGCTCGGCGCCTTCATTCCGGTCGCGCCGTTCCTGGTGAGCAACGGTCCCTGGGCCATCTGGACCGCCTTTGCCATCGCCATGCTGTCCCATTTCGCGGTCGGCGCGGCCCGAAGCTTCTTCACCGGCCGCGGCGTGGTGCGGAGCGGGATGGACATGTTCGTCGTGGGCCTGGGCGTGGCCGCGGTGGGCTACTTCGTGGGAGAGTGGCTCACGAAGATGCTCTGATCCACTCCTCCGCCTCCCTACCCCACTACCAAATTGAGCAGCCGGTTCGGAACGTAGATCCTCTTCCGGATCTCCTTGCCCCCCACGAACCGCGTCGTGATTTCATCCGCCATGGCGGCATCCACCACCGCCGACTCCGACGAATCGCGCGGCACGCTCACCCGGGAGCGGGTCTTCCCGTTCACCTGCACCGCCACCTCCACCTCATCCTCCACCACCAGCTCCGGATCCCATTCGGGCCAGAGCTCGTCGAACACCGTGGTCCGGTGTCCCAGCCGTTCCCAGCACTCCTCGGCGAAATGCGGCGCGAAGGGCGCGAGCATGATGACGAGATCCTGCACCAGCTGACGGTCGCAGCAGTTGGTGTCGCGAAGCGCGTTCACCAGCTCCATGTACGCGGCGATGGCGGTGTTGTAGCGGAGCGCCTCGATGGCTTCGGTGGCCCGCTTGATGGTCTGGTGCCACTTGACCATCACCTCGTGCCGCACCTCGCCGCCGCACATGTCGTCCCGGACGCACTCACCGACGATGCCCCAGACCTTGTCGAGGAAACGGCGCGGCCCGCTGATCCCCTCATCCCGAAAGTCCCCACCCTCCTGGAAGGGGCCGAGGAACATCAGATAGGTGCGGAACGTGTCGGCGCCCCAGCGCGTGATGTATTCGTCGGGGACCACCACGTTGCCGCGCGACTTGGACATCTTGGCCCCGTCCTTCACGATGAGGCCGTGCGCGCGGAAGCGCCGGAACGGCTCGTCGAACTGCACCAGGCCGAGGTCGTGGAGCACCATCGCGATGAACCGCGAGTAGAGAAGATGGAGCACCGCATGCTCGTTGCCGCCGATGTACGTCGCGACGGGGCACCATCGGCTGGTGCGATCGGCGTCGAACGGGCGGTCGTCGAACTCCGTGGCCGGATAGCGGAGGTAGTACCAGGCCGAGTCGAGGAAAGTGTCGGAGACGTCGGTCTCGCGGCGGGCGCGGCGGCCGCACACCGGGCAGGGGACGTAGTACCACTCGCCGTGGCGGGCGAGGGGAGAGACGCCGCTGTCGTCCGGCCGGAAATCCTCGATCGGCGGGAGGATCACGGGGAGATCCTGCTCCGGCACGGGCACGGCGCCGTGCTCGTCGCAGTAGATCATGGGAATCGGCGGCCCCCAGTAGCGCTGGCGCGAGATGCACCAGTCATGCAGCCGGTACTGGATGACGCCCTTGCCCGCCCCGCTCGACTCGAGCCAGCGGATGACGGCCGCCCTGGCCGTTTCGGCGGGGAGCCCGGTGAACTCGCCTGACTCCATGAGCCGGCCGTTCTCGTCCACGACCGGCACCACGGTGAGCCCGTAGCGGGTGGCGAACTCCAGGTCGCGCTCGTCGTGGGCCGGCACCGCCATGATGGCGCCGGTGCCGTATTCCATGAGCACGTAGTCGGCGATCCAGATGGGGATCATCCGGCCGGTGGCGGGATTGCGCGCGAAGGCGCCGGTGAAGACCCCGCTCTTGTCCCGCTCGGCCAGTTTCCGGCTCACGAGATCCTTGGACGCGGCCGCGGCGCGATAGGCGTCCACCGCTTCACGCTGGGCGGCGGTCGTGAGGTCGCCGACGAGCGGGTGCTCCGGCGCGAGGACCATGAACGTCGCGCCGAAGACGGTGTCCGGCCGGGTCGTGAAGACGCGGATCGCCTGGCCGTGTTCCAGCGCGAAGTCGATCTCCGCGCCTTCGGAGCGTCCGAGCCAGTTGCGCTGGGCGGTGACGGTCGTCTCGGACCAGTCCATCCTCGAGCGGTCGTCGAGATCAGCCAGGAGCCGGTCGGCGTACTCGCTGATCCGGAAGAACCACTGATCGAGCGTGCGCTGCTCGACCCGCGTCTCCGGATGCCGCTCGCAGAACCCGTTGATCACCTGCTCATTGGCGAGCACGGTCTTGCACTCGGGACACCAGTTCACCGCCGCGTACTTCTTGTAGGCCTTTCCCGCCTTGTAGAGCTGCAGGAAGAGCCACTGGGTCCACTTGTAGTAGGCCGGATCGGTCGTCGACAGCTCGTGCCGCCAATCGATCATGAGGCCGATCCGCTTCAGCTGCCGGCGGAAGTTGTCGATGTTGGCGGGGATGAGCCTGGCCGGGTGCGTCCCGACCTTGATGGCGAAGTTCTCGCTGTGGATGCCGAACGCGTCGAACCCCATCGGCTCGAAGACCTGGAAGCCCTGGAGCCGCTTGAACCGGCCGTACACGTCGCTGCCCGTGAAGGCGAACATGTTCCCCACGTGCAGGCCTTCGGCCGACGGATAGGGAAACATCATGAGGTTGTAGAACGGGCGCTCGGCGCGGTCGAGGTCGGGCTCGTTGGTGGCGCGCTCGGCCCAGCGGGCCTGCCACTTGGCCTCGACCACGTCGGGACGATAGGCGACGGCATCGGCCGGCGTCTGGCTCGTGCTCGGAATCGGTTCGCTCATCAGGTCACTGCCCTCGGCCGCGCGGCACGCGGCGGCTGCCTTTTCAAGTGCGGGTGTGAATCGCCAAATCTAGATGGGGCGCGCACTTGTCGCCAACGAGGGCGACGGCGGCACGCTCTTTGACCTGCTCATGCCCGAATCGCCGGGATCGCTGCCGGCGGGATCGGCCGCGTCGCAGGTCGCAAGGCCATCCCGCAGGGTGCGAGCCGCCGGCGCCCCTGGCCTGTCTTTCGCCTCGGCTCCCATGGCTGCTAATCACCTGAAGCTCACCCGCGCCCTGCACCGGATCGGTGCCGTCGCCGTGCTGGCGCTCGCGCTGGCCGTTGCGGTGCTGGTCTGGTACGTCATCACCCGCCTCCCGGCCGGCGCGTCGGCCGGCCGGATTGCGCTCCTTGCCGCCGGAGCGTTCCTCGCGGTCGGGGTCATCGTCGAGGTCGCGGTCGTGGCCTGGCTGGGTCGGCAGCTGCTCACGCCCCTGGTCGGCGCGGAGGTGGTCGCCGCCCGCGTGGCGCTGGGCGACCTCTCCATGCCCGAGCAGGCCGACACCAGTGTCTACGGCGGTCAGCTGGTCACGTCGGTCACCACGATGGTGCACGCCCTCCGGACGCTCACTCAGGCCATGCAGGGCGCCGCTGCGGACGCCTCGGCGATGGCGCAGCAGATTGCCGCCTCGACCCAGCAGATGACGGCCTCGACCCAGGAGGTGGCCGGCACCACCGGCGAGCTGACCGAGCGGGCCAGTCAGCAGGCGCTCATCGTGCGCGCCGCAGCGGAGGACGCCGCGCGGATTCTGGACATTGCCGGGCAGTTGGCGCATGGCGCGGTGCAGGCGGCGGAGCGGAATGCGGCGCTGGCGCGGCTGGCGCGCTCGCACAAGGACCGCCTGGACACGAGCACGGCCGAGCTGGCTCGGCTCACCGAGGAAGTCGACCGCGGCGCTGCGGAGGCCGAGGCGCTCGCGGCCTCGTCGGGCGAGATCGAGAAGTTCATCACGCAGACGAAGGCGATCGCCAAGCAGACCCACATGCTGGCCCTCAACGCCTCGATCGAGGCGGCGCGGGCGGGCGAGGACGGCAAGGGCTTCAGCGTGGTGGCGGAAGAGGTGCGGAAGCTGGCCAACCAGGCGGCGGCCGCAGCGACGAGCACCAGCCAGACGGTGCAGGGTGTGCTGGCCCGCGTGCACACGGCCCGCGAACGTCTCATCCGGCTGGGACAGGGCGGCATGGCGGCGCGCGCGGCTGCCCACTCGGCCGCTGACGGGCTCATGCACGTCGCGGCGGACGCCGACGAGAACGATCAGTGGACCCGGCGGATCTCCGCCTCGGCCGACGAGGTGCGGGGCCTCATCGAAGGGATCGCCGGCCGCATGCGGGAGGTGTCGGCGGGCACGGAAGACTATGCGGCGGCCGCGCAGGAGATCGCCGCGGCGGCGGAGCAGCTCAACGCGTCGACCACCGAAATCTCATCCTCCGCCGGCCATCTGGCCCACGCGGCGGACAAGCTGACGGGCGCGGTGGGAGGATTCCGGCTCTAGCGACGGGGTGACTCTTGTCACCGCCGGCCGGCGGGTCTTCTGGTAGAATGGCCCGACCTACCCGCACCGCCGGAGGAGCCCGTGAGTCGTGGACGCCTGCTGATCGCGCTGGTCGTTGCGGTAATCTCGTTGCTCGGCTACTTCGGGAGCAGCGTCGTCAACCCGGTCACCCAGGAAAAGCAGCATGTGGGCGGCGTGACGCCGGATCAGGAGATCGCCATGGGTCTCCAGGCGGCGCCGGAGATGGCCCAGCAGTTCGGCGGCCTGGAGCCGGATCCGCGCGTGCAGGCGCTGGTGGACAGCGTCGGCGGCCGGATCGTGAGCCGGACCGCGGCCGGCACCACCCCCTACCAGTATCAGTTCCACGTCCTGAGTGACCCCGAGACCATCAACGCGTTCGCGCTCCCCGGCGGCCAGGTGTTCATCACCGACGGCCTGCTCAAGCGCCTCGACACCGAGGGCGAGCTGGCCGGCGTGCTCGGGCACGAGATCGGACATGTCGTGGCGCGGCATGGCGCGGAGCACATCGCCAAGTCGCAGCTGACGCAGGGGCTCACGGGCGCAGCGGTGCTTGCCGCCTACGATCCCAACAACCCGAACAGCCGCAATTCCGCCGCGGTGGCGATGATGATCGGGCAGCTGGTGGACATGAAGTTCGGGCGGTCGGACGAGCTCGAGGCCGACAAGCTCGGCGTGCGCCTCATGAGCGACGCCGGCTTCGACCCGCGGTCAATGGAAAAGCTGATGCAGATCCTGGAGCAGAGCAGCACCGGCAACCGGCCGCCGGAGTTCTTCAGCACCCATCCCAACCCGGAGAACCGGATCGTCCGGATTCGCGAAGCGATCCAGGAGAAGTACCCGAGCGGGGTGCCGGCGGGGCTGCAGCAGTAGGCCCGGCGTTTCATCAGCGGGGTGCGCCGCCGTAATGACGCGGCGGGCTCCGCGGGATGCTCAGCGTCTCCCAGTTCGCGCCGCGGTAATGGCGCGCCAGCTGTACCATCTGCCCCACATGATAGGCGTAGTGCCGGATCTGTCGGAGGATGGCCTGCATCACCGTGTGGGCCTCTCCCCTGATCGAGACGACGCGGCCCAGATCATCCGCCGTGAGCGCCTCCGTGGCGCGGAACACTGCCCGCCAGCCTTCCTCCCATCGCCCCATGAGATCAGCCCGCGACAGTCGCGGATCGAGATCGAATTCCCCGTCCCGGTCGCGGGCCGGCTTTTCGCCGTCGGTGGTCAGGAAATCGGTCCAGCGGGACATTGCGTTCCCCGCGATGTGGGCCACGAGGACGGCCAGGCTGTTCGAGCCGTCGTCCAGCCGGGCAACGAAGGCGTCGTCATCGGCCTGGACCAGCGCCCGCTCCGCCTGCTCCTTGAGCGCACGGAAGCTGCCGATCGACTCGGCGAGAAAGCCGTTGCCGCAGTCCGGGGCGGTCACTCCCGGCAGACGCACAGCGTGGCCACGTAGGACGACGGCTCGATCGTCGTGCCCGCGAGCGGTGTGGGCGACAGCGATACCAGCCGCAGGATGCCGTTGCCGAGCGCCTTCTCCCTCGGTGGCGTGGTGCTGTTGAGCGTGATACTGACCGGGGCGCCACCGCCCGTCGCCACCTCGAGCAGCACTTCGGCGTTGCCTGCCTGGACGCACTGCGTCCCGCTCGGGCAGCGTGAATCCGCCTGGACACCGCGGAAGGTGACGTCGGACGACACGCCCGCCACGCTGGCCGTCTGGCCGACGTGGAGCGGGAACATCTGCCCCATCGTGACCGAGAGCCGCGCGCCGGAACCGCCGGCGCTCACCGAGGCGGCCGGTGCCGGGGTCGGTGAGGCGGCTGTGCCGCCGCCCGCGCAGGCGGTGACCGCCGTCAGGAGGCCCACGAGACCGATGTTGAACGATGCACTGTGTGCGATGGCGAACGAGCGGATCATGGGGAGTTCCTCTCTCTCACGAGACGAGTTTCCGCAGCAGCGATACCTGCCCGGCGTGATAGGCGTGATGCTGAAGCACGCCGTTGACCGTGAAGGCCTCCAGATCCGATAGCGTGTCCCGCGCGGCGACGGTTCCGGTGAGCTCCGCGTGCGCTTCGGCGAGCTGGAGCCGAGCGGCCGCCCACGCCGCGTCATCGGGAGCGGGCGGCGTGGCCGGCCAATCCCCTTCGACCGGCTCGGCGGGCGAGGCGCCGCTCAGCCGGCGGGTCGCTTCGCCCGCCCATGCGGCCATGTGAAGGGTCAGCTCCCAGATGGTATGCGCGTCGGGGATCGGGCGGGCGGCGGCCTGAGCGGCATTCACCCCGTCGAGGATGGCGGTGACGGCGGATCCGTGCCACGGGCTTCCATCGTAGGCGCGTCTCAGATCTTCGGCGAGGCGTTCGATCTCGGTCATGAGCGATTCCGGAGCGGGACGCCGGAAGATGCGCGAACCCGGAGCGCGAGTCGACCCCGGGTTCGTGCAGGTGGTGCGAGTGACGTCAGGCGCGCCGGTCGCTCCGGCGCGTGGCAGCGTCCGAGGCACGCGCCGAGCCTGCGGGCGCGTCCGCGGGATGGTGCCCGGTCACCCGGTCCCACGCGTCGCGCACGGCGTCCTTGATCTCTTCCCACGCCGACTTGTTGTCGCCACGGTGCTCGTAGCGGTCCCAGCCGGTGCGCAGATCCGCTTCGGCATCCTCCCAGGTCCGGCCGACGTTGTGCCGGGCCGACTCGAATCCGTAGCGGTACGCCGGACGGAACCGCTCGTAGTAGTCGGGGCCGATCGCGTAGGGCCGGCTCGAGAAGTTTTCCGTCCAGAAATTGTCTTCCGTCTCCCAGGCTGCGGCCCAGTCGTCACGCAGGGGGTTGGACGGATCCACGAAGCCGTTGTCGGCCATGATGATTCTCCTTGAGTGCGATGAGTCAGCGAACGCTCCGCCGCCGCGGCAGGGCCGGACGGCGAGCGGGTCGAGCGGTGCGCGCGGTGTCGGCCACCGTGTCGCGCGCGGCGGCCACGCTGTCGCGGCTCCGGGCGTTCAGCGTGTCGGACGGCGTTTCGGGAACGGAGCTTCGAACCACGTTGGCCGTCGGTGGAAGCCGGGCGCCGCCCAGGGTGTCCCGCGGCAGCGTGGGAGCGACCACGCCGCGAGGCACATTGGCCTCGGCGGGCAACTTCCGGCCGCCCAGCGTGTCCCGCGGCAGCGTCGGCGCGACCTGTCCGGCGAGCGGCATGGCAAGCGGCAGCGTGATCAATGCAGCAAGCAGGATGAGCAGTCGTTTCATGAGATCCTCCCGGGCAGAGCCGCGTCCCTCACGCTAGCACCTCTGCACTGCCCCCACTGTGAGCCGCGCCACCATGCCGGGCTATCTTCAGGCATGAGGCGCCGCTGAGCGTGATCGTCATGGATCGGGAGAACCTGCTGGCGCGCGGGTGGTCCCATGTCGTGTCGACCACGGGGGACGTGGCCGAGCTGGAGGCGTTCCGGCTGCGGGTGGGTGCGCCGGCGCCGGCGCTGCAGCTTGGGAATCTCCGCTGGCCGCATCTCGACCTCCGCGGCGAGCCGCGCGAGCGGGCGCTCGCGCTCCTGGACATCGTGATCGTCGAGCGGACCAGCGACCTGATCCGCTACGTGCGGCGGGCGCGGGAGAGCGTGTAGTCGCGGCCGCGAATGGCCACGAGCAGGGTGGGAATGGCGAAGAGGGTCATGGGCGTCGAGAGCGTGAGCCCCCCGATGACCGCCAGCGCCAGCGGGCGCTGCATCTCGCTGCCGGCGCCGAGCCCGAGCGCCAGCGGCAGGAGCCCAAACAGCGTGCAGAGCGTCGTCATCAGGATCGGACGGAGCCGCACCTTGGCGGCTTCGCGGATGGCGGGCTCCAGGGCCAGGCCGTCCTGCCGCATGCGGTGCCGCGTGAAGTCGAGCAGGATGATCCCGTTCTTGACGATCAGCCCCACGAGCAGGATCAGCCCCATGAACGACGACACGTTGAGCGGCGTGCCGGTGAGGAGCAACAGCAGCATGGCGCCGACGAACGAGAGCGGCGCGGCCAGGAGCACGATCAGGGGCTCCGTGAACGACTCGAACTGCACCACCATCACCGCCACGACGCTCACGGCCGCCAGGCCGAGCACCACGAGTAGCGCGTGGAACGCCTCCTGCTGGCTCGCGTACTGTCCGCCGAGCTCCACGCGGATGCCTGCGGGAGGCGGCGTCCCGGCCAGCACGGCCTTCACGTCCCGCATCACGCTGCCGAGCGATCGGCCGCTGACGTCGGCGGTGATGTCGATCATCTGCTGCTGATTCTCCCGGAAGAGCTGCGCGCGTGACTCCGAGCGGGTGAACGTGGCGAGGGCCGAGAGCGGGGTCGGCTCGTGGGCGGCGTTCATGACCGGCAGCGCGCCGAGCCGGAGCGGGTCGTAGCGAACCGCGTCGGGCGCGCGCACCCGCACCGACACCGTGCGATCGTCGAGGCGGATTTCTCCGGCCGTCACGCCGAGCAGGGGGCCACTCACGGCCGATCCGATCTGCTCAGGCGTGAGTCCCGCGCGCGCGGCATCCGCCTCGCTGACCTTGAGCAGCAGCTCGGCGTTGGGCTCGCTCACGCCGTTGAACAGGTCTTCCAGGCCGTCCACCTTCTCCATGCCCGGCTCCAGCTTCCGGGCGTAGGCCTCGAGCGCGTCGAGCTGCTCGCCGAAGAGCTTGATCTCGACCGGCCTGGCGTTGCCGGCCAGGTCGTTCACCACGTCGGAGAGGATCTGCACGAACTCGATGTGCAGCCGCGGTACCGCCGCCTCGATGCGGGGGCGGACATCGTCGATCACCTCGAACACGCTCCGCGACCGCTGGCCGTGCGGCTTGAGCCGTGCCACGATGTCGCCGGTATTCTGCTCGGTGGCGAACAGCCCGAGCTCGGCGCCGGTCCGCCGGGACGTGCCGTCGATCTCGGGCGTCGAGGCCAGGATGCCCTCCGCGATCCTCACCTGGCGGTCGGTCTCCGCCAGTGCGGTGCCGCCCGGCGTGAAGTAGTCGAGCACGAAGGCGCCCTCGTCCATCTCCGGCAGGAAGCCGGTCCCTACGAACCGATGGGCCACGAGCCCGGCGGCAATGAGCACGATGCCCGTCAGCACCACGGCGCGAGGATGGTGCAGCGCCGCGGCGAGCGCCCGCTCATAGCGTTCGGCCAGGCCGTCGATCGCGCCGCCGATCCGCGCCAGCAGGCCGCGGCGCGCGGCGGGCGGCTC
>Ga0310810_10007564_pt1 | contig 12406 bp, 14 predicted proteins | sample NCmetagenome_FD_207641 | JGI IMG/M metagenome (GOLD analysis project Ga0310810, IMG submission 207641) | Soil microbial communities from experimental microcosm in Duke University, North Carolina, United States - NC | ecosystem: Engineered > Artificial ecosystem > Soil microcosm > Unclassified ... | reverse complement strand
TCAACATGGCCGTGGGCGAGCGCGACGACTTCCTGCGCTATGGATCCGAGGGCCACGTCACGGTGCGGGTGGACCCGGTCGCGCGCGCCTCGACGCAGCGCCACCACACCGCCACGCACCTGCTGCATGCCGCGCTCCGGACCGTGCTCGGCGAGCACGTGCACCAGGCGGGCTCGCTCGTGGCGCCCGACCGGCTGCGCTTCGACTACTCGCACTTCGAGGCGCCGTCGGCGCTCCAGGGCGCGTTGATCGAGCAGCGCGTCAACGACTGGGTGCTGGCGAACGTGGACGTGAGCTGGCAGGAGATGCCGATCGCCGAGGCGAAGGCGCTCGGGGCGATGGCGCTGTTCGGCGAGAAGTACGGCGAGCGCGTGCGTGTGGTCACCGTGGACGGCGTGGAGGAGTCCGAGATCGAGCCCTCGCGCGAGCTCTGCGGCGGCACGCACGTGCGGCGCACGGGTGACATCGGCCTGTTCGTGATCACGCAGGAGACCGCGGTGGCCTCGGGCGTGCGCCGCGTCGAAGCGCTGTGCGGGCCCGCGGCGCGGACGTGGTTCATGGACCAGCGCGGCGCCTTCGAACACGTTCTTCAGGTCCTTCAGGCACCTGCCGACCGGGCGGTCGAGGTCGTGCAAAAGTGGCGCGACGAGCTGGCGACGCTGCGCAAGGCCTCGGCGCAGGCGAGCCGCCAGGGACTCGAGGCGGAGTTCGCGCAGCTTGCCGCGGCGGCGACCAAGGCGCCCGGCGGCCGCTGGGTGGTGGCGAAGCTGCGCTCCTCGGGCGACACGAACACGGTGCGCGACGCCGCCGACAAGCTCCGCGGTGCGCTCGGCCGCGGGGCCGCGGTGCTGGCGCTCGAAGCCGACGGCAAGCTCACGTTCATTGCCGTGGTCACTGACGACCTCGTAGCGGAGCACAGGCTACGGGCCGACGAGCTCGTCAAAAAGACCGCACAGGTCACCGGCGGCTCGGGCGGCGGCAAGCCGCACCTGGCACTCGCCGGTGGGCGCGACCTGGACAAGCTGGACGCGGCGCTCGCCGAGGCGAAGCGGCTCCTGTCCGGAGCGCTGGCGTGACCGTCGGCCAGATCATCGCCATGGTGGTGATGGGGCTCTTCATCATCGTCGCCTTCCTCTGGTACATGCGGAGCAAACATTGAAGGCACTGGTCCTGGCCGGAGGCCGCGGCACGCGCCTGCGGCCGATCACGCACACGCGCGCCAAACAGCTGGTGCCGGTGGCGAACAAGCCGGTGCTCTACTACGGGCTCGAGGCCATCGCCGCCGCGGGCATCCGCGACGTGGGCATCATCGTCAGCGACCCGCGCGAGCTGCTGCAGCCGGACCATCGCACCGGCGAGCTGGTGACCACGCTCGTCAACTCGCAGGCGGAGATCCGCGCCGCGGTGCGTGACGGCTCGGCGTTCGGCTTGAAGGTCACCTACATCGAACAGGAGGCGCCGCTCGGCCTCGCGCACGCGGTCAAGATCTCGGAAGACTTCATGGCCGGCGACTCGTTCGTCATGTACCTGGGCGACAACCTGATCAAGGACGGCATCACGCCGTTCGTGCGCGAGTTCGAGAAGGAGAAGCCGGAGGCACAGATCCTGCTCGCCAAGGTGGCGCGCCCGTGGGAGTTCGGAGTGGCGGAGCTCGCAGGGGAGCGCGTCGTGCGGCTGGAGGAGAAGCCGAAACAGCCGCGGAGCGACCTGGCGCTCGTGGGCGTCTACCTGTTCACGAAGACGATCTTCGACGCGGTGCGCGCGATCCAGCCCTCGGCGCGCGGCGAGCTGGAGATCACCGATGCCATTCAACACCTCATCACCAGCGGCCGTAACGTGCGCTCGCACGTGATCCACGGCTGGTGGAAGGACACCGGTCGCGTCGAGGACCTGCTCGAGGCGAACCGCATCGTGCTCGCGGACCTGGTCACCTGCATCGAGGGCACCGTGGACGAGGCGACGGCGATCGAGGGCGCGGTCCACATCGGACCCGGCACGACGGTGGAGCGCTCGCGGCTCCGCGGCCCGCTCGTGATCGGCGCCGGCGCGCAGATCCGCGACGCCTACGTGGGACCGTTCAGCGCCATCGCCGACGGCGTCAAGATCGAGCGCTGCGAGATCGAGCACTCGATCGTCCTGGACCGGAGCCATCTGCACACCATCACCGGCCGTATCGAGTCGAGCCTGATCGGGCGCGACGTGGTGGTGACCGCGAGCGAGTCGCGGCCGAGTGCGCACCGCCTGATGCTCGGCGACTCGAGTCGCGTGGAGCTGGCGTGAGGGTGCTGGTGACAGGTGCCAACGGCATGCTCGCGCGGGCCGTGGTGCCGGCGCTCGCGCGCGCGGGCCACGACACGGTTGCGTTCTCGCGCGCCGAGCTGGACGTGACCGATGCCGCCCGCGTGCGCGCCGCGGTGGCGAGCACCCGGCCCGACTGGGTGTGTCACCTGGCCGCGTTCACCGACGTCGACGGCTGCGAGACGAAGCTCGACCACGCGCTGCGCGTGAACGGCGAGGGCGCGGGGAACGCGGCCGCGGCGGCGCGCGGAGCGGACGCCGCGGTGCTCTCGGTCTCCACCGACTATGTGTTCGCGGGCGACGAGCCGCGGCCGCGACGCGAATCGGATCCCGTGGGGCCCGCCTCCGCCTACGGCCGGAGCAAGCTCGCCGGCGAGCGGGCCGTGCGCGCCGTGAACCCGTGCCACCTGATCGTGCGCACCGCCTGGCTCTACGGCCGCGGCGGCAGGAACTTCGTGGACACGATCCGCGAGCGCGCGCTCGCCGGCACGCCATTGGCGGTGGTGGACGACCAGCGCGGCTCGCCGACCTGGACCGAGGATCTCGGCTCCGTGCTCGTGGAGCTGATGGAGCGCGGCGTCACCGGGACCTACCACGCGACCAACGCCGGCGACTGCACGTGGCACGAGTTCGCGGGCGAGATCTGCGGGCAGGTGGGCGCGCGCGTCGAGGTGGCGCGGCGATCGAGCGCCGACCTCGCGCGTCCGGCGAAGCGGCCGGCGTACTCGGTGCTGGACACGGGCCAGCTGCGGCAGGCGCTCGGGCACGAGCTGCCGCACTGGCGGGACGCACTCGCGCGCTACGTGGCGCAACCGGTCGGGGCAACGGGCGACGGGAGGTAACGGATGGCCGCAAGGAAGCCAGGGAAGGAGAACGGGCCGCTCGAGCGCGCCGCACGCGCGGCGCTTCGCGAGACGGCGAGGACGCTGGTGCTGCTCGAGAAGCAGAACGCACCCGCGGTCGCGGCCGCGGCGGAGCTGATCCTCGGCTGCTTCGAGAACGGCGGCACCGTGTTCTTCTGCGGGAACGGCGGCAGCGCCGCGGACGCGCAGCACCTGGCGGCCGAGTTCTCGGGGCGCTACCTGGTCGATCGCCCCGGGCTCCCGGCGGTGGCGCTCACCACCAACTCCTCGGCGGTGACCGCGATCGGCAACGACTACGGCTACGACCAGGTGTTCTCGCGCCAGCTCGAGGGTCTCGCGGGCCCCGGCGACGTGCTGGTGGCGATCACCACCAGCGGCCGCTCGGAGAGCATCCGGCGTGCGGTCAAGGCAGCGCACCAGCTGAAGATGGCGGTGATCGGCATGACGGGTGCCAAGGGCGGCGAGTTCGCGGCCCTGTGCGACGTGGCGCTGATCACGCCGAGCGCGGTGACGCCGAACATCCAGGAAGGCCACATCGCGATGGGGCACGCGTTCTGCCTGCTCGTCGAGCGCTCGATGTTCCCGGACGGCGCGCCGGGGCGCGGGCCCATCCGCGCGCGCCGGGCGAAGCGCGAGACCACGAACCGCGCATGACGCCGATCCTCCTGGCGCTGCGGCCGAAGCAGTGGACCAAGAACCTGCTCGTGTTCGCGGGCGTGGTGTTCGCGCAACACGCTTCCGACCCGGCGCTGCTGTTGCGTGCGCTGGCCGGCTTCGTGGCGTTCTCGCTGCTCGCGAGCGCGGTGTACGTGGTCAACGACTTGAAGGACGTCGACGTCGACCGCCTGCACCCGCGCAAGCGCCACCGGCCGATCGCCTCGGGGGCGCTGTCGCCGGCGGTGGCGTGGTCGGTGGTGCCGGTGCTGCTCGTGATCGTGGCGGCGCTGTGCTCGTGGCTCGGCTTCGGCTTCATGCTCGTGCTCGCCGCCTACCTCGCGAGCAACGTCGCCTACAGCTTCGGGCTCAAGAACCAGGTCATCCTCGACGTGTTCGTGATCGCCTCCGGCTTCGTGCTGCGCGCCGTGGCCGGCGTGGAGCTGCTGAAGCCGGTGGCGCCCGAGACGCAGCTGTCATCGTGGCTCCTCGTGTGCACGTTCTTCGGCGCGCTGTTCCTCGCCGTCTCCAAGCGCCGGCGCGAGCTGATCAACGCCGGCCACCTCGCCTCGGACCAGCGCGCGGTGCTGGCCACCTACACGCCCGAGCTCCTGGACCGGATGCTCACGATCGCGGCGGCGTGCACGCTGATGTCGTACGCGCTCTACACCATCTGGCCCGCGACCGTGGCCAAGTTCGGTAGCGAGGCGATGATGGTCACCGTGCCGGTGGTGGCGTACGGCGTGTTCCGCTACCTGCACCTCGTGCGCGTCTCGGAGTCGAGCGAGGATCCCTCGCTCGTGCTGCTCGCCGACCGGCCGATCCAGGCCACCGTGCTCGTCTACGTGGCGATGACGGTGTGGATCCTGTACATCGCGCGATGACCAGAACGCGGTACTCCGGCCTCCGGCAGGGCCGGACGCCGGGTCCAAGAACCGCGCCGCGCATCGTGACGGTGGACGCGCACGCCAAGCTCAACCTCGGCCTCGCCGTGGGGCCCGCGCGGGCCGACGGCTTCCACGACCTGGTCACCGTGTTCCAGTCGATCTCGCTCCACGACACGCTCACGGTGGCGCGCGCCGCGCGCGGGTTCACGCTGAGCGTGCGCCACGAACACGCCGAGGAGCGCGGTCGCACGTCACCTGCGTCGCTGCGCGCGGTGCCCGCAGGCGGCGACAATCTCGTGCTGCGCGCGGCGCGTCTCGTCGCCGAGCGGTTCGGGCTTCCGGGCGGTGCGCGCTTCACGCTCACGAAGCGCATCCCCGCCCAGGCGGGGATGGGCGGTGGCAGCGCCGACGCCGCCGCCGCGATCGCCGGCCTGCTCGCGCTCCACCGTCGCAGGCCGTCTGTGGACACTTGCAAGGCCCTCGCGTTGGAACTTGGATCGGATGTGCCGTTCGCGCTCCAAGGTGGTACCTGCCTCGGCACCGGACGTGGTGAGGTGCTGCACCCACTTCGACTTCGCGCGCCTTTTCGTGCCGTCGTCGCGGTCCCGGAATGGCGTGTGTCGACACGCGAGGCGTTCGCCCGCCACGACCACGTCAGAAAGGGCTTGACTCCGTGGGAGCACCACCTCAGATTTGCGCGGACCGTTGGGCGGCATCGAGTTGAAGCGTTGGCGCTCATCCGTCGTGGCAACCGTTTCGAAGCAGTTCTGGGGCGCCGTCGGCGCGATCTCGAATCGCTGCGCGCAAGGCTGCGGGCAGCGGGCCTGCTGGAGCCGCACTTGACCGGGAGTGGCTCGGCCGTCTTCGCGATCGTTCCGCGCGGTGCGTCGGTCCGGGAGATCTTGGGGCGCTTCTCCGGGGACGAACCGCTCTTTTCGGTGCGTTCCGTGAGCCGCGGTCTTGGACTCCACGTGCATGCGGCTGCAACGAGGCCAGGGAAGGGTCATCGAGCGGGCGCTCCACCCAAGACCGGTGCCCGAGGACGGCGCCGGACACGAGCCAGCTGAACCTCAGGGATGGCTCCGAGGTGAATATCTCATGGTCGAGATCACCGAGGTTCGTGTGTCACTGCGGAACGACGACAAGCTGAAAGCGTTCGTGAGCATCACGCTCAACGACTCGTTCGTGGTGCGCGGGCTCAAGATCATCCGGGGCAACAGCGGGCTGTTCGTGGCGATGCCGAGTCGCAAGCGGCCCGACGGGCAGCACCAGGACCTGGCCCACCCGATCAACGACGTCACCCGTAAGTACTTGACCGAAAAGGTGATGGCGGAATACGAACGGGAGCTGGCCCACCCCACGGCGCACCCGCACTCGAACAACGAGGAGCAGCACGCTTACTAGCGGCTGTCCCGGGGGTCCTGCGACAATCGAGGCCGCAGGACCCCCATCCCCGCGGTTGACGCGGTGTTCTCGCGCCCGCTAAGCTGCCCGCCGCTTTTCCCACACTGCGGTTCTCGGGCCAGCAGCTTTCACCCCGCCTGCAAGCATGAGGCGGTCCGTGACGGAAACCCCGTTCGTTGGTGGGGCGTGGCCAAGCGGTAAGGCACGGGACTTTGGCTCCCGCATTCGGAGGTTCGAATCCTCCCGCCCCAGCCAGCTTTCGCCGGGGCAGGAAGGTCCGGCCCCGGCGGTCCCGCACCGATCCGCGTGCAATCCGGAAGTTTCCTGCGTTCGTGATGCTTCGCGCGGCACTCGCCGCGGCGAGCGGCTCGCGAGCGTCCGTCGTGAACCCACGGGGAGGTTCCGCGTGGATCCCTGTCGCATCTTCTCGGGCACCGCGAGTCACAAGCTCACGACGGCGATCTGTACGCGCCTGAGGGTGCCGGTGGGCGACGCGGTGGTGTCGCGCTTCGAGGACGGCGAAGTCTCGGTGCGCTTCAACGAGAACATCCGCGGCAGCGACGTGTTCATCGTGCAGTCGACGAACCCGCCCGCGGACCACCTGATGGAGCTGCTGGTGATGCTCGACGCGGCCAAGCGCGCCTCCGCGCGCCGCGTCACCGCGGTGCTCCCGTACTTCGGCTATGCGCGACAGGACCGCAAGGACCAGCCGCGCGCGCCGATCACGGCGAAGCTGGTCGCGAACCTGATCACGGTCGCGGGCGCCGACCGCGCGCTGACGATGGACCTGCACAGCGCGCAGATCCAGGGCTTCTTCGACATCCCGCTCGACCACCTCTACGCGGCGCCGGTGCTGATCGACCACTTCGCCAAGCTCGACATCCCGAACCTGGTCGTGGTCGCCCCCGACATCGGCAGCGTCAAGATGGCGCGCGCCTACGCCAAGCGCCTCGGCGCCGACCTGGCGCTGGTCGACAAGCGCCGGCCGCGCCCCGACGCGGTCGAGATCATGAACATCATCGGTGACGTCGAGGGCAAGAACGCGGTGCTGTTCGACGACCTGGTCACGACCGCGCGCACGCTGTGCCACGCGGCCAACGCCATCCGCGACCGCGGCGCGCGCGACATCTACGCCGGCGTCACGCACGGCGTGTTCTGCCCGGGTTCGTTCGAGCGCATCGCCGCCTCCCCGATCAAGGAGGTCGTGGTCACCGACACGCTCAATCACGAGCCGGGCTCGCTCCCGGCCCAGGTCCGCGAGCTCTCCGTGGCCGGCCTCCTCGGTGAGGCCGTGCAGCGCATCCACGAGGAACGCTCGCTCAGTTCGCTGTTCGTCTGATCCACAACAGGAGGCGGTCATGGCAGTCATCCAGTTGAAGGGCTCGCGCCGGGACGGGACCGGCAAGGGTGCGGCGCGCAAGGCACGCGCGGCCGGCCAGATCCCGGCGGTGCTCTACGGCCACGGCGAGACGCCGCAGCCGGTCGCCGTCGAGTTCCGGGAGTTCGAGGTGGCGCTGCGCAACCACAAGGGTTCGAACGCCATCGTCAACCTGAACGTGGCCGGCACCGAGGTCACGGCGCTGGTGCGTGACGTGCAGTACGACCCGCTGTCGCGCGCGATCATCCACCTCGACTTCCAGCACATCTCGCTCACCGAGCACATCGAGGTCGACGTGCCCGTGCACTTCGTGGGCACGCCGGTGGGCGTCAAGGACGGCGGCGGCATCCTCGAGCACCTCGTGCGCATGCTGAAGGTGAGGGTCCTGCCCACCGCGATCCCCGCGGGGATCGACGTCGACGTGACCGCGCTCAACATCGGCCAGAACCTGCACGTGAGCGACCTCGCGCCCGGCACGGGCTACGAGATCATCACCGACGCCGACGTCGCGGTGGCTGCGGTCGTGGCCCCGGCGGCGGAAGAGGTCGTGGCGGCGCCCGTCGAGGGCGAGGCAGCTGCGGCGGCCGAGCCCGAGGTGGTGGGAGCCAAGGGCAAGAAGGAGGGCGAGGAGGGAGCGCCCGCGGCCACGGCGAAGGAAGGTGGCAAGGACGCCAAGGAAGCGAAGGAAGGCGGCAAGGACGCCAAGGAAGCCAAGAAGGAGAAGAAGTAACCGTCCGTGCACCTGGTCGTGGGCCTCGGCAATCCCGGCGATCGCTACGCGTCCACCCGCCACAACGTGGCGTGGCGCGTACTCGACACGCTGGCCGCGCGTCACGGCGCGCGCGAGGCGGGGAAGGACATGACCTGGCGCGCGCGCGAGGCATCGATCGCGGGGCAGCCGACCGTGCTGCTCCAGCCGCTCACGTTCATGAACCTGAGCGGCGAAGCGCTCGGGTCCTGGCGCGAGCGGCACGGACGGGAAGAGCAGCTGCTGGTGGTGAGTGACGACGTCTACCTGCCGCTGGGGTTCGTGCGCATGCGTGCGACGGGCTCCTCCGGCGGGCATCGCGGCCTCGAGAGCATCGAGGCGGCGGTGGGCGGCCGCGACTACGCGCGGCTGCGGGTCGGCGTCGGTGCCGCGGAAACGTCAGCGGCGCTCAAGGAGCACGTGCTGGAGGAGTTCGCGCCGGAGGAGATGCCGGCGCTGGAGGAAACGGTCCGCCTTGCGGCGGACGTGGTGGAGTGCTGGGCGGCCGAGGGCGTGCTCAGCGCGATGAACCGGTTCAATCGCAGGGTGGACGCATCGCCAGATGCGGTGCCATCACCGCAGGAGGAAACCGAGACGTGACCAAGTACGAGACGGTCTACATCCTCGAGCCGAGCTACGACGAGGTGAAGGCCCAGGAGGTCGCCGATCGCGTGTCCGGGTGGCTGAAGGACCTGGGCGCCGAGGTCGTCGACGTGCAGAAGTGGGGCAAACGGCGGCTCGCCTACGAGATCCGCAAGCGGCGCGACGGCGTCTACACGATGATCGTGTGGAACGGCGGCGCCGGCATGGTGAAGGAAGTGGAGCGTCGCCTGCGCCTGGAGGAGGACATCATGCGCGCGCTCACGACCGTGCACGTGCCGCCGGAGATGTGGCAGGGCGTGCCCGAGGCGGAAGCGGCCGCGGCGGCGGAGGACGGCGACCGCGATTGAGCGGTCGCGCCCCCGCGGGAGACGTGGCATGAGCGAACTGCGGTTGCCCGAGATCAACCGGGTCGTCCTCTCCGGACGACTGACGCGCGATCCGGACCGGCGCTACGCCTCGGATGGCACGGCGATCACGACGCTGCCGCTGGCGTTCCACCGTCGCTATCGCACGCGCGAGGGCACGACGGCGGAACACACGGGGTACGTGACGGTGATGACGTACCAGCGCCTCGCCGAAGTGTGCGGGCAGTACCTGCACACGGGCAGCGCGGTGGTGGTGGAAGGACGTTTGCAGATGCGGGAGTGGACGAGCTCGCGCGGCGAGAAGCACCAGTCACTGGAGGTGCGCGCGGAGTCGGTCCACTTCCTCGAGAAGGCGCCCGAGGCGGCTCATGCCGATCCGCCAGGGGCTTCCGAGGATCCAGCCTGAGAAAAGGAGCGCTGACGAGATGCCGAAAGAGCGTGAGGGCAAGGGCGTCAAGAAGAAGTACTGCAAGCTGTGCCTGGAGAAGGTGGCGTTCGTCGATTATAAAGACGAGAAACGACTCGGCCGGTTCGTAACGGATCGCGGCAAGATCGTGCCGCGGCGCGTGTCGGGCTCGTGCTCGATGCACCAGAAGCAGCTCACGACCGCGATCAAGCGGGCGCGCGTGCTGGCGCTGCTGCCGTTCACCAGTGACTTCTATCGCTGATCCGGCGCGGTCGGCCCAGCCCAACGGGCGCGGCCTCGCCGTGCTGCGCGCCGTCCTGCTCGCGTGCTCGCTGGCGCTCTCGGCGCTGGTGACGCCGTGGCCGTGGGCGGCGCTGTGGCTCGCGGTGCCCGCGGTGGTCGCGGCCTCGCTGCTGCTGTCGTGGCGCTACGGACCGCCGGCGATGGCGCTGCCGCTGCTGCTCGCGGTGGGCTCGGCGCTGCTCGTGGTGTTCCCGGTGGCGGGACTCAAGGCCTGGCACCTGCTGTGGCTGCCGGTGGCGTCGTGGACCGGGGCGTGGATGGGAAGCCGCGAGGAAGGCGGCGGCCCTTCGCTCGGCGATCGGGCGTGGATGCACGTGCCCATCCTCGCCGCGGCGTTCGCGCTGCCGCTGCTGCCGGGCCTGTCCGAGGCGCTCACGCGCGTCGAGGCGCAGGCTCGCGTCGAGGAGCAGCAGATGCTCGCCACGCTGCCGGCGCCGGCCAAGCCGGGCACGCTGCGGCAGATGATGGAGGATTCGGCGAAGCTGCCCGCGGCGGATCGCGTACGCATGCTCACCTTCTTCGCGCCGAACATCCTCTTCGGCTGGATGGTGATGCTGGTCGTCGCCGGGCGCTCGCTCGCGGCGCGCCTCGCCGCCTGGCTCGGCTGGCCGCCGCTCTCCTCATCGCCGCTCTCGGGTTGGCGATTGCCTGACGCCGCACTCGCGCCGCTCATCGCCGGGCTCGCGATGGCGCTGTTCGCGGCGCCGCAATGGTGGCCGGGAGCCGCACTCCTGCTGGGCCAGTCGGCGCTGGGTTATAGTATGCAAGGCCTTGCGGTGGCGCATTCAGCCCTGCTCGCGCGCGGCGTGGCGCCGGCGTTCATCCTGCTCCTCATCGTGTTCCTGTTCATCTTCACCCTGCCGGTGTTCCTGCCGTCGGCCGCCCTGCTGGGCCTTTCCGACGTGTGGCTCGACTACCGGCGGACCGAAGCCTCCCCGCGCGGCGAGGAATAGATCCAGAGTCAGATCCGGAATCATAGGAGAGTCCCGATGGAAGTCATCCTGCTGGACGATATGGAAGGCGTGGGCCAAAAGGGCTCCACGGTGAACGTGAAGCCCGGGTTCGCCCGCAACTACCTGCTGCCCCGCCGGCTCGCGATCGCCACCGGCACCAAGGCGGCGAACCTGTACCAGGAGCTCGAGCGCCAGAAGGCGGCGCAGGCCGACAAGCTGGTGGCCGCGGCGAAGGCGGAGGCGGCGAAGATCGACGGGCTCCAGGTCAACATCGCGGCGCAGGCGAACGAGGAGGACACGCTGTTCGGCTCGATCACGAACGCCGACGTCGCCGACGCGTTGAAGGCCGCGGGTCACGACGTGGAGCGCCGGCGCATCGAGGTGCCCGAGCACATCAAGCAGCTCGGCAGCTACGACGTCACGGTCAAGTACTACGGCGGCGTCACCGCCACCGTGAAGGTGTGGGTGGTGCGGGCATGAGGCTCACGCGCCTCGTGCTGCTGGCCTGCGGCGTGGCGGCGCTGGCCGCGGGCAGCGTCCTCGCCGCTCCGAAGCAGAAGAAGAACGCGCCGCCGGCGAAGACCGCCGCCAAGCCCGCGAACGACTCCGACGTGGTGCTGGTGAGGATCGGCAACGACACCGTCACGCCGCGCGACCTCGCCAACCGGCTCCAGGAGCTGCCGGAGCAGTACCGGGCCCAGTACACGACGCCCGACGGCAAGCAGAAGCTGCTCGATCGCCTGGTGGAGGAGAAGATCTGGATGCGGGACGCCGACGCGAACGGCGTCACCAAGCGTCCCGACGTGATCCGGCAGATCGAGGCGTCGAAGCGCGACCTCCTCATTCGCACCTGGGTCAACGAGGTCATGGCGAAGAATGCGCCTCCCAGTGACTCGGAAGCGAAGGTCTACTACGACGCTCACAAGGACGAGTGGAAGACCCCGGCGAACGTGACGCTCAAGCACATCCAGTTGAAGACCCAGGCCGACGCCAAGCGCGTGTTGGGGCTGGCGAAAGCCAAGGGCGCCGACTGGGACAAGCTGGTGAAGCAGTACTCGGCGGACACGCTCACGAAGGTGAACGGCGGCTCGCTCGGCACCGCCACGCGCGACGGCGGCTTCGTCGGCCTCGGCGTGCAGGTGGCGCTCGTCGACTCGGCGATGGCGCTCGGAGCGGGCAAGATCGGCGGCCCGTGGAAGACGGACAAGGGCTGGCACGTGGTGAAGGTGGAGAGCGTGCGCGAGGAGTCGATCCGCGACTTCGACCAGGTGCGGAGCTTCATCGTCCGCCAGATCGGCCAGGAGCGCACGCAGACCTACTACCAGGACCAGGTCACGCGCTTGAAGTCGCAGTACAAGGTGTCGCCGGATTCGTCGGCGATCAAGAACTGGATGTCGGCGAAGAAGAGCGCGCGCGACATGTTCCAGGAAGCGCAGGCGGCCGGCGATGCGGACACCCGCATCGCCGCCTACCGCAAGGTCGTGGACGAGTACCCGGAAGCCGACGTCACGCCGCAGGCGCTGTTCATGGTCGGCTTCATCAAT
>Ga0310810_10007563_pt1 | contig 12407 bp, 11 predicted proteins | sample NCmetagenome_FD_207641 | JGI IMG/M metagenome (GOLD analysis project Ga0310810, IMG submission 207641) | Soil microbial communities from experimental microcosm in Duke University, North Carolina, United States - NC | ecosystem: Engineered > Artificial ecosystem > Soil microcosm > Unclassified ... | reverse complement strand
CCTTCTTCCGACGAGGTCCCCATGGCCGACTCCACGAAGCCCCGATCCTCCGAAGAGACCAAGCTGCTCGAGCGCGCGCGGCAGCGGCTGCCCGGCGGCGTGCTCGGCACCTCCCGCTACGCCGACGACGTCGGCTTCGTGGTCAAGCACGGGAAGGGCTCGAAGATCTACGACGTGAGCGGCCGCGAGTACATCGACTACGTGATGGCCTCCGGCCCGATGGTGCTGGGGCACGGCCATCCGGCGGTGGTGGCCGCGGTGCGGCGGCAGCTCGAGGACGGCACGACCTACTTCATGGTGACCGAGCCGATCATCGAGCTGGCCGAGGAGATCTGCCGGGCGGTGCCGTGCGCGGAGCAGGTGCGCTTCACCTCCACCGGGTCCGAAGCCACCTTCTTCGCGCTCCGCGTCGCGCGCACCGCGCGGCAGCGCGACAAGATCCTCAAGTTCGAGGGCGGCTACCACGGGGCGCACGACTACTCGATGATGTCGTCCACCCCGCGCTCGCCGAAGGCGTTCCCGGCGCCGGTGCCGGACTCGTCCGGCATCCCGCACGTCCTGGAGGACCAGGTGCTGATCGCGCCCTTCAACGATCTCGCCACCGTCGAGGGGATCGTGGCGACCCACGCCGACGAGCTGGCCGCGGTGATCATCGAGCCCTTCCAGCGGCTGATCCCGCCTCAGCCCGGGTTCCTCCAGGGTTTGCGGGAGATCACCCGGCGCCACGGGATCCTGCTCGTGTTCGACGAGGTGGTGACCGGCTTCCGCCTCGCCTACGGCGGGGCCCAGGAGTACTACGGCGTGGTGCCGGACATCGCCTGCGTCGGCAAGATCGTGGGCGGCGGCTTCCCGCTCGCCGCGGTGTGCGCCTCCGCCGAGCTGATGCAGCCCTTCGACCCGGGGCAGGACGGCAAGGGCGACTTCATCTCGCAGTCCGGTACGCTCAACGGCAACCCGATCGCCGCGGTCGCCGGGCTCGCCACCCTCGCGGAGCTGCGCAAGCCGGGCGCCTACGAGACCCTGCACGGGACCGGCCGGCGGCTGATGGCCGGGCTCGCCGAGCTGGCGCAGCGCTCGGGCCTGCCCGCGCAGGTGGTGGGCGAGCCGGTGGTCTTCGACATCCTCTTCACCGCCGAGCCGGTCACCGACTACCGGTCGCTGCAGAAGGCGGACGGCGGGCTGGCCCGCGCCTTCACCACCGAGCTGATCAAGCGCGGCGTGGTGAAGAACACCCAGAAGATGTACATGTCGCTGGCCCACACCGACGCCGACGTGGCCAAGACCCTCCAGGCGTGCGAGGACGCCCTCAAGGTCCTGCCGAGGAAGAAGCGCTAGGGCCTAGCCGCCCTTCAGCCGCGGGTCCAGGAGGTCGCGGAGGGCGTCGCCCAGCATGTTGAAGCCGAAGACCGCGAGCGACAGCGCCACCGCGGGCCAGATCGCGAGCCAGGGGGCGCGGTACATGTGGTCGAGACCGGCGAGCGAGAGCATCCCGCCCCACGTGGGGTAGGGCGGGGGCACCCCGAGCCCGAGGAACGAGAGGCTCGCCTCGGTCAGGATGACGGTGGAGAGCCCGGTGGTCGCCACCACGATGATGGTCGGCACCACGTTGGGCAGGATGTGGGTGAGCGTGGTGCGCAGGTGCCCGGCGCCGAGGGCCCGCGCGCTCTCGACGAAGGTGTGCTCCTTGACGAGCAGGGCCACCCCCCGTACCACCCGCGAGTTCTGGATGCCGAAGGCGATCCCGAGCACGATGGTGATGTTCCCCACGCTCGGTCCCAGCAGCGACATGATCGAGAGCAGCAGGAGCAGCGGGGGGAAGGCCATCCACGCGTCCACCGCGCGCTGCACGAGCAGGTCGAAGCGGCCGCCCAGGTAGCCCGAGACCACCCCGATCGCGGTGGCCAGGACGCTGCCGATGGCGATGGCCCCGAAGCCCACGTAGAGCGAGATGCGCGCGCCGTAGATCAGCCGGGTGAGCAGGTCGCGCCCGAGCTCGTCGGTGCCGAGCCAGTGCGACCCGCTCGCGACCACGAAGCGCTCGCGCAGGCTGGTCTGCGAGAAGCCGTAGGGCGTGATCCAGTCGGCCAGCGCCGCGGCCAGCAGCATCACCAGCACGATCGCCCCGCCGACCGCCCCGAGCGGCTTCCCGGCGAGCATGCGCACCCACACGTCCAGCCACCACGGCCGCGTGACCCCGTCCCGCGCGCCCCGCATCCGCGCTCCGAGCGGCGGCTTTGCCGCCGCGACCGAATCCTGGGGGGAGGCATCGGAAGGGGGTCGAAGCCCCCCGCCGAGCCTAGTACCGAATCCGCGGGTCCAGGAACGCATACGAGAGGTCGATCAGGAGGTTCAGGCCCACCACCATCGCCGCGATGATCAGGTTCACCGACTGCACGACCGGGTAGTCGAGCCGGGTGAGCGCCTCGAAGAAGAAGAGCCCGACCCCGGGCAGGCGGAAGATCGACTCGATGATGACCGAGCCGCCGATGTAGAGCGGCATCTGCAGGCCGATGAGGCTGATCACCGGGATCATCGCGTTCTTGAGCGCGTGGCGCAGGATGATCGGGCGCTCCGCCAGCCCCTTCGACCACGCGGTGCGGATGTAGTCCTGCCGCAGCACGTCGAGCAGCGCGGAGCGCATGATGCGCATGACCGGGCCGGCCCGCGTGACCCCGAACACCAGGGAGGGCACCAGCATGATCTTCAGGTTCTCGATCGGGTCCACCGTGAAGGCGGTGTAGGTCCAGACCGGCGTCCACTTGAAGTAGATGGAGGGCAGCACCACCACCAGCACCGCGAGGCCGAAGTAGGGCACCGACAGCGCGAGGATGGCGAGCACCCGGCCCAGGTAGTCCGACGCGCTGTCCTGGCGGGCCGCGGAGACGATGCCGATGACCACGCCCAGCACCACCGAGACCAGGATGGTGAGCAGGGCCAGCTCGAGGGTGACCGGGAAGCGGCGGGAGAACTCGTCGAGGATGGGCTGGCGCGTCCAGTACGACGACCCGAAGTCACCCCGCAGCACGATCCCGCCGATCCAGTCGAGGTACTGGACGTGGACCGGCCGGTCCAGGCCGAGGTCGTGGCGGAGGGCCTGGAGCGTGGGGGCGTAGGCGTGGCCCTCGACCATGCGGGTGGCCACGTCGCCCGGCATGAAGCGCATCAGGGCGAAGACCATCACGCTCACCAGGAACAGCGTCGGCACGGTCAGCAGCAGCCGCCGGACGACGTACCGCTTCACCCGGCTCTCCTCACGCCCTCCGCGTCACTTGTCGAGCCAGGTGTAGAGGAGCCGCATCCCGAGGCCGTAGCCGTCGTGGTGGCGGAAGCCCTTCACGTAGGGCGGGTGCGCCACGTACTGCGGCCACTGCGGCACGTAGACGTAGTAGGCCTTGTCGGCCAGGTAGCGCTGGATGTCGTCCACGATCTGCCGGCGCTTCTTGGGATCCATCTCTCGCCGCTGGGCCACCAGCATCTTGGTCAGCTCGCCGTCGGCCACGTGGCTCTGGTTGGTGGGCAGCTCGGGGTAGAAGCGGCCGAAGAGGAAGTCGTCGACCTCGGTGAACGGGGTGGAGGGGCCCATCGCGGCTCGGTCGTACTTGCCGAGCGCGGTGGTCGAGATGTACTTGCCGTACTCCTCGGGCTTCAGCTCCACCGTGATGCCGACCTTGCCCAGGTCCTCGGCGGCCAGCTCGTAGTAGTTGCGCCACGGCACCACGTAGCCCGGCCAGTGGTAGATCGGCATGGTGAAGCCCTTGGCGTAGCCGGCCTCGGCGAGCAGCCGCTTGGCCTCGGCCGGGTCGTAGCCGACCGCGTACTTGGCCTTGGCCGGGTCGATCTTGGCCACGTCGAGCTTCCAGTCGGTGAGCGCGCAGGGCACCGGCCCCGCGTCCACGCAGCCCTCCCCGAAGAGCAGCGCGTCGTTCCACGACTTGCGGTCGATGGCGAGCGAGACCGCCCGGCGGACGCGCACGTCGTTGAACGGGGGCTGGTCGGTGCGCAGGTAGATGAAGCCCTGACCGATGACCTTGTAGGGGGTGATCGACATCTCGGGGCTGGTCTGCTTGAGCGAGCGCGCCTCCTCCGGGCTGATCCAGCCCCAGATGTGCGGCAGCTCCGCCTTGCCCGCCCGCAGCACCGCCAGGCGAGCCGCCGCGTCGGGGGTGATGTCGATGGTTGCCCCGTCGAGATAGGGGAACCCCTTCATGAAGTAGGTCGGGTTCCGCTCGAAGACGACGCGCACCCCCTTCTCGTAGGACTTGAGCACGAAGGGCCCGGTGCCGATGACCGCATCCGGGTTGTTGAAGTCCTTGAACTTCTCCTCCGCCTCGCGCGGCAGGATCGCGCAGAAGCTCGGGCTCGCCAGGTGGTTGAGGAACGGCGCGTAGGGCTCCTTGAGCGTGATCTTCACCGTGTAGCGGTCGACCACGTCGACGCCGGTCACCGGCTCGAAGCGCTCGCGGAAGCCGGACTTGGCCATGAAGCGCTCCAGCGAGTACTTGACGTCGTCCGCGGTGACCTCGCGCCCGTTCACCGGCGGCTTGTTGTGGAACTTCACGCCCTTGCGGAGGCTGAAGGTGTAGACCTTGCCGTCCTTGGAGACGGCCCACTTCTCGGCCAGGTCGGGCAGGATCGAGAAGTCGGTGGGCGACTTCTGCTCCGGCCCGTTGGGGAAGCGCACGAGCTGGCTGTAGGCCAGGCTCACGTACGAGTGGGTGAGGAAGCTGATCGACAGGTGCGGGTCGAGGCCGGGGGCCTCGCGCTCCGCGATGCGGATCACCCCGCCGCGCTTGGGCTGGGCCCCCGACTGGGCGAGGGCGGGGCCCGCCGCGACGAGCGATCCCAGGAGGACGGCGGCGAAGAGCGGGCAGGACGGGACGAGCGCGCGACGCGCCATGGCCAGATCTCCTGTTCTCGAGCAGGATGTCGTCATCGACCGGGAGAAGGAGCGAAACGGGCCGAAAAGTTGGCCTATTATCCTCGGGGGCGGGATGTTGTCAATGTGGGCGTCATCATTCGAGTACCATAGCAGAAGCGACCGGGGCTGGTCATGGGCGCGCGCGGCGTTGTCGGGCCGACGGCGCTGCCCGGTTGACCTGCCTGCCCCCCGAGCATAGGCTCGGGCGCATGACGATGCGCAGCGCGGCCTCTCTGGCCCTCCTCGGCGCAGTCCTGGTGACGATCCTGCTGGTCGTCGGATTCCTCCTCGACCTGCTGAGCGCGCTTCGCGGCCTCGTCCCGGCGCTGCGATCGGTCACGTCATTCATCTACGCCTTCGCCGGCGTGGGCGCCGTGGTGTTCCTGTACGTTTTCCGCAGAGCCCAGTCCTGACCGTGCCTCCCGACCGCCAGACCGGCCCCGGCCAGCCCAACCCGACCCCCACCAAGCTCGTCGGCGTCGACGTCGGCGGTACCTTCACCGACCTGGTGCTGGTCGACGAGGCCACCGGCCTGGTGCGGGTGGCCAAGGTCCCGACCACCGTGGCCAATCAGGCCGGCGGCGTGCAGGCCGCGCTGGCCGGCGCGGCGGCGCACGCGGCCGAGGTCGCGGTGATCGTCCACGGGACCACCACCGCGACCAACGCGCTGCTCGAGCGCAAGGGCGCGCGCACCGGGCTCGTCACCACGCGCGGCTTCCGCGACGTGCTGGAGCTGGGCCGGCGCACGCGCCCCACGCCCTACGGGCTCAAGGGCAGCTTCGAGCCGCTGATCCCGCGCGATCTCCGCCTCGAGGTGGACGAGCGGGTCGACGCCGAGGGTCTCGAGGTCACGCCCCTGGCCGCGGAGCAGATGCGCGCGGCGGTTCTGCGCCTGCGCGGGCAGGGCGTCGAGGCGCTGGTGATCCACTTCATGCACGCGTACGTCAACGACGCGCACGAGCGCCAGGCGCGCGAGATCGCCGCCGCGCTCTGGCCCAACGCCTACGTCACGGTCGGCTCCGAGCTGCTGCCGGAGTACCGCGAGTTCGAGCGCGGCACCACCGCGGCCATCAACGGCTTCGTGCAGCCGATCATCGACCGCTACCTGCGCACGCTGGCCGGCGAGCTGGGCCGCCAGGGCTACCGGCGCGAGCTGCTCATCATGCAGGGCAACGGCGGCACGATGTCGGTGGACCTGGCGGCGCGCCACGCGGTGAGCACCCTCATGTCGGGCCCCGCGGCGGGTGTGAAGGCCGCGGCCTACACCGCGCTGGCGGCGGGGCACCGCAACATCATCAGCTGCGACATGGGCGGCACCAGCTTCGACGTGGGCGTCATCCGCGATGGGCGGCCCGCGCTCACCGCGGACAAGGAGATGGGCTACGGGCTGCCGGTCCGCGTGCCGATGATCGACATCCACACCATCGGGGCGGGCGGCGGCTCCATCGCGCGCGTGAACTCGGCGGGCATCCTGCAGGTCGGGCCGGAGAGCGCGGGGGCGGATCCCGGCTCGATCTGTTACGGGCGCGGGGGCGAGGAGCCGACCATCACCGACGCCAACCTGCTGCTCGGGCGCCTCAACCCGGACGGGCTGCTCGGCGTCGATCGGGCCGCGGGGCTCGACCGCATCCGCGAGATCTTCGACAAGAAAATCGGCGCGCACCTGGGGCTCGGCCCGGACGAGGTGGCCAGCGCGATCGTGCGGGTGGCCAACGACAAGATGGCGGGGGCCATCCGTCTGGTGTCGCTCCAGCGCGGTCACGACCCGCGCGACTTCGTGCTCTTCGCCTTCGGCGGGGCGGGCCCGCTGCACGCGGTCGCCCTGGCCCGCGAGCTCGCGATCCCGCGGGTGCTGGTGCCGGCCCGGCCCGGGATCACCTCGGCGCTGGGCTGCCTGGTGGCCGACGTGCGCCACGACTTCGTGAAGACGGTCAACCAGGGCGTGCTGCGCCTGGACCTGGCCGAGGCGCACCGCATCCTCGCGGCTCAGGTGGACGACGGCCGCCGGATGCTGGCCTCGGAAGGCGTGGAGGTCGAGACGGTCAGCGTCCAGCACGAGGCGGACATGCAGTTCGTGGGGCAGACCCACGTGCTGACCGTGCCGATCGCGCGGGCCGACTTCGCGCGCGAGGACCTGATGCGCGCCTTCGAGGCGGCCTACTGGGAGCGCTTCGAGGTGGAGCTGCGCGAGATGCGGGCCCAGGTCGTGAGCCTGCGCACCGCGGTGATCGGCCGGCGCCGGCCGGTGTCGCTCCAGGGCTTGATCGCGCTGGAGCCGGCGGCGGGCGGGGTGGCGCCGGCGGCGCGGCGGCGCGCCTGGTTCGACCGGCAGTGGCACGACACGCCGGTGTACCGGCGGGAGCAGCTGGGCGTCGGCGCGGAGCTGGTCGGGCCGGCCATCGTCGAGCAGCTCGACTCCACCACCGTCATCGAGCCGGGAGACCGGGTGCGCGTGGACGCGCTCGGCAACCTCGAGATCACCGTCCGCGGCCTGGAGGCTGCGACGCCACCGGAGACCCGCTGACCATGGCCCAGACCCCCGCGACGCAAGACGCGCAGCTCGACCCCCGCCTCGTGCTCCACGAGATGAAGAAGAACGGGGTCACGCACGTGGTGTGGCTGCCCGACAGCGAGACCAACTTTCTCTACCAGCTCATGCAGGCGGACTCGTCCCTGCAGCTCGTGCCGGTCAGCCGGGAGGGGCTCGCGTTCTCGATCGCGGCCGGGCTTGCCACCGGGGGCGAGCACCCGATCATCCTGATCCAGAACACCGGCCTCATGGAGTCGGGTGACTCGCTCCGCGGCTGGACGATCGGGCTGCAGATCGCGGTGGTGATGATGGTGGGCTACCGCGGGTGGACTCGCCACGGCGTGAACACGGACAGCGCAGCCACCTACACCGAGCGCTTCCTCCACGCCTTCGGCATCACCTACTACCTGGTCGAGACCTCGGCCGACGCGCCGCGCATCTCCATCGCCTTCGAGGAGGCCCGGCGCACGCAGCGGCCGGTCGCGGTGCTGATGGCCGACGAGTACCACGGGTTCAACCGCTAGGAGGCCGCCTCGTGTTCCAGACCGCCGACATGCTCCGGATCTTCAACGCCCACCGCGGCGACGCCATCGTGGTGCCGGGCCGCGGCGGCCGGCACTGGGCGCAGATCAGCACGCGCCCGACCCGCGACGTGCCGGTCGGCGACCCCGCGATGGGCGGGCACGCCGGCTTCGCGCTGGGCCTGGCCCTCGCGCGCCCCGCCGACCGCGTCGTGCTCTTCGACTCCGAGGGCGACCTGCTGATGAGCCTCGGCATCCTGCCCACGGTTGCGGAGCTGGCGCCGGCCAACTTCTACCACTTCATGCTCGACAACGAGTGCTACGCCACCACCGGCGGGCAGCCGGTGCCGAATGCCAAGAACGTGGCCTACGACGTGATCGCCCGCGGGTGCGGCTATCCCCGCGCCTTCGCGTTCGACAAGCTGGACGACTTCGAGGCCAGCCTGCCGTCCATCCTGGCCCAGTCGGGCCCGGTGTTCGTGGCGCTCGAGGTGGTGCCGGAGGTCGAGAACGTCCCGATCGGTCAGCGGGCGCGCTGGCAGACCCGCACCCGCGACCGCGTGCTGGCGGACCTGCGCGCCGAGCTGGGCGTCGGGCGGTAGCTCCCCCATAAATAAGATGAACGCGATCGATCCGGTCACCCTGGTCGTCGTGCAGAACGGCCTGCAGCAGGTGGCCAGCGAGATGGACCTCACCTTCGAGCGGGCCGCCTTCTCGCCGGTCATCTCCGAGGGGTTCGACCGCTCCGACGGCATCTACGCGCGCGACAACGGCGAGGTGATCGCCCAGGGGGAGCTGGGGCTGCCCATCTTCGTGGGGGTCATGCAGTTCACCACGCGCGCGGTGATCGACCACGTGAAGGTGGCCGCGGAGCCGCTCCGGCCCGGCGACATCTTCATCGTCAACGACCCCTACTGCGGCGGCACCCATCTGATGGACGTCAAGATGGTGAAGCCCTACTTCTACCGCGGCGAGCTCTGGGCCTATCTGTCGAACACCGGTCACTGGCCCGACACCGGCGGCTCGGTGCCCGGCGGCTTCTCCACCCGGGCCACCGAGGTCCAGCAGGAGGGCCTGCGCCTGCCCCCGGTGAAGCTCTTCCGCGAAGGCGTGATGCAGCCCGACATCCTCAGCATCATCCTCGCCAACATCCGGGTCCCGGAGGAGCGCATCGGCGACATCAAGGCCCAGGTGGCCGCGCTGACGGTGGGCGAGAAGCGGCTCACCGCGCTGCTCGACCGCTACGGCGAGCCGACGGTGACCGCGTGCATCGCCGAGCTGCGCCGGCGGTCGGATCTCATGATGCGGGCGCACATCGGCAAGATCCCGGACGGCGCCTACTCGGGCGAGGCCTTCGTGGACTCGGACGGGGTGGATCCGGACCCGCTGAGGATCAGCCTCCGGTTACGGAAAGACGGCACGGATCTGCACTTCGACTTCTCGGAATCGAGCGGGCCGTGCCGCGGGCCGCTCAACAGCGTGATCGCCACCACCAAGGCCGCGGTGTACCTCGCCATCAAGCACGTCTTCCCCGACGTGCCGATCAACGCGGGCTGCTTCGAGCCGCTCCACATCGCCGACCCGCACGGGACCTTCCTCTACGCGCGCTACCCGCGCCCGGTCTCGGGCTGCGCGGCCGAGGTCAGCTCGCGCATCGCGGAGTCGGTGTTCACCACGCTGGCCCAGGCCATCCCCGACGATCTCTTCGCGGCTCCCGCCGGCACCAGCGGCAACCTCACGCTGGGCGGCCACGACCCGCTGAAGGAGCGGCACTACATCATGTACGTCTTCAGCGGGGGCGGCTACGGGGGCAGCGCCGACGGCGACGGGCTCACCAACGGCTGCTCGACCATCGGCATCTCCAAGACCCAGCCCACCGAGGTGCTCGAGCAGCACTACCCGATCCTGTTCGAGCGCTACGCGCTACGCGAGCGCTCGGGTGGGGCGGGGAAGACGCGCGGCGGCTTCGGGGTGGACTACAAGATCCGGATCCGCCGCGGCGAGGCGCTACTCTCGTTCCTCATGGACCACGGCCGCTTCGGCCCGCCCGGGCTCTTCGGAGGCCGCGACGGGGCGCCCAACGAGGTGGTGGTCACGCGCCAGGGGGGCGACTACGTCTCTCCGCATCTCTCGAAGGACGAGGACATCCGGGTGGTCGCGGGCGACAGCATCGCGGTGGGCACGCCGGGCGGCGGGGGCTACGGCGATCCCTGGCAGCGCGAGCCCGCCCTGGTCGCGCGCGACGTGGCGCGCGGGTACTTCACCGCCGCGGACGCCCGGCGCGACTACGGGGTCGTCGTCACCGGGGACGATCCGCCTGCCCTCGACATCCCTGCCACCGAAGCGCTCCGTCGCGGAGGCCGTCCGAAGACGTAGCGGCCGACCGTCTAGTGCATGACCAGACCGCCGTCGACGCTGAGGGCCTGGCCGGTCATGTAGCCCGCCCGGCTGGAGGCGAGGAAGCCGATCACGCTCGCCACGTCCTCCGGCCGCTCCATCCGCCCCAGCGGCACGCTGGCCAGGCGCCGGCGCGTGAACTCCTCCGCCGGCAGCCCGGACAGCGCGCCCAGCTCGGTGGACACGCTGGTCCACATGTCGGTCTCGACGAAGCCCGGGCAGACGCAGTTCACCCGGATGCCGTCGCCGGCGTGGGCCAGGGCCAGGCTCTTGGTGATGCTGATGACGGCGGCCTTGCTCGCGTTGTAGGGCAGGTTGTTGACGCTGCCGATCTTGCCCGCCATCGAGGCCAGGTTGACGATCGCCCCGCTCTTCTGGGCGATCATGGTCGGCAGCGCCGCCTGGCTGGCGAAGAAGACCGCCTTCGCGTTGATGGTCAGCACCGCGTCCCAGTGATCCTCCGTGACCTGGAGCGTCGGGGCGGCCCGGTAGATCCCGGCGTTGTTCACCAGGATATCGAGGCGGCCGAACGCGGCCCGGGTCCGCTCCACCATCGCGGCGAGGTCGGCCTTCCGGGTGACGTCGGTCGGCACCGCGAGGGCGCGGCGGCCGAGCGCGGTCACCTCGGCGGCGGTGCGCTCGGCGCCGGGCTTGTCGAGCTCGGCCACGACGACGTCGGCGCCCAGCCGCGCCAGCTCGAGCGCGGTGGCGCGGCCGATGCCGCGGCCGGCGCCGGTGACGATCGCGATCTGTCCTTGCAGGTCCATGGGGCTCCAAGCTAGTCCGCGCGGCGGGCGCAGTCAACGCCCACCCGGCAATGCGCCGGGCCGCCGGCGTCGCCTGGTATCCTGTCGCCAGAGCGAATGCCGGGAACCGGCAAGGAGGGACCTATGTGCCAGTCACTGCTGAGAGGAGCGTTGCTGTGCCTGCTGGTGGCGCCGGCCGCCGCCGGCTGCGTGGTGCCGAGCTCGTCCGCGCCGCCCCGGAGCCAGGTGGTGGAGGCCGACGCGCGCGCGCTGGCCTACGGCCGCTCGGCGGGCGAGATCCTCGAGAACCCGCAGATCCGCGACAAGGTCCGCGCGCTCTTCGGCGCCGACTGGGCGCCGCCCACACCCGGAGGCGTGGGCAAGCTGAGCGCGGCCGCGCCGGAATACTTCGAGCTGGGCGGCCCGGTGCGGATGGTCACCGTGGGGGACGCGAACTATATCTCGGTCACGGGGTGCGCGCGGCAGGCCTGCGACAGGCGGCGCGGGCTCCTGCTGATCCGCGAGGGCGGCGAGCAGCTGATGGCCCGCCTCGACGAGGGCGGCTTCCTGCACCACTACGCTCACGGCCCGGGCGCCCAGCCGGCCGCCGCGGTGCCGGTGCTGGAGAGTGCGCTGCGGGCGCTCACGCGCCTGTCCGACGGCAGCCCGTACCCGCGCCCCGCGCCCTGAGGCTTCCGCTGCCCGTGGACCCGGCGCGCTCGCGGCCCGCGATGCAGATCGCTCCGGACAACCCGAAGCTCGCGGTGGTGATGGTCGGGCTGCCGGCGCGCGGCAAGAGCTATACCGCCCGTCGCATCGAGCGCTATCTCTCGTGGCTCGGCTACCGCACCGGGGTCTTCAACGTCGGCGAGTACCGGCGGGCGCGCGTCGGGGCCCAGGTCCGGCACAGCTTCTTCGATCCCGACAACGCGACGGGCGAAGAGGCGCGCTGGCGGGCCGCGATGGACGCGCTCGAGGACATGGTGCGGTGGCTCGCGGGCGACGGCCAGGTCGCGATCTACGACGCCACCAATACCACGCGGGCCCGTCGAGCCACGGTGCGGGCGTGTTGCGAGCGCGCCGGCTTCCAGGTGCTGTTCATCGAGATCCGCTGTGACGACCCGACCATCATCGAGGCCAACATCCGCAGCACGAAGCTGTCCTCGCCGGACTACGAGGACGCCGATCCCGACGAGGCCACCGCTGATTTCCGCGCCCGCATCGCCCACTACGAGCGGGTGTACCAGCCGCTCGAGGACGACGAGGGGGCCTACCTGCGCGTCACCGGCGCGGGG
>Ga0310810_10007562_pt1 | contig 12409 bp, 10 predicted proteins | sample NCmetagenome_FD_207641 | JGI IMG/M metagenome (GOLD analysis project Ga0310810, IMG submission 207641) | Soil microbial communities from experimental microcosm in Duke University, North Carolina, United States - NC | ecosystem: Engineered > Artificial ecosystem > Soil microcosm > Unclassified ... | reverse complement strand
GCCGCGCGGCAAACGCCGTATCCACAAAACGCCGAACAATGCCGAGATCGACCATTGCCGCTGGTGGGTCGAGGGCGAGCTCGACCTCATCAGGCCACGACTCACAGTGGCGCTCGGCGGCACCGCGGCGCGCGCGCTGACCGGCCGCAGCGTGACGATCGCGCGCGAGCGGGGACGGCTTTTGACGTTGAGCCACGATCGCGCCGGCTTGATCACGGTGCACCCATCCTATCTGCTGCGCCTGCCGGACCAGGCCGCGCAAGCCGTCGAATATCGGCGGTTCGTCGACGACCTTCGCATGGTCGGCCGCGAGCTGCCGGCGATCTGCAGGGCCGCCTGAACACGGTAACGCTATTTCAGGCGCAAGTTGCGGGCCCTGGGGGAGCCCGGTATGAACTACGCGCCCTTCGCCGCAGCCGGCTGAGAGGCGCATGATTCCACGCACTTGCGGGTCCCATGGCGCGGTTGGTGATGAAATTTGGCGGAACGTCGGTCGGCGACATCGACCGCATTCGCAACGTCGCGCATCACGTCAAGCGCGAGATCGAGGCGGGCCATGAGGTCGCCGTCGTCGTTTCGGCGATGTCGGGAGCGACCAATCAATTGGTCAACTGGTGCACCACTGCGTCGCCGCTGCACGACGCGCGTGAATACGACGCGGTGGTGGCGTCGGGCGAACAGGTGACGTCGGGCCTGCTGGCGATCACGCTGGAAGGCATGGGCATCAACGCCCGCTCCTGGCAGGGCTGGCAATTGCCGATCCTGACGACCAACGCGCACGGCGCGGCGCGCATTCTCGACATCAACGGCGAGGAGCTGATCAAGCGTTTCAAGGAGCGCAAGGAGGTCGCCGTGGTGTCCGGTTTTCAGGGCATCCATAAGGATACCGGCCGCATCACCACGCTCGGTCGCGGCGGTTCCGATACATCAGCGGTGGCGGTGGCCGCCGCGATCCGCGCCGACCGCTGCGACATCTACACCGACGTCGACGGGGTCTACACCACCGATCCGCGCGTGGTGCCGCGCGCCAGGCGCCTCGACAAGATCGCGTTCGAGGAAATGCTGGAGCTCGCCTCGCTCGGCGCCAAGGTGCTGCAGGTGCGCTCGGTCGAGCTTGGCATGGTGCACAAAGTCCGCATTTTCGTTCGTTCCAGTTTCGACAGGCCCGAGGACGTCGATCCACACGGAAGCCCGCCGGGTACGCTGATCTGCGACGAGGAGGATATCGTGGAGCAACAGGTCGTCACCGGCATCGCCTTCTCCAAGGACGAGGCGCAGATTTCGGTCCGCCACGTGCCCGACAAGCCGGGCGTCGCCGCCGCGATCTTCGGGCCGCTGGCGCAGGCCAGCATCAACGTCGACATGATCGTGCAGAACGTCTCCGGTGACGGGTCCACCACCGACCTGACCTTCACGGTGCCGGCGGCCGACTACCAACGCTCGATCGAGGTGCTCGGCAAGGCCAAGGGTGACATCGGCTTCGACCACATCGACGGCTCGACCGAGGTTGCCAAAGTGTCGGTCATCGGCATCGGCATGCGCAGCCACGCCGGCGTCGCCGCCGAGGCGTTCAAGGCGCTGGCCAGCCGCAACATCAACATTCGCGCCATCACCACGTCCGAGATCAAGTTTTCGGTGCTGATCGACGCCGCCTACACCGAGCTGGCGGTCCGCACGCTCCATTCGCTCTACGGACTGGACAAATAGACCGCCTAAGCGCCCCTCGGTTGCACTGCTGGGCGCCTGAACCGCCGGCAAGCATCGCCAGGTTGCGGTGCACCCTTAATAGACCCGTCGCATCGGAGGGCTAGAACCGCTTTGGCTTGCCGTTTGCATGGGCCATTCGCTATAGCCCTGGATGTATCGCGGATTTGAGCAATGACCCCTCGTGGCGCGCTCGGTGGTCCGCGCGTGCTGTTGCGCCGGCTCCGTGAGGTGATGGCGGAACCGGTCAGCGCGCAGGAACGCCTGGACAAGATCGTCGTGCTGATCGCCGCCAATATGGTCGCGGAGGTCTGCTCGGTTTATGTGCTGCGCGTCGACAGCACGCTGGAGCTTTACGCCACGGAAGGCCTGAAGCGCGAGGCGGTCCACCAGACCGTGCTGCGGCAAGACGAAGGCCTGGTCGGCCTGGTGGCGAGCGAAGCCAATCCGGTCAATTTGTCCGAGGCTCAGACCCACCCGGCGTTCTCGTTCCGCCCGGAAACCGGCGAGGAAATCTACCACTCGTTCCTAGGCGTACCGATCTTGCGCGGCGGCAACACGCTCGGCGTGCTGGTGGTGCAGAACCGCGCCAGCCGAGCCTATTCCGAGGAGGAAGAGGAGGCGCTGCAAACCACCGCCATGGTGCTGGCGGAAATGATCGCCTCGGGCGAGCTGCTGGCGATCGCCAAGCCCGGCGCCGAGCCAGCAATCCGGCCGCGCCTGCACATGACTGGCCAGGCGATCGCCGACGGCATTGCGCTCGGCCACGTGGTGCTGCACGAGCCGCGGGTGACGGTAAAGAACGTCATTGCCGACGACATCCAGAAGGAGCTGACGCGGCTTGACGAGGCGATCTCGACGCTGCGCGCCGATCTCGATCTCATGCTGGAGCGCGGCGACATGGCCGACGGCGGCGAGCACCGCGAGGTGCTCGACGCCTACCGCATGTTCGCACACGACCAGGGCTGGGTGCACCGGCTGCGCGAGGCAGTGATGACTGGTCTGACCGCCGAGGCCGCGGTCGAACGCGTCCAATCCGACACCCGCGCCCGCATGCTGCGCGTGACCGATCACTATCTGCGCGAGCGGCTGCACGACCTGGAAGACCTCGGAAACCGGCTGATGCGCCAGCTCATGGGCCAGGATCACGCACCGCCGCGCGAGCAGCTGCCTGACAACGCCATCCTGGTTGCGCGCTCGATGGGGCCGGCCGCTTTGCTCGATTACGACCGCCGCAAGCTGCGCGGCCTGTTGCTCGAAGAGGGCGGCCCGAACTCCCACGTTGCCATTGTCGCCCGGGCGCTCGGCATCGCCGCGGTCGGCGAGATCGACAACATCAGCGGGTTGGTCGAGGCCGGCGACGCCGTCATCGTCGACGGCACCACCGGCGACGTGCACGTGCGACCGCCGCCCGACATCGAAACGGCCTATGGCGAGCGCGTGAAGCTGCGTGCGCGTCGGCAGGCCCAATACCACGCGCTTCGCGACAAGCCCTGTGTCACCAAAGACGGCGAGCAAATCTCGCTGATGATCAACGCCGGCCTGTTGGTCGATCTGCCGCATCTCGCCGAGACCGGCGCCGGCGGCATTGGGCTATTCCGTACCGAATTGCAGTTCATGATCGCGACCGCGATGCCGCGCATCAGCGAGCAGCTTTCGCTCTATCGTTCGGTGCTCGATGCCGCCGGCGACAAGCCGGTGACCTTCCGCACACTCGACATTGGCGGCGACAAGGTGCTGCCCTACATGCGCGCCGAACCCGAGGAAAATCCGGCGCTTGGCTGGCGGGCCATCCGGCTCGGCCTCGATCGCCCGGGCCTGATGCGCAGCCAGGTGCGAGCGCTGCTGCAAGCCGCCGCCGGCCGCGAGCTGAAGATCATGTTTCCGATGATCGCGGCCTGTTCCGAGTTCGACGAAGCCAAGGCCCTGATCGAACGCGAGCTGACGTCGTTGCGGCGGCGGCGTCACAAACTGCCGGACCGGATCGAGGTCGGCGCCATGGTCGAGGTACCCTCGTTGCTGTTCCAGCTCGATGACTTGATGAAACGGGTCGATTTCCTATCCGTGGGGTCGAACGATCTGGTGCAGTTTTTGTTTGCCGCCGATCGCGGCAACCGCCGCGTTGCTGACCGCTTCGACGCGATCTCGGCACCGGTGCTGCGAGCGCTCAAAACCGTCGTCGATCGCGGCCGGGCCGCCGGCAAGACCGTGACGCTGTGCGGCGAGATGGCCTCCAAGCCGCTCGGGGCGCTAGCGCTGGTCGCGCTCGGCTTCCGGGCGCTGTCGCTGTCACCATCGACGCTCGGCGCCGTCAAGGCGATGCTGCTCGAGCTCGACACCAGGAAGGCCAATGCGGTGCTCGCTCCGCTGATCGATGCGCCGAGCGCCGGCATCTCGGTCCGCGCGCAGCTCCAGGCCTTCGCCGAGGCCGAAGGGTTGCCGCTGTGACCACATTGCCTGAGGGCAAGCTCGACGCCCTGCTCACCCGTCATGCGGCGGTGGAGGCCGAGCTGTCGCAGCAAATGCCGGCCGAAGCATTCGTCAAGCTGTCGCGTGAATTCGCCGAGATCGATCCGGTGGTCGCCAAGATCAAGGCCTATCGCGCTGTCGCCGCAGAGTTGGCCGATCTTGCGGCGCTAATCGCCGATCCCAGGACCGAAGCCGCCATGCGCGAAATGGCCGACGACGAGCGCCGCGCCCTGGAGGATCGGCGCGAGCAAATGATCGCCGAGCTGCGGATCGCTCTGCTGCCGAAGGATGCGCTGGACGAGCGCAACGTGATCCTCGAAATCCGCGCCGGCACCGGCGGCGACGAGGCGTCGCTGTTCGCAGGCGATCTGTTCCGAATGTACGAGCGCTATGCGGCGCGGCAGGGTTGGACCACCGAGATGCTCTCGGCCAGCGAGGGCGCCAAGGGCGGGTTCAAGGAAATCATTGCCGAAATCCGGGGCCGCGGGCCGTTCGCCAAGCTCAAGTTCGAGTCGGGCGTGCATCGCGTCCAGCGCGTGCCTGATACCGAAGCGCAGGGCCGCATCCACACCTCGGCCGCCACCGTTGCGGTGCTGCCCGAAGTCGAAGACGTCGACATCGAGATCAAGCCCGACGATCTGAAGATCGACACCATGCGGTCCGGCGGCGCCGGCGGTCAGCACGTCAACAAAACCGAATCGGCGATCCGCATTACCCACATGCCGAGCGGCATCGTCGTGCTGGTGCAGGAGGAGCGCTCGCAGCACAAGAACCGCGCCAAGGCGATGGCCATGCTGCGCGCCAAGCTCTACGACACCGAGCGCGCCAAGCGCGACGCCGAGCGCGCCTCGGAGCGCAAGGATCAGATCGGCAGCGGCGACCGCTCGCAACGCATCCGCACCTACAATTTCCCGCAGGGCCGCGTCACCGACCATCGCATCAATCTGACGCTGTACAACCTGCCCAAGGTGATGGAGGGCGAGGCGCTGGGCGAGATCATCAATGCCCTGGTGACCGAGCATCAGGCCGAACTGCTAGCCGCCGAGAACGCATCGTGACCACCATGCTGGATCGTGATCTGCGCAGCGTCGCACAAGCGCGTCGCGTGCTCGCCATGCAATTCCGTCACGCCGGCCTCGATACACCGGAGCTCGATGCGCGGGTGTTGACCGGTTACGCGGTGGAGCTCGATCAGACCGCGCTGGCGGTCGAGCCCGGGCGCACGCTCACGGACGCGCAAGCGCGGACCTTGGCGGCGTTAGCGGCGCGTCGGCTGGCCGGCGAGCCGGTGGCGCGCATCGTCGGCGTCAAGGAGTTCTGGGGCCTGCCATTTGTCATTGCTGACGCCACGCTGGTGCCCCGCCCGGAGACCGAGACCGTGGTCGAGGCCGCGCTCGAGGCTCTCGATCGCGACGGGCCGCGCACGCGCGCGCTTCGCATCGCCGATCTCGGCACTGGCTCGGGTGCGCTGCTAATCGCGCTGCTGACCGAATTGCCGAGCGCCGCGGGCATCGGCACCGATCTGAGCCGCAAGGCTCTGGCGGTGGCACGCGACAACGCTGCGCGCCACGGCGTGCTGACGCGGACGCAATTCGTGGCCTGTGATTATGGCGCGGCGCTGCGCGGCGGTTTTGACCTGGTGGTATGCAATCCGCCGTATGTGCGAACCAGCGACATCGCCACTCTGGCGGACGAGGTACGACACGATCCGCGCCAAGCGCTTGACGGCGGCGCCGACGGGCTCGACGGCTATCGCGCGCTGGCAAGCCAGGCGCGGACGCTGCTCGCACCCCTTGGTCATCTGGTGGTCGAACTTGGCTTCGGACAAGAGGCCGCCGTCGCCGGCTTGTTCGCGCGCTGTCCGTTGACGCCGTCGCCAGCGCGTGCCGATCTCGCCGGCATCCCTCGCGCGTTGCACGCATCCATGCCACAATGAGGCCATGAGCCACGAACATTGCCGGTAGGCAAAAAAGGGCTTGGATTATTCCCTCGGAACGACTAGCTTCCAGCTACGGAATCGACCCGAAGGTCATATCGTTCAGGCCCGGAGCTTGAGGCTCGGCGAGGCCAGCGGTAGATCCCAATGAAGGCGGGTCAGACGGCAAACAGGACCGCCGAATTCGGACCAGCAAGATACCGGTCGAGCGCGCATCGAGCTTTACGACGCATTAACGACAACGACGCGCAAGGTGAGACAAAAGCGCCGCCGCGGTGGACCGCGGCCGGGGAGAACTGCGGCTGACGCATCGACCATTGGGATCGAGATTGACGCACGGCGGACTCTGATAGGTTACCGGGTCGGCACGGGCGGGCTGAAAAATGAAGCTTCAGGTTGGATGAACGAACCGGCGGGGCACAACCGCTGTAAACAGGAGTGGGCGATAGGCGAGCTATGAGAAACGGTCAAAACAAGCGCATGCGGGGGCGAAACCGCAATAAGGGTCACCACGGCGGCGGCGGTCATCATCATCACCACCACCACAATCCGTTGACGCGGGTTTACGAGTCGAACGGCCCAGACCTCCGGCGACCCGGTGACCGCTGAGAACCACTACCAGCACGCCGAGCATTATTTCCGCCTCATCGCTGCGGCGCAGGAACAGTTCCGTCAGCAGAATCCGTACTACCAGCCGCAGCAGGGCGCCCCGATCGAGGGCAACCGCGACGACCAGCTCGAAGGCGACGATGACGAATCCGGTCAGTCGATGCCGATGCAGGCACCGCCGATGCAGGGCCAGCCCAGTTTTGGCAACCCGCAGCAACCGCAATACCAGCCGCGTGAGCAAACGCAGCCTTACGGCGGACAGCCGCAACCGCAACAGGGCCGGCCGCAATACCAGCAGCCGTCCTATCAGCCGCAGTACCAACCGCCGCAGCCATACCAGCCGCAGCCTCATCAACCACAGGGCCAGCCGGCCGGCGGCGACGTCAACGACGGCGAGCGCCTGCCGTCGTTCATCACCGGCAATCAGCCGCAGCAGGGACAACAGCCACCACGCCAGAACGGCTACGACAACAACCAGGGCGGCGACCGCTTCCCGCGCCACCGTCGGCGTCGGCATCGCGGCGGCGGCCCGCGACCGGACCTGCCGCAACAGGATATGCGCGGCGACGAAGGTCCCGGCGGTCCGGACGATCCGCGCTCCGATAACGACTAGCCCAAAAGCTAGACCAAGCCGCGCGGTGATGGCGCCAACGCCGGCTCAAGCGCGGGCACGAGCTGGCGCTTTTCCCGGCGGGCCGGAATGGCGCGGTAGACCTGCTTGGTCGCGTCCACCAGGTGAACGCCGGCGAACGGTGCCGATAGCGTCGCGCCGGTGCGTTCCCAGGCCACGGCCGAGCGCAGGAACCAGCCGCGCTGGATCGGCGGCACGTAAAGCGCTTCGCCCCACGCCACCGGCGTAAACCAGGCCTCGCGCAACAGATGCGTGATCTGCGAGCGCGAATAGGGGCGGCCGTGCCCGAACGGCGTGGTGTCCATGCGTGCCCACAGGCCACGGCGGTTCGGCACCACCGCCAGCAATTGCCCGGACGGCGCCAGCACCCGCCAGATTTCCCGCAACAGCGCGGTGGCGTCCTGCGACATCTCAAGGGCGTGCACCAGCAGCACGCGATCGACCGCCGCATCCGGAAGCGGCAGCTCCAGCTCATCGACCAGCGATGATAGCGCCGGCCGCATTGTCGGCCATTTCACCACGCCTTGCGCCGCCGGCATGAACGCCAGGCACCGTTCGGCCTCCTCGCGAAACAGGCCGAGATAGGGCGTGGCGTAGCCGAGACCGACGAGCCGCAGCCCGGCAGTGTCGGCCCACCGTCGCCGGATGCCCCGGCCGATGAAATGCCGCGCCACCGCGCCCAACCGGTGGGCGTAGAAATTGCGCAGGTCGACAACGTCGATGGACATGGCGGCAAAACTATCACGAATGCCGGCCGTTCGGGCTCGGCCCCCGATCGCTTCGACCGAACAAGAACCGCTGCAGAATGCGATCCTGGCGCAAAAACCCCGATCTAGAAATCGCGCACAACATTGTACAGAATGAAGCGAACATTGGCAGGACAACTGACATGACCGCCGAGACCAAGCTGTTCATGTGCCTAAAGGACAATTACGGCGTGCTGGTGCACGATCCTGGCAGTGGCGCCACCGCGGCGATCGATGCGCCGGAGGCGGCGCCGGTCGAAGCCGCGCTCAAAGCCACCGGCTGGCGGCTTTCAGACATCCTGGTGACTCATCATCACGGAGACCACACCGGCGGCATCGCCGAGCTGAAAGGCCGGCATAAATGCCGCGTAGTGGCGCCGGCGGCCGAGGCGTCGAAGATTCCCCTGGTCGATGAGACCGTGCGCGAGGGCGACCAGGTCAGTGTCGGCAAGCTAAGCGCCAACGTGATCGAGACGCCCGGCCACACCGCTGGCCATATCACCTACTGGTTCGGCGCCGACAAGCTCGCCTTTGCCGGCGACACGCTGTTCTCCATCGGCTGCGGCCGCGTCATCGAGGGCACGCCGGAGATGTTGTGGGCGTCGCTGTTGAAGCTGCGGCAACTGCCGGGCGACACCCGGGTCTATTGCGGGCACGAGTACACGCTGGCGAATATCAAGTTTGCGCAGACCATCGAGCCCGGCAACGCGGCGCTCAAGGCGCGGGCCGCGCAGGCGCAGAAGCAGATCGCCGACGGCCAATGGACCATCCCGACCACGATCGACGAGGAGAAGGCGGCCAATCCATTCCTGCGCGCCGACGTGCCGGCGGTCGCGACCTCAGTCGGGCTCGCCGGCAAGCCGGCCGCGGAGGTGTTCGCCGAGATCAGGGCGAGGAAAAACAAGTTCTGACGGGCGTTGAACGCTCGGTGAATCAATCCTTCGCGCGTTCGACGTAGGAGCCGTCCGCGGTCATCACCACGACGCGCGTGCCGGTGTCGATGAACGGCGGCACGTTGGTGCGCACGCCGTTCGAAAGCTTGGCGGGCTTGTAGGACGAGGACGCGGTCTGGCCCTTGGTGACTGGCTCGGTCTCGACCACTTCGAGCACGACCTTTTGCGGCAACTGCAATGCCACGGCGTTGCCCTCGTGCACACTCATCATCACTTTCATCTCAGGCTGCAAATAGGCCGACGCATCGCCGACCATGTCGGCCTGCAACGTAATCTGATCGAAGGTTTCCGAATTCATGAAATGGAAGCCCTCGCCGTCCTGGTAGAGGAATTGATATTCGCGGTCCTCGACGATGGCGCGCTCGACCTGCTCGGTGGTCTTGTAGCGCTGCGAGACCTTCACGCCGTCGCTGATCCGGCGCATGTCGATCTGGGTGGTCGGGGTGCCCTTGCCGGGATGGAAGCTTTCGGCGACCAGCACCACGTAGAGCTTGTCGTCGATCTCAAGAACATTGCCCTTGCGGACGGAGCTGGCGATAACCCTCACGATTGTTATTCCTCTTGCGGCCTGCGGCCCATAGAACGTCCATGGCCCGATCGTTTCGGGCCGCACCATTACCGATCCTGGCCTACTTCGCCAGCATTTTCCGCGAGGTTTTCCGGCGATGACCCCCTCCCCGTGGTGGGACCGCGAGGTCTACTCCGACCGCCGGCCATTCCTGCTGGCGCGCGGCCGCATCATGTCGGCGCTGCGGGAGTGGTTCCGCCGGCGCGGCTTTCTGGAGGTCGAGACACCCGCCCTTCAGGTTTCGCCCGGCAACGAGACCCATCTGCACGCCTTTGCGACCGAGCTCGTGGCGCCGGGCGGCGCGCGAACGCGGCGCCATTTGCATACCTCGCCAGAATTCACCTGCAAGAAACTCCTGGCCGCGGGCGAGCCGCGAATCTTCACGTTCGCGCGGGTATTCCGCAACAGCGAGCGCGGCGCGCTGCACCATCCGGAATTCACCATGCTGGAGTGGTACCGGGCGAACGAACCTTACAGTGCGCTGATGGACGACTGCGCCGCGATCCTGATCGAGACCGCCAAGGCCGCGGGCTGCCTCGCCCTGCAATGGCGCGACCGCACCGCCGATCCCTATGCCGGGCCGCGACTGCTGACGGTCGCCAAGGCATTCGATGAGTTCGCCGGTGTCGATCTGCTGGCGACGCTCAACGGCGGCGAGCCGAACCGCGCCGCGCTGGCTGCCGCTGCGCGCGCTGCCGACGTCCAGATCGCCGACGACGACACCTGGTCGGACATTTTCAGCCGAATTCTGGTCGAACGGATCGAGCCGCGACTCGGCCTCGGCGCGCCGACCTTACTCGACCAATATCCGATGCCGGAGGCCGCACTGGCGCGGGCCACGGTCGATCCGCGCGTGGCGCAACGGTTCGAGCTCTACGCCTGCGGCGTCGAGCTAGCCAACGGCTACGGCGAGCTCAATGACGCAACCGAGCAGCGGCGTCGGTTCGAGGCCAGCATGGCGGAGCGCGAGCGCCGCTACGGCGAACGCTATCCGATCGACGAGGACTTCCTCGACGCGCTGGCCATCATGCCGGAGGCCAGCGGGATCGCGCTCGGCTTCGACCGCCTGGTGATGCTCACCACCGGCGCGACGCGGATCGAGCAGGTGCTGTGGGCGCCGGTCGCCGAATGAGCCCTAGTGTGTCCCGAACCCGAAGTTTGCATGATTGCGCGGCAAGCTGAGAACTGGGGCGAACTTCCGAATCGCGACACTAGCGTCGCATTGACGCCTGCAATATTGGCACCTTAGGTTGCCTGCCTCGCAAAGGAGATCGTGATGTGGAAATCCAAAGCCGCGGCAGCAACACTCGCGATCGCCGCGCTCGCGCAGCCGGCCGCGGCACAAACCTATCCGTCGCAGAACGTCACCGTGATGGTTGCCTTTCCGGCGGGCGGACTTGCCGACATTATCGCGCGGCTGGTCTCGACCAAGCTCGAAGCGCGCCTCAAGCAAAGCTTCGTGGTAGAGAATCGCGGCGGCGCCGGCGGCAATCTCGCCGCCAAAGCGGTGTTCAGCGCCCCGCCCGACGGCTACACCCTGCTTGCCACCACGACCGGCCTGGCCGTCAACATGACGGCGTCCAAGAACCGCGGCTTTGAGATGGCCGATATCCGGCCGGTTGCGATCGTCGCCATCAGCCCCGATGTGATCGCCGTCCATCCCAGCAACCCGGCCAAGGATTTGAAGGAATTGGTCGCCAACGCCGAGTCGAAGAGCTTCACCTACGGCAGCGCCGGCGTTGGCACCGGCCCGATGATCGGCGCCGAGTATTTCTTCAAGGAGGTCGCCAAGGTGAAATACGTCCACGTGCCGTTCCAGGGCGGTGCGCCGGCAATCACCGCGGCGCTCGGCAACCACGTGGATTCGCTGGTGCTGACGCTGCCGCCGGTGACACCACACATCAAGAGCGGAGCGTTGCGCGGGCTCGGCGTCGCGAGCCCGGCGCGCAACAAGGCGATCCCCGAGGTGCCGACCTACGGTGAGATGGGCTACCCCAACGTCTTCTCGCAATCCTGGGTCGGCTTTTTCGCGCCGGCCAAGACCCCGGACGCGGTGGTGCAGAAGCTCAACACCGAGATCAATGCGGTCATGCAGGAGCCGGACTCGCTGGAAAAGATCGCCAAGGCCGGGTTCGACCCGGTGCTGAAAAACAGCGCTGAAACCACGGCCTATTTCAAGAGCGAGGTCGAGAGCTGGGGCCGGATGGTCAACGCCATTGGCTTCTCCAATTGAAGCACACGCGCCACGTCTTTCATCGTACGTGCGCCTGGCCTAAGACGTGAATGCCGACACCCGACAATCTCTGCCAAGCTATTGGCGGGCCCCGGTGCCGATCCGACAACTGATGAGCTCTGCCATGAACGCCGCGCCGAAAACCCTGCGCCACCTTTCCGACCTGCAACAAGCCGGGCTTGCACCGGCGGACCAGCACGCAGCGCTCGCCAAGGTCGCAGCGCAATACGCGGTCGCCATCACGCCGGCGATGGCGGCGCTGATGGATCGCACCGATCCGCACGATCCGATTGCCTTGCAGTTGGTGCCCGATCCGGCCGAACTCAACGCATCGACGGGCGAAACCGCCGACCCGATCGGCGACCGCGCCCACAGCCCGGTGCCGGGCGTCGTGCACCGCTATCCCGATCGCGTGCTGCTCAAGGTCACCGGCGTGTGCGCGGTTTATTGCCGGTTCTGCTTCCGGCGCGAGATGGTCGGCCCTTCGGCAAAGCCGCTAACACCGCAACAGCTCGACGCGGCGTTCGATTATATCGAACACCATCCCGAGATTTGGGAGG
>Ga0310810_10007560_pt1 | contig 12409 bp, 10 predicted proteins | sample NCmetagenome_FD_207641 | JGI IMG/M metagenome (GOLD analysis project Ga0310810, IMG submission 207641) | Soil microbial communities from experimental microcosm in Duke University, North Carolina, United States - NC | ecosystem: Engineered > Artificial ecosystem > Soil microcosm > Unclassified ... | reverse complement strand
TAATATTCTTCGAAGCTGGTGATTGACTAAAGTCTGGGGCTCTAAAGATGTCTTCGAGAAAGATCGAAAGGCTATTTGGCTTGATCGTCCTCCTGGGTTTGGGTGTTGTCATCATTGCTAGCGCCAGTCGGGCGAATTTCCGACAAAAGACTTCAACACTCTTACGATCAGAAAATGCAAATGTATCTGAGAGATGGACATTGTACGATCCAGATCCAAATCACATTTGGAACCGACTCTACCGCACATTCTACCGGCGCGAGAGCCGAGACGGTCATGAATACGGTTACGATGAACTCGATCCACTGCTTTGGGAGCAAACCAAATATCTCCTAATCGACCCAGCTAATCGCCAGGCGGTCACGGTTCTGGATGAGTTTCTTTCGACGCACGGTGAAAAGGCGATCAACGATCCGCTGAAGCGAGCGTTGCTACAAAGAGACCTTTGGGCGATCTTCGATTGGACCACAGAGTGTTTTGAGTGCACAAAGCAATCAGCAAACACGTCGCCGTCAAAGTTGAATCTGCAAACCAAGCTGGCCCAGGTGATAAAGAGGCTGGCTCTTTCGCAGGATCAAATTGCAACACTCCCAAATACATACAAACAAGCTATCGAGGCAGGAGCGTTCGCAAAGGCTTACGATCTGAACAACCGCGATCAGTCGTTTTTACCGTCAGACCTGTTTGATCCGAAAGGTCCGTGGGTAGCTCTCAGCATCCGCGGCGGCGATCTGATCGCGCCAGGACATGTAAGCGCTTTTTCCGGTCGATCCGTTTTCTTGATCTTTATACGTTTGCCGGGAAGCAGGGCGGCGACGCTCGACTATCTAAAAACACTGTCGTCATTTCGGAACCCATGGCTACTCGATCCGGAAACGCGTCGACCGTTGCCTAACCCCGATCTACCTCAGTTTCCAGCAGGCACCCAACTCGCGTTGGTACGGCGGATGGTCCTGATCGATGCAAACGGAGAGTTGCGACTGACAAACATGGTAGAAGATATTCAGATTCGTGTTCATCGTAAGATCCCAAGCGCTATTCCAAAGGGACTTAATCTCGATAGGAACGAAGCCCGTGACTCACTCGATGTGTTTGAATTCAAATTAAGCCGAACGAAATTATTTGCGCATGAAGATGGCGGCCTGCATTTCCTGACAAAAACTGACACAGAGTTTCCACTCTTCAGATCACATGGCATTGATCTCTTTGAAGAGAACTCCGGCAGCTTCCCAATGAATCGAATGTTAAGAGTTTCTCTTGAATTCTGCGCCAGTTGTCACTTCCGACCTGGCGTTCACTCAATTCTCAGCCGAGAGCGGTTGGAGAGGGTCGAACATCCGGAGAACAGCGACCTGCTTCCTTCATGGGATTTGAACTACGAAGCCGATGGCACCAAGGCGTGGAAAGGAAGGCAGTTCAGTTGGGGGCTACTGCAGGGACTATGGAATTCGCCATAGGATTTGCGGAAGCAATAGGTGAATGCTGTCAGTTTTCTACGGCACGGAAGATTCCTTCTTACCACGGAAAGATGCACCTTATATTCAAGCCGGAATCCTTGCATCTTCTCGTTAGCGACGTCGGAAGTTGGTCCCAGATCTAGGTTATTGATAGAGAGTGGTCGGCGCATGGGGATTTGATTGCGGGTCGAACTGAGGAGGCATGCCACATTGGAAGAAAGATCGTCCGCAACATACCGATCTTGCCCGGATGGTTTGTTGATTGGACCATCATGGCGAGAGGCTGCACTTTAGGTACCCGCTTTCTGCGATTCTCTTCTTCCCCAAAAGAAAACGGGCAGCGCTGCGAGCTGGGCAACGACGGAAAAAACAATTAGCGTGCCGATAGACTTGTCATAGAGAAAACCCATTGCCGCACTACCAAGAAACCACGCTATGCCAAAACTTGTGTCGAAGAGACCAAACGCCGTGCTTCGCTTTCCCGCGGAAACGACTTTCGTCAGAACCGCTTTTAACAGTGAGTCTTGCGCTCCCATGCCAATGCCCCAAAGCATCATTCCAATCAGCGCGACGCTCGCGCCTCCAAGAAAAACAAAGGGCGCAAAAAATGCAGAGAGGAAGAAGGCGAGAATGAATATCGGGAGACCGACCTTGTCGAGAAGACGGCCGAACACGAGAGCCGCGATTGCTCCGACGCCCATGGCCACTGCATAAAACACCGGGATCACATTCTGTGAAACACTGCCGGATGTTTGAAAATGAAATGCGATCAACGCAAAGTCTGCAAAGCCCGCCGCAATAAGTGCTCCCGCTACAACATAGAGCCAGTACGCCGTTGGGAATCCTTTGGTTTGCAGGAATTGCGCCGGCTTTCCTTCCAACTCATGTGGTCGTGGATACAAAATCCGGGCAACTACCAGCGTACCCAAACAAAGACCGGCCGAGAGAAGCAGGATCGCAAAGCCATATCGATACCCTCCTTTCAAATACAAAACCAGCGCGACGATCAAAGGACCAACAGTAGCGCCGCCTTGGTCCAGCGCCTCATTTAGGCCAAATACCCAGCCGTGACCTATTTCCTTTCCCGCATAGGAAATCATCGCTTCAACCGATGGTCTCCTGATGGCTCGTCCAGTTCGTTCAACAATTATCAAAGCCGCAGCCATTGGCCAGTTGCCGGCCAGGGCGAGTGCAGGCACCGCAAGCATGTTGATGCCGTAGCCGACAAATGCGACGAACCAGTACTTATGTGTTTTGTCTGCAAGAAAGCCGGAGGCCGAACGAAGGCCGTAGCCAAGTAGCTCTCCAAAGCCCACAACGATTCCAATCGCTGTAGCGCTGGCGCCGAGCGACCCCATAAACGGTCCGGTGATGCTGCGAGCCCCTTCGTAGGTCAGATCGGCGAAGAGATTAACGATGCCAATAGTGAGGACAAACCTGAATGCTAATTGCGCTACCGTGCTTCGCTTATTCTTGTTCATTACCTGCTTAAGAAGTGTGTAACGCAACTCTGTTGGGGACTAAGCGGAGATGATTAGAATCTCAATTATCTCGGCAGTTTCCTTGCCGAAAGCCGAGCATCGATGGACCAGGAGCCCGCTCCGACGATTAGCAGAAAAAGAGCGCCGAGCAACATCGCATAATCGACACGCGCCTCGTGAGCCATGCTCCAGAAGCCATAGATAGGAAATTTGCTTAGCGAGAACCGCCAGAATCCGTGACCGAGAAGGATCGGTATTTTTGTAGAGACAATCGCTACCGAGATGTCGATGATTAGTGGTATGGCTGCCAATCTCGTTAAGAGGCCCAGAATGACTAGTGCCCCGCAGACGATCTCAATCACGCCGACAAAGGGTGCCATTATTTGCGGCGCCGGGATTCCGATCTTGATAAAGCGCCCTACTCCGAGTTCGTTCGGAAAGAGAAATTTCTGGATACCCTCTGAAAGAAAGACCGCTCCGACAATTAAACGGACCAGAACCACGGATACAGGAGCACCCGTAGTCAGAATTCTTTGAAGCGGTTTCATAATATTATTACCAGCCGGCCCTTCACGGCTTTGGTGGAGGCGGTGCAGTGAATTGTGCTATGTCGGCAAGGCCGAGACTGTTTTCAATTGCGCTGATCTGTTTGACTGCGTCCTCGAAACCATCATCACCGAACTGCTCGTGCTCGATGTCCTCAAACTTGTCGTTCAGCTCATCGAGTTGGTTCCCCGTCATAGTCTCCTTCCAGGCGGGAAAAATGATCGTGTCTTCGCGCGCAGCGTGATTGCGGTACATGAGCACGAAAGCCTCCAGAGCCTTTGCCAGTGGTTCGGAATTACTTGCGCCTAACTTCGCACCCTGCGTTGCTCTGATGATGAAATCCGTGATCTCGCGTCCGCGATTGTGCTGGACAACCAGGATGTCCGAATAAATCGCAGCTTCGCCGCCAGCCTTCTTAACCGCTGGGAAAATGTAAGCTTCTTCAAGTTTCTTCTCGTGATACTCCTCGCCAAATCCGCGGAATAACTTCGTGGTTTGCTGAAGCGCGTCTGGAGGAATTGTTGAGGGGTCAGCGCGAAGCTTAACTGCCGCCGCACTGTAGATCAGCAAAGCACGACGTAGCACTCCGTGCTCGCGCATCAGATCTTCGGTAGCCGTCACCTCACCGCCCATCTTGTTCACGTCGGGCTTGGATGAAGGTTCATTCTTCTTTTGTCCCTCTGAGTTCGCGATATTTCCGCCACTACAACCACTCAATGCGAGTGTGGTCCCTACAACTGCGGCCGTGCGAAGAAAATCGCGCCGTGTGTTTGATGACTTCATAATCTCAACTCCCTTTTATCGAATGCCTCAAGAGATGAAGATCCAAGCCGGATCCTTATTCCTCGAATAGCTCGCCAACAAGTTCCCGAACCTTGATCTTTGCAGCCGCAAACTCCTTTCGTCCCGCAGGCGTTACGCGGTACATGCGTCGCGCCGCGCCTCTCTCTTACTCCCGTAGAGCGTAGATAACCCTTGCGCTCCAATGCATGAAGAATGGGATAGAGAGTTCCCGGACTCAACTTATAGCCATGACGTCCCAGCTCTTCGATGATCCATAATCCAAAGATCGGTCCCTTTGAAGCGTGATAGAGAATATGCAGCCGGATCATTCCCGAATAGAATTCTCTGTCACTCATCACTCAAAGACTTCAATGCCGAGCGTCGAACCAACTTATGTCCAGCTAAGGATTCCTGGTCACTATTTCACGTATAGCGTTGATCACCATTAGCGGCTCTTGGAGCTGGATGAAGTGACCGCTCTTTTCCGCAAACAGATGTTTGCCACCTGGAACTTTGACGATCCACTCAGTATGTTTTTCGGTCCAAGCCGCTCGCGCCTCTGCGGGCGCGTTCTCTTGCAACCCTGCAGTTATCAGCGTCACCGGAATTCCAGCAGGCAACCTGGCCGCTCGGGCCTGGGCAAAGGTGTCGTCGATCCCCGCCCATTCTGCGCGCAAGCCTTCCGGAGCTTTGGCGATCTGGGCGTCTACATCTTTTTGCTTGCCATCCGGAGGCACCTTGGTCCAGTCGTAAAAGGCTTCCTGGGATGGGTCAACCAGCACCATTCCCGCAACTTCTCTCGGATACAAGTCCGCAAAAACGCGCACGTATGGACCGCCCATCGAATGACCGACCAGCACGTAAGGCGGCTTTACGCCGGCATTCTGCAGCGCGGTGTGCAACTCAGTGGCAATTTGTTTGGCTGAGCGGGGCTTTGGTCCCGGCTCCGACTGTCCCAGACCGGCGCGATCGTAGGAAACGGTCTGCGCAAAGTTTGCGATCTCTTTTTGCACCAACGACCATCCCGCGATTCCTTCGCCAAAGCCACCTTCCAGGATGACCGCCGGTGATCCGTGGCCGCCAATGAGGAGATTCAGACGGTGACCCCCAACATCGATCTTGCGCAAATCCAAAACGGAAGTCTTAGCGCCGCCTGATGCCACCCTGGTGAAGGTCAACGGGACGGTTTGCCCCTGCGTGAAATCTCCGCCAATGCTCGAACCGTCACCGGTGAGTTTGCCCACGTAAATGGCGCTCAAAGATTTCATGTCCATCTTAATCGAATCTCCAGTGACGATGACTGTCTCGATTGGGATTCCCAGCGCACCCTGGTCCGGACTGTCGAGCGTGGCGTCGTATCCGCCCTCTTTCCGGGTGATATGGAGCACTATCCGGAGCTTTACCGGGCCGGCGACCAGCGTGCCTTCCCAATCACCTTCAGGTTTAGCATCGGCAGCTTGTCCGCTGCTGGGACTCGTCGCAGGCTGTTGTCCCGGCGCACGATTCTGGAATTCGGCACGGTTTGTTGCGGCGGCGCCGGCGCAAAGCATGGTGAGGGTCAAAGCGTTAGATGGCCGCGCGGTGAGCGCGACGATCACGATCGCCATTAGGGTTGACAGCATTGTTTTCATCATGGCCAATCTCCCTGCGACAACAAAATCACTACTTCGACATGTTTCTATACTCGTGCAATTGTCCTAACAATGCCGCTGCCTGAAATGCCCTATCCAGGCGACTGCCGCCCAAACCCAGAAGACCGCGAACCATACCACTGGCTCGCCAGCGAAGACAGAGTGCAGGATGAAGGGAATGGGGATCAGTGTAAAAGAGATGGCAACTGCCAAGGTGACTGTGCGCCGTCGCAGGCGCGCGAAATAGAGAAACCAGAAGACCACCGCTAAGCTCCAGTGAAACGCCGCATTCCAAACGGCGTCGCGAACCGTCAGCGAGACGAGATGGCCACGGGTGAAGGTGAAATAGTATGACAGCGGGAAGAGCGTTAAGAACACGCTCCCGGCGAACAACCACTGACGCTGCCGCAATCCCCAACGGACGCTCTCCAGGTCGCGTTTCTCCTTTTCTGGGTCGGTCGCGATGGGTGTCGCAGCCCGCAAAGTTTCGAGCGGCGTCGCCGCGCTGCGCGCGATGCGTTCGAAGTCGGGATCCTGACGAAAGTAATCCTCGACCAGCACCTTGGTATCCTCGCTGGCCTCACCCGAAAAATAAATCGGCAACAAATCCGTGACCACTTCCCGTGTGACGTTCATGGTTTTTCTCCTGCGGTGGGAACGATTTCCCGCCATGCCTCCCTGCTTTGCATCAGCTTCAACCGTGCGCGATGAACCTTCACTTTTGCCGTGACCACGGGATTCCCAGCGTCTCCGCGATTTCCTCGTATGGCATCTCGTCGAGCGCGCGCATCAGCAGCACCGTGCGGTCCATCTCTGGCAATTGCTGCAACGCACCAAGCACCGCCCGCACTTCCGCGCTCTGCTCCATCTGTGTCTGCGCGTTGATCCGCGTATCAGGCATGTTCTCGCCAAGCTGCGTGTGGCGCGAGGCCCGCCGCAGCAAATCGGTGTACGCGTTTCGCGCAATGGTGAAAAGATAGCTTTTCACCGTCGGCTGGCGAATGCGGTCAGCCGCCATCCAGGCGCGCACAAACGTGTCCGAGGTGATCTCATCCGCTATCACCACATCGCCGCACAAATACAACGCAAATCGGCGGACATCGCCGGCATAGCGTTCGTAGAGGTTCTCGATGTCCGTCATCTTGATTGCCACACAGGTTACGGGCGAACACTCGAAAGGTTACATCAAAGGAATTCCTGGCGGTCTATACCTCAAAGGGACGTTTTGGGAGCAAGTCAAGTTACTAGTTCCTTAAGACAAACGAATCGTCGACTGCTTGTGATGCCAGGGACGACTAATTTATTGGCGTGAAGTTGGATACGAACCGCAGAGGAATGTCGCGGACTCGTTCGTTGGCAAGCATCATAACTCTGAAGGCAGTCGCAGAATGTCCTAAAACACGCTAGTGAGTTATTGGAGCGTTTTGGAGCAACGGGAGAGAGTGAGAATCTAAGGAATCTGCGTTTTCCTTAAGAAAAATGGTAGGCGCGTGGGGATTTGAACCCCAGACCCCTACCGTGTCAAGTAGTGCTCTACGGTGGGCCAACTCTTTTAGAATCAACAAGCACTAAATTTCCTCGGAAAAATTCGCACTGCATGCACTGCATCCACTACTTCAACTGCATGTTCAGCACCTTTTTGTGTGCCAAACTGTGTGCCCATTCTTATATCACGTCATGGCGTTGACCTCACAGATTTTGCCGTCCGAGTCTGGCCCAATTATGTGATCCACCATTCAAACCGTCAATCCAGTCTCCAGTTGCTGATCATATTTAGCCCCGCCCTCCATTGGGACGGCTATTCATGCGCAACAAAACCGTGCTCGTTCGAGCCGCTATCTAGATACGCTCCGACGAAGTCGCCTCGAGGATTGAAACCGCCCCTACAATCCGTAGCGAGGGCGCCAGTAAAGTCGATCAGAGTGAAAGTGACGCCATCAACGCCGCGCACATATCCGCGCGCGTTGTTCAAATTATCGCTAAGCAACGAGCCGATGGTGACAGGAGCTGTCGTGTAAGTGCCCGCGATCTCGCCCTGTTCGTTCACGCCGTTCGCGATCGTCCCAGTTGCACCCGGAACGTCAAAGGATGAGTACACGCCTTTACTCAGCAAGAATGCGTGCACCGCAATTGTCAGAGGGCTGCCGTTGGTTATTACGAGGTACCCGCCTACAACATCCCCCGAATCATTGATGCCCCGAACAACGGTAGCTACGGAATTGGGAAAGTGGATCTGTGTGAAGTTCCCGGCTGCATCGCGCATGAAGCCGTTCGGAAGGGCGAGTGTCCCTACGCCTGGAATATTGGTCGGAATGTCATACTGACCAACGATAGTACCGGCGTTGTTGATGCCGCGCGCGTCAGTGTCAGTCGTACCCGTGAATGGGGCGTCAATGGAATTGAACACTCCGCCGCTCAGCAGGTATCCGTGCGAGTGCTGCGAAGCGTCAAAGTAGCGGCCCACGATGTCCCCGCGGGAATTGATAGCGCGTGTTGTGCTGCCGAATGTCGGAGTGAACGGTGCATTGGAGAAATCGATTAATACAGGTGTGTTGCTTCCCTTCGCCAAAATCCAGGAGCGTGGGCCGATGGAGTCCAGACAGCGGCCCACAATATCGCCGCGTGGATTGATCCCGTTCGCTCGGTTACCCCCAAAGCAAGGCGATGGTGCATCTGGGAGCGCCGTAAAGGTTACCTCGCTCTGTCCTAACGCGTTTTGAGGGACACACGGAAGACCCAAAAGTATAATTGAAAATAGAAAGACCAGCTTGAGTCGCATAACCACTCCTTCCTGAATTTATGATTGTGACTTTGGAGACGCTGCCTTCATTTTTGCATTGGTGCTTGCGTTCTAATTCAACAAGCGACATTTCCAGCGCAAACCTGTCATGAAGGCTCGAAGAATCTTCGGGCCGAAATGGATGTCTTTTGCCCCGAGTCATGATCGGAGACTGGTAAAACAACTTGTTTTCATAGGCGTAAGTGCTATGCTTCTTCCCCGCGGACAGCTAACCCAAGTAAATGCAAAACTCCGTGCCTGCACCGACAGAAATCACCCGACTTCTCGCGGAGTGGAGTGCGGGTAAACAGGGTGCTTTGGACCGGCTCATGCCGCTGGTTTATCCCGAACTGCGCCGCTTAGCCTCCAGTTATATGCGCCGAGAGCGCTCAGACCATGAACTGCAGACGACCGCGCTGGTTCACGAGGCGTATCTGCGTCTGGTTGAACAGCGGAACGTGCAATGGAGAACGCGAGCCCAGTTCTTTGCACTGGCCGCACAGGTGATGCGCCACATTCTTGTGGATCACGCGCGAAGGGCGCGGCGCGCTAAGCGAGGACAAGGGGCGACACCCATACCACTGAACGATGTTGCGGTCTTGTCGCCGGAGCGTGCGAACGAGGTGCTAGCGGTGAACGCGGCCCTGAATGGACTGACTGCGCTTGATGCACGCAAGGGCCGAGTGTTCGAATTGCGCTATTTCGGCGGCTTGTCTGTCGATGAAGCGGCAGAAGCACTGAAGATTTCTCCCGCGACGGTGGCCCGCGACTGGCGAATGGCTAAGGCATGGCTTCGCCGCGAGATGGCCTAGGAGTTGCGAAGTGGAGCCTGAACGCTGGCAACAGATTGAGACCATCTTTCAGTCGGCACTCGAATACGATCCTGACACGCGTAACTCCTTCCTCGATTTCTCTTGCGCAGGCGATCGCGAACTTCGAAGCGAAGTGGAGTCTTTACTCGCCGCGCTTCAAGACGCCAACTTCACCGATTCGCGGGCTTTTCTGGAAGGCACACACCTCCTGGAACAGCGTACCCGTGAGTTAATGATAAACCGCAAGGTGGGCCCGTATCGCATTTTGCGCGAGATCGGACACGGAGGAATGGCGGTAGTGTATCTAGGCGCTCGCGCCGACGAGGCCTACCAAAAGCAAGTCGCAATCAAAGTACTTCCCGCTGGTTTCGACTGCGAGGACATCATTCAGCGGTTCCGCAGCGAACGCCAGATTTTAGCCACTCTGGACCATCCGAACATTACGCGGCTGCTTGACGGCGGAGCAACCGAGGACGGCCTCCCCTACCTGGTGATGGAGTACATCGAGGGCGACCCCATAGATCAATATTGCGGTATGCGCACCCTGAGCGTGTCTGATCGGCTGCGACTGTTCCAACAAGTTTGCGCAGCGGTGAGCTATGCGCACCGCAACCTGGTGGTCCACCGGGACATTAAGCCCAGCAACGTGCTAGTTACAAAGGAAGGCGTGCCGCGCTTGTTGGATTTCGGCATCGCGAAGTTGCTGGCACCAGGCCTTGGGCCAGCCGCGACCATGACGGCGCTTCACCCGCTGACGCCCGAATATGCCAGCCCGGAGCAGATTCGCGGTGAGCCAATAACCACGGCCAGTGATGTGTACTCGCTTGGTGTCCTCTTGTATCGCCTGTTAACCGGTCGCGGTCCCTACCGTGCTGATGCTGCATCCATGAGGAGATTGGAACACGCAATTTGCGAAGAAGAGCCGGAGAAGCCCAGCGTTGCGGTCCTCCGCGCGGAGGAGGTAAACGGCGAGATGGGTGTTGTGCGAACCCCAACTGCAGTGCCGGAAGGGTCTATTGACAAGCTAAGGCGCCGCCTCGCCGCGGACCTAGACAACATCGTGCTCATGGCTATGCGGAAAGAGCCACAGCGCCGCTATGCTTCTCCCGATCAACTCTCCGACGACATTTCCCGCCACCTGAATTATCTTCCCGTAATCGCTCGTCCTGACACACGCAGCTACCGCCTGAGTAAATTTATTCGCCGCAATCGAACCGAAGTCATCGCTGCAGCAATTGTCTTTATAACCTTGGTCGTGGGCCTGGCTATTACGCTTAGGCAAGCACACGTTGCAAGGCAGGAGCGCGACCGCGCCAGACTTGAGCACGCCAAGGCTGCGCGAATGAATGCCTTTCTCAAGGAAATGATTAGCTACTCCAGTGTCAGCGGAGTCACCCCCACGCACAAGCACGATGCCACAGTCGAGGACATGCTGGACGACGCAGCCGGTCGGGTTGAGAAGGAACTGAGCGACCAGCCCGACGTAAAAGCGGAGATGCTGGCGACCATCGGCACCACCTACGAAGGTTTGGCTAAGTATGACCTTGCGAAGCGCTTTTTGCGAAAAGCCTACGATCTAGATGTCAATCTCTATGGGCTTGATTCACTTCAAACTGCGAGCGTCATGTACGTGCTCGGCAACCTTAGCTACTTGACCGGCGACTACGCGGGCGCCCGTGCGTGGTTTCAAAAGGCCCTTCCGATTTACAGAGAGCATACAAACGACCCAGACCTCGAAGCGCGAACGCTGGTAGGAGTGCTCAGCGATGCCGCTTTCGTAAACCGAGCGGCGGGAAATCTTGACGATGCGGAAGCGTTGTGGCGCGAGGCTCTGAGTTATGGACCACGTTTACCGGCCGAGAATCACGCGCAAGCAATCACGCCTAAGACGTTTCTCGCACAGCTCTACCTGGGGCGCGGCGACCTCCAGCGCGCGGACGCGCTCGCCTCGGAGGCTTCATCGGAGCTCAGAACATGGGGCCGGGACCGCTTTTCCCTGGGGCAGTCTCTCATCGATCTCGGCAACATCCGCTGTGCGGAAAAGCGGTATCCTGAGGCGGTGTCGCTAATCGAAGAAGGAACCGATCTTTACGCCCAAGTTCAAGGTGCCAGTCATCCAAATGTGGCTTTTGGTTTGACAAGCTTAGCGTGGGCGTATTACTACGACGGGAAATACAGTCTCGCAGAGGGAGCTGCGCGTAAAGCGCTCAAGATTGTTGAATTACTTCCGAATGGATCACACTACCGCGCGGGCGTCTTCGGCCCATTGGGACTGAGCCTGAACAAGACCGGAAGGTCAAAGGAAGCAGAGGGCTTCCTTCGTGAGGCACTCGCCAGCTATCAGCAGAACACTCCAAAGGGCAGTTATCCCATGGCCGTTGCACTGGGCAACCTGGGTGAGTTCTTAGCAGATCAGAAACGCTATGCCGAAGCTGAGCCCCTTTTAATCGAGAGCTACGAAACTATAAAGTCAATTCACGTTCCGCAAAGCCCGATGCTGCGGGCAGCGGCTCAGCGCCTTGCAAATCTTTATCGAGGATGGGGCAAACCGGATAGAGAGCAGATCTATGGGGTGTCGCAATCTCCACCCAACTAACCAGTTCGAGGCTGACGAGTCCTTATTATATAGGTCAACGCTACGCTCAGAAGTTTCGATCGCGCCATCTAACAAGGGCATGCAGCGGATTGTAGTCTTTAACCGAACAGGAATTACCGAAAGAAAAAGCTTACGCGAGAGTTACTGGCGCTCTCAGTTTGCGAGGCAACCGGTAAGACGGCGCATGCGAGCCAGTCTTTGGGGCGGGTTCGGCGGACTACGCCCTTTCAGAGATCAAATCCGGGGCCATTCGCAAAAGGCTTTACGCGCAGGGACGCGCGCATAACCCAATAAAACAATTGCGTCACGGTCGGGCGATGTAGG
>Ga0310810_10007557_pt1 | contig 12412 bp, 12 predicted proteins | sample NCmetagenome_FD_207641 | JGI IMG/M metagenome (GOLD analysis project Ga0310810, IMG submission 207641) | Soil microbial communities from experimental microcosm in Duke University, North Carolina, United States - NC | ecosystem: Engineered > Artificial ecosystem > Soil microcosm > Unclassified ... | reverse complement strand
GCCGACCATCAGCGGGCGAATCGCCGGGGCGGGCGCGAAGGCAAGCTCGACGTTGCGCTCGAAGTCGCGATCGTAGTCGATGTTGCAGGACGGGCAGTGCGCGCCGCGCGGCAGCTCGGCGAGGGCACCAACGCTCAGCTTGGGCGCGCGGCAATTGTCGCACAGCAGCTCCCACTTCATGGTCAGCAGACCCGCGCGCACGGCGGCGAGACAGGCCTCGACGGCGAGGCGCGGCGCGACGCCGAGGCTGCGCGCCAGCAGCTTGGGACGCAGATGCATGAGATCGCTCGCCATGCCGGTCAGCACGATGTCGGTCAGCCGCTTGCCGAGGCCGTTGCCGTAGGGACTGCGATCGATCGTGTCGGCGAGCGCGGCGGCGCGCTCGCGCGCGCCGGCTGGCAGCTCGGGCGGCGGCAGATCGAACATCGTCGCTCGTTCGCCCTTGGCAAAAGCGGCCGCCTGCAGCATGCGCTTCTCGATCACGTCGCCCGCCTGCCGCAGCAGCCGGTTGCCGAACAGGCGGCCGACCCAGGTGAGCGGCTCGCACTCCAGCGTGTAGCTCACCTTGCTGCGATGGCCCTCGGGGACGATCTCGAACACCGGCCCGAAGCGGCGGAACGGCCCCTTGGTGAAGGCGCGCGATTGGCGGAAGTAGCGGTTGAGGATCCACTCATAGGGCTTCTCCTCCCAGGCGAGCGCAAATCCCGCGGCCTTCCCGCTGCCCGTGCGCAACACCGTGCCGTTGGGCTGCGGCGTCTCCTCGAGCACATAGGGCGGCAAGCCCATCGCTTCGTTGAAGCGGTTGGTGTCGGCCAGCACCGGCCACAGCCGGTCCGCCGGCAGGTCGAAATGCCAGGTCAGCGTGCGCCGCATGACCTTCATACTGAACCAGCACCGTCCCGGATGCATCACAGGCCGGTGAGCCGGCCGCAGCTCCGGATTTGATCTGGATCAGGGTGCGGCGAAATCCCGAGGTCAGGAATCTCTCCATGATGAGAACAGGCGCGTCTTGCGACCGGGGGCAGGCGTACGAATGCAGGCAAGCGCTCCGTCGACGCGCGGCGCTGGCCGGCGGATCGGCTGCCGCGGTCGTTTGCGCGCGTCCGGGCGCTGCGCGGTCGGCCACGGCGATCGCCTGGCGATCGCCGGCAGCGCCCGGCGTTTCTTCTCGTTCATCCCGGGCGGCCTGTATGCCGGCAATCCGGAAAACGTCCCGACTTTCGGCTCGCAAGCCGTGCTCGTCGCATCGAGCAATCAGCCGGACGAGCTGGCCTATGGCCTCGTCAAGGCGGTGTTCGAGAATTTCGCCGACTTTCGGCGCTTGCACCCGGCCCTCGCATCCCTGGACATCAAGCAGATGGTGCCCAGTGAATCGGTCATGCCGATCCATCCCGGCGCCCTGAGATATTTTCACGAGGCCGGGCTCGTGCGCTGAAAGCGATCGTGCCGCCAATGTCCGGTACTGGACATACTTGATCTGGGTCAAGGTGCGATGGCCACCATTTGAAATACGTTTGGCTGAAAGGCGCCGATATCGCGAGAGCCGCGAAGGCGGCAGCCCCAAGGTGTCCTGCTGATGAATCGCAACGTCCTTTACCTGATTATCGCCGCGCTCGTGGTGGTCGCTGCGGTCGTCGGCTTCCAGCTCTACCAGGAGCGGCAGAAGACCGATCGCATCGAGATCAAGGTCGATAAAGGCGGCATTTCCATCGAGAAAAAGTAGCGCGCACCATCGGAGAACCGGCCATGTCGATCGGACTTATCCTCCTCATCATCCTGATTGTCTTCCTGCTCGGAGGCTTCAGCGGCCGCCTCGGCGGCTATGGCTACGGCTACGGTCACCGCGGCATCGGGATTCTCGGCGTCATCCTGATCGTCGTTGTCATCCTGATGCTCACGGGACGGCTCGCATAGTGAGGTGGCGCGAGCAGCGCGACGGCAGGGGTCGCTTTATCTTACAATGCCGCTCGCGCTTTCTCGAGGAGATGCACAAACCATGAGCCCGTCCGATATTGCCTATACGCCGATCCTGCCGGAAGGCTGGGCGCGCCCGCGCGGCTTTTCGCATGCCGTCGTGGCAACCGGCAGCAAGAGCGTGCGCATCGCCGGCCAGATCGGCCGCGAGCCCGGACAGGCGCACATCCCGGCGGGCACCGACGCCGGCGCGCAATGGCGCGTGGCGCTTTCCAATCTGGTGACGGTGCTGAAGGCGGCCGGCGGGCAGCCTGCCCATCTGGTGGCCTTGCGCGCCTATGTCACCGACATCGCCGAATTCAACGCCGCCGGGGCCGCGATCGGCGCGGCGTGGGGCGTCACGCTCGGCCGGCATTTCCCGGCGATGACCCTGGTCCAGGTATCGGCGCTGATCGATCCCAACGCCAAGGTCGAGATCGAGGGCGAAGCAATCCTGCCCTGAGCCGAGTTTTGTGCGCAACTCCCGGCGGGGGGTCCCGCGTTAAGGTCCTCATTAGGCTTTAACGAAGAAGGACAAGAGCAATGTCTCCCCTCGACCCGTTCCTTGCCCGGTGCCGCATCGCCTACCTCAGCATGGAGATCGCGCTCGATGCCGAGATCCACACCTATTCGGGCGGCCTCGGCGTGCTGGCGGGCGACACGGTGCGCTCCAGCGCCGATCTCGGACTGCCGATTGTTTTCGTCACACTGGCCAGCCGCCAGGGCTACCTGAAGCAGGAGCTCGGCCCCGACGGCATCCAGATCGACCATGCCGACCCTTGGGATGTCGAGGCGCACACCACCGCGCTCGACGCGGCGGTGGCGGTGCAAATCGAAGGGCGATCGGTCTGGGTCAGACCCTGGCTCTACATCCAAAAATCCACATCGGGTGGCGCCGTGCCGGCGATCCTGCTCGACACCGACCTGGCGGCCAACGAGCCGCAGGACCGCCAGATCACCGACCGCCTCTACGGCGGCGATTCGACGCTGCGGCTGAAGCAGGAGGCGATCCTCGGCATCGGCGGCGAGCGCATCCTGCGGGCACTCGGCTTCGAGATCGAGACTTACCATCTGAACGAGGGCCATGCCGCGTTGCTGCCGCTCGCCCTGCTGCGGCGCCATCCGCGAGTCTCGAGCCGGCTGTCCGAAGGGCCGATGTCCTACGACGTCGCTGCGGTGAGGGCGCGTTGCGTTTTCACCACCCATACGCCGGTCGAGGCGGGTCACGACCGCTTTCCCTATGATCTCGTCAAGCAGGTGCTGGGCGATTTCATCGAACTCGATCAGCTGCATCATCTCAGCGGCCGCGATGCCCTCAACATGACGCGGCTGGCGCTCAACCTCAGCGACTGGGTCAACGGTGTCGCGGTGCGCCACGCCGAGACGACGCGGCAGATGTTCCCGGGCTACCGGATCCACGCCGTCACCAACGGCGTACACGGGCCGACCTGGGCGCATCCGTCGTTCGCCGAACTCTTCGATCAGGTCGCGCCGGGTTGGGCCCACGATCCCGACATGCTGATCCGCGCCGACCGGCTACCCGACGACAAGGTCTGGGCAGCGCATATGCAGGCCAAGGATGCGTTGATCGAGGAGACATCGCGGCGTTGCGGCGTCGCGCTGCGTCGCGACCTGCCGATCTTCGCCTTCGCCCGCCGCATGACCGGCTACAAGCGGCCAGACCTGGTGTTTTCCGACCTCGAGCGCCTGCGAAGGATCGCGTTGCGCCAGCCCTTCCAGCTCGTGCTGGCCGGCAAGGCGCATCCGCAGGATCGCGACGGCAAGGCGCTGATCAAGCTGGTCCACAACCACGCCCGCCAGCTTTCGGGATCGATCCCGATCGCGTTCCTGCCGGCCTACGACATGAGCCTTGCCAAGCTGCTGGTCTCCGGCGCCGACGTCTGGCTCAACACCCCGGTGCCGCCGATGGAAGCCTCGGGCACCAGCGGCATGAAGGCAGCATTGAACGGCCTGCCCAATCTCAGCGTGCTGGACGGCTGGTGGTCCGAAGCCTGCGAGGACGGCGTGACCGGCTGGGCGATCGGCGAGGATGGCAGCGCCGCGTCGGGACACGCAGAGACCCTCTATGACAGGCTCGAAAGCACTGTGCTGCCGCTCTGGTTCGACGACCGCACGCGCTGGATCTGGATGATGAAGCAGTGCATCTCCCGCATCGGCAGCCGCTTTCACAGCCAGCGCATGATGCGTCGCTATGCGTCGGAGGCCTATCTCCGCTGAGCGGACAACGACCTCAGGAAGCGACCATGCGCCGGCCCAGCGCGCGCTGCAGGTAGCGCATCAGGGCGAGCCCGAGCTGCAGGGGCACGCCGAACAGCACGATGCCGACCGCGAACACGACCAGCCGGTCGCCGAGCGTCGGCAGCAGGGCCGATTCGCGCACCATCACCGAGATGCCCTCGGGCACGCCGATCGCCGCGGCGGCGCCCGAGGCCATCACGATCACGAAGAAGGCGCGAGTGATGTTGGGCAGGAAGAGCAGCGCCCCGAGATGCGAGCCGCGCTGCCACTGGCGGAGCGCCTCGACGCCGGCATCGGCGGTATAGGCCGCAGAATAAGGCACCAGCGACACCGCCACGGTCATCACTCCGGACATCGCCAGCTTGACGCCGAACACGCTGACATCGCGCAGCACGTTCAGCAGGAAGAACATCACCACGAAGGTCGGTGCGGCGCGCATCAGCGAGATCACGGTGGCGGAGAAGGCGATGCTCAGCCGGCCGCCGTAGAAGCGCAGTGCTGCGAACGGAAAGCCGATCACCAGCCCGAGCAGCAGGGCGATGATCGAGATCTCGAAGTTGGTCACCATGCCGGCGAGCAGCGCCGGTACGTAGTCGCCCCAGATGTCGGCGAGCTTCATGCCGCCACCTGGCGGCCTTCGAGCCAGGCGCGCAGCCAGCCGCACGCCCAGACGACGATCATCACCACGATCGTGTAGAAGATCAGCACCAGGCAGTAGATCGTCGCCCGGCCGCTCGAGAACGAGCTGACGTCGGTCAGCGCGCCGAGCAGTTCCGGGGCGCCGATGAAGCTCGCGGCCGGCGTTCCCTTGGCGGCGTTGACCAGGAAGGCAACGATCGAAGTCGCCGAGCGACCGAGCGCATGCACGAACAGGGGCATGCCCTTCTCGCCGCCTTCGTGATGCAGACTGATCACCGCCTCAGAGACGGCCTGGCCGGCATTGCTGCCGTTGGTGAGGCCGAGCGCCAGAATCGATGCGGCGAGCGCCACGCTCGCCGAATAGGGCAGCAAGGCATGGGCGAAGGCTGCGGCGATCACCAGGGTCAACACGATCGGCGAGGATTGCAGCGTCATGGTGATCCCCCAGGCGAGCCAGCGCACGAGCCGGGAATCGGAGCCCAGGGAGAAGCCGAAGACGATCGCGAAGACGAATGTTGCGGTCAGCGCGCCCGCGATCAGGATCAGCGAGTTGGCCATGCCGTTGAGGAACAGCGAGAAGGCCGATTCGGTCTTGAGCATCGGCAGGGTAATGTCGACGCCGAACCGCTTCTCGATCCAGTCCTCGAACGCGTTGACGCTGCCGGCAAACGACGTCGGCTTGAGCTCCAGGTTGAGCGGCGGCAGGACGCAGGCGGTATTGGTGCTGCCTTGGGCCGTGTTGCAGTCCGGCCGCTGCCAGACGCGCTGCTGGTCCTCGAGGAAGACGGTGCGGATGCGATGCTTGAGGGCGATCTGCAGGAACGTGCCGTCGCGATGGTAGATCTGGCTCAACAGGTCGAGAGCGCGGGCAAGCTTGTCGCTGCCGGTGCGCGCCACTCCCATGCCCCATGGCACCTGGGCGAAGCCGAACTTCTGCTCGAAGCGGTTGGCGAAGGCCGGATCGGTGAAATAGAAGGCGAAGAAGCTGTCGTCCTGGGCCGCGAGCGTGCAGGTCTCGTCCTTCAGCCGATCCGGCAGCACGCCGGCCTCGTCGAACAGCATGAGGCGGGTATTGTGCGAAACCATCTGCGCGTTGGACACGTTGCCCACGGCGACGCAGATCGTGCGGGTGGCGACGTCGTTCCAATCGCCGATCCGCAGCGCCTTGGGCCCGACCAGCGCCGTTTCCGACTGGTAGTAGTGCGGCCTGATGAAGCGGACCTGGCCGTCGCGCTGGGTGGTGTGCCCCATGGTCGCCAGCACCAGGTCGATGCGGTCCTCGCCGAGCATCGGGATTCGCGTCGCGGCGTTGACGCGAGTGAACTCGATCTCGACGCCCAGCCGCTGGGCGATCGTTCGGGCAATGTCGGGCTCGTAGCCGACATGCGTGGTGCCCTCGCGCATGCCGAACAGCGGGTAGTAGTCGCGCACGCCGACCCGCATGGGCTTGCCGCACAGTATCTTTTCCAGCCGGTCGGACGGCTGGGCGCATTGCTGGCGCGCCTCCTTGAGCAGCGCCTCGAGCGCCTCGTCCGGCGTCTCGGCGCGCGCCGCAGCCAGCGTGGCCAGCAGGCCCGCGAACGCCAGAACCATGCGTCCCCAAAGCAGCCTCATGCGTCGGGCGCGCCGAACTCGACGATGTGGATCTCGCCGAAGGTGTAGGGACCGTAGCTGTAGAGCGAGCGGCCTTCCTCCGCCTGCACGATGCTCGGCGTCATCAGGGCCAGCTTCTCCTCCGGCACGTAGACCAGGATCGACAGGCGCACGTCGAACGACAAGCCCCGCACGCGCGCCGCTTCGCGCGAGCGATCGAGCCCGATGTAGGAATTGTGGGTCATCAGCGCCCTGCCACCCGGCACGAGGTGCGCCCGCAGGCCTTCGATGAAGGCGTCGACCAGCAGCCGTCCGTCGCGGCCGCCGGCGCTCCAGTTGGGCGGGCGCCCCGAGATAGACACCTGCGGATGAGGTGAATTCGGCAGGTTGGCGACGATCAGGTCGAAGCGGCGGCCCGCCACCGGCCGCCACATGTCGCCGCGGTGGAACTCGGCATTGTCGTGGCCAAGCCCGGAGAGCAGCCGGCTGCCGGCGTCGATGGCGTCCTGCTCGATGTCGATGCCGCACACCGAGGCCGCACCGAGCGAACTCAGCACGGCCAGCACCACGCCACTGCCCGAGCCGATCTCCAGGACCTGCTTGCCCCGCACCCGGTTCGGCTCACCCCGCAGCGCCTGGATCAGGGCTGACGTGTATTCACTGGGGCGCATTGCCGGTACCGGCACGCGCAAGACCATGTCTCCCCCGTCGTTCATCCCGCCCCCAGGCGTTCTACCATGATCTGCGCCACCGGATCGTCCGGAAACTCGCAGAGCACCGCGCGGTAGGCCTCCAGTGCGCCCGCCCGGTCGTGCCGCAGCAGCACCGCGTGCGCGCCCCGGGTGAGCTCGGCCAGCCGCACAACCTGCGGGGTCGGCTCGAGCTCCGGCCCGGCCCCGTACGCGCCCATCAGTTCGTAGATCGGCACCAGACCACGACGGCCCTTGACCGTCACCTCGTCGATCGGTCGCACGCAGAGGTTCTCGCCGGCCTCCCGGAAGGTGCTGTGGCTGATGCAGATGGTGGTGCGGAACTCCTTGTTGACGCCCTCCAGCCGCGCCGCGACGTTCACGCCGTCGCCCAGCACGGTGTAGCTCATGCGCTCGCGGGAGCCGACATTGCCGACCAGCACGGCGTCGCAATGGATGCCGATGCGCACCCGAAGCGGGTCCGCGCCCTCGGCCATCCACTGCGCGTTCAAACCCGCCATGCCGCGCTCGATGCGCAGCGCCGCGACGCAGGCCCGGTAGGCGTGGTCCTCGAGCAAGGCCGGCGCGCCCCAGAACGCCATGACGCCGTCGCCCATGAACTTGTCGATCGTGCCGTGCTCCTGGTTGATCGAACGGATCACCAGCTCGAGATGGCTCGACACGCGCTGCAGCAGCACCTGCGTCGGGATGCGCTCCGACAGGCTCGAGAAATTCTCGAGATCGGAGAACAGGATGGTGAGGAAACGGCTGTGACCGCCGAGCTGGGTCTTGGCGTCGGTCGTCAGCAGCTCCTTGACCAGGCCGACCGGCACGAACGCGGCGAACGACCGCACCGCCGAATCGAGCGTATCGATGGAGCGCGCCAGCACGTCGATCTCGCGCACCTTGGAACGCACCAGCGGCAGCGGTTCGCCGCCCATCTCCTGGATCTTGACGACCTTGGCCGCGAGCCGCTCGAGCGGCGCCGACAGCGCTCCCGACAAGAAATAGATGACGGCCAGCGCCAGCGCCGTGGCAACGATTCCGACCGCGAAAAGCAGCCGGTTGTTGCGATCGAAGGCGCCGGTGAAGTCGGTCACCGGCGTGACGATGAAGAGCTGCCAGCGCTTGCCGAAATCGGGCGGCAGGGTCGACAGGCTGGCAAAATACTCCTGCCCGCCGTGGCTGAAGCCGTAGAGCGTGCCGCCGCCGTTGCGGGGATGGGCGCCGTAGGCCAGCGCCGGCAGCTCGCTGTCGAGATCGCTGATGTGACGCAGGGCGACCCGGCCCTTGTCGGCGGTGTAGGTCTTGGAGAGGTCGGACGCGGCCAGCACCCGACCCTCCTGGTCGAGCACGTAGCTCAGCGTGTTGGGGCTGACCTTGTGCTCGGCGATGTATTGCGACAGGCCGTCGAGCGTGATGTCGATGGCGACCACGCCCCTCACCTCGCCGTCGTTGCTGAACGGCTGCGCGACGGTGAAGCCGATCAGGCCGAGCGTCGCGAAGACGTCGGGATCGGTGATGTACAGGCCGTGCGCCTCGACGGTGGCGCGGTACCACATGCGGTTGCGCGGGTCATAGGCGGTCGGCGCCTCCTGCGCGCCCAGGCGCTGGCCGTTGGCATCGAGGAACACATTGTGGTCGATCGCACCGCGTGAGCCGCCCGGATACTCGAGCCAGTGGTAGGAGAAGCGCGTGCCGGGCGGCACCTGCTTGCCGAACAGCACCGCGTCGGGACTGAGGCGACGGGTCTGGCGGAACTGGCCGTCGTTCAGGCCGGCATAAGCGGAGACGATCTTGGGGCTGTGCTGGAGAATCGCCTCGAAGTACTTCATCGAGCGGTTGTCGGCGTAGAACTCGCCCTGTTGCTCGCCGAGCGCCGCCGCGACGCGGACCATGGATTTGATCGGCTCGAAGATGTCGCGAACGCTGTCCATCGCTTCGCGGCGAAAGCGTTCGACCAGCTCCTGTCCCTTGAGCCGCGCAATGCGGTCGTTCGCGACGTAATTGACGACGATGATGACGGCCAGGACGGGAACGGTCAGCAAAGCGAACAGGCTGAGGATGCTGGGCTTCAGCCTCAGGCTTGGCCGAAATGGTTGTTTCATCCGCCCTGCACTACTCCCCGGCGGCCATCGTACAGCAACCCTGAATCAGGCGTCCAGCGGCGGCCTCTTGAGGTGCCAATCGGTCGCCTGCTGGTAGGCGTAGCCGGCGCCGAGGACACCCGCCTCGTCGAAGGCGCGAGAGACGATCTGGAAACCGACCGGCAGGCCCTCGCGCGTCATGCCGCCCGGCAGGGTCAGCGTCGGATGGCCGCTCATGTCGAACGGCGCGGTGAAGCGCAGACGCGAAGCCACGGTGTCGGGATCGCGTCCGGCGCTGGCCAGCCCCTGGAGCGACCATACCGCCTGGGGCATCACCGGCATCAACAACAGGTCAACCGAGGCGAGCAGCTTGTTGAGCGCGCCGGTGATCGCGGCGCGGCGATGCTGCAGGTGCGCGAGCTCGATCCCGGAGAGTCGGCGGCCGACGTCGATCAACCCCGCCAGCACCGGGCCATAGTCGGCGGCGCGCGACGGATAGGTCTTTTCGTGCGCGACCGCGCATTCGACGGCGCAGAGCGGAAGCCAGTCGCGCGCGGCGGCATCGAAGCCGGCCGGCAGCGCGACATCGAGGATCGTGGCACCGGCCTTGGCGAACGCCGCCGCCGCGCCGTCGAGCGCCCGGCGGCCGTCGGTGTCGAGCTCGTTGAGGTTGACGGGCAGGCCGATGCGCTTGCCCGCCACCCCGGCCGCGATGGTCGCGGTGTAGTCGGGTACGGCGAGCGGCACGGCGGTCGGATCGCGCTCGTCGGCCCCGGCGATGGCGCCCAGCATGATCGCGCAGTCGAGCGCGCTGCGGCACATCGGGCCAATGTGGTCGAGCGAGTCGGCGAGTGGAAACACTCCGGCGCGGCTCACCCGCCCCCAGGTCGGCTTGAGGCCGCTCAGGCCATTCATGGTGCTCGGAAAGCGGATCGAGCCGCCGGTGTCGGACCCGAGCGACCCGAAGCACAACCCGGCAGCCGTCGCGGCGCCCGAGCCCGACGAGGACGAGCCGGTCCAATAGTCGGCGTGCCACGGATTGACCGGCGCGGCGATGCTCGGATGGTGTGCGCCGAACGCGCCCTCGGTCATCTGCAACTTGCCGAGGATCACTGCGCCGCTGGCCCGCAGCCGCGCCACCACGGTGGCGTCCTGCGACGGCAGGTTGTTGCGATGGATCGTCATGCCGGCGGCGGTCGGCACGCCGGCTGTGTTGCACAGATCCTTGACGGCGATCGGCACGCCGTGCAGCGAACCGCGCGAACTGCCGGCCGCGGTCTCCGCGTCGCGCGCCGCCGCCTCGGCCAAGGCATGGTCGGACGTAAGGGTGGCGTAGCTCTTGAGCTTGGAATCGAGCCGGTCGATGCGCTCGAGCAGCGCACGCGTGGCTTCCACGGACGTGAGCGCGCGCGCCTTCAGGCGCTTGGCGACCTCGTCGAGCGACAGGTAATGCAGGTCAGCGGACATCGGGACATGTTCGCCGCGATGCCTGTTCCGCTCAAGAGCGGCGGAAGCGCAAAAGAGAGCGGCGGCGTGGCAGCCACACCGCCGTCATCGAAGATGCCTGATTGTTACTCGGCCGCCTTGAGATTCACAGCCGCCGACCGTCCACGCTCGGTTGCGATCTCGTAGTTGACCTTCTGGCCTTCATTGAGGCCGTTCAGCCCGGCGCGTTCCACGGCGCTGATATGGACGAATACGTCCTTGCCGCCTTCCTGCGGCTGGATGAAGCCGAAGCCCTTTGTGGCGTTGAACCACTTCACAGTACCAGTTGGCATCTTTAGCGTCTCCTTGCCTAGTACGAGCAACAACGCGCAACACGCCGCGCTCGCTGCATCGACCGCGACAACTCTCTGAATTTGGGAAAGGCGCGTTGGAAGCGTGTGCCGCTGGCAGGGGCTCCAAAGCAAAGCCAAGTTCGCAAGTCGTAGGGCCGCACCGACGTACAACGCCTTCGCCGGTCTTTGGTTGCAGGCGGGCGGCAATCACATTGTCGCACCGATCTTCCAAGGTTCGAACTCATCGTCGCCGATACCCAGCGCCTCGGACTTGGTCTTCTGGCCGGACGCTGTTTTCACGATCAATTCAAAAATTTTGCGGCCGCTCTCCTGAATCGTTTCCTCGCCGTCGACGATCGCGCCGCAATTGATGTCCATGTCGTCGGTCATCCGGCGATAGAGGGACGTGTTGGTGGCGAGCTTGAGCGACGGCGCAGGCTTGCAGCCGAACACCGAGCCACGGCCGGTGGTGAAGCACAGCACGTTGGCGCCGCCCGCCACCTGGCCGGTGGCCGACACCGGATCGTAGCCCGGCGAATCCATATAGACGAAGCCCTTGGCGGTGATCGGCTGGGCGTATTCGTAGACATCGACCAGGTTGGTGGTGCCGCCCTTGGCGACCGCCCCCAGCGACTTCTCGAGGATGGTGGTGAGGCCACCCGCCTTGTTGCCAGGCGAGGGATTGTTGTTCATCTCGCCGCCGGTGCGGGCGCAGTGCTCTTCCCACCACTTGATGCGCTGCACGATCTTCTCGCCGACTTCGCGCGACACTGCGCGGCGCGTCAGCAGATGCTCGGCGCCGTAGATCTCCGGCGTTTCGGAGAGGACGGCGGTGCCACCGTGCCGGACCAGCAGATCGACGGCGGCGCCGAGCGCCGGGTTCGCCGAAATGCCGGAATAGCCGTCCGAGCCGCCGCATTGCAGCGCGAGGATCAGCTCGCTCACCGGGACCGGCTCGCGCTTGAGGTCGTTCGCTTCGGGCAGCAGCTCCTTCAGGAAGCCGACCGCGCGCATCACCGTCTTGCTCACCCCGCCCTCGTCCTGGATCGCCATCGGGATCAGCCTGGGTCCTTCCTGCAGTCCCTCGGCGCTCATCAGGCCGGAGATCTGGTTGGTCTCGCAGCCGAGGCCCAGCATCACCACCGCCGCCATGTTGGCGTGGCGGGTGTAGCCCGCGAGCGTGCGCCGCAGCACGTCCATCTCCAGGCCCGACGCCGCCATGCCGCAACCACCGCCATGGGTCAGCGGCACCACGCCGTCGATGTTGGGATACTGCGCCAGCAGCGGCTCGACCTTGGCCGCGATCATGCGGCTGGTGGCGGCCGAGCAGTTCACCGTGGTGACGATGCCGATGTAGTTGCGGGTCGCGGCGCGGCCGTCGGCCCGACGATAGCCCATGAACGTCTCCGGCGGC